>Ga0190274_10001298_pt1 | contig 14674 bp, 16 predicted proteins | sample Popmic531T_FD_133002 | JGI IMG/M metagenome (GOLD analysis project Ga0190274, IMG submission 133002) | Populus adjacent soil microbial communities from riparian zone of Yellowstone River, Montana, USA - 531 T | ecosystem: Environmental > Terrestrial > Soil > Riparian zone | place: USA: Montana...
AGGCGGCCTTGTTTTCGAAAAAGATGACCTCGCTGTAGGCTTGTCCGCCGAGTTGCAGGCCGATGGTGACCTGGGTCATTGATGTGTCCCCGACGTGCTTGCCGCCCGCATACACTTTGCCCTTGCCATGTGCGCCGCCGATACCAATTCCGCCCTTACCGATGGTGGGAAACACGGCATAGCCATAGCTGTTGCTGAAGAACGGTCCGCTCTGACCAGCGCCACGAAACACCTTGATCGCCTCCGAAGTGCTATCGGCAAAAGCTTGCGCGCACGCAAACATCAGCAGGACCAATACGAGAAAATTACGGAGTTGAGCTTGCATGGTTTACCCCCATTCGCAGTCGGGTTCGCAAAAGATCCTCAATACCAGGTGCCTTGACTGCAACAAAATGCTACCACCTGTGCGATACCGGCTATCGATAAAATTAAATGCAGGCCGCGAGCCGCGAGACCCCGCGTCAGCGCTAGCCGGTGGAGCAGTTGCCTGCATGGCCCTCCATAATGCTGCGCCGCACAGTAACAGTTGGCGCTTGCAGCCTGCGCATCTGAAACCTGCCTGTAAGAAATCATAGGCATGCCATTGTGCTAAGGTAACGATGTAGTCGCGACCGGATACCGGCCGCTCAACGCTCTCGCGCTGGAAGGTCGCCGGTATTGCCCGGTCAGGGTCGAGCCTGAATGGTCCGCCGCAGGAACCGGCGGTGCTCTCTGGCGCCGTCCGCACCTGGCAACTCCTCGCTGGAGCCGGCGCCGCTTACTCTGGCAATTCAAATCGAAGGGGGAGGATGCTATGAAGCGCACGATCGTTTCCGCAGTGGCATTGATGGCCGCATTCGCAACGGCGTCCATCCCGGCGGCAGATCCAAAACCCGGGGAGCAAACCGCGGCGCCCACACGCGTCGAACACGACCTGCTGGGCGAGAAACGAGTTCCGGCGGATGCCTACTACGGCATCCAGACGTTGCGGGCATTGGAGAACTTTCAAATCTCGAATGTCGGGATGAATTTCTATCCCGAATTCGTCGATGCATTCGCCATTGTCAAGCTCGCCGCCGCGCGCGCCAACACGAAGGTGGGCGCGATGAAACCCGAGCGCCTGGCGGCCATCGAAAAGGCGTATCAAGCCGTGCTCGCCGGAAAGTATCGCGACCAGTTCCTGGTGGACTGGTATCAAGGCGGCGCCGGCACGTCGGCCAACATGAATGCAAACGAAGTGCTGGCCAATATCGGCCTTGAACTTTCTGGCCACAAGAAAGGCGAGTATCAGTATCTGGAGCCGCACGATGATCTCAACATGTCGCAGTCGACCAACGACTCGTATCCCACGGCGATCAAGGTAGCGTTCATTCTGCGCAACGAGAAGTTGATTGCGGAGTTGCAGCAATTGGTAAAGTCGTTTCGCAACAAGGGCAATCAGTACCTGGAAATTGTCAAGATGGGCCGCACGGAATTGCAGGACGCAGTGCCCATGACGGTGGGCCAGGAGTTCCATGCCTTTGCCGCCTCGCTGGAAGCGGAGATCCAGTTGCTGAAGGACGCCGAGAAATACCTCTACAGCGTGAACATGGGCGCTACCGCCATCGGGAGCGGAATAAACGTGCCAAAGGGATATCCAGAGGCGTGCGCGGCGGAACTCGCCAAACTGACCAAGAGACCCATCGTGCCGGCAACCGATATGTTCGCGGCAACGTGGGATCAGCAAGGGTTCGTCGTCTATTCGTCGGCCCTGAAGAGCGTGGCGATCAAACTTTCAAAAATCTCCGGCGATTTGATCTTGCTGGCTTCCGGTCCTCGCGCGGGTCTTGCCGAGATCAACTTGCCCGCGCTGCAACCCGGTTCGTCCATCATGCCGGGCAAAGTGAATCCGGTAATCCCCGAACTGATCAACATCATCGCCTTCCGTGTGATCGGCAATGATTCCGGCGTCGGCTTCGCGGCGCACAGCGGGCAGTTGCAGCTCAATGCGTATGAGCCGCTCGCCGGTTTGGCGGTGATGGAATCCCAGCAGTTGCTGGTCAACGGTTCCAGGACGTTGCGCACCAAGTGCGTGGACGGCATTACCCCGAACGAGAAGGTGTTGGCGCAGTATATGGAGACTACCGTGGGTATTGTCACGGCGCTCAATCCGGTGATCGGTTACGAGAAAGCCACCGCGCTCGCGACCGAGGCCTACAAATCGGGCAAAGGCCTGTTGGAAATCATTCGCGAGAAGAAACTGCTCAGTGAGGATCAAATCAAGGAACTGCTCGACCCCGCCAAGCTTACCAATCTTGACAAGAGCAAGTATCCGAAATGAGCATCGTTCCGATCAAGACCGGTTCTTGTGGCGAATGAATAGTCGTCCTGGCAATTAAGCTCTTTCAGGCGACATGTGTTGTTGCGCTGTCGCTGGCCGTTAAGTAAAGCGCGCCGGCGCAACAGCCGCAGGCCCGGAAGCGCAGGTTTTTCCCGCGCCAGTCCCTGAACTCGGCAATGCGTTCCGAGATCAGCGCCGATGCCGGCTGGCCCGGCATCGCATCCGATTTTTTCATGTTCGCTTCCCGGCAGTCCGTTTATGTTCATTTGCAGGACAGTGCAGGATAATCAAGCACTCCAGAGCCATCATAACCAGTGATCCGTGACCGCATCAATGAGCGATCTGCCTCCCCTTCCAGAACCCAGGCTCGGCCGCTACCGCCACTACAAGGGCGGCGAGTACGAGGTCGTCGGCGTATCAAGACACAGCGAAACGCTCGAGCCCCTGGTCCTGTATCGCCCCCTCTACAACCAGACCGGCCTCTGGGTGCGGCCGTACGCGATGTTTTTCGAACAGGTGGAACACGATGGCCGGTTGCAGCCGCGGTTCGCCCCGCTCCCCGAACCGGAGGGAAAAACGGACGGCGCACCACAGCCCCGGCACTTTCAGCCAGGCGAAGGCACGACCTACCAGCTCGGCCGGATGACCATGACTTTCAAGACCACGGCCGGCCCGGACTGGAATGCCTACACCGTCTGCGAAGCCATCGAACCGCCCGAATCCGGCGCCGGCTATCACCGGCATCCCACCTACGATGAGACCTTCATTATCTGCGAGGGGAATTACGATTTTCGCCTCGACGGCAAGCTGCTGAAATTGGGTCCGGGGGACGCGGTGTTCGTGCCCAGGGGAACGCCGCACGGCTTCATATGCACGGGTCCCGGAACGGGTCGCCAGATCATCATCAGCTCGCCCGGTGGCATCTTCGATGCCATGATCGCCGAAGTCACGAGGCTGGACACCGGCAGCCCGACACGCAAGGCCTCAGATGAGGCAAGGAGCGTCGCCACGAAGTACGGGCTTGAATTTCTCCCTACGTAAGTGGTCAAGGCGCGTCGTCTTCAGGGATATGATGCCTGACCCGGCCTTCGAGCAGACCGGTCTGCCTGAGTCAAACGTCAGGCCCGCTGGAGCGCCACTCAAATGCCAATGAAGAAGTCGGTACCTGCGGAAAATCCTGACGCCTACATTGCCGCGCTGACTGACTGGCAGCGACGCTATGTACATGCGTTGCGCTCGACGGTAGTCGGTGCCGCCCCGCTGCGAGAAGTTATCAAATGGGGCCACCTGGTGTATTTCTCGAACGGGCCGGTCCTTCTCATCCGCGCCGAGGAGAAGCGCATCCTGTTCGGGTTCTGGCGGGGCCAGCGTTTGCGCGACATCGAGCCGCGCCTCAAGCCCGGCGGCAAGTACGAGATGGCGACACTGGAACTCGTGGAACAAACGGCACTGGAGCGGGAAACAGTGGCCGCCCTGGTCAGGAAAGCCGTTGCCCTCAACGCGTCCCTCGGCGATCCGACGGAAATTGCTTCGACGGGCATCAAGGGCGCAGACCGAGACATCAGCCCGGCGCAAGCAGCTACGGACACGACCAAAGCATGATCCACCTTGACGAAATACGAGCCGGACTGAGCCGGGGAGAATTCTTCCTGGAATACCTGCCCACCCTTTCCCTGACTGACAACCGGTGCATCGGCGCGGAAGCCCTGATCCGGTGGAAACGTGCAACAGGCATTGTTCCTCCCGGTGACTTCATCCCCGTTGCCGAAAATACGCCCCTGTCCGGGCTCATCACCTATTGGGTCATCGACAGGGTGGCGGCGGAGATGGGAGGCTGGCTCAGCGCCAACCCGAACGCCCACATGAGCATCAACTTGCCGCCGGAGATCCTGGGCCGTGGCGGCATTGCCTATGCGGCCGATAAAGCCGGCCTCCTCGATCTGGCGCCCCAGTTGATCCTGGAGATCACGGAACGCGGCCTGCCGGACCTGCTGGGGATCAAGGCGATCAACGACAACTGGGGATCGGGCGCGCGCATCGCGCTGGACGATGTCACGCAAACCGGCGGGGCCAACCTCGCGGTGCTGGCACGATGCAATTTCCACATCATCAAGCTCGACCGCTCCCTGGTAGCGCAGATCACGGCGCAGTCTCCGTCGCCGCCCTGGCTCGACGGCATCGCGGCATTGATCCAGGCGTCGCAATTGCAGGTCGTCGCCGAAGGCATCGAAACAGAACAGCAACTGGACGCGCTCCGAAGGGCGCAGGTCCAGTCGGCGCAGGGCTTTTATTTCTCCCGCCCGATCGCTGCAGAAGACTTCATGACCTACCACCGATCTTGGCGCTAAACCCCATGAACCAGATCCAGCGCGGCCTTCGCTTCCAGCAGTTGCACACCACCGATTCCATTTTCCTGATGCCGAACGCGTGGGATGCGGGCAGCGCGCTGATGCTCGCTTCGTTCGGCTTCCCGGCCATTGCAACGACGAGTGCCGGCGTGTGTTTCTCGCTGGGATTCCCGGACCAGGAAGCGGCGGTAAGCCCGGAAGCGATGCTCGAGCGGGTCGGATCGGTTGCCGCTGCAATCCAGCTTCCCGTCAGCGCGGACCTCCAGGCCGGCTACGGCACGCACCCCGAAGAAGTGGGAAGCACTATCCAACGCGCGATTGCCGCCGGCGTGGTCGGCGCGAACATCGAGGACTTGAGCGGAAATCCTTCGCAACCGCTGTTTGCGCTGGACAACGCAACCGAACGCATCCGGGCCGCCCGGCGCGCCGCCGACGCTTCGGGGATTCCCTTCGTGCTGACCGCGCGAACGGATGCCTACCTGACCGGTGCGAGCCAGCCGTTTGCCGAGGCGGTCAGGCGATGCAACGAATACCGCGAGGCCGGCGCGGATTGTCTTTTCATACCGGGCGCCTCCGATCCAGAGTCCATCAAGGCGCTCGTGCGGGAAATCGATGGTCCGCTCACCGTCGTCATGGGCCTGGCAAATTCGACCTTGGCAGGTTCCGCCATGACGGTGCCGCAACTGGGAGCGCTGGGTGTGCGGCGGGTCACCATCGGCGGCAGCCTGGCGCGTGCGACCTACGGCCTCATCCGGCAGGCGGCGGCGGAAATGGCGGGACCGGGCTCATTCACATTCGCGAACCAGCAGATCCCCCAAGGCGAACTATCTCGGTTCTTCGCGGAGCAGCGCAAGGTTTGAAGTCGCCGCGAGGTCAAGCCCTTCCTGGCGGCGACCTCTTATAATGCCGTCCGATAACAATCACAACCTCATCCCCCGGACTTCCCATGCACAAGCTCCAAGGCAAGCGCGCCCTCGTCACCGCCGGCGCACAAGGCATCGGCCTCGCCATCAGCCGGCAGTTGCTGGCAGCCGGTTGCGACGTCTTCGTTCACTACCGTAGCAGCGCCGATGCCGCCCGCGAACTGGAGGCCGAAGCCAAAAAGCTCGGCCGCCGTTACGCCCACGCGGCAGCGGACCTGACGAAAACGTCCGAATGCGAACGCCTGGTCACCGAGGCAGTGAAATTCCTCGGCGGGCTGGATGTGCTGATGAACAACGCCGGTTCGCTGATCGCGCGCAAGAGCCTGGCCGAGGCCGACGACGCGTTCTGGACGGAGGTCATGACACTCAACGTCGATAGCGCGCGCCGCGTCACGCGCGCCGCCGCGCCCCACCTCATCGCCGCTGCCAAAACCGGCGGCGGTGCGAGCATCGTCAACCTGTCCTCGCTCGCCGGCCGCAAGGGCGGGCATCCCGGCTCGCTGGTTTATTCCACCGCGAAAGGCGCCATCCTCACGTTTACGCGCGCCCTTGCGAACGAAATGGGTTCGCAGGGCGTGCGGGTCAACGCGCTCGCGCCCGGCATGATCCTCGGCACCAGTTTCCACAACACGCACACCACCGCGGAGTCCGCCGCGGCAACGGTGGCCGGCATCCCTATCGGCCGAGGCGGCAATGCCGACGATGTGGCGCGCGCCGCTGTTTTTTTCGCGAGCGAATACGACGGCTTTATCACCGGTGCCACGCTGGACATCAACGGCGGTGTCTACGCTGCCTAAACGAATGACACCGCGTGGACACAAGTTCACTCTTCTCCCCTGACTACGCGACGGCACGCCGGCGGATCCGGGAGGCAGCTGCTCGCCTTGGATGTGAAATAAAGTGCTACCCGTCAGGCGGCAAGGGACCGGATGGGGAAGACCTGACCCTCGATGCCATCATCACGCCGGGAAGCGGCCTCGACCGCACGCTGGTGCTCTCGAGCGGCATACACGGCGTCGAGGGTTTCCTGGGTTCGGCAGTCCAGCTTGGATTGCTCGAGGAGTGGGCCGCTCACAAGGAATCCCTCCCCACGGTACGCTGCGTGCTCCTGCACGGCCTGAATCCGTTCGGCTTTGCCTGGCGCCGCCGGGTCAACGAGTCGAACGTCGACCTCAACCGCAATTTGCTGCTCGAGGGCGAGGCCTATGCCGGGAGCCCGGCGGGTTATGCAAGGCTCGATGCCCTGCTGAATCCGGAACGCGGTCCATCGTCCCTGGAGCCGGTGACCCTGAAACTCCTGCTGGCGATCGCCCGCTACGGCATGCCGGCCCTCAAGCAGACGGTCGCGGCTGGTCAGTACGACCATCCCCGCGGTCTCTTTTATGGCGGCAACGGCCCGTCGCGACTCAGCGAAATTCTCTCGGAGCATTTCGATGACTGGATTGGCGACAGCCGCCGGGTGATGCATCTCGATTTCCACACGGGACTGGGCGCACACGCAACCTGCAAACTGCTCATCGACTATCCGCTCGGCGATGCCCAGCGCGCGCAGCTTGGCTCGTGGTTCGGGCCGGGTGCGTTAGAGGAAGCCGACGCGCCAGCCGTGGCCTACAAGGCCCGCGGCACATTCGGGCGCTGGTGCGTGGCGCGCTACCCGGAACGGGAATATCTGTATGCGGCGGCGGAGTTCGGAACCTGCAAACCTGTCAATGTCGTCGCAAGCTTGCGCGCAGAGAACCAGGCGCATCATTTCTGCAGACCGCAAGACGCGTCGACGGAACGGGCCAAGCGACGCCTGATGGAAATGTTCTGCCCCTCCTCCGTGGCCTGGAGGCGGCGGGTTCTAGAGCATGGCCGCCAACTGGTGGCACAGGCGATTGACGGATTGCTTGCCGAGCCAGGGGACCGGAAGCCAGATTTCCGCCGCTAGCCAATACGAACGCTTGCACGTGCCCCGCCAGTAGATATTCAGTGCGCAGGCTCAACTGTCGTCCGACTGGGATGCCCACATTTGCGCGTACAGGCCCTGCTGCGCCAGCAAATCCGGGTGGGTCCCGCTTTCCACGCAGCGCCCGGCATCCAGCACGAAGATCCGGTCGGCCATTGCGATTGACCAGAGACGGTGGGCTGCAACGATTCGGGTGACATCCGGGTAGTGCTCCCGTAGTGTCTGTACGATCTCCGTTTCCGTTCGCGCATCCAGCGCCGATGTCGGCTCGTCCAGCAGCAAGAGTTTTGGCCTGCGCGCGAGGGCGCGGGCGAGCAGGACACGCTGGCGCTCGCCGATGGAAAGTTCGATACCGCCTTCTCCGATCAGCGTGCCCATGCCCGCCGGCAGCCTGTCCAGCACACCGGCCAGGCTTACGGATCTAACGATCTCGCCCAGGTGCGCCTTGCCCGGCTCAGCATTGGCGTAGGCAATGTTCTCTTCGAGGCTTCTTTCGAGCAGGCCCATTTCCTGGAGCACGTATCCGGTGCGCGTTCGCAGATGGCGCAAATCCATATCAGGGAGTGGCACACCGTCGATCTCGATGGACCCGGTGAAGCGCTCGAGGCCGAGCAGTGCCCGCAGCAATGTGCTTTTCCCCGCACCCGAAGGTCCGACGAGCGCGACAAGGTTGCCGGGAGCAATGTTCATCGAGATGTCCTTGAGCGCGACGTGTCCATTGTCGTACGTCACGCCCATATTGCGCAGTTCGATAGCAGGCGCCTTGAGCAGCAGCGAAGGTGCCGGTGGCGGCGCGTGGCGGGATGGGACATCCGCCAGCAGGTGGCTGCCATAGTCGGCAAGGGCAACCGAGGCCCGCTTGACCCCGGCCGCGACATAGGAGAAATAGCTCGCCGGAACCACGAACTGGAGAATGTACGCATTGATCTGGACGAAATCGCCGATCGTGATCTGCCGGTTGACGACGCCCAGCATCGAAACGACAGTGGCGGTCGTCAGGCCCGCGCCGAGCACGAGCGCCTGCACGGCACCGATCCCTTGCGCGGTCGAGACGCTGCGAACGGAATCGCGATTGCGTTCGAGCAACCGTTTCCTGATGCCGGCAATCTCGAATTTCTCGGACGCGAAGGCGCGGACGAAAAACAGGTTCCGGAGCACCTCTACCACCCGGCGCGATGCGGCCTGTTCAGATTGATTGACGGTTCGCTGGGCTCGCTCGACCAGCCCGTGCGTGGCCGCCAGCACTGCCAGGAAGGCGATCATGGTCACCAGCAGTACCAGCGCATAAAGGCTGCCGATGCTGGCCAGGACGAGCACGAAGGAGAAAACAATGCGAAGGAATATCGATCCGAGTTGCCACAGGGTCCCGTCACAGAACTCCAGGACCGCGATCTCCAGCTGGCGCAGCTTTTCCGTTTGTGTTCCAAGGGAAGTCCGACGGTCGTCACCGGTATCGAGCAATGTTTCCACGTAGAGGAGAACCAGATCGGTCCTGGCCGTTTCCAGCACCCGGTTCGTGAGGATATGCCGCAGCTTGAGGATCAGCTCCGCGACAATCCACGCAAGAGAATATCCCAGCGCAAGAATCAGGAGCGTCTGCCTGGACTCCTCGCGGCCGATGCCGTCAATCAGGTACTTCAGCAACAGGGGGACGACCGCGCTGAGCGCGATGGCAATGGCGTCCATCGCGAGAGTCAAGCTGACACGCGCAGCCTGGCGGGCTCCACTTCGGAACAGCAGCCTCGCGCAGAGGCGCGCCGCAGGAAAAAAAGTCGACGTCATGACATCAGTCGCGAACGAGGTTCAACGATGCATCTGTTTCGGCAATGGCTGCTCGTGGCGATAGGCACCTTGCCCGCGTCCCTTCCCGGGTTTGCTAGAATTCGCAGCATAGCGTAGCAATCCGTCCGGGTCAGGCACCTATCTTGTGGCCGCCATCCCGCAATCCGACAAATCGAGGTAAAGCCCGTGTGCAGAAACATCAAAACCCTCTATAACTTCGAGCCACCGGTCACCGACGATGAAATTCGCGTGGCGGCGTTGCAATTCGTGCGCAAACTGAGCGGATTCGGCAAGCCATCCAGGGCGAACGAAACCGCATTCCTGGCCGCCGTCGACGAGATTGCGGCGGCTTCGAAAACCCTGCTCCATTCTCTGGAAACGAGCGCTCCGCCCAAAAACAGGGAAGTAGAGGCTACGCGGGCCAAGGCTCGCAGCCTGGGCCGGTTTTCGCCGGTGCGGGCAGACTGATGGGCATGGGGATCGCCGCAAACATTCGTGCCTTCCGTATCCGTGCCGGGAAAACACCAGCGGAAATGGCGCAGGCGCTCGGCCTGAACGAAGCCTGGTATGGCGATCTGGAACAACGCGACGGCGAACTGGCCTCCACGCTGAGCCTGTTCCAGGCCATGGAGCTGTCCTCCGCACTCGGCGTGCAATTGCATGAAATCCTCGGGGAAGACATCAGCACCGTCGAATCCATTCCGATCATGGCGCTCCCCGAGCGCATCAACGCCTACCTGCACCATGAGGGTTTGTCCAGGCAGGAATTCGAGGATGCAGTCGACTGGGAACTGGAAGCGTTCATGAGTGCGCCAATCAAGGTCGCGGCGGAGCTTCCCCTTGCATTCCTGCAATCCCTGGCCGCCGCACTCGACCTGAACTGGCTGTCACTGGTTCCCGACGCCGAAGCAAGCTGATTCCTTCCCGAGCGGCAGGCATAACCGGCGCATAACTGCGCTCGACGGTTGACAGTAGCCAGCCCTCCTTTCAAACTCGGGTCGATATGCTTCTTACATTGATCGCCGCGTTGTTGGCTGCCGGCCTGTTCCTGGGCATGCTGCTTTTCCTCGAGGTCGGGCGGCGCATCGGTACCGCGCAGGCCACACGGAATCCGGATGGCCTCGCGAAAGGCATCGGTGCCGCGGAAGCCGCCGTCTTTGGCCTGCTCGGCCTGATCATCGCCTTCAGCTTTTCGGGCGCGGCTTCCCGATTCGAGGATCGCCGGCATCTGATTACGCAGGAAGCCAATGCGATCGGCACTGCGTGGCTGCGCCTCGATCTGCTGCCGACCGACGCCCAGCCCGGCATTCGCCAGCTATTCCGCCAATATGCGGAAATACGCGCGTCCGTCTATTCGGACATTGGAGACGCAGCGGGTACCAAGTCGAAGATCGATGGAACCGAAAGGCTGCAGAAAGACATCTGGGCGGGCACGTTGGCGGCCGGACGCAGGCCGGACACCCAGGGCCACGCGATGATGCTTCTGGTCCCGGCATTGAACGACATGATCGACATTACGACCACTCGCACAGCAGCAACGCAAAATCATCCGCCCAGCGTGATATTCATTCTGCTCGCGGGCCTGAGTCTCATCGGCTCCCTGCTGGTCGGCTATTCGATGTCGGCCAACAGGCACCGCAGCTGGTTGCACACCATCGCCTTCGCCGTGGTGATGTCGCTGGCGGCGTATGTCATCGTGGATCTCGAATTCCCGCGGATGGGACTGATCCGGATCGGCGGCGCCGACCAGATCCTGATCGATTTGCGCAACAGCATGAACTGAAAGTGCGCCCATGATTCCAGCAAAAGCAGCCCTCGAACGCCTGCGTGAAGGCAACCTGAGGTTCGTATCCGAAGTGCGCAACAGCGACTCGCAATCGAACCGGTCACGGCGCCGTGAACTGGCGGATGGACAGGAGCCCTTCGCGATCATCCTCGGCTGCTCGGATTCCCGGGTGCCAGCGGAAATCGTGTTCGACCAGGGCCTGGGTGACCTGTTCGTGATCCGCGTTGCGGGCAATATCGTCGCCCCCTCCCAGATCGGCAGCGTCGAGTTCGCCGCCGATCGCTTTCACACGCGGCTGGTCGTGGTGCTGGGACATTCCCAGTGCGGTGCCATTGAAGCGACGCTGGAAGAACTGCAGCGCCCCACCGAAAACCAGTCGAAAAACCTGCATTCCATCGTGGACCGGGTACGTCCCGCTGTCGAGGGCCTGCTGGAAACCGGCCTGAAAAGCGACCCCCAGGCCCTGCTGCACCAGGCAGTGCGATCCAACGTTCGGGCGTCCGCCAACCAGTTGCGCCACGGGTCGGAAATCCTCGAGCAGCTGATCCACAGCAGCGGCCTGCGTGTCGTGGGCGCCGAGTACTCGCTGGAGACCGGCATCGTGGAATTCTTCGACACCATCGCCTAGGCCGCCAGGGCAGCACCCGCTGGCCGGTCGCCCATCGGCAGCTTCCACCGTGTCCCGCACGAAACACCCCGAGGCGCCGTGTAGAATCGCCCTGAAGACCTGCCGGCCTGCAGGGTGCTTCGTCCGCAGCCGGGCAATAGTTCATACAAAAACTACAGCGGGAGGAAAACATGGCCATAAACGCATTCCGAAACTCCGTCGCCGGGCTGGCATTGACGCTATCTGCCGTGGCGGCATGCGCAGTAGACCTTCCCTCCGCAACCCCGGAAAGCGTCGGATTCTCATCCGAGCGCCTGGCCCGGATCGGCAAGGTCCTGGCGGGTGAAATCGAAAAAGGCCAGTATCCCGGCGCCGTGGTGCTGGTGGCGCGCAAGGGCAAGATCGCCTACTTCGAAACGTTCGGAAAGCTTGATCCGGCGACCGGAAAGCCGATGACGAAAGATGCAATCTTCCGGCTGTATTCGATGACCAAGCCCTACACTTCCGTCGCCGCCATGATGCTGGTCGAGGAAGGCCGGCTCCGGCTCACCGATCCTGTTTCCAAATACATTCCGTCTTTCGCCAAGCTCGAAGTCAGCGTGGCATCGGCCGACCCGGCAACCGGCGCCGTGAAGTACACCAATGTCGCCGCCGACCGCGAGGTCACGATCCAGGACCTGCTGCGGCATACCTCCGGGTTGGTCTATGGCGGCTTCACCGCCAACGCGAAAGTGAAAGAGCTCTACGCGAAGGAAGGGGTGGACTGGAAGGACGTCACACCCGCAGAGCAGATCGAGCGCCTGGCGAAAGTACCGCTCGCCCATCAGCCCGGCTCGACCTTCGAGTACGGCCTGTCGGTCGACGTGCTGGGTCGCGTGATCGAAGTCATCACCGGCGCGCCGCTCGGCCAGTTCCTCGACGAGCGCATCTTCAAGCCGCTCGCAATGACCGATTCGTCGTTCCTGGTGCCGAAGGATAAGGTGGCCCGGCTGGCGCAGCCCTTCGCGACCGATCCAGCCACCAATACGCCGATCGCCCTGCTCGATGTGACAGCGCCTCAGAAGAATGACGCGGGCGGCGCCGGCAGTGCCGGAACGGCGGCGGACTACGCGCGTTTCCTGCAGATGCTGATCAACGGCGGACAACTCGACGGTGTGCGCCTGCTGAGCCGAACTACGGTGCAGTACATGACCTCCGACCATCTCGGGGATGCGAAGGGCGCCGGCGCGGTCGCGCTGCTACCGGGCATGGGCTTCGGCCTCGGTTTCGCCGTGCGCCGGGAAAACGGCCTGTTCGAAGTCACGGGATCGGCCGGTGAATATTTCTGGGCGGGTGCAGCGGGCACCGGATTCTATGTGGACCCGAAGGAGCAACTGATCTGCGTCTGGATGACGCAGGGACAGCCGGGCATGGCGCGGCGCTACGACCGCTATCTTTTCAAGCAGCTGGTCTATCAGGCGATCAACGACTGATAGCACGCAACGCAAAGCTCAAGGTTTGAAATCACCTTCTGGAAGGCAACCCTGGTCGCCATGCTTGAACTGAGGCCCACCTGCGAGAACTGCAACAAGCCGCTGCCGCCAGATGCTCTGGAAGCGCGCATCTGTACCTACGAATGCACGTTCTGCGCTGCCTGCGTGGAAACTGTACTGCACAACGTCTGCCCAAATTGCGGTGGCGGCTTCGTGCCGCGGCCGGTGCGCCCGGCGAAGAACTGGAAAGGCGCCAACTACCTCGGCAAGGATCCGGCAAGCACGAAGATCAAGCACCGGCCGGTGGATCCGGCGGCGCACGACCAGTTCTCGGATAGCCTCCGGAACGTTCCCCCGCAAAAACGCTAGCGCCGGGACAGGGGATGGACCCACGACAATGAACCAGAACCCCTATACGCCGCCAGAATCGGAAGTGAAGGACGTTCCGTACGAACGCGCCGTGGCGCAAAGGCCGAGGAACGTCGTGCATGCAGTGCGCATGCTCTGGATTTCCCTGGTACTGAGCATTCCCCTCTCCATACGCGAATACCAGGATGCGGCGTCCGAAGGCAATGCCACGTTCCTGCTCTACTTCATCCTGACGTTGTACGCGCTCTCCGTCCTGATCAACCTGTATATCCATCGCGGCAGCCATTGGGCACGAGTCCTGCTGCTGGTCTTCAATGTCCTCAACGTCCTGTCGTTCCTGGCTGCCATGCAGGAACTCCTCGGATACCCGGTCGGCGACCTGGTTTGCCTTGCCACATCCATGGCCCTCGACCTGATCGCGCTTGTGCTGGTTTTTACCCGTCCCGGCGCCTTATGGTTTCGCCGGATCCAGCGCTGACAACACGGGCAATTGCGACCGCCTTGATCGGCCCGGCGATGTCCGGGAAAATTGCGCCGATCGAAAGGGATTGAAATGACAAACCTGTTGCCCGCCTGGCCGCTGCTGTCAGCCTTCCTGCTGGCAAGCCTGCTTCTCGCCGTGACACCCGGCCCAGGTGTGTTTTACATCGTCACGCGCAGCCTGATGCAGGGTCGCCGCTACGGGCTCGCGTCGGTCGCGGGCGTGGCGCTGGGCAACCTGGGCAACGCCATTGGCGCCTCGATCGGTCTGGCAGCATTGTTTGCCATTTCATCGGCTGCGTTCATCGCCGTGAAATACGCCGGTGCAGCCTACCTCGTATACCTGGGCATCCAGGCGTTGCGCGCCCGCAATCCGCAACAGCAGCCGGACCTGCCAGGACCGGCCTCGCTGTGGCCGATTTTCCGGGATGGATTCGTGGTCGCGCTGCTCAATCCCAAGACTGCGATCTTCTTCGCGGCCTTCCTGCCCCAGTTCATGAACCCCGGCGCAAGCGGCGCTTTGCAGGGCATTGCGCTTGGCGCGCTGTTCGTAGCGATTGCCGCCGCCACCGACAGCCTCTACGCGCTGGCTGCGAGTTCGGCAGCACCCATGCTCACGCAAGCCAGCGGCGTCAGGGCAATGGGCCGCTACGTCACGGG
>Ga0190274_10001299_pt1 | contig 14672 bp, 10 predicted proteins | sample Popmic531T_FD_133002 | JGI IMG/M metagenome (GOLD analysis project Ga0190274, IMG submission 133002) | Populus adjacent soil microbial communities from riparian zone of Yellowstone River, Montana, USA - 531 T | ecosystem: Environmental > Terrestrial > Soil > Riparian zone | place: USA: Montana...
CGATCGAGCTCGCGCTGAACCTCGGCGTCGATCCGCGCCACGCCGACCAGATGGTCCGCGGCGTCGTTACCCTGCCCGCGGGCACCGGCAAGGACGTGCGGGTCGCCGTCTTCGCCAAGGGCGACAAGGCCGAGGAGGCCAGGAAGGCCGGCGCCGACGTGGTGGGAGCCGAGGACCTGATGGAGACGATCCAGGGCGGAACGATCGATTTCGACCGGGTCATCGCCACCCCCGATATGATGGGCGTGGTCGGCCGGCTCGGCAAGGTGCTCGGCCCCAAGGGGCTGATGCCGAACCCGAAGCTCGGCACGGTCACCCCGAACGTCGCCGAAGCCGTCAAGGCGGCCAAGGGCGGCCAGGTCGAGTTCCGCGTCGAGAAGGCCGGGATCATCCACAGCGGCATCGGCAAGGCGAGCTTCTCGAACGAGGATCTGCGCCGCAATTTCGACGCCTTCGTCGACGCGATCGTCAAGGCGAAGCCGTCGGGTGCCAAGGGCAAGTACGTCAAGAAGGCGGCCATCAGCTCCTCGATGGGGCCGGGGCTGAAGCTCGACGTCGCCGAGGTGGCCTCGGTCTGAGGCCGGGACGCGACGTGGGATCCGGAAAGGCCGGGGCGCGCCAGCGCTCCGGCCTTTTCGCATGAGCGGCTAGAGCAACGTGTCGCGGATCACCCCGATGAAATTGCGGCGGCCGTCGCTAATTCGGCCCGCCCCGTCGAGCTTGTAGGTCGTACGGGTGACCGCCTGTTTGACGTTGCCGCCGATCACGTCGACCTCGCCGCCGCGTACAGCGACGACGATGTCCGAATGGCTGCAAAAGGTATCGGCGCGGCCTTGAAAAATGCGACGCAGCTCGGCTTTCGCCGCCGCGAAGGTTGCCGGCGGCGTGCGGCAGTCATCGCCCGTGCGGCTGGCCCAGATGAGGTCGCCGGGCGCGAGCACGGTGGTGGCGGGATCCTCCAGCGACAGGCCGGCAAAGCTCCCCGAGCCGATCGCCGCGGCATATTTCGAGTGGTTCTGATCATAAGGGAAGCGGGCGCCGGCTCCGGCTTCCTTGAAACAATAGCTGATGAAGGCCGCCGACCAGGCCGGAGCATCGCGCCCGTCGAGGCCGCTCCCGACCGCCTGCCAATAGTCGCCCACATAGCCCCAATAAGGCGCCTTGTTCTCCATCCGGGGATAGGCGAACCCGACCAGCGACCCGTCGAGTCGTTCCGCGGGCCCGCCCCAGCGCAGCGATTCCCGGCGCGCAATGGCGATCAGATCGTCGACGAAGGGCATATCGGCCTCCTTTTTAGATGAATGCCTGCGCCGCGCGCGACCAGGTGCGGGCGGCGAGCGCCGCGCGGCGCGACCTCATGGCCAGCTTCAGATTGGCGACCCGCCCGGGTTCCCCCACGACACCGACCTCGAGCAGCGCCTCGTAGGGCCGAGGCGCCGCCAGCGCCGCCTGCAGCTCCGCAAAGCCCGCCCGTCCCTGATGCCGAACGTCCATCACCACGCAGCAGATATCGCCGCCGCGCCCGTCGAGGCCGAGGCGGCGGTCCGCCTCCCTGACCAGGGCGCGCGCCGTCGCGACCATATGCTGGACCTGGAGCAGCCGGGCCCCGGGATGCCCGTTCGTCCAGTGGATCAGCTTGGCCGCGGCAATCGCCTCGGCATCCTCGACCTCGTCGAGCGTCGGATTCAGGTAGAGCTGCAGCGGCTCGGTCGACGACGCGCTTTCGAGCGGCGCCGCGCGCCCCGCTTCGACCTTGACGATCCGCCCGCCGCGCACCTCCAGATTGGGGAAATAGTCGACCACCTCCGGCCGCTGAAGCATGTCGCGGAACCAGCGTACGAAATCGCCGTCCGGAACGTGCGCCGCGAACTGCCCGAAGCCGAAGGTGAAGCGAGCGCGATCATAGGTGTTGAGGGAGAGGAAGCTCTGCCCTTCGCAGATCGCGGTCGGCTCGATGAAATCGGCCCAGAAATCGTGCGTGCCGCGGTAATCGGTGGCGCGATAGAGCTGCCGCCGCGCCTCCGCCGAGCCGAAATGGGGAGCATCGTTGGACAGGCCGAAGCGATCGACCCCGGTCCGCCGGTTATGGTAGCGGACCCTGGCACCGATCGGCACGGTCGCGCCATTGTCCGCCCGGGCGGAAAAGCTCGTGCCGTCACGCACAATGTCGAAATGAATGGCCATGATCTGCCTCCGCAGGTTGATGGGCGGCTTGCCGTGCCGGCGACTAGAGCCTGAACGTCAGGCTGGGGAAACGGAGCGGACGGGGATCGTCCTCTTCCTGGCACCCATCCGGATCGGACGTATCGTCGGAACCGTTGTCGCCGAGGATCTGGATTTCTCCGTCGCCCCAGGCGATCAGCGCCTCGGGAGTCATTCCACCGAACGGCACGACGGGACCGGGCATCACCGTCTCGCTTTCCCCGTCCCACCAATAAAGCGCGAAGGAGATGGCGTGCTCGTCGGTTCGCGGCCCGGCGAGTATCAGATAGGCGTGCGCGCCTTCGCCGACGCGCTCCAGGCTGCGAACACCGCGGCCGCCGAGATCGAGCCGCCAGACGCGCGCCGGCCTCGACCCCTCCGCGGGGGCGGAAACCAGCGGATTGGCGACGCGCAGGACCAGCGCGCGCTGCTCCGCTTCAGGGGCCGCGCGCAGGCCGAGCAGCAAGCCGCCGCCCGGCGCCTCGGCTAGGCCTTCGATATTGAGCCAGGGCATTAGAGCCGCCTCATCGATGCCGAGCGCGGCCGCGATTTGTGCGCGCAGGCCAGTGAAGCTCCCCTGATCCGTGACCAGCGTCGGTCCGGGTGAGACGGTCGACGCGAACAAATGCTTGCGCCTGGGCTTGTCCTCGCCGCCTGAATTCTCCCTGCGCGCGGTCAGCGAATGCGACGTCAGCCAGAAGATCCTGCCGCCGATCCGCGCCGCGCCCTCCATGTCGGTTACACCGGGCCGGGGAATCGCGGTCACCGGCTGGGCGACGCCGCGCCGGTAGACGGTCAGCATCGTCGAATCGTCGCTCGCCACGACGAAATGATTGCCGTCGAGCACGGCCGCTGCGGACGCCTCGCACAGGCCGCTGTAGGAGAAGGGCGGCGAGACCGCGGCGACCGCCTTCCCCGCCGCGCCGGTCGCGGCCGCCTCATTGCCAGCATCGCCGGAGGCCTCGCCCGGCTGGCCGCAGGACTGAACCAGGGCCATTGCCGCCAGCAACACGCATAGCTTCCGATTCATCGCCGTCTCCTCGCATCCGTCGGCCGGCTTAGACCGGATCGGCGGCGGCGAGCGTGACGCAGATCACGCCTGGCGCGTTGAAACAGGCTGCCGGGGCTTCGCTCCGGCCTTTCTTTTTTTCCGATATTCCCTTAACTTAGTTAAGCCTCCCTGCGCCGCATCTGTCGCTATCAGTGCGGCAAGGGGAGGATCTTTGGGGGCAAGCCAAAGCGACTTTCTTCGTCTCTTGTATCAGCTCGCCGTCTGCGAGGAGGGGAATGACAAGTCAGAACGACGCCATCGCGGCGATGACCCGGAAGCTCGAGCGCCTGGCCAGGCTGGACGATTCCGACCGGTCGGCGATCGCCGCTTTGCCCGTCACCGTCCAGTTCGCGCCCTCCGGCCAGTATCTCGTGCGCGAAGGCAACGAGGCGGTGAATTGCTGCCTGCTGGTGACGGGCTATGCCTTCCGCCACAAGCTCGCGCAGGACGGCGGCCGGCAGATCGTCTCCTTCCACATGCGGGGCGACATGCTCGACCTTCAGCACCTGCTGTTCCCGATCGCCGACCATAATATCCAGACCATGACCGAGGCCATTGTCGCCTGGACGCCCTGCCGGGCGCTCCAGCAGCTGGCGCACGAGCGGCCGAGGATCGCCGACGCGCTCTGGCGCGACACGCTGATCGACGCCTCGATCTTCCGCGAATGGGTGCTGAACGTGGGCCGCCGCGACGCGCGCACCCGGATCGCCCATATGCTCTGCGAGTTCGCGGCGCGGGCGCAGGCGGCGGGGCTCGGCGCCGCGGACCGGTTCGAGCTGCCGATGACCCAGGAGCAGATCGGCGACGCCACCGGCCTCACCTCGGTGCACGTCAACCGGATGCTGATGCAATTGGGCGCCGAGGGCGTGATCGCGCGCCGCGGCAAGGACGTGATCGTCGGCGATTGGGCCAAGCTCCGCCGGGTCGCGGGCTTCGACGCCGCTTACCTGCACGACGCCGCCTAAGGCCCGTACCGACCGCCGCGCCGATTTGCCAATTCGTCACCCCGGACCTGATCCGGGGCCCACCTTTCTTCACGGCGCGCAAGAAGGTGGATGCCGGATCAAGTCCGGCATGCCGATGTGGCAGGCCAGCCATCCGCCACGATATGGCGGACTGACCTTCCGGCGCATTGACTTTGCGGCCAAAAGCTCTAGAGGGCCCCTTCGCTTCGCGGGGCTCGTCTCCTCGAAGCTCCGTCCGAGACAGTTGGTGGAGGCGATCCGGCCTCCTTAATTTCCAGCCTAGACGGGGAAGAGATTTGTAAGCCGCAAGGGCGTGCGATGCCATGCGGATCCGCCGATGGTCTTCGGCTGCGAACCCCTCCCCTTCGGACATTTTGCGCGCGGGCTATCCCGCGCGTCTCGTGACGTCCGCCGGATGGTCCGGCGGGCGAATTGCCGCCCGGCGGCTTGTCCGCCGGGACGTACGAAGGAAGAAGCATGGATCGCGCTCAGAAGAAAGAAGCGGTCGCGGAGCTGAAGGCAACGTTCAACGAGACCAGCGTGGTGGTCGTCACCCGCAATCTCGGCCTGACGGTGGCGCAATCCACCGACCTCAGGAATCGGATGCGCGACGCCGGCGCCCGCTACAAGGTCGCGAAGAACCGGCTTGCCCTCATCGCGCTCGAAGGCACGCGCTACGCGCCGATCAGCGATCTGCTGAACGGCCCGACCGCGCTGGCCACCTCGTCCGATCCGGTCGCCGCAGCCAAGGCCGCGGTCGATTTCGCCAAGACCAACGATCGTCTCGAGATCGTCGGCGGGGCGATGGGCGAGACCCTGCTCGACGCGGCCGGGGTGCAGGCGCTTGCCGCTCTGCCGTCGCTCGACGAGCTTCGCGCCAAGATCGTGGGCCTCGTCCAGGCGCCCGCGAGCAAGATCGCGCGGACGATCAACGAGCCCGGCGCGCAGCTGGCCCGGGTGATCGGCGCGTTCGCCGCCAAGGAAGCCGCATAACCGACCGCAGGTCGCCCCGGCGAAATGGCCCCCATCAAAGCAGTACTTTGATGGGACCCAAGGCCGGGGCCAGGCCTGAACAAGTAACTGGATCCCGGCCTTCGCCGGGATGACGAATTGAGAGAAAACGGAGACTTAACATGGCAGACATCAACACCCTCGTCGATCAGCTCAGCGAGCTGACCGTCCTCGAAGCCGCCGACCTGGCCAAAGCCCTCGAAGAGAAGTGGGGCGTTTCCGCCGCCGCCGCTGTCGCCGCCGGCCCGGCCGCCGCCGGCCCCGCCGCCCCGGCCGCCGAGGAGCAGACCGAGTTCGACGTCATCCTTACCGGCGACGGCGGCAAGAAGATCAACGTGATCAAGGAGGTCCGCGCGATCACCCAGCTCGGCCTCGGCGAGGCCAAGGCGCTGGTCGAGAGCGCGCCCAAGGCGATCAAGGAAGGCGTCGGCAAGGCCGAGGCCGAGGAGATCAAGAAGAAGATCGAGGAAGCCGGCGGCACCGTCGAGCTCAAATAAGCTTCTTCGCTTTCCGAAAAGATCGAAAGGGGCGGCTCCTCGCGGGCCGCCCCTTTTTTCATGGCCCGGGCATGCCTAGATGGGTCGCCCCCTCCCCTTCAGCCGAAGGAACGCCTCCATGCCACAAGCAAGCGGCTATGCCGCCCGGTCCGCCGACTCGGCGCTCGCCCCGTTCAGCTTCGAACGCCGGGAGCTGCGACCGAACGACGTTCGCATCGACATCCTCTATTGCGGCGTCTGCCATTCCGACCTGCACACGGTGCGCTCCGAATGGCCCGGGACGGTCTATCCGTGCGTGCCGGGCCACGAGATCGTCGGCCGGGTGGCGGCGGTCGGGCCGGAGGTGACTCGGCACGCGAAAGGCGACCTGGTCGCGGTCGGCTGCCTGGTCGATTCCTGCCGCGCCTGCGGCGCCTGCCAGGACGGGCTCGAGCAATATTGCGAGACCGGGCTCACCGGCACCTACAACAGCCCCGACCGGGTGACGGGCGAGAACACGCTCGGCGGCTATTCGGATTCGATCGTGGTGCGCGAGGAGTTCGTGCTGAAGATCCGCCACGACGAGAAGGACCTCGCCGCGGCCGCGCCTCTGCTCTGCGCCGGAATCACCACCTGGTCGCCGCTGCGCCACTGGAAGGTCGGCCCGGGGCAGAAGGTGGGCGTGGTCGGCATCGGCGGGCTCGGCCATATGGGCGTCAAGCTCGCCAAGGCGCTCGGCGCCCATGTCGTCGCCTTCACCACTTCGCCCGACAAGGTGGAGGACGCCAAGGCGCTCGGCGCCGACGAGGTCGTCGTGTCGCGCGACCGGGAGCAAATGAAGGCCCAGGCGGGGCGGCTCGACTTCATTCTCAACACCGTTGCGGCGCCGCACGATCTCGATGCCTTCATGGGTTTGCTGAAGCGCGACGGGACGATGGTCCTGGTCGGAGTGCCGGCCGAGCCGCACCCCTCGCCGAACGTCGCAAACCTGATCTTCAGGCGCCGCAGCCTGGCCGGCTCGCTGATCGGCGGGATCCCGGAGACCCAGGAGATGCTCGATTTCTGCGCGGAGAAAGGCATCGTCTCCGACATCGAGATGATCCCGATGGCGGAGATCGAGACCGCTTATGAGCGGATGCTGAAGAGCGACGTCAAATATCGCTTCGTCATCGACATGGCGTCGCTGAAGGACCCGACCTAGGAAAAGGGGGGGCCCGCGAGGAGCCGCCCTTCCTTAGAGCCCCCGTCGCCCGAATTCAGACGCGTTCGGGTTCGCCGTGGAGGCGGGCCTCGACATTTTCGCGAAGGCCCGAGGCGCGGTCGACCGGGAACGGCGAAAGCGCCTCGTCCTCGCCCTGCATGCCGATCGCGAAGGCGGCGTGGGTGCGGCCCTCGCTGCCGTCGGGCAGCCGGTAGCGGGCGTCGGCGACCACGACCGGAAGCACCGGCTCGCTTGACGATCCCTTCGGAATGGCGAGCTCGGCCTCGACCCGGGCGCCGTCCCCGGCCGCGATGTCGACCTCCGAAACCTGCGCGTCGGCCGGCGCCTCGATCAGCGAGCTTTCCATGTCGGTGCCCTGGCCGGTCGCGACCATCCAGGTCGAGATGCGCACGTCGCGGGCCGGCATGCTGCCGGTATTGCCGACGGTCAGCTCGAACTGGACGATGGCGTCGTCCTGGCTGGTGCCGGCGCGGACCGGACGCATCAGGAATTCGAGCCAGGGCCGGCCGGCGACCGGCGCGGCGCTCTCGGTCAGCGCCTCGACATCGGCCTCGTCGGCCTCGACCACCTCGGGCTCCTCGACCTCGCGCGAGGCGGCGAGGGTCTCCGCCGCGGGCGCGGCGGCGATGATCGGCGCCGGCTCGACGGGCGCGACATAAGGCGTCTCCTCGGCGACCGGCGCGCGGGCGAAGCCCGGCTCGGCCTCGACCGCCGGCTCCTCGTAATAAGTGTCTTCATAGACTTCGTCGCGACGGCGGCGGCGGCCGAACAGGAAGAAGGCGGCGGCGGCGATCAGCAGGACGCCGCCGATGATCCAGGGCAGAAGCGAGCCGATGCCGCCGCTTTCCTCGGTGTCGGCGGCCGGAGCCACGGGCGCGGGGATCTCGGCCGGGGGCGGCGGCAGCGTCTGCGCGACGGGAGCGGCCGGCGCCGCTTCGGGTGCCGGCGCGGGCGCGGCGGCCGGTGCCGGGGCTGATGCAGCGGCTCGGACCGGAGCGGCGCGACGGGCCGGGGCCGCGGCGCGCGGGGTCGCGCGGGCGGTCCGGGCGGTACGCGCCGTCGGCGCCGGATCGGTTTCGGGAATGGCGATCGGCAGGCGCGGCGTCGGCGCCGGGGTGGCGCGAAGGACCGGGGAAGGAGCCGGAGCCGGCGGCGCGGTCACCGCGGGCGGCGGCGGGGTCACCGTGACGACCGGAGCGTCTTGCCCGAATACGGGGGCGTTGGGGAGGACGATCGACGCGGACAGCGCGAGGATCGTGGCGCGGAGCTTGTTGCGGGTGTGTTTCATAACAGGGAGACAACGAATTCGCGGGACAATGGGCTCGGCTCATCGCAGCCTCTGCGTCGAGACGGTGGGACTCAGCGGCCAACGGAAGCCGCCGCCCCAAAGGGTCGATCGCCGGCGAGGCGCCGCCGCCTTCATGAGAATCCGGTTCCACGCGTGCCGCCGGCCTTGCCGCCGGCGATACGCTCAGCGTTCGGTCGGCGGCGGATAACGCAGGGGCGACGGATGACGCGGTGTCGGTGTGGGATGCCGCGCCCGCAAGGCCAAAGCGGTGTCGATGGCGGCGTTCAATTGGCTGTCCTCGCCGCGCAGCATGGCCGCCGGATCCAATGCCGCCTCGACGTCCGGCACGACGCCGCGATTTTCGATGTCCCAGCTCCCGTCGGGGTTGTAGAAGGCCCTGAGCGGCAGGGTGAGCGCCCCGCCGTCCGTGAAGCTCATCTGCCAGATATGGCCGATGCCGGTGCCCGCCGTCTGCTGGCCGACGACGGGCCCGATGCCGGCCCGCTGAAACAGCCATGGGAAAGTATCCGCGGCTGACCCGTTGCGGTCGTGCACCAGCAGGACTCGCGGCCCCGCATTGGCGATCACCGGGAACGGAAGATCGCGCGCATCGCGGAACATGTACCAGGCCAGCGGCCTGCGCCCGACGAGATCGAGAATATAATCCGTACCGTAGCCGCCGGGATTGTAGCGCTGGTCGATCACCACCCCGTCCTTGTCGCTCGCCGCGGTCCATTGGCGAAGGAAGGCGGCCATGCCCCGCTCCTGAAAGTCGGGGATGTAGACATAGGCCAGGGTGCCGTTGGAGCGGGCCCGGACCTGGGCGCGATTGCCTTCGACCCATGCCGCTTCGCGCAACGCCGTGTCCGTCGCGACAGGCACCACGGTGACGGTGCGGGCGGCGCGGCCGTCCCGGCTTCGCGAGACGGTGACGGTCGTCGGCCGTCCCGCCGTGCCAAGAAGGTAGAAATGGATGTCCCGATCGGTCGTGACCTCGACGCCGTTGATCCGGAGCAGATAGTCCCCCGCGCCGACCGGCGGGTCGAGCTGGCCGAGCGGGCTGGCGATCTCCGATTCCACGGCAAAAGCGGCGCCGGGATAAATCCGGGCGAAACGGAATCGGTCCCCTTCGACCGTGAAGTCGGCGCCAAGCAGCCCGCTCCTTGGCCGGGGCGGTGGCGGGGCCCCGGTGTCGCCGCCGTTAAGGGAGATATGGGACACCGAGACGTTGCCCAGCGCCAGATAGAGCAAGGCGGTCAGATCGGCGCGCCGGGTAATGCCCGGCAGATAACGCGCATATCTTTCCTCCAGTTCGACGACGTCCTGGCCATGATGGGCCGGGTCGTAGAAAATATCGCGCATCGCCCGCCATGCGTCGCGATAAATTTGTCGCCATTCGTCAGCCGGGACGATCGCCACCCTGACGTTGGCAAGCGTGACGGCCCGGCCGTCCGTGCCCTCCGGAAGCGATCGCAACGTCCAATCGTCACCGCTTCGGACGAGCAGCTTCGCGCCGTCGGGCGACAAGGAGAATTGGTCCACCTCGGAGGCGACGGACACCGGCTCGGCCGATCCTTCCACGAGCCGGACGAGGCTGAGCGTCGGGCTGGCGCCGCCGGGCGTGGGCGGCCATTGCCGGACCGAGGCAAGCAATGAGCCATCGGGCAGAATCGCGAGCTCGCCATAGTCCCGGGCCGGGAAGCGCAGCGTGCCGACCCGCGCCGCGAATGCGGCCGCGTCCAGCGCCTGGCGAAGGCGGCCGGGCGGGAGAGACAGATCGAGGCCGGCCGCCTGGATCCTGCGCAGGGTGAGAGGTCGCAGAATCAGCGGATACATGCCGAAGGCTTCGGCCGGCGCCGCATTGCCGCTGGCCAGGAAATAGAGGCGCCCGCCGGCGCGGTCGAAGACCGGGCTGCCGACATCGACCTCCCCCGAGGTCAGCTGGTATTTCGCGCCGCCGGTCACATTTTGCAGGAAGAGCGCGCGATTGTTGTTCGGCAAATGCCGGGAATAAGCGAGCCAGCGCCCGTCCGGAGACCAGGCCGCCTGGAACGATTCATGATTCATGTGCACCGCCGAATCGAGCAAATGGGCGGAGCCGTTCGCGGTGTCGACGACCCAGAGCCCGCCGCGCAGATCGGAGAGGGCGAGATGCCGGTCATCGGGAGACCAGCGGGGCTCGTAATAACCGCCTCGGCCGGATGGCAGGGCGATCGTCCGGCGCGATCGTCCATCCTGTAGAGGCTCCAGCACGAGAACGTCGCCACCGGCGCCGAATGACACATAGGCGAGCCGGCGGCCGTCCGCGGAGAAAGCCGGCGCCTGGTCGCTTGCGGAACTCGATGCCGTCAGATTGCGCGCGCCTCCCGCCCGACCGAGCATGAGGATGTCGCCGCGCGCAGCCACGGCGACCTCGCCGCCCGGCCCGACCACAGCGCCGTCCACATAATCCCCGGCCGCGACGTCTCGCTCCGCCATCTCGCCGCGATCCGCGGCAAGGGAGATGGGGACGGGGCGTGAAACGCCTGTCGACGGGTCGAGGAGGAACAGCCGGCCGTCGCGTTCATAGACGGCAACGCCGTCGGGAGCGCCGGCCAGCGCCCCGATCCCGCGGTCAGCGAAACGGGTGATCTGGCGCGCCTGACCCGAGGCCATATCCACGGAATAGATATTGTACAGCCCATCCGCCCGGTCGGAGGCGATGAGCAAATCGTCTCCGGCCCAGACCGGAAGCCGATCGTTGCCCGGCCCGGACGAAAGCGAGGCGAACGTCCCCGAGCGAAGGTCGGCGACCGCCAGCCTCGCCGTCGAGCCGCCCCGATAACCCCGCCATGCCGGCCAATAGCGCCCGAGCAGGTCGCGCGAATTGTAAATGATGCGGCCGTCCGGAGCGAACACGCCGTTCCAGGCGACCGGAATCGGCAATTCCCGGTTGGGGCCGCCGGCCGCCGGCACCGTGTAGAGGCGGGACTGCCGGGGCAGGGCTCGCGCCGCGGTGAAGAGGATTTCGGTGCCGTCCGGAGACCAGCCGCGCACCAGCTCGGCGGCAGGATGAAAGGAAAGCCGCGCGGGATTCCCTCCGCTGACGGGAACCACATAGACGTCGGCATCGTCGCCGACCGTCCTCGAGAAGGCCATCCTGCTGCCGTCGGGGGAAAAGCTGGGATAGGAATCGTCCTCCGGGCCCGACGTCAGCTGCGAGGCGACCCCTCCGTCGCGCGACACCAGCCAGATATCCCCGGCATGCGCGAAGGCGATCCGGGTTCGCGACAGCGAGAGCTGCGGGAAGAGCCGGGGCGGACCGGCTTCCGTTCGCGCGCCTGCCGCACTCGCGAATGCCAAAGCGAGCGACAGGGCGACCAGGAGCCGGATCGGGCCCGACGAAAGCAGATGACGCATCCAATTCTCCATAAAATGGCCGACGCGCCGCTTGCGCCGCTCCGCCTTGGGTGTAGTGCCAAGCTAATGCAGCTGAACGAGTCCGTCTTGAACTTATCAAACCTCGGCCTCGGCTCCGGGCGCCGAATGGGGAATACGCTTCTCCATGAATCGGAGACCATGAGCTGCCGCCTCGGCTTTTATCGGGGAGGGTCTTCGCAAGACCTTCATAGCCATCCGACGCCCTTCGTATCGCTGCTGTTGTGCGGCTCGGTCCACGAGGCCGTGGGTCGAAGAGAGGTTTCCGGCGATCCCTGCTCGATCTCGATCAAGCCGCCGGACGTCCGGCACAGGGACGCCTATGGCCGGAACGGCGCCCTTATCCTGTCGGTCGCCATCCACGACCCCGAGCTTTGGTCCGCCGCGATACCGAAGCCGGAATGGGCCTGGCATCCGCTGACGCGACGTGATCATGCCGACCTGCTCGCCACCCTCGCAGCCGCCGACCGACCGTGTGACGCGGCGTTCGAGCTGCTGGCGCTGAGCAGCAAAGCCCCTCTCCGCAAGGGGATTCCGCCGCGATGGCTTCGCCTGGTGAAGGAGGAGCTTTGCGATCGGCCGGATCTGCCGTTGAGCGTCGCGGCCGCCCGGGCGCAGGTGCATCCCGTCTATCTGGCCCGCGCATTTCGCGCCTGGTACGGGATTTCGCCATGCGCCTTCAGGCTGGCGCAACGAACCTCCGCCGCGATAGATGCCGGTCTGTGGAGCCCCCGAGCCGCGTCCGCGATCGCCCAGGATGTCGGCTTTGCCGACCAAAGCCATATGGCTCGCGCCATTCGATCCGCGACCGGACATAGCCTGTCGCAGCTGCGCCTTCTGGCTTCCCGCTCGCGCTAGAGAGCCGTCAGGCCCGCCCGGGCTTTACATCCCCCGCCCACGACCCTATATCGCGCCCCTCACCACAGCCTTTCGGAACAGGTCTCGCCGTCGCGCAGCGGGGCCAACGCATTGATCGGCTGAGGTTTCATAAGACGCTGAAGCTGCGGTTTCCACCTGCGAAACCTGCGGCTTTTTGCGTTTGAGCGCTGCGAGACATTTCAGATCCCGGTCCGGCCGGGACAGGCGAGCGAGGCGATACACCCACATGGCGACCAAGGCAGCTCCGGCCCCCGAGACCCGGCCCACGGCATCCAAGCGCATCCGCAAGATCTTCGGCAACATCCACGAAGTCTCCGAAATGCCGAACCTGATCGAGGTTCAGCGCGAGAGCTATGAGCAGTTCCTCCGCTCGCGGCCGCAGGACGGCTATGTCTCCGGCCTCGAGAAGACGCTGCGCAGCGTCTTCCCGATCCGCGACTTCGCCGGCACCGCCGAGCTCGACTTCGTCCATTACGAGCTGGAAGACCCGAAATACGACACCGACGAGTGCCGCCAGCGCGGCATGACCTATGCGGCGCCGATGCGGGTGACGCTTCGCCTGATCGTCTTCGAGGTCGATCCCGATACGGAGACCCGCTCCGTGCTCGATATCAAGGAGCAGGACGTCTACATGGGCGACATGCCGCTGATGACGAAGAACGGCACGTTCATCGTCAACGGCACCGAGCGCGTCATCGTCAGCCAGATGCACCGTTCGCCGGGCGTGCTCTTCGACCATGACCGCGGCAAGACCCACGCCTCCGGCAAATATCTCTTCGCCGCGCGGGTCATCCCCTATCGCGGCTCCTGGCTCGACTTCGAGTTCGACGCCAAGGACATCGTCAACGTCCGCATCGACCGCAAGCGCAAGCTGCCGGTGACGGCGCTGCTCCACGCGCTCGACATGTCGAGCGAGGAGGTGCTCAACACCTTCTACAACCGGGTGACCTTCGTCCGCGGCAAGGGCGGCTGGCAGATCCCGTTCCAGGCCGAGAATTGGCGCGGCCAGAAGCCGACCTTCGACATCGTCAACGGCAAGACCGGCGAGGTCGTCTTCCCGGCCGGCCAGAAGATCTCGCCGCGCGCCGCCAACAAGGCGCAGAAGGACGGCCTCACCGACCTGCTGATCCCGACCGAGGAGATTTTCGGCCGCTACAGCGCCTACGACCTGGTCAACGAGAAGACCGGCGAGATCTATATCGAGGCCGGCGACGAGCTCTCCCCCGAAAATCTCGAGGCGCTCGACAAGGCCGGAATCGATCGGATCGAGCTGCTCGACATCGATCATGTCAACACCGGCGCCTGGATCCGCAACACTCTGAAGGCCGACAAGGCCGAGGATCGCGACCAGGCCCTGTCCGACATCTACCGGGTCATGCGCCCAGGCGAGCCGCCGACCCGCGAGACCGCCGAGGCCCTGTTCGCCGGCCTGTTCTTCGATTCCGAGCGCTACGACCTCTCCGCGGTCGGCCGGGTCAAGCTCAACATGCGCCTCGACCTCGACGCCGAGGACACGGTGACGACGCTCCGCAAGGAGGACATCGTCGCGGTGGTGAAGACCCTCGTCGATCTGAAGGACGGCAAGGGCGAGATCGACGACATCGACAATCTCGGCAACCGCCGCGTGCGCTCGGTCGGCGAGCTGCTCGAGAACCAGTACCGGGTCGGCCTGCTCCGAATGGAGCGCGCCGTGAAGGAGCGCATGTCGTCGGTCGACGTGTCGACGGTGATGCCGAACGACCTGATCAACGCCAAGCCGGCGGTCGCCGCGGTGCGCGAGTTCTTCGGCTCGTCGCAGCTGTCGCAGTTCATGGACCAGACCAACCCGCTGTCGGAAGTCACCCACAAGCGCCGCGTCTCGGCGCTCGGCCCGGGCGGCCTCACCCGCGAACGCGCGGGCTTCGAGGTGCGCGACGTGCACCCGACGCACTACGGCCGCATCTGCCCGATCGAGACCCCCGAAGGCCCGAACATCGGCCTGATCAACTCGCTGTCGACCTTCGCCCGGGTCAACAAGTACGGCTTCATCGAGACGCCCTACCGCACCGTGCTCAACGGCACGGTGACCGGCGAGGTGACCTACCTCTCGGCGATGGAAGAGCAGAAGCACACCGTTGCGCAGGCTTCGGCCGATCTCGACGACGCCAAGCACTTCGTCGAG
>Ga0190274_10001300_pt1 | contig 14671 bp, 11 predicted proteins | sample Popmic531T_FD_133002 | JGI IMG/M metagenome (GOLD analysis project Ga0190274, IMG submission 133002) | Populus adjacent soil microbial communities from riparian zone of Yellowstone River, Montana, USA - 531 T | ecosystem: Environmental > Terrestrial > Soil > Riparian zone | place: USA: Montana...
AAGCGCGAGCCGTTGCTGGTCTGCGCATAGCCGCCGCCGAACAGGTTCTGCGACTGCGCGTGTGGATGTTCGGCCTTCGCCTCCTCGGTGCGCTCCTTCGGCTGGCGCACGAACATCAGCGCGACGCCACCACCGTTGCCGAGCGCCGGCTCGGTGATGATGATCGGCACCGGCAGGACGCCCTTCGGCGACAGCAGCCACTTCGAGAAATCGAAACCGGATTTCTCCTCCGCGTCGGTCGCCGGCGTCACGTCATCCGTGTCGATCGCCGGCACTGTCGCCACACCCGCGGCAAACGCCGATGGTGCGAGCAGGAAGGCGGCAACCACTGTGCAGCGAAGGCAAAGACTCACGACTGATGCATCCTCTCGTCCGCTTCCAGACTAGCCACGGTCCGCGCGATCGCGGAGTGTCCCTTCGGGCGTCACGTTCAGCGTAGCGCGGAAGCAACGACTACCGCGCAGGATGCATGACTTCCGGGCCGGTGCCTTCAGTTGGCTTGTCGCGCGCACGATAGCTGCGCAACATTCGCGTCCATGGCCACCACGGGAAATCACATGCGCTTCGTCCGACCTGTCCTCGCACTCGCCGTCGCGTCCACGCTCGCCGCGTGCTCGCAGCTCGAGCTCGCGCAGCTGTATTACGCGAACAGCGGCACCGACGTGCGGCTCGATGAGCAGCTGCCCGTGACGCTGCCGTTCAAGGAAGTCGACGGCTGGGTGCTGCTGCCGGCGAGCGTGAACGGCAAGCCGAATGTCGACTTCGTGCTCGACACGGGCGCGTCGATGCTCGCGCTGCTCGCAGGCGAGAAGTCGAAGGTGCTCGACCTCGACATGAGCGGCGCGAAGCGACTGGGCGGACCGGACGACCTCGCGGCGCCGACCGGCGCGCCGCAGGCCGGCCTCGACATCGACTTTGGTCCGCTCGCGCTGCTCGACCAGACCGCGCTCGCGATCCCGATCGAATCGATCCAGTGCTTCGACGAAGTTCGCGATGCGCCGTTCGTGGGCGTCGTGGGCCACGAGCTGCTGAGCCGCTACGTCGTGGAGATCAGCTACGACCGCCACGAAGTGGTGCTGCACGATCCCGACGGCTACGAGTACAAGGGCAACGGCCGCATCGTGCATGCCGACATCAGCGGCCGCCAGCCGTTCGTCGACGCGGCGATCACCGCGCCCGATGGCTCGAATTACACCGCGCGCATGCACGTCGACTCGGGCGCCGGCATCACCGCGAGCCTGTTCCCGAAGTCGAATCCCGCCATCGTCTTGCCGAAGGATGGCAAGGAGAAGAGCGCGTGCTTCGTCGGCGGCAAGGCCACGTATCTCACGGGCACGTCGGTCGACATGAGCCTCGGCGGCGGCGCGCCGCTCACGACGCCCGTGGAATACGCGACCGGCAAGGAAGTGGTCGACACCGGCCAGAACGGCCGCCTGGGCGCGCAGTTCCTGCGCAACTACAACGTGGTGTTCGACTACGCGCGCGAGCGGATGATCCTGGAGCCGCGGGCGGAGACGGTGGCGGCGCGCTGAGCGAAGGAATTTCCGTCCTCGGCGTTCGGTCCGCGGAAGCCCCCTCGAGCGGCGCCCTTCACGGCCATCCGGGCGCGCGCAGGTAGAATGCGCGACCCGCTGCGTCACGCCGTTCCCATGCGCCTGCCAACCCTGGTTTGCTTCCTGCTCCTGTCGACGTCGCTCGCGGCGGCGCCGTACGACGGCTGGTCCGCCGCCGGGCCGTGGGGCGGATCGATGGAGCGCCTCGTCGCATCGCCCGATGGCGCGCGCATGGTCGCGATCGGCTGGAAGGTCTACACCTCCGTCGATTCCGGTGCGACCTGGCGCATGGCCGGCGACACGCCGGAGAACTGCCACTACCGGCCGATGGCGTTCATGTACCAGGTGCCGCAGCAGCCGGTCTGGGTGGATGACATCGGCACGATCCGGATGCTGTGCAACGCATCGTTCGACAACCTGGTCCCGCACCAGCATTCCTACTATGTCGAGTCGACCGACTTCGGCGCGACGTGGAACGCGGTGATCACCGGGACGGGCAATGTGTTCACCGCCCTTGCCGTTGATCCCGCCGATCCGCATCGCGTCGCGGCGTACGATCAGAACGAGAGCCTGGGTGGCGCGGTCTATCGCTACGAGAGCGGCGACGGCGGTGCGACATGGACGTCGACGCGGTTGGGGATCTGCGGCGAACCGACCGACGGCGTCATGGCCGCGGCGTATTTCGCCGGCGAGCTGTACGAACTCCAGGCGGGATGCATCGGCGCGGTCGCCGGCGGGTTGTATCGCAGGGTGCCGTGGGGGCGCGAACGCATCTCGCCGTTGAACGAATTCAACGACGAGTCGGATCACAGCAAGGGCCTGCGCATCGCGAGTGCGCCTGGCCGGTTACTGATACTCCTCGGCAAGTCGTTCGGACGCTCGGCCGACAATGGCGTGACCTGGACGATCCTCCGTCGCGACGTCGTCGATTTCGAGGTGGTGGGGTCCACGCTCTGGACCACCAACGGAACCGACGTCTTCGTTTCGCATGACCTGGGCGACACGTTCACGGCGCTCGCAGGCACCTCGCTCGATGGCTTCGCGCTCGGTTCCGTGCGGCGGATCGCCGCCGGCGCCGGCAACACGCTCGTCGCGGCCACTGAACGAGGCATGCGCGCGTCTGCCAGTGGCGGCGCCGGCTGGCGTGAGTCGAGCCGCGGCATCAGCGAGATGTACGTGCGTTCGATCCTGGCCTCGAGCGACGGCGCGTTGCTCAACGTCGGCGCAAGCACGAGCACGCGGCCGGTGTCGAAGTCGATCGACGGCGGCGCGACCTGGCTGCCGATCGACTTCTCCGACGACCTGCTCGAAGTGCGCGCGTTGCGCAGCATTCCGTGGGCGAATCCCGTCGGCCATCGATTGCTGGCGGCGGGTGCTTCGTGCGCGAGCTGGTCCTGCCAGTCGACGGCACCGCACGGCGCGCAAACGGGCTTGTTCTTCAGTGACGACGACGGGCTGACGTTCTCGCCATACGCCGCCGTCGCGGGCCTGCCTTCGGAAACGTCCCAGGAACGGATGAACATCGTGCGCGACATCGCGATCGGCGCGGTGCCCGGCGGCGGCACGCAGGTGTACCTCGGCACGAGCGCGCGACCTGGCAACTGGAAGGTCATGCGGGGCGACGGCGCCACGTGGCAGCCGGCAGGCGTCGCGTTGCCGACACACGGTTCGTCCGCGATTGAATTCGCATCGGCCATCGCGCTCGATGCGGCCGGCAATGGGCGCTTGTATGCGAGTGTTTCATCCACCGGCAGCCTCTCTCCGTTCCCGTACGAGTCCGGTGTTTATCGATCCGACGACTACGGCTCGAGCTGGTCGCTCGCGTCCGACGGAATCCCGATGTTCATGGCGGGCTCTCCTGCGCGCATGCCCATGTACGCGCTGCACGCCGATCGCATGCGCCCGGGACGGGCGTGGGTCGCGACCCAGCTCGACACGCTCAACGGTCGCCGGCTGGGCGCGGTCTACCGGACAACGGACGGCGCGTCCTCGTGGCAGGCGTGCGGCGACCTGCCCGACGAGGCCCGCATCAATGCGTTCGCGCAGGTTGAAGGACGGCCGAACACGCTGCTGCTGGCCGATTCCGGCGACGGCGTCGACAGCGGCGTCTGGGTTTCCGAGGACGCATGCCGCTCCTGGACCAGGGTTGGCGGGCCACCGGCATTGGCCGTGACCGTCAGCGGGCAAGGCGAGATCCTCGCCGGCACGTACTTCGGCATCTGGAAACGCGCGTACGCCAGCGACGTGCTGTTCGGCGACGACTTCGACTGAACCGCGCGGGCGAGTCAGGCGCTCGCGCCGAACGCCAGCGTCGCGGCAACCGCGCGCTTCCATCCCGCGTAGAGCACTTCGCGTTGCGACGCGTCCATCTTCGGCGTGAACGTGCGCTCGACCTGCCGCTGCCGCGCGATCTCTTCGCGATCCTTCCAGAACCCGACCGCGAGCCCCGCGAGGTAGGCCGCGCCGAGCGCCGTGCTCTCGTTCACGCGCGGGCGTTCGACGGGCACGCCGAGGATGTCGGCCTGGAATTGCGCGAGGAAGTCGTTGGCGATGGCGCCGCCGTCGGCGCGCAGCGCGCGCAGCTCGATGCCGGCGTCGGCCTGCATCGCATCGAGTACGTCGCGCACCTGGTAGGCGAGCGATTCGAGCACGGCGCGCACGACCTGGTCGCGGCTGGTGCCGCGCGTGAGGCCGAACATCGCGCCGCGCGCATCGGAACGCCAGTACGGCGCGCCGAGGCCGACGAACGCAGGCACTACGTACACGCCATCGGTCGACGCGACGCGTTCGGCGCAGGCGAGCGAATCGCCCGCGCTCGCAATCAGGCGCAATCCGTCGCGCAGCCACTGCACCGCGGAGCCGGCCACGAACACGCTGCCCTCGAGCGCGTATTCGACCGTGCCGCCGAAATCCCAGGCGATGGTGGTGAGCAGGCCGTGTTGCGATCGCACCGCCGTCGTGCCGGTGTTCATGAGCAGGAAGCAGCCGGTGCCGTAGGTGTTCTTCGCCATGCCCGGCGCGAAACAGCCCTGGCCGAACAACGCGGCCTGCTGGTCGCCCGCGATGCCCGCGATCGGCACGCTCGCGCCGAGCGGGCGCGGCGCGGTGTGCGCATACACCTCGCTGCTCGAGTGCACTGCCGGCAGCATGGACTCGGGCACAGCGAGCACGCGCAGCAAATCGGGGCACCAGCGCCGCGCATGGATGTCGTAGAGCATCGTGCGCGAGGCATTCGTCGCATCGGTCACGTGCGCGCGCTCGGCCGACAGGTGCCACAGCAGCCAGCTGTCGATCGTTCCGAACGCGAGCTCGCCGCGCGCTGCGCGTTCGCGCGCGCCCGGCACGTGGTCGAGGATCCAGCGCACCTTGGTGCCGGAGAAATACGCATCGACGAGCAAGCCCGTGCGCTCGCGCACCAGCGCTTCACCACCGTCGGCAATCAGCTGCTCGCATTGCGGCACGGTCTGCCGCGATTGCCACACGATTGCGCGATGGATCGGCTCACCCGTGCGCCGGTCCCAGACCACCGTCGTCTCGCGCTGGTTGGTGATGCCGATGGCCGCGAGCTCCGTGGCCCGCACGCCGCTGCGCGCGAGCACCTCGACCATGGTCGCCTGCACGCTGCCGAGGATCTCGAGCGCGTCGTGCTCGACCCAGCCGGGCTGCGGGAAGTGTTGCTGGATTTCGCGCTGCGCCACGCCGACGATCGCGCCCGCGCGGTCGACCAGCAGCGCGCGCGAGCTGGTCGTGCCCTGGTCGATCGCGAGGATGTAGCGCTTGTCGGTTGCGGCGCCCATATCCGGCAAGCGTAGCGCGGAGTCCCGCCGCCCGCTGTGGCACAGTATTCGCGGTTCCTTCCACCTGGAGCGCCAGCCCGTGAAAGCCATCGCCGTTTTCGCCGTCCCGGCCGCACTCCTGCTGGCCGCATGCGCATCGTCGCCCGAGGCTCCCGCGGCGAGCGATCCTGCCGTCCATGTCTTGCGCGCCGACTACCAGGCGGATCGCTGGTACGTCGAGGCCACGGCGGCGAACGGTGCTGCGCTGCGCTTCTTCACCGACACCGGTGGCGGCTTCATCATCCATGCCGATTCGGCCGCGCGCGCCGGGCTGGAAGTGCGAACGGTCGGCGAAGGCGCCGACGCGGGTCGCCTCGCGCCATTCCCCACGTTCAAGCCGGATGCAGCCCTGCCGCCGCCGATTGCCGATACGCGTGGCGAGGCCTTCCGCAATCAGTTGTTCGTGGCGGAGCGTTCACCGCAATCCGACGGTTTCGGCGACGGCATGCTCGGCCAGGAATGGTTCGGTGGCCGCGTCTGGACGTTCGACTATCCGCGGCATGTACTCGCCTGGCACGAAGCGGCGACCGACTCGCGCTTCGATCCGGCGCACACGGTCGCACTGGGCTTCCGCAATGAAGGTGGCGTGCGCAGCTCGAACTTCCCGCGCATCGACGCGGAAATCGCCGGCGAAACGCTGCCGTTCCTGTTCGACACGGGCGCGACGCTGGCGCTTTCCGACGACGCGCTTGCGCGACTCGGCGACGGCGGCGCGAAGGTCCGCGGGACGAGCTTCATCACCGCCGAAGTATTCGACCGCTGGCGCGCAAAGCATCCGGAATGGCGCGTGCTGGAGCGTGCCGAGGACAACCCCGGTGCAGCCCCGATCATCGAGGTGCCCGAGCTGACCATCGCCGGCCACACCGTCGGTCCGGTCTGGTTCACGCGCCGGCCGGACAGCGCGTTCCACGAGTTCATGTCGCAGTGGATGGACCGCCAGGTGGAAGGTGCGCTGGGCGGAAACGCGTTCCGCTGGTTCCGGATCGACGTCGACTATCCGGGCGCGCGCGCCTCGTTCCGGCGGCAATAGCGACGGTGCCAGCCGGGGCGGCGGGAAGCATGGAACCGCCAGCGGCGCCCGGCGTGAGGGACTTTGCTTCCGTTGCGCGCAAACCACTGGAAGGGTGCCGGTGCGGGCCGCCCCGGCCCGAGCCGGAAAGCGGCGGCTGGTCGCGGATTTTCCCCATTCCAGCGCGGTAGCATGGGCGCCCGGGCAGGGGCTGGGACAATGAGCGGCAAGGACGAGCAGACCACCAAGCGGATGCAGATCATCTCGTCCGGCAAGCCGAAGGACCGGACGATCGCCGTGCGCGCGATCTCGGCCGCGAACTTCGTCGAGAAGTCGCCGCCCTGCCTCGTCGTGACGCGCGGTCCGATGCTCGGCGAGCGCTTCGAGCTGGGCGACTCCATCACGATCGGCCGCGACGAAGACAACGACGTCCCGATCGATGACCTGAGTGTCTCGCGCCGCCATTGCCGCTTCTGGCGCAAGCGCACGGAATTCGTGGTCGAGGATCTCGGCGCGACGAACAAGACCCGCGTCAACGACGCCGAGGTCGACGAATACAGCCTGCGCGACAACGACCTCATCACGGTCGGCGAAGTCGTGTTCAAGTTCCTCGGCGCGAACAATCCCGAGAATGCGATGAACAAGGCGCTGCACGACCGCGCCAATCGCGATGCACTCACGGGCGTGCTCAACCGCCGCGCGTTCATGGTCGCGATGCAGCGCGAGTCCGCGCGTTCCGACCGGCCGTCGACGCTCGCGCTGCTCGACATCGACCATTTCAAGCAGATCAACGACAAGCACGGCCACCCGGTCGGCGACGTCGTGCTCAAGGCCGTTGCACACCGCCTCGAGGACCACGTACGTGGTTCGGAAGTGCTGGCGCGCGTCGGCGGCGAGGAGTTCGGCCTGCTGATGCCGGGCATCACACCGGCGGAAGCCGCGGCGCGCGTCGAGGAATGGCGCGCCGCGATCGAGTCGCTCGTGGTCGAGAACGAAGGCGCACGCGTGCCCGTGACTGCCAGCTTCGGTTATGCCGGGCTCGACCCTGGCGGCGTCGAATCGCTGTACCGCCGCGCCGACCACGCGCTGTACCTGTCGAAGCACGGCGGTCGCAACCGCTGCACGCCAGCGCCTGGTTGAAGAACGTTGCGCGAAGGCCGGGCGCGTGCACGCTGCCGGCCGGTTTTTCCGCAGGTCCCTGCAGACCCGACTGGAGAACCCGACCATGCGATTGCCTGTCCTGTTGTGGTGCGCCCTGCTTGCGTCGCCGGCGGCAGTCGCGGACGACGCCAACGATCGCGCTGCCTTGCGCCAGCTGTTCGTGGACTACAACGCCGCAGTCGCGAAACACGACCGCGCGGCGCTCGACGCGATGTTCCTGTCCGACTACGCGTGGGTGCATTCGACCGGCACCGTGAACTCGCGCGCCGTGCACCTCGACCGCGCGCTCGCCAACGATCCACCGACGGCCGCACCCGTGCCCGACGCGAGCGCATTCGAATTGCACGGCGACATGGCGCTGCTGCGCACGACGGCTCGCGACGGCCTCTATGCCATCACCGTGTTCGCGCGCGACGACGACCGCTGGCGCTTCGCGCACGCGCAAGGGACGCGGCTGCCGCCGGAACGAAAAGCCGTCGCGATCGATCCGGCAACGCTCGACCGCTACGTCGGCAGCTACGAATTCGCGCCGGGCAAGGTTGCCGTCGTGACGCGCAATGGCGACGCGCTCACGTGGAAGGGCGGCCTGCGGCCGCCCGTCACGCTAATGCCGCTCGGCGGCGACCGCTTCTTCGGCCGCGAGTCGGAAGCGGAGATGCTGTTCAGCGCGGACGACGCCGGCAAGGTCGCGTCTGTCACCTTGCGCCTGGGCAGTTGCCTGGACTCGTCCGCAACGCGCGTTCGCTGAAGCAAAAGCGGGCTCAACCTTCGGGCGGATCAGCGCGACGGCGCCCCACGGCCGCGTAGAGCGCCTCGCCCCACGACGCGTGGCTGGAAACCTTTTCGCCACCCCACATCACGTGCCAGGAACCATTGCTGTGTACGAGATCGAAGTCTTCCATTGCGTTGCCTTGCGTCGTTGAGTGGTCCAACAGGGATTGGTCCGCGCGTTCGCGCGAAAGTTCAGCGGCGCACCGCGCGATGCCGGCGATTGCCCGCACGCCGCCACGAGCAGCGCAACGTTGTCGTAACAACTCTCGTGTAAGCGTCGCACGCGTGGATGCGTAGTACGCTCGAGCGCGCATAGGAGCGACTGCGCATGATCCACGACCACGGCGGCAGCGATCTTGTACGCGACGCGGAAGAACGTACGCGCGCGTGGCTCGAGCGCGTGGTGATCGGCCTGAACCTCTGCCCGTTCGCGAAGGAGGTCCATGTGCGCGGTCGCGTCCGCTTCTGCGTGAGCGACGCCGAGGACGAGGAGACGCTGCTCGCCGATCTCGAAGACGAACTGCTGCGGCTCGATGCGAGCGACGCAGCCGTGGTCGAGACGACGTTGTTGCTTCACCCCGGCGTGCTCGCCGACTTCATCGACTACAACAACTTCCTCGATCGCGCCGATTCAGCACTCGAGCGCCTGGACCTGGCGGACCGCATCCAGGTAGCGAGCTTCCATCCCGACTATCGCTTCGCCGACGCGGACGAAGACGATGCGGCGAACTGCAGCAACCGCTCGCCGCTGCCGTTGCTGCACCTGCTGCGGCAGTCGAGCGTCGATCGCGCCGTCGCGGCGTTTCCCGACGCGGCCGATATCTACGAGCGCAATATCGCGACGCTGCGTGCACTCGGCGTCGCGGGCTGGCGCCGAGTTCGCGATGGCGAGGCGCCGGCATCCGATTGAAACGCGGCAGCCCGCTTCAGTCGCCGCGACGTCAACCGCCCGACGCAGATGACACCGAAGCGATCGCGTTGGCCACGCGCGCATGATGGCCGGATGTGGGTGGGCAACCGCGATCGGCGAGCTCCTTCGCCTCACTCAGGCGCCGCCTCGCGGCATCCGCGTGGCCGAGCCCTGCCTCGGCAGCGCCGAGATGCAGCAGGTAGACAGACAAATTGCACTCGCGCGCACCAGCGTATGCCTTGCGCAAAGCCGGCTCCATGGGCGAGAGCAGTTCTTCCGCCGCCGCGTACTGCCTCTGCTCGACGCGAAGTGTTCCCAGGTCATCCCGCAGGGAGAGCGTGTCCGGATGATCTGGCCCCAGCGCCCGGACCCTGGCCGCCAGCGCCTCGCGCAGATGCGCGTCGGCTTCATCCAGCTTTCCCTGTCGCAGCAGGCTCATGCCGAAGTTTCGCCGCGTCCTGATCGTCTCGGGATGGTCGTCACCCATCATCACGCGCGAGCGTTCGAATGCCGTCCGCTGGAACGGTTCGGCTTCAGCCGGCCGTTCCTGCGCCATCAGGATCCCGCCGACGTTCGACATTGCGCTGATGGTCAGCTGGTGGTCGTCGCCGAGGATCGACCGACGCTTCTCCAGCGCCTCGCGGAAGACCGGCTCCGCTTCCGACAACCTCCCCAGTGCCTGTAGCAGCAACGCCAGGTTGTTGAGCCCGGTGAGGGTCATCGGGTGATCTTCGCCGAGCACGCGTCGGCGGCGCTCGAGCGACTCGCGCACCAGCGGTTCGGCTTCGGCGAGGCGATTTGCTCGCCACAGGATCATCGCGTACGTATTGAGCGCAATCAGGGCTTCGAAGTGATCGGGACCACGCACTCTCCGGTAACCGGCGAGAGATTCGTTCGCCACCAAGGCGCCTTCTTCGAGCTCGCCCCTGTCCATGAGCAGCGCGCTGAGGTTTCCCATCGATGCGAGCGTTGAATCGTCGGTCTCGCCAAAATTGCGACGCTGCGCATCCAGGGTTTCCCGCAACAAAGGCTCCGCTTCCTCCAACTTGCCCAATGCCTGCATTGTCGCCGCGACGTGGCTCCTGCTTTTCAGCGTGTCCCGGTGTTGCGCACCCTGGACCCGTGTGCGGATCTGGACGTTCTCCTGCAGGAGCACCAGCGCTTCCTCGTACTTCGATTGAAGATCGAGCAGTGTGGCAAGACTGTCGACAGATCCAAGCGTTTCCGGGTGCTCCGCTCCGAGTACGCGTTTTCGTGTCGCCAGTGCCCGATGTTGGAGGCCTGCTGCAACTTCGTAGATGCCGAACTGCGCATATCGATCGGCGAGCGCTTGTTGCAACTTCGCGGCAACGACCGGCTGGGTTGCAAACCTGGCGTCGATGGCTGCGACGGCAGGCTGCAGGATCGTTCGGTCGATGAGGTTCGTCGCCACGTCCGTGGCATTCAGTCGACGCCACTCAGCCTGCAGGCTGCCGGCGAGCCGCGCGCGCACTTCAGTCTCGATCGACGCTGATTCGAGAGCCGCCGCATGTCGCTCGCGGATGTCCTCGGTGAGTAGCAGCCCAGCCTTGGTCGGATCGACCTGCGTCAGCATCTCCGATTGGAACGCGGCAACCTGCTCGAGCTCCGCCGCACGCTGCTGCGCCTCGCGCGCCTGCCACGCGAACGCCACGGCCCCGCCGATCAGGGCGAGCACCGCGAGCGAAATCGCGGATACCGGCAGCAGGTTGCGACGCACGAACTTCTGCGCGCGATACCAGCGATGGCCGCCACGCGCCTGCACGGGTCGGCCATCGAGGTAGTTGCCGAGGTCGGCGACCAGCTGCTCGACCGACGCGTAGCGTTCGTTCGGCGCCTTCTTCATGCAGCGCAGCACGATGCCGTCGAGGTCGCCGCGCAGTTGTCGTGCGCGCGCGCGCGCATCGGCACCACCCGCCTTCTCCAGCGACTCGCTCGGCGCGATGGGCGGAACCTGCGTGATGAGGCGTTCCACCTGGCCAGCGCTCAGGCCGGTGAAGTCAAACGGTTTGCGGCGCGTGAGCAGCTCGTAGAACAGAACGCCCAGCGCGTAGACGTCGCAGGCAACGCCGACCGGCTCGCCGGCCACCTGTTCCGGCGCCGCGTACTGCGGCGAGAAGTAGCGTTCCGCGGTGCCCGTCGCCTCGACGCTGCCCGGCGCGTCGAGCGGCTTGGAGATGCCGAAGTCGAGCAGCTTCGGCGTGCCGTTCGCGGTGACGAGGATGTTGCCGGGCTTGAGATCGCGGTGCACGATCAGCCTGCGGTGCGCTTCGGCCACTGCCTCGCAGACCTTGCGCAGCAACTCCACGCGGGCGCGCAGGTCGAGCTTCGCATGCTCGCAGTGCTCGGTGATCGGCTCACCTGCCACGTACTCCATCACGTAGTACGGCGTGCCGTCGGCGAGCTCCGCGGCGTCGATCAGGCGCGCGATGTGCGGGTGGTCGAGCGTCGCCATCAGCTGGCGCTCGAGCTGGAAGCGCCGGATCGTGTTCGCGTCGAGCAGCTCGCGCCGGACGAACTTGATCGCCACGTCCTGCTCGACCACGCCGTCGACGCGCCGCGCGCGATATACGCGACCCATGCCGCCGCGACCGAGCTCCTCTCCGAGCTCGAACGCGCCCACGCGCGTGCCCGTGAGCGGTGAGCCCGGAGTCAGCGCGGCGAGCGCATCGGACAACGCTGCAGATAGCGGAGGCGCGGTGAGCCCGGCCACCTTCGCATCGGTCGCGAGCAACTCGCGCAATTCGCGCTGCAGCGACGCATCGTCGCCGCATTCACGCTCGATGAACTGCGTCCGCTCGGGCTCGTCGAACTCCAGCGCCGAGGCAAACAGGGATTGCAGGCGTGCCGAGTGGCTCGTCTTCATGGCAGTGCTTCCGGAAGCGAAAACGAAAAGGTCAGGCTTGCGCGTCGTCCGGCGCGCCGAGGCGGTTCGCGAGCCACGCGCGCGCGAAGCGCCACTGGCGGCCGACGGTGGCGACCGACGTGCCGCAGACTTCGGCGATGCGCTCGGTGGTCAGCCCGGAGAAGAACTTGAGCTCGACCACGCGCGCGCACTCGGCGTCCTCGGCCTGCAATGCGGTCAATGCCTGGTCGAGGCCGATCCAGTCGACACTGTCGTCGATCGGCGGCGCCTGGTTCTCGGACAGGTCCGAGAGCCGCACGAAAGGAATGCTGCCGCCGCGCTTGTCGCGCCCGCGCATGCGCAGGTAGTCGACGACGACGCGGCGGATGACCGTTGCGGCGATCGCGAAGAAGTGGTCGCGGTTCTGCCAGTCGACCGACTTCTGCTGCTCGAGCTTGTCGTAGGCCTCGTGCGCCAGTTCGGTGGCCTGCAGCGTGAGTACGCCGCCATTGCGCCGCACCTGCGCGCGCGCGAGGTCGCGCAACAGCGGATACACCACTTCCAGCAACGCGGCCTCGGCTGCACGATCGCCCGTGCGCCAGCGCTGCAACAACGCCGTGATGGGTGCTTCCGTCATCGTTCCCCGCCAGCGGCGCAATCGCCGCCTTTCCGCCCGGGGCCAGCATACCGGGCATGAAAAACCGATGCTGAAGTTGCGCGCGCAGCGGAAATCGTGTCGCCATGGAGGAGACGGAACCGCCGTCGGGGATTCCCCCACTACTCGGCGACTGGCGGTGGATTCGATCACGGCGCAGCCGATGCGCATGTCCGGGCCCAGGGACGCGCATCGTAATCATCGACAGGCGCCCCTCCGCGAGAGGACCACGATGCGCAGGTTTGGATTCTCGGCCGCAGCCACGCTAGTCATGCTCGGCGCGTGCGGCAGCAGCGACCCGGCAGAACCGCGTGAGCTCGCGGTGCTGACCCGGTTCTCGGTCGCGATGGACACGCTGTCCGTCGAAGAGCACAAGTACGTCGACGGCATTGCCGTGTTCGTCGACGGCGGTCGAGCCGTGCTGCTCACGGAAGAGTCGCTCGACGCATGCCTGAAGCTCGCGATCGCGGGTACCGACAGTGCCGAGTTCGAACTGCTCGCGCAGGACGGCAAGCAGGGGATCCGGCTGGTCCGGGACAACGCGCATCTGGATGGCGCGGTGCTCGAGGTCGGGTTGGGCGGCGATCGGATTGTCACGAAAACTTTTCCGGAATTCCCCACCGAAGGCACTTCGTTCGAATTCGAGGGCGACGTCGGCGACGCCGGCGGAGGCACGATCGACGCGACGAGGTACGGCCGCGAGAACGCGCCGCTCCTATCGCTCGACGTCGACCTGCCGTTCGTGTCGGTGCCGCCACCGAATCCGGCGGCCGAGGCGAGCGCCGAAGCCGGTTGGCTGCGCGATACCCAGAAGTACATTCTCGCAACCAGTGATCGCCATTCCGCACTCGCCGACTCGTTGGAGGCCCACCCTGGCGACTCCGACTCCAAGTACAACTGGTCCGACATGATCAGGAACTGGAAAGAGCTCAAGGTCGTCGCAGTCGCTCGCGACAGCAGCTGCGCCACCCTCGTTTTGCACGCGCTGGATGCAAGCGACCAGCCAGTGCAAGGCGTCGTCCGTCTTCGTGGCGACGGCGATGCGCGCAAGGTCGTGTCGGTGGCGACGCGCAAGCGTGCCCACGAATGAGCGCGACTCGCGTCGTTTCCTGTGCGACTTGCGTCATCGCCGCGCTGGTCAGCCTCGGCACGGCCAGACCTGCCGCGGCTGGCACCGCCGACGACGAACGTCTGTGCCAGGCGGTGCTTGCGATGGCCAATGCCGGCACGCTCGTCGCCGCGATCGCGAAGCCAGAACCGCTGGTGGACGCCGCTGAGGGTCGCTGGCAGGAGCTCGAGGAGCAGGGCTACGGCGTCGGTTCCGGCTACACGCTCGAGCGCGGCGATGGTGGCGTGTTGGAGCTGCTGCAGCTCGACGGCGGCGGCACCTGCCACTCGTACGACCTGGGGTACATGGACGGCACGATTGTGTCGTTCGAGCCGCTGGTGGAACCCGACGAATCGTTCGGCATGGACGTCGCGCCAGTTCGGGTCGATGGCGAATGGCTGGCGCTCGCCTTCCACGGCAATCGCTGGGAATTCGAGCCGCTGGCGGTCGCGCGCATCGCATCCGGAAGCGTCGCGTCGCTATGCCGCTTCGAGTCGACGGGCGAAGTACGGCGCGAAGCGGTCGGCGCGGACGATGCCGCATGTGCCGCAGTGCTCGAAGCTCGCGGCGACGATGTCGAGTGGCAGCCGGTCGAAGACGAGGACGCGAAACCCGTGTCATCCATTCCGCCACACGAAGCCGCGAGCGCCGACATCGACTGGTTCGGCGACGGCCGTCCGCAAGCGACCTGGCGCATCGACCACCAGAGCAGCGCCGGCTGCGGCATGGACTATCGCTTCCTCGCGCTCGCCGACCCGCTGGCCGGGCCAAACGCCGTCGACGAGTCGACGCCAGCGGGCCGCGC
>Ga0190274_10001301_pt1 | contig 14649 bp, 18 predicted proteins | sample Popmic531T_FD_133002 | JGI IMG/M metagenome (GOLD analysis project Ga0190274, IMG submission 133002) | Populus adjacent soil microbial communities from riparian zone of Yellowstone River, Montana, USA - 531 T | ecosystem: Environmental > Terrestrial > Soil > Riparian zone | place: USA: Montana...
AATGCCGTTATTGCCGACGATGCCAATCGGCAGGCCGTGAAGATGCGCAAAGCCGGTGACGATAGTCGTACCATAGAGCTTCTTGAATTCATCGAATTCCGATCCATCGACGATGCGCGCGATGATCTCGCGCACGTCATATTGCTTTTTCAGATCGGTCGGCACGAGCCCTTCCAGTTCGGTCGCATCATGCAGCGGCTCGCGCGAGGGTACGAGCGAGATATCGACCTGCTTGGTGGAGTTGAGGTTGGCTGCGATACGGCGCGCGATCGCGAGCGCATGTTCGTCGTTGGCCGCCAGATGATCGGCAACGCCGGACTTGCGCGTATGCACATCAGCACCGCCGAGGTCCTCCGCCGACACCACCTCACCCGTTGCCGCCTTCACCAGAGGCGGACCGCCAAGAAAGATAGTGCCCTGATTCTTGACGATCACGGTCTCGTCCGACATCGCCGGCACATAGGCCCCGCCCGCGGTGCAGGAGCCCATCACCACCGCGATCTGCGGAATGCGGGCTGCAGACATCTGCGCCTGATTGTAGAATATACGGCCAAAATGGTCGCGGTCGGGAAACACCTCGGTCTGGTTCGGCAGATTGGCGCCGCCGGAATCGACCAGGTAGATGCAGGGCAGATTGTTCTCGCGCGCAATTTCCTGCGCGCGGATGTGCTTCTTCACCGTCATCGGATAATAGGTGCCGCCCTTGATGGTGGCATCGTTGCACACAATCATGCATTCGCGCCCAGAGACGCGACCGATTCCGGTGATGATGCCGGCGGCGTGGATCGCGTCGTCATACATGCCGAAGGCGGCAAGCGGTGCGATTTCCAGAAACGGCGAGCCCGGATCGATCAGCCGCATCACGCGATCACGCGGCAAGAGTTTGCCACGCGCAACATGACGCTCTCGCGATCTCTCATTGCCGCCAAGTGCCGCTACCGCGCGTGCCGATTTCAGTTCGTCGATGAGCACCTGCCATTGCGCTGCATTGGCGCGGAACTCGCGCGATTTCGGGTCAATATTCGAATCAATGCGCGCCACGCATTCCTCCCCGATTCCGGTTTCATGGAACTATGGCGCGCTTGATGACGAAAAGGAATGCAAATGGGAACGTTGGGCGATGGCAGACGTTCTAACCGCGACCGGCACTTCCGGAGCACGGGGGTTCCAAGAAGCCTCAAAATGACAACAGGAGCCCTTCCATGAGGAAGCATTTATTGATTTCGGTTTCGACGCTCGCGTTGATCGCGAGTGCCGGCATCAGTGCGGCGCAGGACAGAATGGGCCCCGGCGGAGCGTCAGGAGCGCCGGCCGCACAACAGGCGCCGTCGGGCGCGGAACGTGGTGACCGGTTGCAGCCCTCGCAGTCGCAACAGCCGCGACAGGAAGATTCTCGCGACAACCGCGCGCAGGGCGTGCAACCGCGCGAGAACGAGGCCCAGGATCAGCAGAAGCAACCAAGGCAAAACCAGGCTCAGGATCGCGACCAGAAGCAGCAGCCCAAACAAAATCAGGCGCAGGATCGCGACCAGACGAAGCCTGACCAGCGTGCGCAGGACAGGGAGCGAAAGGACAGCGATCGCAAGGGCACGACGGGCCAGGGCGCGGCTGGATCGTCGGGCGCATCCCTCACCACCGAGCAGCGCACGAAGATCACGACCACCATCCGCCAGTCGAACGTGCGGCCGATCACCAATGTGAACTTCAACATATCGGTCGGAACCGTGGTGCCGCGCAATGTGACATTGCATGCGCTGCCGGCGGCGGTGATCGAGGTCTACCCGGAATGGCGGCCTTACCGCTTCGTGCTGGTCGGCGACGAAATCCTGGTCATCGATCCGGCGACGCACCGGATCGTGGCGGTCCTAGAGGCCTAAACCACACCGCGATCCGACTCGGGCGTTAACGATTTTGAAAGTCATAAATCGTTAACAAAAGCCTGCGAGGGTCGCTCAAGTTTCGATGCGCGCCGGGACGGATGTACTCCCATCAAGCGCACGTCGAACGGGAAGCCCGGCCAGCGGCCGGGTTTTCTTTTTTTGCGGGCTTTTTTTGTTTGCGCATAATCTTTTGGATCATGCGCTCAATCCAGTTCGTTGCCCGGCATGATCCAAGCCTCGGCGACGCCCGCTTCGCGCCATTCCTTGTAGGCGGGCAAATTCATCACGGCAGCCATATAGGCCTCGGCCGCAGCGCCGACTCCGATCGCGTAGCTCGCAAAACGCGACACCACCGGCGCATACATGGCATCCGCAGCGCCGAAACTGCCGAACAGGAACGGGCCGCCGGCACCGAAGCGCGCACGGCAATCGGTCCAGATCGTCTCGATGCGGCGCACATCGGCGGCGACCTCCGCGGTCAGTTCGCGCTTCCTGCCGACGCGGCGCATGTTCATCGGGCAATGCTTGCGCAATGGCGCAAAACCCGCATGCATTTCTGACGAAAGCGCACGAGCATGCGCGCGCGCCTTGACGTCCGAAGGCCATAGCTGGGCCTTCGGAAACCGCTCGGAGATGTGCTCAAGGATGGCAAGCGTTTCCCAAACGATCATGTCGCCGTCCAGCAGCACCGGCACTTTCCGGGTCGGCGAATATTTCAGAATCTTCTCGGCGCTGCCGGGCTCGTAGAGCGGGATCACCTCCTCATCGAAGGCAATCCCGGCGTGCCGCATCGCGATCCAGGGCCGCAATGACCACGAAGAATAATTCTTGTTCCCGAGAATGAGCTTGAGCGACATGCGGGCCCCCGTTCTCCGCATTTTTCAGATGCGACAGCACGCCGGCAAGCGAAAAGAACTGATCGCTGCGATCAGCCCCACGAATGCCGCTTATGCCAGATCAGGATTTCGGCTGCGGCATCTCGACCGGGCCGCCACCCTTCTGCCAGGCACCGAAGCCCCCCTTGATATGAGCAACCGGCTTCAGTCCCATGCGCTGCGCAGTCTGCGCGGCGAGCGCTGAGCGCAAACCGCCGGCGCAGAAGAACACATAGGTTTTGTCCTGTGCGAAAAGGTCCTTGTGATAGGGGCTCTGCGGATCGATCCAAAATTCCAGCATGCCGCGCGGGCAATGGAAGGCGCCAGGCACCTTGCCATCGCGCTGCAATTCGCGAATGTCCCGGATATCGATGAACAGCACGTCGTCATTGCCGTGCAATCCGATGGCCCGCTCGACCGCCATATTGTCGAGCTCCTTCTCGGCCTCCTCGACCATCGACCGAACGCTGGTGGTTATGTTTTGCGGCATCTCGATCTCCCGATTTCTACCCAATGTCGAAATTGAGCCGCGCTTGGTCAAGTCGCGCCTGAAACGAAAGCGGCGCGACCCGAAGGCCGCGCCACACATGAAGGGATGCCCTACCCGCCTACATCGCGGCGTAGATCGCAAGCAATGCTACGACCAGAAGCGCGCCACCCGTCCATAACATCACGGACAGCGTCGATTCATCGCCTTTCTGAGTCTGATCTTGTCCCATAGGCCGTCTCCTCGATCTGCGTGGAGGGCCGCTCGGTAAGGGATTTAAGGGCCCTCTACGACTTTAGTCTAATACGCCTTCCGAACCCGTCCCGCAAGCCTGTTTTCCGGTTGCAGCGGCAGCTCGATACGTGAGGATAGAGCCCCTGATCGACCTCCAGAGCCCGCCATGCCCCTGTTCGCGCCGCTCGACCTGTTCGCGGTCGCCTTCTTCGTCCTCACCTGGATTCTGTATGCCGTGCTGCTGGAATGGACGCCGCAGGGCGCCCGCGGCCTGAATGCCCGCATGCACGGCTACCGCGACGAGTGGATGCAGCAGATGCTCAATCGCGACATGCGGATGCTGGACGGCCAGATCATGGGCTCGTTGCAGAATGGTACGGCCTTCTTTGCGTCGACCTCGCTAATCGCGATCGGCGGTACGCTCACGGTGCTGCGTTCGACCGAAGACCTCATCACCATCGTCTCGACGCTGCCGTTCGGAGTGCAGACGTCGCGCATGCAATGGGAGATCAAGACCATCGGGCTCGCGACGATCTTCGTCTACGCCTTCTTCAAATTCGCATGGTCCTACCGCCTTTACAATTATGTGGCGATCATGATCGGTGCGATGCCGCCAGCGACGCAGAAGGATTCGCCCGAAGCTAAACTTCACGCGCTGCGCACCGGCAAGCTTTGCGAATCCGCAGGGCGGCATTTCAACCGCGGTCAGCGCGCCTTCTTTTTCGCGCTCGGCTTCCTCGGATGGTTCATTTCGCCCTGGCTGTTATTCCTGTCCAGCATCGCGATCTTTGTCGTGATGTGGGGACGGCAATTCTGGTCGGATTCGCGCTCGGCCGTGATGTCGGAATAGCGTTCAATCGAGCGCGAGCAGCACCCACGCGACGGACACCAGCGCAATCGAAACAGCGGTCGCAACATTGAGCCGGCGCAATTCGTTGCGTTCGCGCAGTGTCTCAGAAGCTAACGCCTGCTCCGCCATTTCCGGAAGCTCGATTATCCCATCAACCGGGATGACTTGAACATGGGCCGACACAATCGTTCACTCCTTGCGAATCTTTCGCTTCAGAGTCTCGGCTGAAATGTTTTCGATTTGGTAACCATACGAGTCCGGCGGACTCAGGGGCGGCAATTGTCCTTGGCCTTGTCGCAGCGGCCCGATAGCGCTGGCGGCCCCGGAAACAATTCATTGGTCTGGCCGAGCAGCCATCCGGTCATGAGCCCCGCCCATTCATGCATGGCGGCGTCGGTGCGCGCGAGACCGGCCGCAATCGAGCCGAATGGCCCGATCAGGTCGGCACTCCCGCGAGTCCGAAAATCAACCGGATAGGCCTCGATCGGAAAGCCTGCCTGCCTGAAAATCCCGATCGAACGCGGCATGTGATGCGCCGAGGTCACCAGCAGCCAGCGCTCACTGGGCTTGGGCTGCACCAGCCGCTTGGTGAAGACTGCATTCTCCAGTGTGTTGCGCGCACGGTCTTCCAGGATCAGTCGATCGCGAGCGATGCCAAAACTTTCGAACAGGTCGGCGACGAAATGCGCCTCGCTCGCGCCGTCGAACAGCCTTCCGCGGCCGCCGGTGAACGCGATACGCGCCTTCGGATAGTCACGGGCGAGCTTGGCGACCGCGGTCATTCGTTCGGCCGCCTCGTTCAATGCCGGCTGGCCACGCTCATGGGAGACGTCGGGTGAAACCGCGCCGCCCAGCACCACGATGCCATCGGGCGCCGGGCCTTCCGGCTTCCATTGCGGAAAGCGCTGCTCCAGCGGGAAGATCAGTATGTTGCCGACCGGCGAGATGCCGAGCACCACAAGCCCGAGTACCGCACCAACCGCCAGCCCTTGTCCCAGGCGGCGGAAACGCGTCACCATCAACAGGATGCCGAGCAGGGCGAGCGCGAACAAGAGATTGGACGGCAGCGCGAAGAAGCCGAGCAACTTGGATAGGCCGAACATGCAAGCCTCGGGTTAATTCGTTGGCGCGCGCGTCCTATTTTTTCTTTCGTTCTGCTTCGTAGCGTTTCTTGGTCTCTTCGTTCATCGGATAGAGACCGGGCAATTTGAGGCCTTTCTCGACCTCCTTCACCACCCATTCCTCGTATTGTTCGTGCTCGAGGCCTTCCTTGGCGATCTGATCGACCAGCGCGATCGGGATCACCACCGCACCGTCGTCGTCGGCCACGATGACGTCGCCCGGAAAGATGGCGCAGCCGCCACACGCAATGGGTTCGTTCCATCCGACAAATGTCAGCCCGTTGACCGACGGCGGAGCCGCAATCCCGGCACACCACAGCGGCAAACCGGTTTTCAAGACGCCGACTTTGTCGCGCATGACGCCATCGGTGATGAGCGCCTGCACCCCGCGCTTGACCATGCGCATGCACAGAATGTCGCCGAAAATGCCGGAATTGGTGACGGCCATCGCATCGGCGATGGCGATGCAGCCCTGCGGCATGTCTTCAATGGCTGCGCGCGTCGAGATCGGCTTGCCCCAGCTTTCGGGCGTTGCCAGATCCTCGCGCACCGGTACAAAGCGCAGCGTGAAGGCCGGGCCTACTACCCGCGCGCCGCTGAAATTGAGCGGCATCGGTCCCTTCATCCAGCTATGCCGGATGCCGCGCTTCAGCAACAGCGTGGTGATGGTGCCGGTCGTAACCCGTCGCAGATCCTCGAGCGCACTCATCGCCATGTACCGCCGTTGCTAAAATTAAGCCGGACCAAGCCCGATCTGTTCGTCGCGCCGGCGCAGGAACAGGATCAGCGGCAACGAAAACAACACCATCCAGGCTTTACCGACGACTTGACCGGCGAGAAAGTCGAGCGAACCGAAGGCGAGCCAGAGAAACACGATTGAATCCACGAAAAGCCCAACGACGCTGGACGCGATCACGGCGGCGACGAAGCGGCGCTCATGCAAAGGTGTGAACACCGCAAGGTCGGCAAATTCGGAAATCAGATAGGCAGTCGCCGATGCGGTGACGAGCGACAGCGGCGCGATCAGCCCGGAGATGCCGGCACCAATCAGGATCGCAGCCACCGCGGCGCCAAGTCCCAGACTGCGCTGTAAGAGATCGCGAAGTACCAAGCCCGCACCAACCATGAGAACGCCGGATGGCGCCATCAGATTCGGCGCCACCGGGATCAGACAAGGCCCGTTGGGGGTGCAGACGGTGCCGACATTCAGGATCAGCCAATTTGCGGCCGGCACGGTCAGGCAGAACAGGACGAAAAACAGCGCGCCTTCCAGCCAGCGCCGGGTCTCGTTTGTTATGGTTTCTTTCGGCATTCTTCGTTCCACTTCGCAAAACCGGCCGCCCGCAATTGACAGGCCGGACATTCGCCGCAGCCATAGCCCCAATTATGGCGGTCCGAGCGAACGCCCAGATAGCAGCTATGACTATCCTCGACTACTACCTGTAAAAACTCGTCCCCGCCGATATCGTCGGCCAGCGCGAACGACGACGCCTTATCGATCCACATCAACGGCGTATGCAATGTGAAACTCCGATCCATACCGAGATTTAATGCGGTTCGCATGGCCTTTAGCGTGGCATCGCGGCAATCCGGATAGCCGGAATAATCGGTCTCGCACATGCCCGCGACCAGGTGCGACGTGCCGCGCCGATAGGCGAGCGCACCGGCGAAACAGAGAAAAATCAGATTGCGGCCGGGCACAAAAGTTGTCGGCAGGCCGCTGTCCGACATTGCGATGGCGACGTCCCGCGTGAGCGCGGTTTCTGACATGGCGCCGAGCGCCGGCACGTTGACCACATGATCGTCGCCAAGCCTTTCGCGCCATTCCGGCTTCAATTCCCGCAAGCGGTCGCGGATCACCGGACGCTGTGAAAGCTCGACCGCATGGCGCTGGAAGTAATCAAAGCCGATGGTTTCGACTCGCGCGAAACGATCAAGTGCCCAACCAAGGCAGATCGTCGAATCCTGCCCGCCGGAGAACAGCACCAAGGCCGCGTCTTCCGAAAGCACGCTCAATCCCATTTCGGCGACCAGGCCCAATCGGTCAGCCGTCCATCGGAACGCGCCAGGCCAGCAATCTCGCGCATCTCCTGCGCGCTCAACTCAAAATCGAAGATCGCGATATTCTCGGCGAGCCGCTCAACCTTGCTAGTGCGCGGGATTGCGCCGATGCCTTGCTGAATGAGATAGCGCAACGAAACCTGCGCCGCCGACTTGCCGTGCGCCTTGCCGATGCGCGCCAGCACCGCGTCGTTCTTCGTATCGCCCTTGGCAATCGGCGAATAGGCCACGACCGCCATGTCATGCCTGCGGCAGGCCCCGATCACCTTGGTCTGGTCGAGAAACGGGTGGTATTCGATCTGGTTGCAGACAAGCTGCTCTCCCGACAGCCGGCTCGCCTCCTCGACCAGCGCCACCGTGTAGTTCGAGACGCCGATATTGCGCACGAGCCCATCACGCTTGGCACCGACCAGCGCAGCAATCGTGTCCTTCAGCGGCACACCCTTGTTGGGCCAGTGCAGCAATAGCAGATCGATCTCGCCGAGTTGCAGCGCGCCAGCCGAGTCCTTGACCGAGCGTTCAAGCAACCGGGGGCCGAGATTATCCGGAGCGACCTTGGTGACGACGAAGACTTCCTCGCGTTTGATGCCAGACGCGCGGATGCCCTCGCCGACCTCGCGCTCATTGCCATACATTTGCGCAGTATCAATATGGCGATATCCAAGCCGGATCGCCTGCTCGACCAGATGCACGCAATCGCGTCCCCTCAAGGTCCAGGTGCCCAGGCCCAGGATCGGGATATGTGCGCCCTTGGCGTCGAGAAACTGCATCGCGGCTTAGACATCCCATTTCGGCGCTTGCGCCGGATTGACGATGCGGCCATCCGGCACCGTGAGCTTGCCGATATCCGCCATTTCGGAATCGGCCAGGAAGAAATCGAACACGTCGAGATTCTGCTTCAGCTTTTCCGGAGTCGCGGTTCGTGGAATCGGGATGATGTCCTGCTGTACGAGCCAGCGCAGCGCTACCTGGGCTTCGCTTTTGCCGTGGGTCTTGGCAACGCGGTCCAGCACGCTATTGCCCGGAATGCGACCACGCCCAAGCGGGCAATAAGCGGTGATCGAAATATCGCGCCGTTTGCACTCGGCGATGATGGTGCGGGCATCAAGGAATGGATGCACCTCGATCTGGTTGTTCACCAGCGGCTCGTCGGCGGTCTTCTCCGCCTCCTCGATCAAGGCGACGGTGAAATTGGCGACGCCGATATGCTTCGCCTGCCCTTTACGCTTCGCCTCGCAAAGCCGCGGAATGTAATCCGACGGCGGCAATTCCGGGCTCGGCCAATGGATCAGGAACAGGTCGACATAAGGTAGGCCAAGCTTTGCGAGGCTGGCCTCGACGGACGCCTCGAACGCGCCTGCCGCGAGATCGCTGTTGCGGACCTTGGTGGTGAGAAAAATCTCGTCGCGGCCCACGCCGGATTTGCGCAGGCCTTCGCCCACTTCGGCCTCGTTGCCGTAAAATGCTGCGGTATCGATATGGCGATAGCCCATCGTGAGCGCGGCGCTCACCGCATCTACGCAGACGTCGCCTTTCAAAGTCATGGTGCCAAGCCCAATCGCGGGAATCGACGCACCTTTGACCTCAATCACCGGGACCATTCGCAACCCTCGCCTGCCCCCATTGGGCGCGCGACCATGCCGCGCGGCCGCGCGTCTGCCAAGACGCACGACTGAAATGCTGAAATGCGAAAAAAACTAGTGTTTTTTTCCCAGAACCGAGAAGGCCACGTCGGGCGCCCCCTCGATCATGCGAAGCAGCGCGCGCGCCGGGCCACGCGGCGAGCGCTTGCCCTGCTCCCAGTTGCGCACGGTTTCGACCGGCACGCCGATGCGGGCGGCGAACTCGGACTGGGTCATGCGGGCGGCCGAGCGGATGGCGCGCGCATAAGCTGCGTCCGCGCTGTCGGAAGCCGGGACCGTGGGCGTCGTGAATTGCGGAAAGTTGCTGGTCTCCGAGACAGTACGCTCGGAACCGTCAGGCAGGATCTCTACGATACGGCCGTCGGCCTTCAATCGCAGACGCAGATCGGGCTTGTGTGTCATGGCCCGATTCTGGCGGCAATCGTTCAATGAACCATTAACGGCGGCCATTGCGCGCATCGTCCAGCGACCGATCAGCCAGCGGCTCCCCTCACCTCGTCTTCTCGAAAATCTCACGCCCGATCAACATACGGCGGATTTCGCTGGTGCCGGCGCCGATCTCATAGAGCTTCGCATCGCGCAGCAGCCGCCCAGCCGGGAATTCGTTTATATAACCGTTGCCGCCGAGCGTCTGGATTGCTTCCAGCGCCATCAGCGTCGCCTTTTCAGAAGCAAACAGGATTGCGCCGGCCGCGTCCTCGCGCGTCGTGCGGCCCTCATCGCAGGCCTTCGCCACCGCATACACATAGGACTTGGCCGCGTTCATGTTCACATACATGTCAGCAATCTTGCCCTGAATGAGCTGGAAGCGGCCGATCGACTGGCCGAATTGCTTGCGGTCGTGCACATAGGGAATGACGAGATCGATCGCGGCCTGCATCAGGCCGAGCGGGCCCGCCGCCAGCACGACGCGCTCGTAATCAAGGCCGGACATCAGAATGTTCACGCCATTGCCGACGGCGCCCAGCACGTTTTCTTCCGGCACCTCGCAATCCTGAAACACGAGCTCGCCGGTATCGGAGCCGCGCATGCCGAGCTTGTCGAGCTTCTGCGCGGTCGAAAATCCTTTAAATTTCTTTTCAACCAGAAAGGCGGTGATGCCGCGCGCGCCGGCGGTAGCGTCGGTCTTCGCATAGACCACAATCGTGTCGGCGAGCGGCCCATTGGTGATCCACATCTTCGAGCCGTTGAGGATATATTTGTTGCCCTTCTTGTCCGCGCGGGTACGCATCGACACCACGTCAGAGCCCGATCCAGGCTCGGACATGGCGAGTGCGCCGACATGCGCGCCGGAAATAAGTTTCGGCAGGTAGCGCCTTTTCTGATCGGTCGAACCATTCCTGCGAATCTGGTTCACGCACAGATTGGAATGCGCGCCATACGACAGCCCAATCGAACCGGAAGCGCGCGAAATTTCCTCCATCGCCACGCAATGTTCGAGATAGCCCAAGCCCGATCCGCCCCATTTCTCCTCGACCGTGATGCCGAGCAGACCAAGTTCGCCAAGCTTCGGCCAGAGATCGCGCGGAAATTCGTTCTTGCGGTCGATCTCGTCGGCGCGCGGCGCGATCTTGGCTTGCGCAAAGCGAAGTACGCTGTCGCGCAGCATGTCGACATCTTCGCCGAGGCCGAAATTGAATCCGGACCAGCTGTTGGAGATCATGGCGCTTTCCTCCGAAGAACTAGGCCCGCGCTTCTTGCGGCGCGTCGATCGTATTCTCCATGCAGATCATGGTCGCGAGCATGCGCGCGATCAACTTGGAATTGCCCTTCCCGTGCGCGAATACATCCACTTCTACGACCGTTAAAGTCTTGCCCGGCCGCAGCACCCGCGCCTCGGCGACGAAGACCTCGCCCATCGCAGGCGACATCAAATTTATCTTCAACTCCACCGTAAGCGGCGCGGAATTGGGTGGCATCAGAGAATAGGAGGCAAAGCCGGCCGCGGTATCGGCCAAGGCGGTCGTGACCCCGCCATGGAGGAACCCGCGCTGCTGGCACAGGTCCGGCCGCGCTTTCAGCGCCACCTTGCAGATGCCGGGCTTCAGTTCTTCGATCCTTCCGCCGATCAGCGTCATGAAAGGCTGGCTAGCGAAGCTTTCGCGCACGCGCGCTTCCCAATCGGGATTGCGCGGCTGCAAATTCGGCATCGCAGTCGACATGGCTTGACGCGCTCCGTACGGTACCGTATGTTCAATACGGTACCGTATGTTTTCGAATGTTCGGAGTCAAGGCCGACCCATGGCCCGTCTTAAAGCCCTAGTGGCCGCGAAATCCGCGCCGCTCGACGCGCAGGCCTGGATTGCAGGCGCACTCGAAGCCTTGGCGACGAGCGGGATAGATGCCGTTCGGGTGGAACCGCTCGCCAAGACGCTCGCCGTCACCAAAGGCAGCTTCTACTGGCATTTCGCCGATCGCCGTGCGCTGATCGACGCCATGCTGTCGCAATGGAGCGCAGGTCGCATCGTCGCCATTCACGAACAGACCGCGCAGACAACTGACCCTGCCCTCGCCTTGCGCAAGCTGATCGACCTGTATACCCGCCGGAGCAACGCGCACGGGCTTTCGATCGAACTGGCCATTCGCGCGCTTGCCCGCAATGATGCAGGCGCGGCTTCCGCTGTACAGGCGGTCGACGCAGAGCGACTCCGGCACGTCGCCTCGCTGTTTGCGCGGCTGGGATACGGGCCGCGCGAGGCCGAGGCCCGAGCCGTCATGGTCTATGCCTATCTGTTCGGACAGAGTCTGCTCGACCCGAAGTCCGTCAAGGCGGCCGACATGACCTTTGCGGTCGATGCGCTGTTGGCACCGTCCAGATAGCGCTATTTCAGCCCGAACCAGAGCGTTGCGATTCCCAGGAATGAGAAAAAGCCGACGACATCTGTAATCGTGGTGACAAACGGCCCCGACGATACCGCCGGATCGACGCCGAGCTTGGTCAGCGCCATCGGAATTACGAAACCGCCAAACGCCGCCGCTGTCAGCACGCAGATCATCGCAAGACCGATTACGATGCCAAGATCGGCGACATCGAACCACGCAATTGCCACCGCCCCCATGATCACGGCGAAGGCGATGCCATTCAGCAATCCGACCAGCACCTCTCGTCTAGCCACTCGCGCGGCATTGGCATCCGAGAGATCGCGGGTCGCAAGCGCGCGCACGGCGACCGTCATGGTCTGCGTGCCGGCGTTGCCGCCCATCGAGGCGACGATTGGCATCAGGACGGCAAGTGACACCATCTTCTCGATCGAATGTTCGAATTGCTTGATAACCCAGGCCGCCAGGAGTGCCGTGAGCAAATTCGCAAAGAGCCAGGTGAATCGGCCTTTGGCGGTGGTCCAAACCGAGTCGGAAAGCTCTTCATGCGCGCCGACGCCGCCAAGCGCCTTGATGTCCTCTTCCGCCTCCTGCTCGATCACGTCAACGATGTCGTCGAACGTAAGCACGCCGACGAGGCAATCGTTCTCGTCCACTACCGGCGCGGCGACCAGATTGTAACGCTCGAATTGTCGCGCCACCGCCTCCTGGTCGTCAGTCGCGCGAACCTTGCGAAGATCCTGATCCATCAGGTCCACGGCCGGAATTGGCCGTTTGGTCCGCAGCAGTCGGTCGAGCGCGACCGCACCGAGCAATTTCTGGTCCTTGTCGACCACATAAAGCTCGTAGAAGCGCTCCGGCAGGTCCACGGTCTCACGCAGATAGTCGATCGCCTGCCCGACATTCCAGGACGGCGGCACCGAGATAAACTCGGTCTGCATCCGCCGGCCGGCAGATTCTTCCGGATAGGTCAGGCTGCGTTCGAGAGCCGCCCGCTCGACGATGGGAAGCTGCTGCAGGATCTCGTCCTGCTCCTTCTGGTCGAGGTCTTCGAGAATGTAGACGGCGTCGTCGGAATCGAGTTCCCGGACACCTTCAGCGACGGTCTCCGGTTTCAGTTCGTCGAGGATTTCCTCCCGCACCGCGTCGTCGACCTCGGTCAGCGCCGAGAAATCAAAGTCCCTGCCCATCAATTCGATGAGCTGCGGCCGCATGTCGGGGTCGAGCGCCTCGATCAGGTCGCCGGCGTCTGACTCGTGCAATCCACCGACCAGGTGACGCAGAACGGCGCTGTCATGGTGCTCGACCGCGTCGCGAACGCGCTCAATATAGTCCGGTCGGATCGCCCCGGCTTCATCGCGCAGCGCATCCTCCGGCGCCGTTTCGCTCTTGAGGTCATGATCGAGCATGCGGCGCCGGACCTTGCGTAGATTTTTGTGGCTACATCGTCCGGCTTGTACGCGCTTGCGACACAGCGCGCAAACGCGACGGTGCGATGGCCTAGCCCACAACGCCAGTGGTCGATGGCGCGGCGTAACTTGCTACGCGCCGTCAGAATGGTAAAGCACACACAATCACATCCGAACGCTACGGGCCGACATGAGCGATATCTTCAGTTCATTCATACTGGTCTTTGCAGGTCTGTTCCCGGTCGTGAACCCGCTGGGCGCGGCTCCAATCTTTCTCAGCCTCACTGCCGACTGCACGGCGGAGCAACGCGACCGGCTTGCCTGGAATGTCGCCTTCAACGGCTTCTGGCTGTTGTTCGGCTCACTGTTTTTCGGAGCCGTGATACTGGAATTCTTCGGTATCGGCATCCCGGTGGTTCGCGTTGCGGGCGGGCTGCTGGTCGCGGCGATGGGCTGGAATTTGATTAGCGGTGACAGCGCGTCATCGGACCACAAGACGATCGACCCGGATTCCGGGCCGCCGCAGAGCTTCTATCCATTGACGCTGCCGCTTACGGTGGGTCCGGGCGCGATCGCAGTAGCTATCACCTTCGGCAGCCACAGGGCGCCGGGCGAATCCGCGACACACCACATGCTTGTCATCGCGGCTGCGATTGGCGGCCTGCTAGCAGTCGCGGCCTCAATTTACGTTTGCTTCCGCTTCGCAGAAAGGCTTTCGCGTACTTTGGGCCAGACCGGCATCAACGTGCTGATCCGGCTATCGGCCTTCATCCTGATCTGCATCGGCATCCAGATCTGCTGGAGCGGCATCAGCAAACTTGTCGCCGAGCTTGGTCATTAGGCATGGGGCAGGCGAGCGCGAGCCGCCTGGCGCTTATACGAGATGAAGAAACCAATTGGTGCGGCCGAGAGAAGTGCCAGACTGAAACTAAATCAAAGACTTGGCGCAAGGTGCGGGCAAAATAAGCACTTTGACGCACAAAAGGAATTAGTATGCATACCCGCACCCATGCGCGTCACTCGCGATCCTAGCTAAATTGTCCGCCCTGCAACGCCCTGCCTAGAATGCTCATAGCCAGCGCGAAGGTGCCCGCCCCCCTGGTCAGGGGGCGGCGCATGACGGCAGCATTTAAATGTCGCCCCCGACCCCCTTAAAGCCCGCCCGACGAAGTTTGCTACGCCATCGATCAGAATACTCAATTCCGTCGACCATGGTCATAGCAGCTCCTTCATTGGCGGGAGCAATCCAGATGAGAGAAGAAGGCCCCC
>Ga0190274_10001302_pt1 | contig 14647 bp, 7 predicted proteins | sample Popmic531T_FD_133002 | JGI IMG/M metagenome (GOLD analysis project Ga0190274, IMG submission 133002) | Populus adjacent soil microbial communities from riparian zone of Yellowstone River, Montana, USA - 531 T | ecosystem: Environmental > Terrestrial > Soil > Riparian zone | place: USA: Montana...
CAGAATCACGACGCTGCCAAGAGTGACTCGCTCCCTCTCAAAACTCGCATCGACCGCTATGAAATTCGCTCGCTGCTGGGCAAAGGTGGCATGGGGGATGTTTACCTCGCGGAAGACACCAAGCTGCGCCGTCTGGTCGCGCTCAAACTGCTGCCTTCCGCTGCGGCTGCCAATGAAGATCGGATGCGGCGCTTTGTGCAGGAAGCCAAGTCGGCTGCCGGACTCAGTCATCCGCACATCGCCCAAATCTTCGAAGTCGGCGAGTATCAAGGCACGCACTTCATCGCGATGGAGCTAGTCGACGGGACGACGTTGCGCGAGAAGATCCATAGCCAGCGGACCGATCTGCGAAAGCTGCTGAAGTATCTGCAACAGGTGGCTGAGGGTCTGGCAAAGGCGCACGCCGCCGGCATCGTGCACCGTGATCTGAAGCCCGACAACATCATGATCACGCGTGACGACTACGCAAAGATCCTCGATTTTGGCTTAGCGAAACTCGTCGAGACCGAAAGGTCGTTAGGCTTAGGGGGCCAATCGTCGAATGAGGTCGGCACGAGGCTCATGGCGGAGCAGTCGTTGGCCGGCATGGTGATGGGCACCGCGGGCTACATGTCGCCGGAACAGGCGCAAGGCAAGGTGAGAGAGATCGATCAGCGCTCGGACATCTTTTCGTTCGGCTGCATTCTGTTTGAAGCGGTGACCGGCCATAAGCCTTTTGAGGGCCAGGACCTTCTGGATTCTCTTCACAAAATCGCGCATGCACCGACGCCGCTGATTAAGGAAAGCAACGCCAACGCGCCCGATGAACTACAGCGGATTGTGCGGCGCTGTCTGGCAAAGGATCCCGAAGAACGGTATCAAACGATCAAAGACGTGGCCCTCGAGTTGAAGGAAGTGAGACAGGGGATGGAAGGGCCCCCGGAGAGTAGTACCACGGTGACATCAGCAGGAAGCACCGAGACACGGGGACGTCAAACCACTGCACAATCGACCCCGGCGACCTCGAGCGCCGAATACGTCGTCAGTCAGATCAAGAGCCACAAGCGCAGCGCGGCGGTCACGTTGGCAGCGCTGGTCATTGCCGCGTTGGCATTGGCTTACTTCTTCTATTTCAAACACAACCGCGCGCGGCCTGTGACTGACACAATCCTGATCGCGGATTTCGACAACAAGACCGGCGACGCGACGTTCGATGGCACGCTCAAGCAGGCGCTGGCAGTGCAACTGGAGCAATCGCCGTTCTTGAATATCTTCCCGGATGACCGGATTGAACAGGTATTGCGTTTCATGAAACGACCACCCGATGAGCGGGTGACGCGCGATGTGGCCCGAGAGATCTGCCAGCGACGGGGTCTGAAAGCCATGCTCCTGGGTTCGATTACTTCGCTCGGCACGCATTATTCTCTGGCGCTGGAAGTGGTCAATGCCCAGACCGGGGACGTGCTGGCGCGGGCGCAGAAGGAAGCCGCGAGCAAGGAGGGAGTGCTGGAGGCGCTGGGGATGGCGGCGACCGATCTCAGACAGAAGCTGGGCGAATCGCTCCGCTCGATTCAGGAGTTTGATGCCCCGATTCGTGAGGCCACGACCTCGTCGCTTGAGGCTTTGAAAGTCTTCGCCCAAGCGGATACCCGATTAGAGCCAGACCGACTTAAAGAAATCTCGCTCTTAAAGCGCGCCATTGAGATTGATCCCAATTTCGCTTTGGCTTACGCAAAACTAGCAGTCCTCTATCAAAACAATAGGCAACCAGAAGCGGCGGCTGAGGCGGCCCAGAAGGCTTTTGATCTGAAGGATCGCGTAAGCGAGCCTGAGCGACTCGAGATCTCAATCCGTTATTACAGCGAGGTTACCGGAGAGTGGGACAAGGTGATCGAGACGGCTGAGGTATGGACTAGCACATATCCAGACAAGTCGGTCGTCCCCTACAATATGCTGGCCGTCAGTTACCACCAGTTGGGCCAATTTGACAAGGCTGCTGAAGCAGCCCGGCAGGCGATTCGCCTCACCCCGAAATGGAGCACCCCATACACGCTCCGCGGGAACGCGTTCCTGCAGTTGAATCGCTTCGCGGAGGCCAAAGAGGTTTTCGAGCAAGACATTGCGCAGTCTCCGGATGCCACACACAGCCACCAGGGCCTTTTTAGCCTTGCCTTCATTAGCGGTGATGCGGCCGAAATGCAAAAGCAACTTGACTGGGCGGGCAGCCAGTCAGATGAGTTCGCGCGCCTGGCCTTCTATTGGCAAGCCCAAACCGCTGCTTTTGGTGGGCAGTGGCAGAGAGCGCACGAGCTCTCTCGGCGCGTCGTCGACTTGGCAGCTGGGCGTAGCGACAATAGAGAAGCCGCGCACTATGCCGCGGGAGATGCGCTCCGGGATGCGGTGTTCGCCCGGTGTGAGCAGAGCAAAACCGCGGTGACGCAGGCGCTCGCGCTCACACGCGACCGGGCATCACTCATTCGCAGCGGGCTGGGGCTGGCACTGTGTGGCGAGGCTGGGCAGTTGCAAAAGCTGATTGCTGAGATGAAGGAGCGGTATCCGAAAGACATCCTAATTAGTCGCATATGGCTGCCAGTAATACAGGCTGCGAAGGAAATCAACGGTAGCAACCCCGCCGCGGCTATTCAGACGTTGCAGCCTGCCAGCCGGTACGAGGCCGCAGCACAGTTCTGGCCTCAATACCTGCGCGGTCAGGCTTACTTGAAACTTGGGCGCTCCGCAGAAGCGGCCGTTGAATTCCAGAAGATTATCGATCATCGAGGCCAGGGCAATTTCTCTATGCGTTTTGGAGCCACTTGCCCGGTTTTATACCCACTGGCCCATCTCGGTCTGGCCCGCGCGGCGGCGATGAGCGGCGATGCGGCGAAAGCGCACCAGGCTTATCAGGATTTCTTTGCGCTGTGGAAGGATGCCGATCCCGATCTGCCGATGCTGATCGAAGCAAGGAAGGAATACGAAAAGTTGAAGTGAGGTTTTCAACCGTGAGTTGATCGATTTGAAATGTAGCGCCTTGCGATTAACATTTGACTAAAGGGCCCGCTATCCAGATGCGTCGGGAAACTGACTAAGCGAAACCGGCTGCTGGCACCTCAGCGGCCTTGGGCTCTACTGTTAGGACCTTGCTGGGTCACGTATGTTATTGCCTCTATGGCCATTCCTTCACCGGTTGACGAGCTTTTGGGCACCCTCGCTGTAGCGTTCCCCCAGAATATCGATCTGTGATGTTAGTTTGTCGAGCTCGCGCAGGTCATCGGCAGCCAACGCAATATTTACGGCCCCAAGATTTTCCTCGAGGCGGTGACGTTTTGTCGTGCCCGGGATCGGAACTATCCACTCCTTTTGGGCAAGCACCCAGGCGAGTGCGATCTGTGCGGAAGTTGCGCCCTTGCTTTCGGCAAACTCTGTGATCCGGTCGACGAGAGCCTGATTGGCTTTGCGAGCTTCCGGTGAGAATCGCGGTACCGTGTTGCGAAAGTCGTTGGAACTAAACGTCGTGTTCTCGTCGATCTTGCCCGTTAGAAATCCTTTTCCAAGTGGGCTGAACGGTACGAATCCGATACCGAGTTCTTCGAGAGTAGGAAGGATCTCCTGTTCTGGCTCGCGCCACCACAGCGAGTATTCATTCTGCAATGCCGTAACAGGCTGCACCGCATGAGCACGCCGGATGACGTCGACACCAGCCTCGGAGAGTCCCCAGTGTTGGACCTTGCCTTCGTCGATGAGCTCTTTGACCGCACCCGCAACGTCTTCGATCGGCACCGCCGGGTCGACGCGGTGCTGGTAAAGTAGGTCGATCCTGTCAGTCCTAAGTCTGTGAAGCGACGCCTCGGCGACCTGCTTGATCTGCTCGGGCCGGCTGTTGAGTGGCGGGTCCTTTTGTGGGACGCCATTCTCATCGATGTTAAAGCCGAACTTCGTCGCGATCACGACCCGGTCGCGGAACGGCTCGACGGCCTCGCCCACGACCTCTTCATTCACCCAAGGACCGTAAACCTCGGCCGTGTCGAAGAAAGTCACCCCGCGCTCGAATGCAGCACGGATCAGCTGAACGCCGTCTTTCCTTTCAATGCCGGGTCCGAGTCCAAAGCTGATGCCCATGCAGCCAAGCCCCAGGGCGGATACTTCTAAACCGCTTTTTCCTAATCGTCGTGTTTTCATTTGTCCGCCTTTAGCCGAAGAGTTTTGAACCAGCGATTCGACATGTGGGATTTTATGCTCACTAACTTAGAATAGTTCTAAACTATGGAGATGGCTAAGGTCGAATGGTATTCCACGCGGGAGGTAATAAACAGTGAAGACCGATAACGGCGAAAGCACTTCCGTCTGGATGGCGACACCAAACACCCGGGCGGAGCCGCAGCTGACAAGCAATGTTGAGACTGACGTCTGCATCGTGGGGGCAGGGATCGCAGGGATGACTACCGCGTATCTCCTGGCACGCGAGGGACGGCGCGTCGTCGTCCTCGATGACGGCCCTGTGGCTGGAGGGGAAACCTGCCGGACGACGGCACATCTCGTCAGTGCGCCTGACACTTACTTCATCGAATTAGAGCGGATGCACGGTGAGTCTCGAGCGCGTCTCGCGGCCGAGAGCCATACAGCGGCGATCGAAAAGATCGAAGAGATCATCCATCGGGAGAAGATCTCTTGTAACTTCCGGCGGCTCGATGGTTATCTTTACACGGAGGAGGGTGAGCCGACGGAGACTCTCGAGGCCGAGCTCAAGGCGACACATCGCGCGGGGCTAAAGGACGTTGAGATGATTGACAGCGTGCCACTTGACTCGTTCCAGTCCGGTCCCGCTTTGCACTTCCCGCGCCAAGGGCAGTTTCATATTCTCAAGTACATCAAAGGTCTCGCCCGCGCCATTGAAAGAGACGGCGGACGCATTTACAGCCAGACACACGCCGATGAGATTGAAGGGTTAACAGAGGACAGCGCTCGCGTCAAGACGAGCAACGGTGCCACGGTGAAGGCGCACGCTGTCGTAGTGGCCACCAACTCACCAGTGAACGACCGCGTCGTCATACATACCAAGCAAGCTCCCTATCGTACTTACGTCATTGGCGCGCGAATACCACGGGGACGCGCCCCGGAGCTACTTCTTTGGGATACGTCAGACCCTTTTCACTACGTGCGCCTGCAACGCCTAAGCCAAACCTCTGATGTCCTGATCGTGGGCGGCGAAGATCACAAGACGGGGCAGGCGGACGACGCGAACAAACGCTATGGCCGGCTCGAAAAGTGGACGCGCGAGCGTTTCCCCGCGGCAAAGAAGGTTGAGTTCCGCTGGTCCGGGCAGGTGATGGAGCCCGTGGACGGTCTCGCTTTCATCGGCCAGAACCCACTCGACGAAAAGAGCATCTTCATTGCCACTGGCTTCAGCGGCACAGGCATGACGTACGGAACGATCTCGGGAATGCTGCTCACCGATCTCATACATGGGCGCGAGAACGAATGGGCGAACCTTTATAATCCGGCTCGCGTAACGCCAGGTGCTTTGAGGGAGTTTGCAGAAGAAAATCTAAATGTCGCATCGCAATACACAAAGCTGGTGACGCCCGGCGAGGTCGCAGCAGTCCGAAACGTAAAACGAGGCAGAGGCGCCGTAATCCGTCGAGGCTTGTCCAAATCAGCGGTTTACCGCGACGAACAAGGTGTGCTCGATGAACATTCAGCAATCTGTCCGCATTTAGGTTGCGTTGTACAGTGGAACTCTGGCGAGAAGACCTGGGACTGTCCGTGCCACGGATCGCGTTACCACCGTGACGGCCACGTGATTAACGGTCCGGCAAATCGAGGCTTGGCCAAGGTTGAATAATAGTTACGAAGGCTTCACCGACCCTGGAGACCAAAGGTAGATTTGGTTTACTACGCTATCGCCACGCTCCGTGGGGCCAAGGCAAAAACAACTGATGACGAACTTGCTCAGAGTTTCCTTCCCGCTCCGGCGCGCGACCCAGACGCGTCCACATGAAACGCCCATTAGGCTCACTGGACTCGACCTTAGCGAAATTTTAAGAAATGCGAGGATATTTAGCGTACGGGATTCGAACCCGTGTCGCCAAGGTGAGATTCAACGGCACTTGACGGCATGGATAGCAGACTGTTGTTTAGGGACTAGTGGGTTGCTAATTGGACGTTAATGGAGGTGCTGGTAAGCTACTAGTTCCTAAGGTGTCGTCGATGGATTCTCATCGAATCATGGAACATTGAAGGGAGAAAATGCGGAGTATGGAGTGGCAAAGGTCCATCAAGGCAGTTGTGTGTAAGTCTGGGTCTTAGACGGCCCTGAGTTGTAACATCGTAGGCTGTGTAGGAACCAAGTCCGCTCGATTCGAAAACAGATCGGCTAACACGTGCGGCGTGTGAGAGATCCACGCAGTCGCTGCGCTGGCATTAAGAGGTCTGGCAAACAGATAACCCTGGCCATACCTACAGTTCAACCGTTTTAACTCACTGAGTTGCCCCAAAGTTTCAATGCCTTCGGCTACAACATCCATTCCCATATTTTCTGCCAGCGTCACAATAGTACGAACGATTTCGCCGTTTTCGTCAGCCTCGCCAATGCGATTCACAAAGGACCGATCAATTTTGAGTGTGTCCAGCGGAAAGCGATGTAGATAGCTCAACGAGGAGTATCCGGTTCCGAAGTCATCGACGCTGAGTTGAACACCCAGAGCTTTCAATTGATTTAGCACCGTCACGGCCATTTCCGCGTTTTCCATAACCGCACTCTCCGTGATCTCAAGCTTCAACTGTCCCGGATCAATACTAGTATCTTCCAGGACTTGTTTAATTTGGTCCACCAGCTTCGTCTGTGCCATTTGTTTGGCCGAGAGATTTACACTCATGAACAGGGAGCGGTTGTCGGGAGATTGCCACTGCCATTGAACGAGTTGTCGGCAAGCCTGCTCAAGCACCCACTGGCCTAGCGGCAAAATGAAACCATGCTCTTCGGCCATGCCAATGAACTCAACTGGACTAATCATTCCTCGTTCCGGATGCTGCCATCGTACCAGCGCTTCAAATCCAGCGAGCTCGCCATTCTCAAGCGAAACGATTGGTTGGTAGTAAACAGAGAATTCTTCCTTCTCTAAGGCTCGTCGCAGATCGGTTTCCATCTGCAGTAAATAGACTGCGCGCGAGTGCATACCTTCGTCGAATATTTCATAGCAAGCTTTGCCTTGAGCCTTTGCGCGATACATCGCGGTGTCGGCATCTCGCAAAACGTTTTCCGGATGCTCATAGCCAATTGCACTGAGGGCGATACCGATACTTGCCGAAGTGAATACCTCGTGTCCACTCAGATTGAAAGGTGTCTGCAGTTTCTCCTGAACGCGTTCAGCCATCTCCGTGGCTTTGCTTAGGTTGGAAATACCGGCGACCAGGATGGCGAACTCATCACCGCCGAGACGAGCGACGGTGTCTGTTTCACGCACGCAGCTTTCAAGGCGACGAGCGATCGCCATCAACAACTGGTTGCCGATTGAATGACCCAAGCTATCGTTTACGATCTTGAAGCGATCCAAGTCCAGAAATAGAACGGCGAACTGACAATCCTCGTGCTGCTGGGCGCGCTCGATTTCGACCTTCAAGTTTTCTGCGAGCAAAGCCCTGTTAGGTAGGCCGGTGAGCGCGTCATGAAAGGCAGCATGGCGGAAGTGATTCTTACTTTGCTCCAACTCCTCGCTTATCCGTTTTTGCTCGGCGATATGACAATTCAACTCCTCGACGTGCTTTTCCGCTTGTTCGGCACGTTTCCTCTCAGCTTGCTCAGCCAAAGCAGCCGTTGTTTTAATCTCTTCCAAATACTTGTTATAGGTGAAATACACAACGCCTATCACAGGCGCTCCGACGATGAGAATCGTTAGCCCGGCTGTTTCAACAGAATTGGAGGCAACTGCTGCTACCGCAGCCCCTACGAGATAAGTAATTGACGTCCATAGATAATGTGTTTGCCATGTGTGCCAGAGTCCCTGGCCCATTTTGCAAGCTAAGCCGACAGCGCTGAACCCAGTGTTAGAAAAATATTGCACCAACGCCATAGTCGCGACTGCAGCAATAAATGAAGATAACCTGAGGGACCGTAAGCCCGACACTGGGCCGAAAAAGAACTGCACCACACTGGCTGTGAGAAAGGTTGAACAGACCATCATTCCCGAGTTGAAGAGAATGGTCACAGGCTTCCTGCTAATCCGTAGCGCGGAGAACAGCCCTTCAATTGCCGCGAGTATGACACCGGCGAATCCTCCATAAAGCAGCAATACAAGAAAAATGAATGTATCCGAAACGGTTACATTTGTGTTGACGCGAGGGATTGGAACAGAGAGGCGCGAGCTAACCAGCATCATTACGGAAGCGAGAAGTATGAAGCGCACGTCGAGGCGTGGCACCGGCATGCTGTAAGCAGAAAAAACGAGTGTAAAGACTCCGACGGTCGCAATCAGCCACTTATAGGCATTTGTATACCTTTGCCGCCCGGCAAATTGAGGCGCTTGGTTCACGATGCTCTTAGGGAAGTGGTCTCAGCGGAGATAGATGGTTTCGTAATGGCTGTTGAACTCGTAGCCGGCTTTGGAATAGAAGGCGAGGGCTTTCTGGTTCTTTTGGCTGAGCGTCAAACAGATTGATTGACTGTGAGCTAGTAGAGTTCGCGCTAACTGAGCGAGACAACGTCGGCCGTAGCCTTGTGATCGCCATTCCGGATGTACATGAATGCCCTCCAAGTAAGTAGCGAGAGGCGTCTCAGCGATGATGTCTGCCTTGAAAATGAACTGGTTGTCGTGTACTAGAGCCCATATTCGGCCTTGCTCGATGCGTCGAGCAACGCGCTCTCGAAAACCGTTTGGATCTCTCTGCAGCGGATTCGCTCCGCTTTCTTCAAACGCCATAGAGGCATTAACTTGCACTACTTGATCTAACTCGTTTAACTGTGCGGGCCTCAGTTCGGAAACTGGCGCAATGTGTGGCACCGGTTTTCTCTGCTCTAACAGCAGCTCGCGGCAAACCATTCGGGCCTTCTGTCCGTCAGTTTTGTAATGTTTCCAAAAGCTATCAATCGTCTGACGTTCGCCTCTAATCAATCGCACATTCAGGCAATTCCCGGCCATTCGGGCAAAGGCCGCCAGGGATGTTTTCGTGCGGGCCTCCAGCAGGGTGGCATGACCGATTAAGGCGACGGCTTCAAGACGGCCTCCATTGTTGCGACATCCATAGAAGATTCCACGGTTCTGCGGACTGGTTATGCCGTTGTCCCTAATCAAGCTAGCCATGAAGACCGTGTGAACCGGATTTGCCGCCAGGAACTCAAGAACCTCAACATGGTCACGTTTCTTTAACTCGCCGATCTTGTACAGCCCATGACCTTCTGATAGATCGGCCCACGTCGCTCCGGACTCCTGCCGCATGATTGTGACAGCCATGATGCTGTTTCCCCTTTCTTCTAATAGTTACAGAAGGTGATGGTGGCGAATAGCCACCAGATGGAAATACATAGAATTATGGATTGGCCGGCATCGCGGGACCATCATCACCGTTGATCATGGCGCGGGCAGCGCACGCTTGAACGGTGGAGTCGCCAAGTACAACCCCATCACCAAGGACCACGCCATCACCAAGGACCACGCCATCGCCCAGGACGACACCATCACCGAGGACGACACCGTCCCCAAGAACCACGCCAGTGCAGAAGAGCGTGCCGTCACCCAACACAACGCCCGCGCTGCTAAATATGCTGTCACCGAGTACGACGCCATCACCGAGGACAACGCCATCACCCAGAACCACACCATCGCCCAGCACGACACCATCTCCAAGAACCACGCCATCGCCAAGGACAACGCCCTGTGCATAGTACGGCTGATAATTGGTTATCAGTGCCAAGCCGGTCGCATACCAATGTTTCAGGATAATCCCTTGGGACCACGTAAAGGTCTTTCCAGCGATACTTGTTTGCGGGTTCGGTGCTGCGCTGGTCAATAAAGGCGTGCCGGGTTGAGTATTCGACGTCAGATCTGTGCGCACTAATTTCGCTATTTGCATTGCGCCGGCGACATTGAGTTCACCCGCGCCTTGTTCCAGCATGTTAGCGCCTGACAGAGGATCTGCTGTGTACATCAAAAGCATTTTGACCATGTTCGGCGTCAGCTTTGGGTTGGCCTGAAGCAGTAGCGCCGCAGCACCGGCAACCACTGGTGTGGCCATCGAGGTACCACTCAAGTACATGAGCTTCTTATTGTCATCGTCAGTGATACCGGAGTCCAGTTGCGGATTCTGCGTTACCAGAAGGTTCGGTTTATCTGGACCGTCGTCTGATTCGGCGAAAATTAATTTGTTACCAGGGGCCACCAACTCAGGCTTCAGCACATTGTCATAGTGTCTGACGCCATTTCCGTCGACGTAGGAACTGCGAGTCGGTCCACGAGAACTGTAAGAAGCCACAACGTCATCAGCGTGAGAATCGGTGCCGAAGGTATTGGCTGCGCCAACTGTGATTACTGAAGGTTCATTACCAGGTGAATGTATCTGGCCATATACCTTGTTTCCAGTGGCGTCTTTACCATTATTCCCTGACGCTGCTACGACAACGATGCCGGCGTCTAGCAACGCACGCGCCGCGCGACACACCGGATCGTTCTTATAGCTATCGATGGCCGGCGAGCCTAAACTTAGGTTGACTACGCGAATGTTGTACTTGTCTTTATTTAACGGATTGCTGCCGCTAAGCGGCTTGTTTGGATCCGCAGGGGTCAGAATCCAGTTCATTGCCTTAAGCAATACTGAAACGGAGCCGACGCCGTTCTTATCGAGCACGCGCAGATTGATAATGTTCGCGCCAGGAGCAATACCCTGGTAAGGGTTGTTACCACTTCCGGAATTGCTCGCGCTAAGCCCGGCGGCTGCGTTCGCCACGTGTGAGCCATGACCGTAATAGTCCTTATCCGGTTTGTTTTCAGAAGTGAAGTCCTTCTTGAAAACTATTCGATTGGAGAAGGCCTTATGCGCTGCGTCGATTCCGGAATCGAGCACCGCAATGCCAATACCCTTGCCGTCGAACGTAGTCGTCGATGACAGCAATCCCAATAGGCCCCCCGACCCTGCGGTTCTGATGATATCTGTACCTGTAGTTGCCGTAACGTGTCCGAAGGATTCCATCTGGCGATCTGGCGAGATGTAATTCATTGAACCGCTTTTCCCGAGAGCCTCAACTGCTTGAACTGGAAGTTCGACCTTGATCGCTCCCAGTTGAGGCATGCTGTCAGCAATCTGGACACCGTGAAGGGCCAACAGCGAACGGACGTCGCGACTGTTCACGTCGTTGACCTGGAGTATCGCCGGGACGCGGGCGGTACGGCCGGCACTCTTCATCAGTTCGCGCATGTCGGAAGAAACGTTATCGCCGACGAATTCTGCGTTGATTGGGCTGCGACGTTTGTCGCTGGACACGACTGTGCTTGCGGATGTGCCTTGACCGGTCCCATCGATCGAAATTGATTCGAAATACTTCGCCACGGTTGGATCCGCAGCGATGTATGAAGCGTAAGCTTCAGGAGAAGTGCCGCCGATAAGTTGTAGACGATTCGCTTCGATTGCCTGCATCACACCCACGGATGCGGCCGCAGTTGCGCGCAAGCCAGCGTATTCGTGAAGCTGATCGACAAATAGAATGATTTGGCCATCAGCCTTGGTGGCCTCAGCAAACACCGACTGCACGCGATTGACGAATTCTTCGCTGGTCCCGGCGCCCTTTGCTATTGCGTCCAGGTTCAGGCTGAGAACACGCTTGGCGAGAAGCCGTTCCGGAACTTCGCCGGCGGCTATTCTCATCGCCACGCCGGACGCTATCAGGTTGCGCTCCAAATTGGATTCACCAATAAGAACCGGCGCTTTGGCCCCATCGCGCACTAAAGTAGCAATCACTCTGTCAACCTCCACTGAGTGATCGTGGACCAAATCAAGTTTGCCTTCCCGTGCGAGTTGAGTCAGGTCTCTGGCATATCTAGAGAGTGGTGAAGAATCATCAATCGATTGGCCACTCGGGTTCGAATGTGCCGCTGTCTTCTGACTGAAGACAAAACTTGCGCACACCGTAACCAGAAGGGCTAGGGCCGTAATCAATTTGAAGGTAGAGGTTTGGTTCTTCTTCATTTCATCTCCCAACTTGCCGATGCTCGTTCCAAGAGCTACTCGTGAAGATTTCACGGGCGTTCCTGCATTGCGAGGCTCATGCCATGAGAGAAGACTTAACAACCACTCGCCAAAACCAGAGGAAAATAGGAAGAAAGGTTAACGCGGTTTAGGATGAGTCATGCAACTTGAACGGTCAGGTCGGTCAGCTTGCTTAAGCCAGCGAATTCAAATAGTGATAAAGCACAAGATCGCAATCGACGAACGGTCTTGGCCATATCAATGCTGCGAGTGATGAGAGGCGCAAGCTACAAAACTAGCTTTAAGATACCCTACTCGGGAAGGTACGCAAGGCAGCTTAAATTAATAGTCGTTTTTTGGAGGAGCGGCAAAAACTAACGCGGTGCGTTAAGTGGTGGAAAAAGTGGCGTCCCGTACGGGAGTCGAACCCGTGTCGCCGCCGTGAAAGGGCGGTGTCCTAGGCCACTAGACGAACGGGACGCATATGGTGATCGGCTGGAGGATCATTGCAAGCGTTTAAGTTAACCTGCGCCTTCAATCGTGTCAAACGCGCAAACTTCCGTCATTTTTATTCTCAGATCAGAGATCCCAAATGTAAGATCTGAAATAACCTCAAAATCTAAATGTCAAAATCATTTCTCTTCTCATCGTACCTTTTCTCCTCCTTTGGGTAATAAGTAATAAGCCTTCAACGAAGAGATTTGTCAGGCCGCAGGCAGCGTTCAAGTGCCAGTCTGCTTCGAAGGTGAAGTCTGTCTTCCCTTAGTTCACATCGACACAGGCGTCTTCCCGCTTCCTACTTACAACGACGGAGGTCTCTATGAAAAGATGCAACGCTTGTGAGTTTCACGTGACTATGATCGACAACCGCACCCTGCTGGAGCGTCTAGCAAAAGAGGTTAGCTTCCTTGGGCGGCAACTAAGAAGTGCCTGGCCTGAGTTCAAAAGCAATCCAATCGGGTTTGGTAGAAACGTGCTGGTAGATTGTGTACTGCGGTTGCGACGAATGCTGGCGGCGCCGAACTCGCTGGCAGTGATTAGCGCAGCGATGGTCCTGGTGATTTCTGCCTCCCTGATCCTTTTGCTGAGTGACCGGATAACAACGGAAAAGAAACGCCATAAGGAAGACGAACGAGTGGCCAAGATCACGATGCTCGACTTTCCTAATCCAAATCCGACGCCGGAAGGCAAGGGTGTCGGTGCCGGGTCTCAAGGGCGGGTTGGCTTTACTCGTGGCAGTGGAGAAGGCTCGGCGCCGCAACCAAAGAATTCTACTGGCGGCGGCGGTGGCGGCAAGCATGATCCGACGCCGGCGCAGAACGGTAAACTCCCGCCGCCTTCGGCGATACCTGCTCCCATTCCCACTATCCCTCCGGTTCAAAACCAAAGCTTGCCGGCTGCAGGGATCGACATAGATCCTGCCTTGTGGCAGAACCTACCCATGCCCGTATATGGCGACCCGCGATCGAAATCGCAAATTGCATCGAACGGGCCGGGCGAGAACGGGGGAATGGGGAACGCGATGGGCCAGGGTGTCGGTGACGGAAATGGAACAGGAGTTGGACCTGGTGACGATGGAAACATGGGCGGTGGGCGAAAGGGACCTGGTTGCTGTGGGCCAGGAGGAGGTCAGGGAAACAATCCCGATGATCTGGATCGGATCTACCCTGCACCAATGGTGACTGAACGTGCTCGGGTGCTTGCCAAACCGGAACCGCAATACACAGAAGACGCGCGCCGGAATCAGATCACCGGCAGTGTTGTGCTGCGGGTTGTGTTTTCGCGTACGGGCGAGGTGACCGGCATTCGGGCGATTCATGCATTGCCATTTGGCCTGACGGAAAGAGCGATCGCTGCAGCCCGACAGATCCGATTTCGCCCGGCAATAAGGGATGGCCGTCCGGTCAATGTCTATATGCAGCTGGAATACAATTTCAATCTTTACTGAAGAGCTTAACCCTCTCGAGATGGATAGCGCGCCAGCAATTCCGCTCGAATGCGATCGTGAGCTTCGTTCATTCGCACGAACCGTCGCTGTACAATCGAAACTAAATTCGAAGCGGTTCTGGCGGCGCCGTATTCTCTTATAGGCGAATTCTTTCGTCCACCCGGTTCGCCAGTGGATGCCGAAGCCGCCATCATGTCAGGGGCTGAGTTACACGCGTCCGAATTGTCGATTGAATGCGGTCTGAAAGTGTCCCCAGTGTTCACAACATTTGTCTCCTGAGAAAAGTCTCGATCCTGGAGGCTTACTAACAACGCTAATTCGCAAAGGGATGTGTCTTTTGACCCTGCTTTGAGCAAACCATGTACCAGCAAACTTGCGTTTAAACTAAACCTCGTTTTGCTCTTAGTTTTTACCGTTTGCTTTTTTACCCAGGATTCCCGGCCTGCATGAGAACGCATGGTTTTGAAAAAGCCGGTAGGATCTCCGTGTGCGGAATCGAGTCATCAAGAATGAATGCGGAGACTCAGGGAATCACTGAGAAGGGAAATCCCC
>Ga0190274_10001303_pt1 | contig 14642 bp, 10 predicted proteins | sample Popmic531T_FD_133002 | JGI IMG/M metagenome (GOLD analysis project Ga0190274, IMG submission 133002) | Populus adjacent soil microbial communities from riparian zone of Yellowstone River, Montana, USA - 531 T | ecosystem: Environmental > Terrestrial > Soil > Riparian zone | place: USA: Montana...
AAGCACCATTATGAAATTCACTTGAGTTGCGACTTCCGTCCCATATAAAAATCGGACCATCATAATAATCTTCCTCAACCCAGTCAAAGTTGATACCGCCATCCGCATAGGCAAAAAACTTATTCTTGTTTTTTCCGAACTCGTATCTGAAGTCTGCAAATAAAGGAACTGTCCGATAGAGATAATAATCCAACCCGATACCTACACCGGCGAACAGGTTGCCTTTTTGAAAACCATTTATTGATTGCAAACCTGCAGACACCCCGTTATCGCCATTTATCAAAGAAATATTATTAATAGAATGAAATTTGTAACCCGTGCTTTTCTTTTGTCCAAAAGAAACTAATGTAACAGGTATCAATAGTACCAGGAAAAAATATTTAATTTTCATAAATTAGTTTTTAACATTCATCTTGCTTATCAAACTGATGTTGCTGAGAGAAGAATAATCATACTGATATAATCCATCTTTTGCAACCACCAATGCCCAGCCATTAAAAGCGATCACATCATACGTATCAAATCCCTTTATTTGTTTTTGTAATGAAAGATTTCTTACATCCGATGCATTATAAAATTTCAATCCATCGCGACCATCGCAAAGGATAAGTGTATTACCATCTTTTGCAAGTCCATGTGGATTGGTCATTGGATAAGTTTTAATAAGCTTTGGATTTGACAAGTTGGAAATATCCAGCACATCAAGTTGCTCGCCAGTTCCCTGGCATGTAGTACCGGTACGTAGTGTAACAAATGCATTTGTGTTATCAGCGATCACCGGATCACATTTACGGGCATGTGTAAATGTTCCTAATTGCACAGGGTTTACTGGATTAGTAATATCATATATGAACATACCTGTAGTAGAACCGATAAACAAACGATTATTGAAGGGATAAAGCGTTTCAATACCCCAGGTCATTTGAACTTTATTGCTAAAAACGGGATCAGCGCCGTTTACTATAGAAACAACATTCAGTGCGGAGTTAGAAACAGCATATAGATAGTTATTGACAATTGTAAATCTTGCCATTGAACCGCCGACACCAAATGGAGAACCACCAGCACCAGCCGCGGTTCCTGATTGATTTGCAAAGGATGAAAGCGGATTTGACATAAATACATCCATTCTCATACCTCCTCCAAAAAGCCCACCGTCTCCTCCACAATCAGCTTGAACAGTAGTATCCTTTCTTACCCAATCCTGAATGATCATTGAAGGATTCTGTGAAAACCCATTACCATAATATCTTTCAGGAAAAATATTCTCTGTAAATTTCTTTACTATGATCTGTTGCGGGTTTGTAATATCAATAGCAACAAGATCTGTATAAAGATCTGCATAAAGGATGTTTCCCTTTACTGCCATATCAAGATTACCGGGGATGTCAATAAAAGCAATATTTCTCGGAGCTGACTTGTTTGTATTATCAATAATATGAATGCCGCGATCGATCTCGTTTAGAAAAATATAATTGCCGCGGATATAAATCTTTCCAGGCCTTTCAATTTCCTTTGATGAATTGTTTTTGATATTGGCCCGTACTTCATCTTTTGTACGATAAACAGGTTCCCAATATACATAACGGCGAGTGCACTTGTCTTTCACACAACTATTAAAAACAAAAAGCAGTGCAAGTGTGCTTGTTAGTAGAGCAGAAAAAGATCTTATTCTCATAAAAGCAATTTTAAAGTTGACAACAGCCAGCAAACAACCGTTGCATTACTTTTTTGAATTTATAAGGACACCTGCTCTAAGACCAACAAAAAATAAGTAACTCTTATTTTCAAAAGGATTATCAACAAGCCTGGTCAAATGAAAATTTGCAACAGGACCAAGATTCCATCGTAGTTGTTTAGTATTTGCTATTGTCCAGGAAAACCCGGTTGATAAACTGAATTGGGTTTTATTCAGCTGGCTTTTATTTTCATAATAAATACCATTGAAAGCGGTGTCATACATAATTGCATTGCTTGCTATAAGTTGGCCAACGGTAAAACCTGTACTCCATATAAAAGGCTTTACTTTATTTTTATTCAATTGCCATTGAAATAAAAATGGCATTTCAATAAAATGATATTGATTAGTATGCTTCGCAGTTCCGTTCCCTGCATTGTAAACCTGGTTGGCATTACGATCTAGAAGTCCAGAAAATAGAGCATTAGCATTACCTATTAGCGAATCTCTTCTTTTCCCAACATGAAGGACATTGCTGTAATAGCCATATTGCAAACCCACTGAAAGACTGGTACGGTTTGATAACTTTCTTTGTGCAAAACTTCCGACCTGGAAAGCAAAACCTCCCTTAATATCAGACGGCTCTTGTCGTGGAGGAGGCGGTGCCGCAGTTCCGCTTCCTGTTGTTGGGCTTTGAAAATTTAAAGCATCAGCGCTTTTTAGTCCCCCCAGAGAAATGCCGTTATCATTTAAGGAAGAAATACCCGGTGTAATATGAAATCCCCATTTCCATTTTTTTTCTGAAAGATTAAACTGTACGATTGGAGCAGGATCTTTCGCCGGTTCTGCTTTCAAAAGAGTATCCGATTTTGGTGTAGCACTCTTTTCTTGTTCTCCTATTGCGGTTTTTGCAGAATCAATTTTACTTTCAACCGGCTTTGTTTCAGTTTGATTGATTTCCTTCTCCTTTTCGTTCGGTTCAGGATCCGTTTTTAAATCTTTAGATGTATTATCAACAACTGCATTTTTTGTTTTCGAATTTGCTGATACAATAGCAATTGAAGCTTCGGGCTTAGGATCTTTTTTAGTTTTTACAGGCCGGGGTTTCTCATTTGCTTCATCCTTATTTTTCTTTGGCTTACTGATCTCATTTTTATAAACAGTGATATCTTTTTTATTGATCACTGACCTGTCACCAGTTAGTTTATCATTTACAGTCTTTTCAGTTGTAATCGTTGTTTCTTCAGGCTTTGTTGTTCCTATTTTTTGTTTTATTGCTGGGGAATTATTTATTTCATTTATTGATTGAGAATTGATTTCTTTTTGATTTTCTCCGGAGGAATCCTTTGAAACCGTTTTTGCAATATCATTTTTTTGTTCACCAAATAAATTGGTGCGTTGCCAATAGCCGAGCAGCCCAAGCCCTACGAACAAGAATATAATAACGAACACTCTTCTTTTCTTTTTCGTTTTAATTCTTTCCTCTACACGCAGCCAGACATTATCTGAAGGCTTGAACCTCAGTTCCTGCATTTCGGAAGAAACTTTTTTCTCAAATTCATTTTCCGGCATATACACCAGTTTTAAAATTTACCTGATCATTTTTTTTAATCCAGTTGATCAATAAGGCCCTAGCTCTTGCATACTGCGATCTTGATGTTCCTTCATTTATTCCCAGCATTTTTCCTATTTCAACATGGCTAAATCCTTCTATAGCATGGAGGTTAAATATTGTTTGATAACCAATTGGCAATTGCCTTACCAAATCCGCCAATTCCTTACCTGTCATTTTTATTTCAGGATTATCATCCGCTACCGGGTGCAGGTTCTCGTTATCAAAAGAAAAATCATGATTATAACGGGAATTTTTTTTCAGGAAATTCAACGCAGTAGTTACCATTATTCTTCTTATCCAACCGCCTAATTCACCTTCATATTTATATTGGCTAAGATTCCTGAAAACTTTTACAAACCCATCCTGCAGTACATCTTCCGCATCATCCATCGATTTGGTATAGCGATAACAAATACCCAGCATTGTTTCGGCAAAATGGTCATATAGCTGCCGCTGGGCAGCCGGAATTTCCCTGATGCAATCCTTTACCAGTTTTTGAGTATCCATTATCCTTTCTTACAGGTTCTGACAACAAGTTTTTCTTTAACGTTGCATTGCGAATTTTAAACTATTTAATAACAATTCCGTCAGAGGCATTACTTATTTTTATGAACTGAAAATTGCTACCATGAGAATAATCACCAATTACCTGCTTACCATCCTGGTTATTTCCATTTCTCTCTTATCATGCCAAAAAGAAGTAAAAAATGATAGCCCCGGAACCGGTGGAGGCACTGGCACAGTTGTAAACCCAACCCCCGTCCAGGGAACTGTTACAGGTAAAGTTGTTGACAATAACAATAATGCCGTTGCAGGCGCAACTGTAAAAGCAGGTAGTAATACTACAACAACTGACAGCCGTGGCCTGTTTCGTTTTAATAATATCAGTCTTGATAAATATTCTGCTGTAATAACTGTAGAAAAAACAGGTTTCTTTAAAGGTTACCGGGTATTTTCTGCTTCAGCAAACATTACAAATTTTGTTAAGCTAAAACTTGTTCCAAAATCTTTGATCGGGAGCATTGATGCTGTGGCAGGGGGCTCAGTAAGTCTGCCTGATAATTCTAAAATCACTTTGCCTGCATCGGGTGTAGTGATAAAATCAAATAATCAAACTTATTCTGGCAGCGTAAAAGTTTATGCTGAGGTGATCGATCCCACATCACCAGATATTGCGCAAATAGTTCCCGGAAGTTTCCAGGGAACGGATGCAGATAATAACCGGGTAACCCTACAATCTTATGGAATGCTGGCGGTGATACTTGAAGGCAATAATGGTGAACAATTGCAAATTGCAGCTGGTAAAACTGCCAAATTAAAATTTATAATTCCTTCTTCTTTACGTTCAACCGCACCTGCAACTATACCTCTTTGGTCAGTTGATGAGATAACTGGTCTTTGGAAGCAGGAAGGCAACGCAACAAAAGGAACAGATTATTATGAAGGTGATGTAAGCCATTTTTCATTCTGGAATTGCGATATAAGTATTCCGACCATTTATCTTGAGCTGAATCTTAAAACTGTAGAAGGAGCATTACAATTTACACCAGTAAAAATTACAAGAGTGAATGGTGGCGGATCAAGCTATGGTTATACAGATTCAGTAGGTCATGTTAGCGGACTGGTACCAAAAAATGAGCCTTTATTGCTTGAAGTTTTCAGCAATTGTAATCAACCAATTTTTTCCCAGAATATCGGACCTTATAGTTCAAATACAAATCTTGGTACAATAACAGTTACTATACCAACAATAAATTATTTACAGATCACAGGCAGCGCAGTAAATTGTAGCAACCAACCTTTAATAAATGGTAATGCATTAATTTATTATGATGGGCACCTTTATAATAAGCCAATCAGCAATGGTAATTTCTCATTAACAGTTACACGTTGCTCAAACAGCAATGCAACTATTGAAGTTGTCGTTGTTGATAATACCAATAACGTGCAAAGTACACCATGGAGCGGAACTGGTTCAATCGGAACAGCAAACACCGGAACTTTATCGGCATGTGGTACCTCGTCAGTTAACTTTATCAATTACACCCTGGATGGAACTAACTATAGCTTAAGTACTGCCACCAATGCAGACTCCTTTTTCGTTTCAACAGGTAATGGAACATCACAACCTGTTACGTTTGTTAATGCCTTCAAAATAAGTCAGCCGAACATAAACATTGATTTTTACACACAGGGAGGAGCGGTAGGAACTTTCCCTCTGATGTTCATGACGGCAAATCAGTATGGAGATTCTTCAATAACACTGGTAACACCTTTCAATATAACCTTTACCACCTATGGAGCACCGGGTCAGTTTATTGAAGGAAGTTTTACAGGACAGTTCCGGGAAATATTGAATAATAATCTTCATAATGTATCAGCTACATTCAGAGTAAGAAGAAATTAATAATGTACGAGGGCTAAATGCCCGGCATCGATATTTAATTAACCTCAGTCTAATGGCTGGGGTTTTTATATTTCAACATTCAAATAGCTGGATTGTTGCCCTGCTGATTAAATAAAAAGGGCCACCTCGCGGTAGCCCCTTACTGCTTATATAACCGAAAATCAAAACTCATATTGCTGGGTCAGCAGGTGTATTTGTGTTATTATCTCTTTCAATAAAAGGATAAGGGAAGAATGTTCTGTTTCTTTCTTCATTTGGCGTACTTGGTGCCGGACGACCAAACCTGCGACTATCTTCAAGCTCCTGGCCGCTTATAAACATTTCAAGTCTTCTTTGCTTATAAATATCCTGCAACAAATCTGTTGTTGTCATCGGCCCACTGTAAGCTGGTTGCGCAGCACCAATACCATAGATATCTGTGGTCTTTGTACGAACAGCATCTAATGCCGTCTTGCTTTGAGGAAATGAATTTTGACGTGCATAATTCTCAGCAATGATCAAACTCATTTCACCAGGAAGATAAACAGGATATGATGCTGTCGTATTAAGAGCAAATGCTTTTAAAGGATAGTTAGTCGCATTTACTTTGCTGATATAGAAACCAACCCGGGGATCTGTCGCAGCAGGAACTGGCGCCAATCCATTTTTTAAACCAAGGGTTGAATCAATAGCGCCAAACACATTATTACCAAAGTTCTGTTCACCTAAAGGATTTGTAGTAGTAGCAGTGAATCTGAATTCAGATTTTATTGTTTGGCTTGCAGCAGCAGCATATGTCAAGGCTTTATTACCCGAAGTAGAATTGTATGTTCCAGTGATCATACTTTGGATATTATAATAACGTGCAAGAAGTGCTTTTACTGTATTCTTTATATCAATTCCAGCTGGGATCTTGCTTATAAATTTTGTGCTCGGTGTTGTTGTTGCCAGGTCTGCATCAGCACTTTCCAAAGCTGTAATTGCTTTTTGCAATGCATCTGCTCTTGGACTGAATTCAGCATTAAACCCGTTTGTTAAAGGTATCTTTTCAAAAAACTGAACAAGGGTTCCCATACTTAATGCATAGAAAATACTTGCATATGCTTTTAATCCCACCTTGTCAGCTGGATCACCTGCCACACTTAAATTATTCAATACAGTTTCAGCTTCTGTTCTTGTCAATAAACACTGCGACCACATTTGTATCACAATAGCATTATTGCGGGTTACAGCTCCCTTACCTGTTTCCAATTCCTTTTCGGCCGTATTACCAATATTTAAAGTATATAAAGCATATACACTATACCCACCGGCAATTGGCGCAGTATATATTGGACTTTGGCGACCAATGGAAAATCTTCTTTGCAAACCAGCACACAGATTCATCAGTCCATCAGCACTAGTGGTTACGCTTGGTTCCGATGCTGTACTTGGATTAATATATTCTTTATTGCAGGAAGTAACAAGTAGCAAGCTTCCTGTAAAGAGCAATAAAGTGATTTGTTTTATTCGTAATATTTTCATTGTATTAATTTTTAAGATTAAAAACCAGCTCTGAATATTAATTGAAATGTTCTTGGAATAGGGACATTACCAAAGTCTATCCCTCGTAATACTGAGCTGTTACCTGCTGCATTAGTTTCAGGATCATAGCCATCATAGTTATCAAAGCTGACCAGGTTTCTTCCTACTAAGGAGATCGAAGATGATCTAATAAACTTGACAAATGAAGGAAGTTGATAAGATAGAGCGACTTCCCTTAGCTTAATATAAGAACCATCCTCAACACGCCATTCTTCTGTATTATAAATACTGAAAATATATCCTCTTGGTAATTCACCCTTTATTTCTTTTTCTGAATAGTCACCGATCCCAACACCTTGTCTTGTTCTTCTGTCAGCATTAAAAACTTCTTGTCCTAAAGCGCCGTCAAATAAAAAACTAAAACTTAATTTTTTAAAATCGAGACTGTTATTCAAGCTTACTATCCAATCAGGGTTAGGATCTCCCAACGCTTTTCTCAATAAAGTTTGAGCTGTCGGGTTATTTACCGCCGCGATCGGCCTTCCAGCAGCATCCAATGTTAAATTGCCTGATTTATCTCTTTCAAAATAATTACCATAAAAAACTCCAATAGGATATCCTGCCAAAATCGCTGAAGGCGAACCACCTGCATTAGCAAGGAATATCGGTGTTACCTGGCTGGAAGCCGTAACCAGATTTTTATTGTGATTTACAGAAGCAAAAATGTTCCAGGTTAGGTCCTTTCCGGATATTGGAGTTGCTTTTACACCAAGCTCCCAACCTTCATTCGTTACATTGCCAACATTTTCAACCCTTGTGCTGCCACCCGATGATGGTGCAAGGATTCTGTCCACCAACAATGTATTATCCACGATCTTTTTAGTGTAGTATGTAAAAGTCACACCTAATTTGTTATTCAAAAAAGAAAGATCAGTACCGATCTCAAATTCACTTGATCTTTCTGGTTCGATAAATGCATTTCCTAATGCGGTATTAATATTATAGGTAGCGACCCCATTAATATTGCTTGCGAGGTAGGTAGAAAATCTATCATAAGAACCGATACCACTTAAGTTTCCTGCTAATCCCCACGAAGCTCTTAACCTGGCAGAAGAGAACCAATCACCTTTCATTCCTTTCCAAAATTCCATATCACTAACAGACCATGTACCACTTAGTTTTGGGTACACATAGGTTCTTGTTTCTTCCGGAAAAGAAGTACTGCCGTCAAAACGGGCGGCACCTGTCAAATAGAATATATTCTTATACCCAAAAGTCTGTTGTATAAAAGCGCCAAATATTTGTCTTAGATCTGAAGTATATCTCGGATCCAGTTTTACAGCTGCTCCATTAATAGTTGTGATTCCAGGTAAAAGATCACGGCCTTCATTAAATAATCCTGTTACCTTCTGGTATTGATGATTAAACCCTGCAATTGTCATGGAAGAGAAATTTTTGATCTTTGCCTGGTATGAAATATTTACATCATTATTAATTAAAAATGTATTTGCAAAAGCATGTCCAACATACCCAAGCCCTTCCTGTGCTGATATATAAGGATATCTTTCAATCAGGTTTCTTCCTTCCTGGGCTATATTATCAATACCGAGAACATAATCAATACTTAACCCTTTTGCGGGTTTTATTTTGACCTGCAAATCACTTATTGTTCTGCCTACCGACTGTGTCAATGACATGTCTTCAATTACACTCAATGGATTAACCCTTGTTGGTTCTACACCCTTAAGATTCCCTGAAGCATCTCTCTCTTCAATATTGTACAGGTTATTAGTAATATTTATAGAATTGATTGGACTCCAAAAAACGTTTCCATTTGGTTTTTCATTTGAAAAACTGTTTGTATAAGCAACACCTCCAATAACTGTTATATACTTATTGATTATTTGCTCAATCCTTGCTTTGAAATTAAATCTTCTGAAATCTGTGTTCTTAATAATGCCTTCATTCTTATAATAGCCACCTGAAAAATAATATTTCGTATTTTCTGATCCTCCACTTAATGAAATATAATTATCTGTGCCTAATCCTGTTTGAAAGATCTCATCCTGGTAATCGTAACGGGTAACATCTACAAGATCTGTAGATAATTTTCTTGACTGCCCATCGGCTCTTGTATATGTAATAAAAGGTGCAGGGCCATCACTAATATTTCCCAGTCTGAGTGCTGCTGAGCCAAATTGTTTTCCATAAGTACTGATATAAACTTTCTTTCGCAAAGAATTAGAAATAACACTTGTACTGAAATCAATTTTAAGTTTACCGGTTTTCCCCGATTTTGTTGTGATCAATACAACTCCATTACTTGCTCTGGAACCATAGATCGCTGCTGCAGATGCTCCCGGAATGATATCGATCTTTTCAATATCATTCGGATTGATATCTGCAAGGCGGTTAGTTCCTATTTCAGCACCGGCACCTGCTGCTACATTAAGATTAGTGACGTTTGTAGTGGTATTACTCACAATTACTCCATCTATAACATAAAGTGGTTCTGATGAACCTTTAATTGTACTAGTTCCTCTCATCCTAATCGAAATACCTCCGGACGGATCACCAGATGTTTGTGTTATCTGCGCACCCGGAACCTTACCTTGCAATGATGCTGCAAGATTACCCGAGCCAGTATTGGTAAGTTGTTTAGAACTGACACTGTTAACTGTGTTTCCTAATTGCTTTCTTGATTGCCTTAAAGAAGAACCAATAACAACAACCTCATCAAGATTCAAAGCATCCTGTGCAAGACTTATATCAGCAGTGTAAGAACTCTCACTGCCAACACTAAGAGATTGTTCTTTTGTTTGAAGACCCACACCGGTGAACTCTAATACATATTGTCCCGCTTTCATATCAGCAAGAAAGCTGTAATTACCGTCGAGATCAGTGGAACTTCCAAAACTTGTGTTTTTTACAACAACAGAAATATAGGGAAGTGCCTTGCCATCAGAGCCGGTAACCTTACCGCTTATTTTTACCTGGCTCATTGCAGTTATTGAGACCAGGCAGAAGACAAGCACAAGACCCAATTGATTAACCAACGGTCTTGAGATTTTTTTTCGGTTCATACATTTTTTGTTTGAATAATTAAAATGGATATACTTTATCTAACGGGGAACGGATCTATAATATCTCTACGCCTTTTTCTTTATAGGCATCAAAAATTTTTTCTTCCGGATCTGATTCTGTGATCATAATATCCAATACATCAAGATCTCCTATCTTCAATTTTTGCTGGGTATTTATTTTTTCAGCGATCGTCAGCGCCACTACTTTTTTTGAAGACTGAATCATTGCTTTTTTCACCTGTACTACATCCCAATCGTTATCAGTAAGACCATGTTCGGCATCAATAGCATTGATACCAAGAAAACAAATATCTGCGTTGATCTGCTTGATCTTTGTAATAGCATCGCCGCCTACCGTGATCTTTGAATTTTTTGAAATACGATCACCGATAAAGATCACTTCGATATTGGGATGTTGAATATATTCCATCGCCGCAGGCAGGCTGCCGGTAAAAAAAGTTGCCCGTAAATGTTGTGGCAAAGCTTTAGCTAATTCCAGGATCGTAGTTCCACCTGTTGTCAGGATAAACATGCCGTCACGGATCAACCGCACAGCTTTTTGAGCGATCATCTTTTTATTATCATGAGAATAAACGCCATTGGTTTGAAAAGAAACATGAAATGATTTGGATAAAGCACCGCCATGTACTTTAATGATATCGCCAGTTTCTGCAAGTTCAGATAGGTCGCGACGAATAGTGTCTTCTGAGACGTTGATCGCCTCACAGAGATCTGATGTTAAGACCTTATTATGAAGATTGATTTCACGAAGGATAAACTCCTGTCTTTCCTTTTTCAACATAAATAAATCGTTGGTTGGATTGTCGAATCTAGGTAGTTTTTTCTAAATCCTGCAAAAAGATGCAATGATTTTTTAAAATTCCCGCAAAAACGTTCATCAACCATTAATTTTAAGACTTGAAACCGCAAAGCTTAAGTGGCTATATTTATCATATAATATGAACCCCAACATAGAAAAGTTATATAAGATCGCATCAAAAAATGAACGGCTTATAATTGGACTGATGAGCGGAACATCCTTTGATGGTCTTGATGTGGCGCTTTGTAAGATAAAAGGAAGCGGACCGGAAACGGAAGTTGAGCTTGTCCAATTCGAAACTTCTTCTTATCAAAATGATTTTAAAGAAGAATTAAAAACGATCTTCTCACGCCGCGATGCCGATCTTGAAAAAGTTTGTTTACTAAATGAATGGGTGGCAATTCAACATGCGGCTATTATAAATGAATGTTTGCAGAAATGGGGTTATTCAGAAAATGACATTGATCTGATCGCAAGTCATGGTCAGACGATTTATCATGCTCCTAAATTTTTACACGCCAGGGAAAAATTTCCAAATGCAACATTACAGATCGGTGATGGTGATCATATTGCCGTAAATACAGGTATAATCACGATCAGTGATTTCCGGCAAAAACATATCGCTGCTGGTGGTGAAGGAGCCCCATTAGCTGTATATGGTGATTACTTTCTTTTTTCCAAAAAAGGAGAAAACAGGATCATGCTCAATATTGGAGGCATTGCAAATTTTACTTTCTTACCAGGCGATCTTGACGGAACAAAGATCTTCTGCACCGATGTGGGCCCCGGCAACACAATGATGGATGCTTTTATACAAAAACATTTTCCGGGGAAATATTTTGATGAAGGATCTGGTATTGCTAAAAAAGGGAAGGTGAATGCTGGTCTATTGAAAGAATTAAAAACGCATTCATTCTTCGCAGGCGATTTTCCAAAAACGATCGGCCCGGAATTATTCAACCTGTCTTATTTGCAAAGTGCCATTGAAAGATCGGCAATAACATCTATTTCCAATGAAGATGTAATGGCAACACTAAATCTTTTCTCTGCCGAAACAACTGCTGAGGCAATTAAGAGATGCATTAAGAAAAATGAAAACTATTCGATCTATGTAAGTGGCGGCGGCATGCACAATCCTTTATTAATGGAAAACATCAAATCGCAATTACCCGGAATGAAATTTTATACAACAGATACATTACACATAGCCCCTGATGCAAAAGAAGCAGTGCTGTTTGCACTGCTTGCTAATGAATGTGTTTGCGGAGAAAAAATTAATGTTGGTAAAGGAAGAAATAAGATCCCTTCCGTTACGATGGGAAAGATCAGTTTCCCTGGTTAATTATATTACTGTAAAATCAGCTTGCTTATCGCCCCACATCAAAGAAACTTTACCCTTTTTGTCGATGACAAAAGTCATTTTCTCAGAGAAAGCCTTAGTCTTACCACCTTTTACTTTTACTCTTAATGCATCATCGGCTTCCTTATAACTGAATGCACCCCACTGATCAGCTGTTTTATTAAAAATGATCGTCCACTCATCACCATTAACTATTGTAAATAATCCATACTTACCGGCTGGCAATGCTTTTCCTTCAACTTTTACATCCTTGCTTACTTCAAACACGGTGGCTTTGTTTGCACCTGTACGCCACACTTTTCCTTCCATTGGTTCAAGGTCTTTACCAATTGTCCTTCCTTTTACAGAAGGCTGGCTATAATTAATAGTGATCACAGCCCCGTTATCCGTAGTTTCAGTAGCTTTTGCCGGAGGACTTGCTGGTGGATTTTGTCCACATGCCACAAGTGAAAGAAATAGTGCCGCAGAAAAAAGTAATTGTTTCATATTAATAATTTATGTTTAAAAATACAGAGAACTGTAAATTTAAGATTAGTTACTTGACGAACGGCGTCCTTCACTTAATTCTTTCAAATTTGCCAGTCCCCTCTCCATATGAGTACCGTAAATATTCTCAAAAAAAAGAGATTTGAACTTTTCCCAGGGGTACCATCTCAATTTGAAATCCATATACCATTGCGTCACAACATTGTTCTCATTTCCGCCCGATAGAACTTTCCATCCCATTTCCATTCGCTGCGTTGCACTCATGCCGACCTCGCCTACTGTAACGACACTATCGTTGATATTAAAAATGGAAATTCCGAGCAAACCACTACTGTCCAATAAAATTCCTTTGGGCTTGCCTTCTATATATATTATATCAAGTGAATCAGCACCGGGATACCATTCTTTCCATTTCAAAGGGTCAGAAATAAAACTCATCACTGCCTGCTTTGTACTATTAATATCAGTAGCCCTGGAAATACGTATATGTGATGGAATAAAAAGTGAAATAGTTGTAACCAACAGAAATATAAATATAAAACTCAGTATGGCTAATTTGATAACACGCATAATACTTAAAACTTAATACCAATAACTCAATACTATTTATTCCCACCGAAAAACTTTAATTGCTATCACATAAACGATCACTCCCCATAAACTAAGAATACCGATCTGTTTAAGACAATTATTTAAATGAGCCCCTTCAAATGCAACATTGCGCATAGCATCGTTTAAATGTTTCAATGGCATTACATCTGCAACCGCTTTTAACCAACCGGGAAATGCATCCGTAGAGAAAAAAGTTCCGCCGATCAAAAATTGCGGCAATGTTATCAGGTTGGCAAATGGAGGGATCACACTTTCATTTTTTGCAAGACCGCTGACAATAAAACCAAAACCCATAAATACAACCAATCCAAGAAAACTGAGAACAAGCATTTCAAAGAAAGTGACCCAACCGTTTACCAATGTAAAATCAAATGCATAATGGCCGATGAGTAAAATAACAACCGCCGTTATTAAACCAAATAAAACACGGCTGAGAGCTTCTCCTAAAACGATATATTGTCGCTTGATAGGGGTAGCAAAAAATCTTTTTAATACGAGTGTTTGACGTAAACTGAAAAAAATAAATGCCACACCGAAAACTCCGGCGCTTAATAATGAAAATCCAAGTTGACCGGGTAAGATAAAATCAATAGTGCGATAAGGGCGTCCTTCAATTTTTACGATCTCATCGCTAATAACGCCAACAGAAGGTGTATTTGGAAAATTCGCTTCATTCATTCCTTTTATCATTCCTTCCATTATCGAACGAAGAACCTGTATGTTTTGCGGGTTAACGGCTTCCGAAGTTTTTAAATGAATGTGAACAGGCTTTGTCGGATCCGGATCTTTTTTCAGGCTGATGATCGCAGCAATTCTTCCTTTCTCCAGGTCTTTTATTAATGCAGCAGAATCTTTCTCAACAACATTTAAAGCAGAAATACTTTTCAAACCTTTATAGACAATACTGGTGGTATCGCTCGATGGGTCAAAAGCCACACGAACAGAAACTCTTCCGCTATTGCCAATAAACCCAAACACAAGAATAAAAATGAGTGGAAAAACAAAACTAAATATTACTGCGGATGGACTTCTGAAAACTCCTTTAAGACTGGCCTTGGTTATAGCCATCATAGCCCTT
>Ga0190274_10001304_pt1 | contig 14641 bp, 17 predicted proteins | sample Popmic531T_FD_133002 | JGI IMG/M metagenome (GOLD analysis project Ga0190274, IMG submission 133002) | Populus adjacent soil microbial communities from riparian zone of Yellowstone River, Montana, USA - 531 T | ecosystem: Environmental > Terrestrial > Soil > Riparian zone | place: USA: Montana...
CGCGGTCACGAGCGAGAGCCGGCCCAGGAACATCTGCATCATCACCGTGTCGGCGACGGCAGAGATCGCCGTGTCCGACCGACGTCCGATCAGGCGCACCATCCGGTCGGGGATGGCGACGTGGCCGCGCAGGTGGTCGATCAGCGGCTTGAGAAAGACAAACGATTGGGCCGGCATGCTGGTGTCGTGGTGTTGCCGGCCGATCTGCCCGTACACGAGCTGATCCGAGGAGCCGACCACCCACATCAAGTCGTGGTCGCGCATCGGGTCGAGCCAGCGCGAGAGCCTCGGCGCGGTCAGCGCGGCGGGTCCTTCGAGATCGAGGCCGCGGATCGAATCGTCCGTCGCGATGATGTTGCGCAATCGGCGAACCGACCACTCGCCGTGGTTGACGATGGCGCGGGTGAGCAGGTTCTTTTCGTTTTCGAGCGCGACCTCGTCGGCGCGATTGGCGGATGTCAGCGCCGCGACGATGATGCAGACGATCGCCACCGCGACGACGACGCAAAGCGGCACGACAACGCCCAGGCGCGCGCGATCCCACACCGCGGGCTTCTGATTGTCCCTCGGCTCAGCCAGTCCCCGGGGCTTCGCAACCGAAACGCTTTGCTCCGAACTCGTCCAACGCGGGACGGTAGGTAGCAATGCTTGCTAATCGCTTGATATGGGCTGAGAAAACGGCAAGCAATGCGCGACTGCGCGCGCGCGGATATTTTTCGCGTCAATTCATTAAGCGGCGGTTAATGGTTGATGAGATGCTAACGCGGCGTGACGTACGGCGGCCGCGGAATGCCCATGTGCGCCGCCCGCAGCGCCGCGGACCAGCGTTCGCTGAGGTCGTGGAAGTAGGGTTCCCCAGGCTCGATCCGGTACACCAGTTCGGCGTCCACCGCGTCACGGCGCACCACCACGCAGTCGATCGGCAGGCCGACGCCGAGGTTGGAGCGGATCGTCGAATCCATCGAGAGCAGGCTGATCTTGAGCGCGTCGTATATGTCGATGCCGTATTTGGCGGCGCGATCGAGGATTGGCTTGCCGTACTTGTGCTCGCCGATCTGCAGATACGGGGTGTCTACCGTGCACTCGATGAAGTTGCCCGCCGAATAGATCATGTACAGCCGCAGCCGGTCGCCCTTGATGTGGCCGCCGAACAGGAACGCGACGTCGAACTTGACGTCGTTGGCTTCGAGCGCGGCCGCCTCGATGTCGTGGACCCGGCGCACCGCATTGCCGATCCGCGATGCAGCCTGGAACATGGTCGGCGCGTTCTTCAGCGTTTCGATCTCGCCGGTCGCCGGGTTCTCCATGCCCTCGGTGAGCAGGCTGACGACGGACTGGCTGAGCGACAGGTTGCCGGAGGTGGCCAGCGCCATCACGCGCTCGCCCGGCTCGATAAAGGTGTGCAGCTTGCGGAACGTCGAGATGTTGTCGAGGCCGGCGTTGGTCCGGGTGTCGGCGATCATGACGAGGCCTTCGCGCACCAGGATGCCGCAGCAATAGGTCATGAATACCCCTCCACCCGGCCGCCTTTATAGCGATGCCGGGTGCATTGCGGCAACGCCGCATTGTCAAGCTGCCACCAGCATTGTGACGCCTTGGCAGGGCCGCTTGAGCGCGGGCATCATTCCGCGCTAGGGATCGCAGTCCGTGAGTGGGAGAGGGCTATGACCGACGCGGCGAAGCCGAGCACCATAACCGCCGCCATATTGGTCATCGGCGACGAAATCCTCTCCGGCCGGACCAAGGACAAGAACATCGGGTATATCGCCGAGTACCTGACCAACATCGGCATCGACGTGAAAGAGGTGCGGGTGGTTCCGGACGAGGAGCCGGAGGTCGTCACCGCGCTGGACGCGCTGCGCCACCGCTACACCTACGTGTTCACCACCGGCGGCATCGGCCCGACCCACGACGACATCACCGCCGACTGCGTCGCCAAGGCGTTCGGGGTCACGATCGACGTCGATCCGCGCGCCCGCGCGCTGCTGCTGACCCGGATCGCCGAAAAGGATATGAACGAGGCGCGGCTGCGGATGGCGCGTATCCCCGCCGGCGCCGATCTGATCCTCAACAAGGTCTCGGCCGCGCCCGGTTTCCGCATCGGCAACGTCCACGTCATGGCGGGCGTGCCGTCGATCATGCAGGCGATGCTCGACGAGGTCGCGCCGACGCTGAAGACCGGCGTCAAGATGCTGTCGGAGACCGTGCGCGCGGAGCTTCGCGAGGGCGACATCGGAACGCCGCTTGCGGCCGTCGCCAAGGCGCATCCGGAGGTGACGATCGGCAGCTATCCGTTCCAGGACGACCGCGGGCCCAACAGTAACATCGTGGTGCGCTCGCGCGATCCGGGCAAGCTCGCCGCCGCCAAGGCCGCCGTCGAGGACATGCTCGCCAGCGTCCGCGCCGGCTTGCGGCGTAGCGCCTGACGCGATGCGGCAGCACCAGACCCGGCGCCGATTTTTGCTTGCGACCGGCACGCTCGCCGCCGCGGGATTGAGCGTCGACGCCATAGGGCAGGAACTGGCCCCGACGCCGACTTGTCACGACGGCGACGAGCCGACCGTGCGGCAGACCGAAGGGCCATTCTTCAAGCCGCGTTCGCCGCTGCGCGCCGATCTGCGAGACGCCGGATCGCGCGGCGGCGGCATCGAACTGACCGGCTTGGTCCTGACGCGTGCGTGCCGGCCGCTTGCCGACGCGCTGGTCGATCTTTGGCATGCCGACGAGCGGGGCGAATACGACAATCGCGGTGTCCGCTATCGCGGCCATCAGCGCACCGATGCGTCGGGACGCTACCGCTTCCGCACCATCAGGCCGGCGGTCTATACGGGCCGCACCCGGCACTACCACGTCAAGGTCCAGGCGGCCGGCAGCCGCCTGCTCGCCACGCAACTGTACTTTCCGGACGAGCCGGCAAACCAGCGCGACAGCCTGTTCCGGCGCGAGCTGCTGATGAAGGTTGCGTCGGCTGGGGACGGCGCCGCCGCGCGGTTCGATTTCGTGCTCGATATTCGCTAAGACAAAACAACGACGCCCATAGCGCGTCAAAGACGCGCGCAAACGCGCTGAAGGCGCGTGGAAGATGCGCCTAAGAGCGCTTAAGGGGAAACGAATGGCGGAGCCGCAGGTTCAAGCACAGCCGCAAACCCAGAAAGCCTTTCCGGTGTCCTGGGATCAGTTCCATCGCGACGCCAAGGCGCTGGCGTGGCGGCTGCACGCGGCCGGTCCGTTCACCGCGATCGTCGCCATCACCCGCGGCGGCCTGGTGCCGGCCGCGATCGTCGCCCGCGAGCTCAACGTCCGTTTGATCGAGACGGTCGGCGTCGAGAGCTACCACGACTACAAGACGCAGGGCGAGCTGAAGGTGATCAAGACGGTGGCGGACTCGATTATCAAGCTCGGCGGCAAGGGCGTGCTGATCGTTGACGACCTGGTCGACACCGGAAAGACCGCGAAGGTGGTGCGCGAGCTATTGCCGGGCGCGCATTTCGCGACGGTTTACGCCAAGCCGATGGGGCGGCCGATGGTCGACACGTTCATCACCGAAGTGTCGCAGGACACCTGGATCTATTTTCCCTGGGACACCGGGTTAGCGTTCGTGCCGCCGATCCGCGAAGGCGGAGCGTGAACATCATGCTGACCCGGCGCGATTTTGTTGCGGGCACGAGCCTTGCCGTTCTGGCCGGATCGAGCGGCGCTCTTGCGCAGGCCTATCCGTCGCAGATGGTTCGCATCATCGCGGGCTTCCCGGCCGGTGGCGGCATCGATCTACTGGCGCGCTTGCTCGCCGAGCCGATCAAGGCGCTCGGTCAGCCGGTGGTGGTGGAGAACCGCACCGGCGCCGCCGGAATGATCGCGGCGCAGGCGGTCGCCAAGGCGCCACCGGACGGGCACATGATGCTGATGGCGACCTCCGGCGAGATCGCGATCAGCCATCATCTCTACAAGGAGAAGATGGCCTACGACCCGATGCGCGAGCTCGCGCCGGTGGCGCTTGCTGGCATCGTGCCGTGCGTGGTCGTGGTGGCGGATACGACGCCGGTGAAAACGCCGCAGGAGCTGATCGCCTACGCCAAGGCCAATCCGAAGAAGCTGTCGTTCTCCTCGTCCGGCGTCGGCAACCCGCAGCAGCTTGCGGGTGAGTTGATGAACAGCATGGCGGGCACCGACGTGCTGCACGTGCCGTATCGCGGTGCGGCGCCCGCGGTTACCGACGTCGCGACCGGCGCGGTCACCATGAGCTTTACGAGCTACGCGGCGGCGCTGCCGCTGATCCAGGCCAACAAGATCCGCGCGGTGGCGGTGACGTCGCTCGATCGCATGCCGCAACTGCCGGACGTCGCGCCGCTGCAGGAGGGGGCGCCGGGCTTGAAAGGCTATGAGCTGCTCAACTGGTTCGGCGTGTTCGTACCGGGCGGCACGCCGGCGCTGATCGTCACACAACTCAACGAGATCACGGTCAAGACCTTCACCGAGCCCGCGATGGTGCAGAAGCTGGCGGGGCAGGGCATCGTGCCGCGCGCGACGACGTCTGCGCAATTCAAGGCTTTCGTGGAGACGGAGAGCAAGAAGTTCGCCGCCATCATCGAGCGGGCCAACATCAAGGCGCCCGCGTGAGGCGCTGACGAGCGGCCGCAAAGCTGCTACTATGGCTTGAGGTTCGCTGCAACGGAGCATCGCCATGGACGCCGTGACGCCGAAGGGCCACCAGACCGCCGACACGCACTCCCACGTCGTTCGTCCCCAGACCATGGAATGGCAGAAGACCCGCTTCCCCGGCTGCGAGGCGAAGACGCTGCTGTTCGACCGCTCAACCGGATTGATGACCGCGCTGATGCGCTTCGCGCCGGGTGCGGTGCTGCCGGACCACGAGCACGTCAACATCGAGCAGACCTACGTGCTCGAAGGCCGTCTGGTCGACAAGGAAGGCCCGGCCGAGGGCATCGAGGCGAAGCAGGGCGAATTCATCTGGCGCGAAGCGGGTAGCCGCCATGTCGCATGGTGCCCGGAGGGTGGCTTGATGCTGGCGATCTTCCAGGTCCCCAACAAATTCTTCGAGGCGGACGGCCGGGTGGTCGACGCCGCCGGCCACGATTGGGACGAAACCTGGGGCCACACCAGCAAGTGCTAGGGTGGGGGCTGAGCGCGTGAATCGCCGCTTATGCTAGAACCGCCGCGGGCCGACGTGGCGGAACGGTAGACGCATCGGACTTAAAATCCGTGGGGGCGAAAGCCCCGTCCCAGTTCGAGTCTGGGCGTCGGCACCAATTCACTTGTCGCGCGTGACCAGCTTTTCCAGCGCGATCTGCTGGCGCAGCCACCGGCGCTGCGGGATCGCAGGGTGACCGCCGGTATCCTGCCCGGCCGGAATGTCGGTGATCACGCCGGCTCGAGCCGCGAGCCGCGCGCCCTTGCCGACGGTGAGCTGCGGCGCCACGCCGACCTGGCCGCCAAACATCACGAAGTCCTCGATGGTGACGCCGCCGCTGAGGCCGCTTTGGCCGGCGATGAGGCAATGGCTGCCGATCACCACGTTGTGGGCAATGTGCACCATGTTGTCGATCTTGGTGCCTTCGCCGATCACTGTGTCGCGCATTGCGCCACGGTCGATGGCGGTGCCGACGCCAATCTCGACGTCGTCGTGGATGATGACGGCGCCGATCTGAGGGATTTTGACGTGGCCCTTGCGGTCCGGCACGAAGCCAAAACCGTCCTGGCCGATGCGGCAGCCGGGGTGCACGATCACCCGGTCGCCGATTTCAGAGTGCGTGATGATGCAGCCGGCTCCGATCGAGCAATCGCGGCCGATCCGGACCGCGGGTCCGATCACCGCCGTCGCGCCGATCACGGTACCGGAGCCGACCTCCGCGTTGGGTCCGACCACGGCGCCTGGATCGACGGTCGCGGCCTTGTCGATCCTGGCCGACGGATGAATGACGGCGCTCGGCGCAATGCCGGTGATGCCGAACAGCGACACCGGGCGAAGCGCGTTCGCATACATCTTGCGCGCCACCGCGGTGAAATCGGCCTGGGGCTGGCGGCTGCGCAGCACGACGAGATTGTCCGGTGCGTCGAACTCGAACCGCTCTCCGATCAGACACGCAGCGGCTCGCGTCGACTTGAGCGCGTCGAGAAACTTTCCGCTTTCCACGAATGTGAGGTCGCCGGCCTCGGCGCGGTCGGGCGGTGCGATATCGGTGACGTGGCGCGACAAATCGGTGCCAGGCTTGGCTTGCGCGCCGGTCAGCGCCACGATCTCCCCGATCGTCATTCCCGACGGCGGCTCGAAGAAACGTGACTCGCTCATCGGTTGGTCCTATCCGGCCGGTTGGGATTTCGATTAACAGTCGCGAATTAACCGGCTGTCAACGCTATCGCGGCAGCGTGACGGAGCCTGCTCGCGCAACCGCGCAGCGGCGTACGGACACGGATTGTCCATCGGTGTCAATATGTTGTCTCGAAAGCGGATGCTGCTTGCAGCACCATCAAACGGCCATTACGCCGTTGCAAATGGGCACGATGAACGCAGCGCCCCCGGCATCGAGAAGGAACGCGCCATGAGGCGCCGGACGCTCGCGGCGTTGCCGCTGCTCGCCACCCTTGCCGGATGCGCGGGTTCGGCCACCGAGCAATTCGGACACAGCGCCTGGGTCGCGCCGGGCAAATACCGGTTCCACAATTGCCTGCAGGCCCAGGAGGCCGACAGGGGCTTTGCTGCGCGTCAGAAAGAGATCGAGGAGTTGATGGCGCGCGCATCCAAGGGCCCCGGCGGCGACGTCGTCAACACGATGGTGTACCGCTCCGAGTACCAGCAGGTGCTCGGCGAGCGCAGAGAGATCGCCCAGGGGTACGATGAGAAGCGCTGCACGATCGACAGCAAGCGCTCGAGCGATCGTCAGGTTTTCTAGCCAAATCGCTGCCGCGCCAGCGCCGCGCCCTTGCCAAGGGCATTAAGCTTGGCCGCCGCGATGTCGCGGCGCATCGGCGCCATGCCGCAATTGGTCGACGCGACGATGCGCTCCTTGGGGACGTGCTTAAGCACGGCTTCGATGGTGGCGGCGACCTCCTCCGGCGTTTCGATGGCGTCGGTCGCGACGTCGATCACGCCGACCGCGACGTCCTTGCCTTTCAGCAGCGACAGCAATTCGATCGGAACCTTGGCGTTGCGGCACTCGACCGACACCTGCGAGATCCGGCTCGCCGCAAGCGCCGGGAAAATCTCCTCGTATTGCCGCCACTCGCCGCCGAGCGTCGCCTTCCAGTCGACGTTGGCCTTGATGCCGTAGCCGTAGCAGATATGCACGGCGGTGGCGCCCTTGAGGCCGTCGATGGCGCGGTGAATCGCCTCGATGCCCCAGGTCGACACCTCTTTCATGTAGACGTTGAACGCGGGCTCATCGAACTGGATGACATTGACGCCGTCACGCTCCAGAGCGCGTGCCTCGGCGTTGAGCAGATCAGCGAACGCGAACGCCATTTTCACCCGGTCGCCGTAATGCGCGTCGGCGATGGTGTCGATGATCGTCATCGGCCCAGGCATGGTGACCTTGAGCTGCTTCGTGGTGTGGGCGCGGGCGAAGCGCGCCTCGGTGGCGTGGACGCGACCCTTCAGCTTGAGTGCGCCGGTGACGGTCGGCACCATCGCCTTGTAGCGGTTGTTGCGGATGCCCATCTCGACCTTGTGCGCGAAGCCGATGCCCTCGACGAATTCGAGGAAGCCGTGGACGAAATGCTGGCGCGACTGCTCGCCGTCGCACACCACGTCGACGCCGGCATCCTCCTGCAGCTTGAGCGCGATCAGCGTGGCGTCGAGCTTGCCGGCGTCGAGATCGGCGCCGGCGAGCCGCCACTGCGGCCACAGCTTGCCGGGCTCGGCGAGCCAGGCTGGTTTCGGCAGGCTGCCGGCGATGGTGGTGGGAAACATTATCGCAACATGCTCTCGCTTACTTCGGCGGCAGGGACCGCCAACCATAGAGCCAATCGTAGCTGCGAAGCAGCAATTTTCCGCCGATCGTCCGGAGATAGAGATCGCGCAGCACGGCCTCGGCGCCGCGGGTGTGGTAGGCCCGGCTGTTGCGCCGCGCGCCGTTCTGAGCCCGGCGGGTTCGGCGCTGCCGCGCGCGCTCGTAGCGCCGCATCGCGCCGGGAACGTCGTCGGATGTGCGCGCTATCGACGCCGCCAGCACGGCGGCGTCCTCGATCGCCATCGCGGCGCCTTGCGCGAGGAACGGCAGCATCGGGTGGGCGGCGTCCCCCAGCATGGTGACGGGGCCGTCGCCCCATTGCCGCAGCGGCGGCAAATCGTACAGCGCCCACTTGTGCCAGCGCTCCGCCTGCGTGATCAGCTCCCGCACCGGGGGCGCCCAGCGCTTGTCGGAAAATCGCGCGATGATTTCCTCGCGCGCGCCGGGCTCATTCCAGCCCGGCGCGCTCAGGCCGGACTCTTGCCAGCGGTCGTCGTTCACGATCGCGACGACGTTGATCAGCGCGCCCAGCTTGACCGGATAGTGGACCAGATGCGCGCCCCGGCCGAGCCAGAGCCGCACCACCTCGTTGCGGACATCGGGTGCGACGCCCGCTGCCGGTATCAGCGCGCGCCACGCGACGCGGCGGCGGAACGCCGGCCTGTCGCGATGGCCGAGCCGCAGCCGCAGCCGCGACCACAGCCCATCGGCGCAAATCAGCGCGATGCCGGTCTCGTCCGCCGGGTTCGGCCCGTGCCGGCAGGCGACCGTGACGCCGTTGCCGTGAACGACGAAGTCCTCGACGCGGGTGCCGAGCTTCAGCGCGATGTTGGGGTTTGCCCGCACCGCTGCGACCAGCGCAGCCTGGAGATCGCCGCGATGGGTGACCCAATAGGGCGCGGCGTAGCGCGCCTCGGCATAATCGCCGAGCGGGATACGGGCCAGGATCTGCCCGCGTGCGGCGCGGATTTCGACCGCCTCCGGCGCGACCGCGTTGGCCAGGAGCCGCTGCTCGAGGCCAAGCCCGATCAGCACGCGCGCCGCATTGGGCGAGAGCTGGATGCCAGCGCCGGTTTCTTCGAGCGTCAAAGCCTGATCGAGCACCACGGCGCGGAAGCCGCGTTGCGCCAAAGCCAGCGCCGCGGTCAGCCCGCCGATCCCGGCTCCGGCGATGATGATGTTGCGCGAGGGCGCCAAGGGAATGCGCCCGGGCGATCAGGCCGCGTCGGGCAGGGCGCAATCCGGCGGTTGCGCGGTGTGCGGATCGAGCGTGGGATCGTGGCGATAGAGCGTCGAACAGTAGGAGCAGATGATCTCGGTGTCGTCGCCCATGTCGAGATAGATGTGCGGATGGTCCTGGGGCGGCAGCGCGCCGACGCACTTGAATTCCCGCGCGCCGATCTCGATCACGGCGACGCCGCGGTCGTTGTGGAAGTGGGGAACAATCCGGTCCGCCATGGATAGCTCGAAGCCTCGGCTGTGCGCGGCGCACCATAACGGGGCGACCCGGCTTTTCCTAGCGCTCCGTCACCAGAAAACCTCGAATTGCAGGCAACGGGAACGTCGACAAGCCATCCGCGTTTTCCTTGCCATGGTCATCCAGCGACTCGAAGCCGATCCACGAATCGTCCATGAACGTCGCGCCAGACCCGGACAAGGCCGCCGTATGAACCCGTTGCGCGTCGCCGTCGCGTTTATCGCGGCCCTGCTGTTCGCGATTGCCGCGCTGGTGGTCGTGCCCATTGCGCTTGAGGCTGACACCTTGCTCAAGAGCGAGGACGATCCGGCGATGCTGGCCGATCGGGCGCTGGCGGGGAGGTTCGACCAGGGCTATGCCGTCAAGGAAATCGAAGCGGCGCTGGCGGCGAACGATGCCGATCTCGCCAGCAGCTTTCTGGAGCTGGCGCGTGAGCGCAACGTGGCGGTGCCCAAGCCGCTGGCCGACAAGGTAACCGCAGCGGTCGATGCCGCCAACTCCACGGCCGCTCACGTCGAGAGCTTTGCGCGTGGCCTCGTCACCGGCGAGCCGGAGAACATGGTCGGCCTTGCCGGCACCGCGCTGGGCGACCTGTTCGTGTTCGGCGACATCCGGGACGCGGTGCGTGAAGGCACCCGCTACGTTAGTGGCCAGCCGGCCGACGAGCTGGTGCTCGGCCTTTCGGTGGTCGGGCTCGCGATCACGGCCGGCACCTATGCCTCCGTCGGCGCGGCGGGTCCCGCGCGCATCGGCCTGTCGGCCGTCAAGGCGGCGCGCCGCACCAGGCGCCTGAGCGCGCGCATGTCGGACTGGATCGGCCGCTCGCTGCGCGAGGTGGTCGACTGGTCGGCGCTCAAGCGCGCCGGCGCCGCGATCGCCAGCCCGACCACGGCGCTGCGCGAAGCGCGCACGGTGGTGAAGGCGGAGAAGGCGGACGGCCTGATGAAGCTCGCGAGTGACGTCGGGCGCGTGCAGACCAAGGCCGGTACACAGGCGGCGCTCGATGGGCTCAAGCTCGCCGAGGGCCCGCGCGACATGGCGCGGATCGCCAAGCTCGCGGAGAAGAAAGGCAGCAAGACCCGCGCTATCCTCAAGACGCTGGGCCGCGGCGCGATCCTGCTATCGCTCGCGACGTTCAACCTGGCGGCCTGGATCCTCGCCGCGATGCTCACGCTGTTCGGCTTCGTCTCGTCAGCCAAGAGCGGCGTCGAGCGGATGACCCAGCGCGCCATCGACCGCGGCAAGGTGCGCAAGCGCGAACTGGCGATGATGCAGCAGCAGGCCTGATCCCCGCGAGGCGGCTGGCCAATGTTTGCAGTGGCCGTCTATACGTTCTCTATGGCGATTTTCTCCAACGGCTCCGTTGAACTGGCGTATCTCGACGAGGGTGAGGGCGAGCCGATCCTGCTGATCCACGGCTTTGCTTCGTCGAAAGAAGTGAACTGGGTCAATCCGGGCTGGATTTCGGCGCTGACCCGCTCCGGCCGCCGTGTGATTGCGCTCGACAACCGTGGCCATGGGCAATCGGCCAAGTTGTACGATCCGGCTGACTATCACACCAAGCGGATGGCGGACGACGCGCGCGCCTTGCTCGACCATCTCGACATCGAGCGCGCCGACGTGATGGGCTATTCGATGGGCGCGCGGATCACGGCGTTCCTGGCGCTGCACTATCCGGAGCGGGTGCGCTCCGCCACGCTCGGCGGGCTCGGCCTGCATCTGGTGGACGGCGTGGGTTTGCCGGAGAGCATCGCGGAAGCGCTGGAGGCTCCCTCGCTTGCCGACGTGACCGACGCGCAGGGCCGAACCTTCCGCGCCTTTGCCGACCAGACCCATTCGGACCGCCGCGCGCTGGCCGCCTGCATCCGCGGCTCGCGCCAGGTGATGTCGCGTGAGGCGGCGGCGGGGCTGAAGCCGCCGGTGCTGATCGCGATCGGCAGCAAGGACGTCATCGCGGGCTCTCCCGAACAACTTGCTGCGATCATTCCCGGCGCGCAGGCCGTGACCATTCCCAACCGCGATCACATGCTCGCGGTCGGCGACAAGGTCTACAAGGAGGCCGTGCTGAAGTTCCTGCAGGAGCGGCCATGACTTCGCCAGCCAAGCCGGCGCATTCGAGGCCGGTGACGTTCGTGGGCGGTGCCGGCAATAAGCTGGTCGGCGAGGTGACAGGGGAGGACGGGCCGCCGGTTCTTTTGCTGCACGGCGGCGGGCAGACGCGCCATGCGTGGCGCAAGACCAACGAGGTGATCGCCAAGCTCGGCCGCGTCGCCTACGCGGTCGACCAGCGCGGCCACGGCGACAGCGAATGGGTTGCGGACGGCGCCTACACGTTCCCGGATTTCGCGGCCGACGCTAAGGCTCTCTCCGACACGCTGAAGAAGCAGACCGGCCAGCGGCCGGTCGCTGTCGGCGCTTCGCTCGGCGGCATCGCTTCGATGCTGGCAGTCGGCACCTACGGCCAGGTGTTCGAGGCGCTGGTGCTGGTCGACATCACGCCGCGGGTCGATCTCGACGGTGTCGCCAAGGTGCAGGGTTTCATGCGCTCGCACGCCAGGGAAGGCTTCGCCTCGGTCGCGGAGGCGGCCGAGGCCGTCGCCGCGTATCTGCCGCACCGGCCGAAGCCGCGCTCCAATGAAGGGCTGAAGAAGAACCTGCGGCTGCACCCCGACGGCCGCTGGCGCTGGCATTGGGACCCACGCTTCCTCGATGGCCGGAGGCGAGTTGGGCCGGGTGGGAATGAGACCGAGGAGATGCTGGTGGCGGCGGCGAAGAAGATCAAAGTGCCCTCGCTGCTGGTGCGTGGAGCCTCCTCCGAACTGGTGCAGGAGAAGCATGCCAAGGACTTCCTTAAACTGGTGCCGCACGCCACTTACGTGGACGTCGGCGGCGCACGCCATATGGTTGCCGGCGATCGCAACGACCAGTTCGCAAACGCCATCAAGTCGTTCCTGTCCAGCCTTTGTTTTAGCTCATAACTGATTGAACTGACGGCAGGATCAAGTTTTCCGCGTTGCGGTATCTTGGCCCAGCCCCCACCTGTGCTAAAACGGCGCCCCGTCGTCAGGGACGCGTCGCGGAGACAGATCCATGGCCCAGCAGACCAGCAAGCCCATCAAGGCGATCGACAAGCTCGACCCGGTTTGGACGCGCATCCGCGAGGAGGCCGAGGACATCGTCCGGCGCGAGCCCGAGGTCGGCACCTTCATTTTCTCGTCGATCCTGCACCACGACACGCTGGAGACCGCGGTGGTCAACCGCATTGCCGAGCGGCTCGACCACCAGGACGTGTCCGCCGAGCTGATCCGGCAGGCCTATGCCGACGCGCTGGAGGACCAGCCGTCGATCGGCGATACGTTCCGGGTCGACATCGTGGCGACCTACGACCGCGATCCGGCGACCGACCGGTTCATCGAGCCGGTTCTGTACTACAAGGGCTTCCACGCCGTGCAGACGCACCGGCTGGCGCACTGGCTGTGGGGCAAGGGCCGCAAGGACTTCGCCTACTACCTGCAGAGCCGCGCGTCGGCAGTGTTCCAGTGCGACGTTCACCCGGCCGCCAAGATCGGCCGCGGCATCTTCCTCGATCACGCCACCGGCCTGGTGGTCGGTGAGACGGCGGTGATCGGCAACGACGTCTCGATCCTGCACGACGTGACGCTCGGCGGCACCGGCAAGGATCACGGCGACCGGCATCCCAAGATCGCGGACGGCGTGCTGATCGGCGCCGGCGCCAAGATCATCGGCAACATCGAGATCGGGCGTTGCGCGCGGGTCGCGGCGGGGTCGGTCGTGATCAATCCGGTGCCGCACAATGTTACGGTGGCGGGCGTGCCGGCCAAGATCGTCGGCGATGCGCCATGCGAGGAGCCGTCGCGGACCATGGACCACATGTTCCCGCACAGTTGATGATTTGAAGGGGGCTGCGTGAACGTCCAGGAAGTCAAGAAGCTCGACGCGTATCTGCGCAAGCTGTTCGGTAATCCGACCATTCGCGTGGTGCCCAAGGCGGACAAGTCTGCCGAGGTCTTCATCGGCGAAGACGATCTCGGCGAGCTCACGCTCGACGATGAGGACGGCGACCTGTCCTACAATTTCAGGATGGTCATCCAGGTCAGCAACGACCCGAGCCTGCAGCCGGTCCCGGTGCTCAGTGCGTATTTGCGCAACAAGTTCGACAACGACAAAATCCGCGTGGTGACGCGGCCGAAGAAGACAGATTCGCTCGAGGCCTATATCGGCGAGGAATTCCTCGGCGTGCTGTTCGTCGAGACCGAGAAGGGCCGCAAGTCCTACATTTTCGAGCTGCCGATCCTCGACGTCGATCTCGACGGCGGCCCCGGTCCGGTTTAGCGGTTTCCGAAACTGCATTGTTATTCCGGGCCGCCGCGTTCAGCGCGTTTACGCGCCCCCGAAATGACCATTACCGCTCTCCGCCGCCCGGCCTGATCTTCGCGATCAAACGGTCGATCCCCATTGCGGTGGCGCGCCAATCGGCGAGCCAGTCGCGCGGAAAGCGCACGGTGACGTCGGCGGTGCCGAGCCGGCGCTCGTGCAAGCAGGTGCCCGGTGTGCCCGCGAACGTCTGCGTGCAGCGCATCAGCAGGCGCTCGGGCGCGGAAGGATCGTAGATCAGGTCCTCGCCCTGATAGGGCGTGCCGCTGCGGAACGCGCGCACCTGCAGGCCGCCCATGTCGACCGCGGGGCCGGTCGCGATGTAGCGCGGATAGATCGACTTGAGCCGGTCGCCGGGTGGCAGTGTACCGTCGCTGCCGGCGATGGTGACGAAAATCCGCTCCGTGACCTTGGGCGCGTCGGCCGGCGTCACCGCGGTCGCCGGAAGCGGCGGCTCGAGCGACGGCCACAGGAACGCCAGATCGACCCGCGACTGCGGGCCGGCGCGGCGCTGCATTTTGAAACGGATCGCGGCGGGCGGCACGTTGAAGGCGACGCCGGCGACGGTGATCGGCACCGACGGCGCATCCGGCGAGACCGGTTTGGCCTGCGGCCACAGCATGTAGGCGATCGGTGCGCCGGCGAGGCCGACCATGGTCAGAATCGAGAGCCACACCAGCGCGCGGCGGGCGATGCCCCCGGCAAGGCGGTGCCGGCCGGCGGCGAGAGCGTAATCGGTCATGGTTTGAGGCCCATCCCTCGAATCAGCGCTCATGGGAGCGCTTCTGCGTTAACCCTTCCTTAA
>Ga0190274_10001305_pt1 | contig 14641 bp, 17 predicted proteins | sample Popmic531T_FD_133002 | JGI IMG/M metagenome (GOLD analysis project Ga0190274, IMG submission 133002) | Populus adjacent soil microbial communities from riparian zone of Yellowstone River, Montana, USA - 531 T | ecosystem: Environmental > Terrestrial > Soil > Riparian zone | place: USA: Montana...
CGGGCGGCTCGCGAGGAAGGGATGCTGGTCGGCATCAGCTCGGGCGCGACATTGGCGGCGATCTCGCAGAAGCTCGCCGACATCGGCGGCGACAAGCGCGTGCTCGGCTTCAACTACGACACCGGCGAGCGCTACCTGTCGGTGCCGGACTTCCTGCCGGAGGAATGAGCGCCCGAATCGCCATCCTGACGCCCGATCCGGCGGACCGCGATTTTCATTCGCGCTGGCGCCAGGTCCTGCCGGAAAATGCGGGCCCCCTCGAGCGCGCCGGGCTGAGGGTGGAAAGCCGTGCCTGGGTCGATTCCGCGGATTTCGGCGACTTCGACCTGGTGCTGCCTTTGCTGACCTGGGGCTATCATCGCGCCGGCCCGGCCTGGCAGGAGACGGTGAGCGATTGGGAGCGGCGTGGAATAAGGCTGCAAAATCCGGCCGGCGTGCTCAAATGGAATGCCGACAAGCTCTATCTCGGCCGGCTCGCCGAGCGCGGGGCGCCGGTCGTTCCGACCCTTTATGTCGAGCGCGCCACCGAAGAGGTTCTGGAGCATGCCGCGGCGGCCTTCGGCACCGAGGCGCTGATCGCCAAGCCGCAAATCTCGGCTTCGGCCTGGCAGACGATCCGCTGGTCGCCGGGCGCGCCGCTCGATGGCGGCCCCGAGGGCCCTGCGATCATCCAGCCCTTCCTGCCGGCCATTCTCGACGAGGGCGAAATCTCGCTCATCTACGTCGCCGGCGCGTTCAGCCACGCCATCCGCAAGCGGCCCAGCCCCGGCGATTTCCGGGTCCAGCCCGAGCATCGCGGCATCATCACTCCGCACGAGCCCGCCGTGGACGAGCGGGCCGCCGCCGAAGCGATCCTGGCGGCGGTCGAAGAGGATCTGCTGTACGCCAGAGTCGACATCTGCCGGGAGACGAGCGGGCTGCCCGTATTGATGGAGCTGGAGCTGGTCGAGCCGGACCTCTACCTCCAGCACGATCCAAACCGTGGCGACGTCTTTGCCGAAGCGGTGGCCCGCTCAGCAGCCCATTAGCCTCATATTGCTTTCCTGCTCGACTCGGGCACAGTGCCGTGGTCCAACCGGGTGGCGCGGATGAGAGCCTTGATCGGAATTGCCGCGGCGCTGGCCGCCCTGCCGCTGGTTTCGGCTTCGGCGCAGGACATCAGCGCCCCGGGAACAGTGGCCCATCGCGCCGCGCGCACTGGCTTTCCGGAGCGGGTCGGCGATTTCCGCCGCACCCACGTCTTGCGCTACGACCAACAGGGCGAGGACCTCAGCGCCAATTACGACCTGATCCGCGACGACGGCCGGATGCGGCTCAGCATCTACATCTACCCGGCACCAGCCGCTGAACCCGCCGCCCGCACTCAGGCTTGTCGGGCGGAGCTCGACGAGGTGGCGCAATCCATCACCCGGCAGCACGGCGGCGCGGAGCAGCTGGAAAGTGGAGAGGCGCCGGCCGTGCCCGGCTCGGCGCCCGGGCTTCGTCTGCGCTCGGTGCACCGGATCCGCATCGCCCTGCGAAATCCCAAACCCGAGGACGTTCGCAGCGAAACGCGGCTGTTTTGCTACATCGACGGCGGCTGGCAGGTGAAATACCGAATAAGCTCGAACGCCGACTTCGAGGTGGGCAATGCGATCGACACCTTCATCCGTCTCGGGCCGTGGCCGGGCCGCCAGCCCGGAGAAGTCGTTCTCCGAAGCCACCACCGATCCGGCGTGCTCGGCTAGCATTCTTCCTTCGGAACCCCCGGCTGCGCGCCGGCGTTCTGGCCCCGCAACAATCGGAGCTTGAGCGATGGACGAGAGGGAAAGGCCGGTCGAGGTCGAGCGCGAGACGACGGTGATCAATGCCGGCGGCGACCGCGGCGGGGGCGGCGGCGTGGTTGCGGCGGTGATCGTGCTGCTGGCGATCGCGGTGCTCGCCTTCCTCTTCTTCGGCGGCTATTTCGAGCGGGCGGCCGACGACGTCGGAGTCAACGTCAATGTCGAAGCGCCGGACGTGAAGATGCCGGACATCAACATCGACACCGGCGACGCCGGCAAGGGCGAAAGCACGCCTTCGAACACGTCCGGGCAGTAAGGCTCGGCCCTTCGCCGGCGCGTTAACGGGTTCCCAAGAGTCGGCCGCTAGAAACCTGATCCGATCAGCGGGTCGGGTTTCTTCATGCGGATTGCTTTCAGTTTTGCTCTTGCCCTTTCGGCGGCCGTCTCGCCGGCGCCCGCAATGGCGTTCGAGGCGGCGCAGCCCTTCGTCGCGAGCCGCGATCCGGCGGCGTTCGAGCGCGCGCTGCAATGCCTCACCGAGGCGGTTTATTACGAAGCGCGAAGCGAATCCGACGACGGCCAGCGGGCCGTCGCCCAGGTGGTGCTGAACCGGGTGCGCCACCGGTCCTATCCGAGCAGCGTCTGCGGAGTCGTCTATCAGGGATCGCATCGCGCGACGGGCTGCCAGTTCACCTTCACCTGCGACGGCTCGCTGGGCGGCTGGATCGAGCCTTATGCCTGGGATCGCGCCCGGCGAATCGCCGAGGCGGCGCTGCGGGGCAGAGTCTATCGCCCGGTCGGCCTGGCCCTCAATTATCACACCACGGCCATCCGGCCTTACTGGGCGCCGAGCCTGATCCCGCAGGTCACTTTGGGCGCCCACATCTTCTATCGGCGCCCCGGCAGCGGCACGACCGAAGCCTTCAGCCAGGCGCCCTCCGACTACGAGCCCGACGCGGCCGCGCAGCCGCGCTACGCGGTCGCCCGGAGCGAGATCCGGCGCACCGTCAGACCGACGCGGGACCGCTATGCCGAAATGCCGGTCCTCGAGATCCCGGTGGTCGAGCGGCCCGTGCTGGCTCGCACGCTCGGCGGACGGCGCACGCCGGCCTCGGCGGCTCGGCCGCAACCGACCCGCACCGCCTCGGTGCGGGTGGTCACGCCGCGAGTCGCCGTCCAGGGCGGCATCCGGATCGTCCGCGGCGGCGGCGGCGCCTCCAATTAGTTGCGCGGCGCGAGCCGCCGATAGCTGAGCGCCTCGGCGACATGCACCCGGCCGACCGTCTCGCTGGCGGCGAGGTCGGCGACGGTCCGGGCGACCCGCATCACCCGATGATAGCCCCGCGCCGAAAGTCGCATCGCTTCGGCCGCCTGAGCGAGCAGGCGCCGGCCCGGCTCCTCCGGCGTCGCCACCGAATCGAGCAGGTCGCCGTCGGCTTCGGCATTGGTACGGACGCCGTGCGCCCGGTAGCGACGGGTCTGCACCGCGCGCGCCTCGGCGACCCGGCGGGCGACCGCGGACGAGCCTTCCGAGGGCGGCGGCAGCACCAGATCGGCGGCGGCGACCGCGGCGACATCGACATGGATGTCGATCCGGTCGAGCAAGGGCCCCGAGACCTTCGCCTGATAATCGGCGGCACAGCGCGGCGCGCGCGAGCAGGCCAGCGCCGGATCGCCTAAATGCCCGCAACGACAGGGATTCATCGCCGCCACGAGCTGGACGCGCGCGGGAAAGGTCACATGCGCATTGGCTCGGGCGACCTGGACCTTGCCCGTCTCCAGCGGCTGGCGGAGCGAATCGAGCACCGAACGCTGGAATTCCGGCAGCTCGTCGAGGAACAGCACGCCGAGATGGGCGAGGCTGACCTCGCCGGGCCGCACCTTCAGGCCGCCGCCGACCAAAGCGGGCATCGAGGCGCTGTGGTGCGGCGCGCGATAGGGGCGGGTGCGGACCAGCCGGCCGTCCTTCAGCTCGCCGGCGACCGAGGCGATCATCGACACTTCCAGCGCCTCGGACGGCGTCAGCTCGGGGAGGATCCCGGGCAGGCAAGCGGCGAGCAGCGACTTTCCCGCGCCCGGCGGGCCGGTCATCAAAAGATTGTGACCGCCGGCCGCGGCGATCTCCAGCGCGCGCTTGGCGGTCTCCTGTCCCTTGACCTGGACGAGGTCCGGCCCGAGGCCGGGCGGATCGGCCCGGCCCGGCCTGGGAGGAGTCAGCACGGCGCTGCCGCGCAGATGGTTGAGCAAGGCGATGAGGTCGGGCGCGGCGACCACTTCCAGATTGCCCGCCCAGGCCGCCTCCGGTCCCTGTTGAGCGGGGCAGATCAGTCCCAGCCCCTCCGACGAGGCGTGGATCGCCGCCAGCAGCACGCCCGGCGACGGCGCCACCCGCCCGTCGAGGCTCAATTCGCCGACCGCCAGATATCCCGCCAGGGTTTCCCGGTCGATCGCGCCCATCGCCGCGAGCAGGCCGAGGGCGATCGGCAGATCGTAATGCGATCCTTCCTTTGGCAAATCCGCCGGCGACAGGTTCACGGTAATCCGCTTGGGCGGCAGCGACAGGCCGATCGCGGCGAGCGCCGCGTGCACCCGTTCCCGGCTTTCGCCGACCGCCTTGTCGGGCAGGCCGACGACGAGGAACTTCGGCAGGCCGCTGGCGATTTGTACCTGCACTTCGACCGCGCGCGCCTCCAGGCCCAGGAACGCGACTGTGGCGACGTGCGCGACCATAAGGACAGCCTCTCCGTAACGGAGTCCGTTTTGGATGGTTGACGCGCCGAAGTCGAGTGGCAGGATTTGCAGAAGCAGGCATTCGTACCCAGATGAGGGCGATGAACGGCGAGCGACCCAGGAAAGGCTGGACGGAAATGGCGCTGGTCCGCCAGTTCCTGGTCGGGCTCGGCTTCGTCCTGATCGCGCTGACTCCGCTGGTCGGGCCGATTCCCGGGCCGGGCGGGATCATCGTCTTCGGCGCCGGGCTCAGCCTGATCCTCAAATATACCGGCTGGGCGAAGCGACTCTACGTCCGCTTCAAGCGCAGGCACCCGAACAAGGGCCGCTGGGCCGACTGGAGCCTGAGGCGCGCCAGCGCCCGCCGCCGCGAGGAAATCAGGAAGCAGAGCGACACGAATGATGCCCCTCTCTCCGATTGACTTTGCCGGATGCGTTCCGTATTCGGCGCACGCAATGAGGCCGCCAGTGGCGGCCCTTTTCATTCGATCCTATTTGTAAGGTAATGAGCGATGAAGCGCACCTTCCAGCCGAGCAATCTCGTGCGCAAGCGCCGGCACGGCTTCCGCAGCCGGATGGCGACGGTCGGCGGCCGCAAGGTCCTGAACGCGCGCCGCGGCCGCGGCCGCAAGAAGCTGTCCGCCTGAACAGGGCGGACAACGGCCTAGACACGCACACAATCGGCAAGCTGACCCGCCGCGCTGATTTCCTCGCGGCGAACGGCGGCTTGCGCGCGCCCACGCCCGGCTTCGTCCTCCTCGTTCGGCCGCGCGGCGACGGCGACCCGGCCGTCCGCCTGGGCCTCACCGTCTCCAGGAAGGTCGGCAAGGCCGTGGTCCGCAACCGGATGAAGCGGCGCTTCCGCGAGCTTGCCCGCAAGATCCTTCCGGAAGCGGGCATCGCCGGCGCCGACCATGTCCTGATCGGCCGCCAGACGGGGATCGAACGGCCCTTCGCCAAGCTCGAGGCCGACTTCCGCCGCGCCCTCGCGAAGCTGGCTCGATGATCGCGAGGCTGCTGATCCTGGTGGCCCGCGGCTGGCAATTGGGGCCGTCCCGAGTGCTGCCGCCGAGCTGCCGCTACCAGCCGAGCTGCTCGGCCTATGCAATCACCGCGCTTTCCCGCTATGGCGCGCTGCGCGGCAGCTGGCTGGCGGCCAGGCGCCTGCTGCGCTGCCACCCCTGGGGGGGATCCGGCTACGATCCGGTGCCCGAAAAGCCGGCGCGCGAAATGGATGTGTGAGGGGATTTGAGTGAACGACAATCGTAACATGATCCTCGCGGTCGTGCTGTCCGCGCTGGTGCTGCTGGGCTGGGGATTCCTTTCCAACACCTATTTCCCCACCGCCAACCCGCCGGTCACCAAGATCGAGAAGGGCAAACAGGTCCCGATCGCGCAGCCGCAGGCCAGCCCCGCGGCCGAGACTCCGGCCGCGATCCGCGACCGCCGGATCGTGCTTCGCGAAACGCCGCGCGTGGCGATCGCGACGCCGCGGCTCGCCGGCTCGATCAACCTCAAGGGCGCCCGGATCGACGATCTCGTCCTCACCACCGAGCGCGAGACCATCGCCCGCAACTCGCCGCCGATCCGCCTCTTCTCTCCCTCGGGTTCGCCCGATTCCTATTTCGGCGAGTTCGGCTGGATCGGCCCGCAGGGCGCGGTCCCGACGGCCGAAACGGTCTGGCGGGCGAGCGGCAGCCGCCTCGCTCCCGGAACGCCGGTCACGCTGTCCTGGGACAACGGCCGCGGCCAGATCTTTCAGATCGTGCTCGGCGTCGACGACGGCTATATGTTCAGCGCCGAGCAAAGGATCGTCAACCGCGGCCCGCAGCGGTTCACCGCCCAGCCTTATTCGCTGGTCAGCCGGGTCGGCCCGTCGCGCGACGTCGACAGCTGGACCAATCATGTCGGCCCGATGGGCGTGTTCGACGGCGCCGCCGACTATGACAGCAACTATTCCGACATTTCCGAGGCCGGCCAGCGCCGGATCGAAAGCGATGGCGGCTGGGTCGGCTTCACCGACAAATATTGGCTCGCCGCCGTCATTCCCACCCAGGCGGGCCGGGTCCAGGCCGAGTTCCGTCACATCGCCGCGACCGATCGCTTCCAGGCCGCCTTCGTCGCCCAGCCGGTCAGCGCCGCGCCGGGCACGGCCTCGCGCTACGCCTCGCATTTGTTCGCCGGCGCCAAGGAGGTCCAGCTGCTCGATCGCTACTCCGCCGAGCTGGGTACGCCGCTCGAGCAGGCGATCGACTGGGGCTGGTTCGAATGGTTCATGATTCCGATCTTCGCACTTCTGAACTGGCTGTTCGCGACGGTCGGCAATTTCGGCGTGGCGATCATCCTTCTCACCGTCATCGTCCGGGCGATCCTGTTCCCAATCGCCCAGAAGCAATTCGCCTCCTTCGCCAAGATGCGGGTGATCCAGCCCAAGATGAAGGCGATTCAGGAGCGCTGGGCGGACGACCGGGCGCGCATGCAAGAGGAGACGATGAAGCTCTACAAGGAGGAGAAGGTGAACCCGGTCGCGGGCTGCCTTCCGATCCTGCTTCAGATCCCGATCTTCTACGCGCTCTACAAGGTGCTGATGGTCTCGGTCGAGATGCGCCACAAGCCGTTCGCCTTGTGGATTCAGGACTTGTCCGCGCCCGATCCGCTGACTCCGGTCAACCTGTTCGGCTATCTCGATTTCACGCCGCCGCATTTCCTCGCAATCGGCGTTCTGCCGATCCTGCTGGGAATCACGATGTGGCTGCAGATGCGGCTCAATCCGCAAATGCCGGATCCCGTGCAGCGGCAGATTTTCGCTTTGATGCCCTGGGTCCTGATGTTCGCCATGGCCACCTTCGCCGCCGGCCTGCAGCTCTACTGGGTGACCAACAACATCCTCACCATCGCCCAGCAGAAATGGCTGTACAGCCGCAACCCGGTCCCGAAAGCGCCCGAGCCGACCCCAGCGCCCCCGCCGCCGCCGGCGCGCAAGGGCAAGCGGCCGCGCGCGTGAGCGAGGCCGAGGCGGAGGTAGAGGAGGCGGCCCGGAAGCTCTTTTCCGGGCCGGTCTCGTTCCTCAAATCGGCGCCCGAGCTCAAGTTCCTGCCCGATCCGGCCGTTCCGGAGATCGCCTTCGCCGGACGCTCCAACGTCGGCAAATCGTCGCTGCTCAACCGGCTGGCCAACCGGACCAGCCTGGCGCGAACCTCGAACACGCCGGGACGGACCCAGGAGCTCAACTTCTTCGACGTCGGCGAGCCGCTCAGGCTGCGCCTCGTAGACATGCCCGGCTACGGCTTCGCCAAGGCGCCCAAGGACGTCGCCAGGCGCTGGCGGTTCCTGATCAACGACTATCTGCGTGGCCGCCAGGTGCTGAAGCGCACCCTGCTCCTGGTCGACAGCCGCCACGGCCTCAAGGACGTCGACCGCGAGGTGATGAAGATGCTCGACGATGCCGCGGTCAGCTACCGGATCGTTTTGACCAAGGCCGACAAGATCAAGGCGAGCGAACTCGCCGACGTAGCGGAGCGCACCGAGACGGAGGCCCGCACCCACGCCGCCGCCCACCCTGAGATCATCGCCACGTCGAGCGAGAAGGGCCTCGGCATGGACCGGCTGCGCGCGGCGGTGCTGGAGGCGGCGGAGATCTGACGCAGACCGACCGGCTCCGCGAGCGTCTAGGCGCATGGGCGCGTCGGTTCATCGCGGAACCGGCGCCGGCTCCCGCTCTCTGTTCGGCGCCCGATTTATTTCATCGGGCACGCCGTCGCGATTGGCGTCTCTCGATCGTCCATTGCGGATATCCAGCAGGTCGTCGACGCCGTTGCGATTGGCGTCGGGCACGCTGCCCGCGACCTGGAAGAAGACACGCGTCGCGAGAGGCCCGGTCACCATCCGGCGGCGGCGCGCGTCCCATTGTCGGGCGGCCGGATCGACGATGGTGGCTGAAACGTAGACATAGGTGGCGGGGAATAGGCTGAGCGAGGTGCCCGCCGAGCAAGTGCTCAGATCGTCGGACCAAGGCGGCCGCGCCGGTCTGCGCCCTTGCGGCGGCGCGCGTTCCCGCTCGGGTGGGGGGCAGTGATGCTCGACCATCAAATGACGCGGATCGCTGAGCGCCGCGATCGGTATTGAAATGGGGTCGGCACCGACGACGAACTGCCGACGGCGCAACGTTTCGCGACCCGCGATGTCAGGACGGTCGCGGCTCGGCGTCCGCTCGTAAAGCGCTGCCCGGCGGTCATCCAGCCCGCGCGGGACCGCGCCGCTCACCATGGTCTCGATGTCGATCATTCGCGGCGAGAAGCGGACATCGATATCGCGGACGAGGATCGGGCCGCGAGCCGGAACGGGATTGGTCAACCGGATCGAAAAGCCGGGCCGAGCCGGCGGCCCCGGGCGGAAGCCAGTGGTCCCCGCGAAATCGACCATGCGGGGATGCAGGAGGAGCGGGGCGCCCTGGTAGCTCAGGACCGCGTCGTAGACGGCAAAGGGACCGCCGTGGACGCTGAGCCCGGTGTGGAAGAGGGCGCCGGGGGGAACCTCCCCGGGCGTCGACCCGTTGGCCCACGCCTTGATGGTATGGAAAATGACCACGAACGCGTCCCGTGTCTGGCCTTGGAAATTGCGTTGGCCGTCCGGGGCGATGAGGGCGTTGCTCCACGGGCTGAGCGGCCCGGAATAGACCCAGCCCTCGGTGAGGGTAACGCCCGGCTGCATCGCGACTAGCGTGATCGTGAAGCTGTCGGCGCTGGTGGCGTTGGGATTGACGAAGTCCCAATTGTGCACCGTCTGCGCGGCGAGCCCCACCGAATGGGCAAGCGCCTCGTAGCTTGTGTCGCTATGATGATTCAAAGCGGTGACGAAGGCCGACGGCGACGCGGCGTTGAGCGGCGACATGAAATGGTTGGGCGCCGCATCCTCGGTCGTGCCCTGGCGCGGGCCAGCATCGGCATGGCCGGTGCCGTGATTGTGGCCGAGCTCGTGGAGGATGATATTGGCCATCCCGGTCGCCCAGCGATCGAGCGTCGAATTGGCGCCGATCAGCTCGCCGCCCAACTGCGCCCAATCCCCCAGGTCGGCAACCCAGAAGCGCACATAGTCCTGCGGGTCGGAATCCCCGCTATTGCTGATATGCTCGGCTTGCGCCACCGGCGCCTGGGGGGACGAAAACCCGTCGCTGCCGATGCCGACGATCTGCCAGTGCGACTCGGTGGGCGACGGCAACTGCGGCTGCCGGACGGTCGTCACACCGACGTTAAATTCGCACAATCCGGTCTTGACCAGAGTTTCGACGCGAGCGAGCAGCGCCGCCTCGGCGCCGATCGAGCTGTCGAGCTGCGAAAGGTCGAACGCCCCCAGGGGGGTGGTTACGGCTCCGCCGCCCATGGCCGGAAACTGCGGATCCTGTACCGTGGGATAATAGAGATAGATCCTACTGTCGTGCTGCTGCAGCGCGAGCACGCTCGCCGGGCAAGTACGCGCTTCGGCTTGGCCGCCGCACAGCGTTCCGGCAATTACGACAGTGCATGCCCCAATGAACCGTAGAAATTTCTTCACCGCGCTGCCCCCAGGTCCATAAACATCTACATCACGACTTCGGTACAACAACATTTCTTGTTTAGTGATCTTTGATTTATCGCACCAGGGTAAATGCGATGGCTGTCGCTCGGATCAAATATCCTCTAATTCGGCCCTTATCTTGCCCAATACAGGCAGCTGAGGCGAAGGTTGCCGCTGCGCGCGGGGCGGACTATCCCAACGCCCATGCTCAAGCTCATCATCGGCAACAAGGCCTATTCCTCCTGGTCGCTGCGCGGCTGGCTCGCGGTCAAGCAATCGGGCCTGCCGTTCGAGGAAATCACGGTGCCGATGTTCGACGAGGCATGGGGCAAGCGCACCGAAGGCGACGAATTCGCCCCGTCGGGCGGCAAGGTGCCGATCCTGTGGGACGACCAGACGGTGATCTGGGACAGCCTCGCGATCATCGAATGGCTCGCCGACAAGACCGACAAGGCGCGCTACTGGCCGCGCGGCGACACCGCCCGCGGCATGGCCCGCTCGATGGCGGCCGAGATGCACTCCTCCTACCCGAACATGCGCCGCGAGCTTTCGATGAACGTGCGCAAGCAATTCCCGGAAGCGAAGCTCAGCGAGCCGGTGCGGACCGAAATCCTGCGCATCATCGAGCTCTGGGCGCAGGCCCGCGCCCGGCACGGCAGCGGCGGCCCCTATCTGTTCGGCGATTTCGGCGCGGCCGACATCATGTTCGCGCCGGTGGTGACCCGTTTCGTGACCTATTCGGTGCCGGTTCCCCGCTTCGCCGCCGCTTATATGGAAACGGTCCTCGATCTGCCCTGGATGCAGCAATGGATCGAGGCGGCGCAGGACGAGCCCTGGGTGATCGAGCAGTACGAGGCGCCTCAGTCGTAGGCGCTGCCGTCCCGGTGGACATAGGCGCCGCTCGCAGCCTCCAGATGCAGATCGATATCGGGATAGTGGCAGTCGCTCGCGGCCGGCTTGCCGATGGCGACGAAAACGCAGGGCGAATCGGAGCGGTTGACCAGATGGTGGCCGTTGACGACGCCCTTCGGGAAGGCGGCGACGTCGCCCGGCCGCATGATCGTCTCGCCCTCGTCCTCGACCAGGACCGCTTGGCCCTCGAGCATGACGACCAGCTCGTCTTCGCCCTCGTGCCAGTGGCGCTGGCTGGAAATGCCGCCTGGATCGAGGGTGACATGGCTGACTCCGAAATCCTCGATCCCCGCCGGGGCCGCGAGACGGCGATAGTGCCGTTTCGCCATCGGCGCGTCGTAAGGCGGCGGATAGCCGGTGCGATTGGTCCGTTCGATCGCGTCGAGGTCGAGCTTCGGCATGGCGTTCCTCCGGGGCGGGATGCTAGGCGGGCTGAATGACCGCTGCAATCGACCCCGTCGACCTCGCCGCCCGGCTCGCCGCCTGCCCCAGCGTCACGCCGGCCACCGGCGAGGTGTTCGACGTGCTGGAGGCGGCGCTGCGGCCGCTGGGCTTCGAGGTCCACCGCTTCATTCTCGGCGAAGCGCCGGACGGGCCGGTGGAGAATCTGTTCGCGACGCGGGGGACCGGCGCTCCGCATTTCGGCTTCGCCGGCCATCTCGACGTGGTCCCGCCGGGCGAGGGCTGGTCCACCGATCCCTTCGTGCCGGAGATACGCGGCAGCCTGCTGCACGGCCGCGGCGTCGTCGACATGAAGGGCGGCATCGCCGCTTTCGTCGCCGCCTGCGCGGAGGTGACGGGTCACCAAGGCACGCTGAGCCTGATCGTCACCGGCGACGAGGAAGGTCCGGCCACCTACGGCACGCCGAAGCTGATGGAGTGGATGGCGGAGCGCGATATCCGCCCGGACATGGTCCTGATCGGCGAGCCGACATCGGAGGCGCGGCTCGGCGACATCGTCAAGATCGGCCGGCGCGGCTCGGTCAATATGTGGGTGACCGTGCCCGGGGTCCAGGGCCATGTCGCCTATCCCCACCGCGCCGACAATCCGGTGCCGAGGCTGGCGGCGGTGATCGCGGCGCTGGAAGCGCTCCATCTCGACGACGGCAGCGAGTCGTTCCAGCCCTCGAACCTGGAAATCACCGCGGTCGAGACGTCGAGCAGGGCGACCAACGTCATTCCCGGCTGGGCCCGGGCCCAGCTCAACATCCGCTTCAACAACCTGCAGCGCGGCGCCGCCCTCGTCGAGCTGGTCCGCCATACGGCCGAGCAGGCCGCGCCGGGGGCGACGGTCGAGGCGAAAATCTCCGGCGAGGCCTTTCTGACCCCGCCCGGGCCGATCTACGACATCGTCAGCGCGGCGATCGAGGCGGAGACCGGCGCCAGGCCCAGCCTCTCCACCCATGGCGGCACTTCGGACGGCCGTTTCCTGATCGCGCTCTGCCCGGTCGTCGATTTCGGCCTGCCCAACGCCACCATGCACAAATTGGACGAGGCGGCCGCGATCGACGACATCCGCGCCCTCGCCCGCATTTACGCACGAGTGATCAGAGCGGCGCTGCCCTGACTCCCCCTCCCATGGGAGAGGGTTCTGTGAGTTCAGCGTCTTTTCCTGAGCACGATGTAGAGCGCGCCCGCGCCGCCATGGCGGGGATGGGCGCCGCGCACGGCGGCGATGTCGGCGGCGTGACGGGAGACGGCGAGCCAGTCGCCGACCGCGGCCCGGATCGCGCCGCGGCGCTCGGTGCCGGAGCGCGCCTTGCCGGTGATCAGCAGCAGCACCCGGTCGCCCGTCGTCACCGCCTGCTCCAGCCGCCGATCGAGCAGGTCGTAAGCGGTGGCGAGGCTGTGCCCGTGCAGATCGACGGTCCGGTCCGGCTGCACCAGCCCGCGCGACAGCCGCCGGTCCCAGCTCCCGTCGAGCGTGATACCGGGCGCGACCTTTTTGGGCGCCTCGACTTTCGGAGGCGTTGATACGGGCGCAAGCCGCGGCGCTGGGACCTCCGCAAGCTCAATCTTCTTCGGCAACCCGTGCAGCGGCCGCACGCTCTCCACCACGCGCTGCCAGAGCGCCTGTTCCTCAGCGCTGAGGCGGCGCGGCACGGCTTCGGATCCGCTCGACGGCGCCGCGCGGCAGCAGCAGCCAGGCCCGGCCGCGCGCCGACATGCCGCCGGCGATCACCGCCGCCTCGGCGCCCGCGCCCCAGAAGGTGTCGAACCGGTTAGGGCCCCGAATCGCGCCGCCAGTATCCTGAGCGACCCAGAGCCCGTTGGCCTCGGGATTGTCCATTCCGGTCAGCAGCACCGGCGCGCCCAGCGGCACGAAGCGGGGGTCGGCGGCGACGGTGACTCGCGGAGTTACCGGCCGGCCGAGCGCGCCGAGCGGCCCCGGCCCGGTCAGCTCCTGGAAGAAGACGTAGCTCCTGTTCTCGCGCATCAGCGCCCGGCCCGCCCCGGGATTGGTCCGCAGCCATTCGCGAATGGCCTGCATCGTGATCGGGCTCTGCAGGATGCCGCGCTCGCGCAGCAGCCGGCCGATCGCGACATATTCGCGGCCGTTCTGTCCCGCATAGCCGATTCGCATCACGCCGCCGTCGGGAAGGCTGAGCCGCCCCGACCCCTGGATCTGCAGGAAGAACAGGTCGACCGGATCGGCCGCCCAGGCGATCTCCAGCCCGCGCCCGGCCAGCGCCCCGTCCTCGATCTCGCCGCGCTCGTAATAGAGAACATATTCGCCATTCGCGTCGACCCGGCCCCTCCCTCTGGCGCCGGTCCGCGGGTTGGCGTCGAGCAGGTCGGCGGGCTTGGCGTAGATCGGCACCTCGCAGCCCGGCCGACGGGTGCGACAGCCCTGAATCTCCGGCTCGTAATAACCTGTGGCGAAGGCCGCGCCGTCGCCGATCTCGACCAGCTCGAATCGGGTCCGGAAAAATTCCGCCGCCGCCGATGGCGAGGCCTCGGCCGGCAGCGGCTCGCAGGCCTCGCGCCAATCCTCGGGCCGGGTCAGGCCGCTCGAATCCTCCCGACTGAGCAGCGACGGGCAGCTGATCCGGAACGCGCGATAGGCGCGCTCCGCGCCGGCCGGATCGAGCGCGAAGGACTCGGGACCGCGCCGGCCGCCGAGCTGAAGCGCCGTTTCCGCGGCGGGCCTGGCCGGCGATGGAGGCGGTGCGGGCGCAGGCTGCGCCGGGGTCGGCGGCGGGGCCGGCAGCGGCGCCGGCGCGGGCATTCTTGCCGGCGGCGGAATCACCCGCGCGCAGGCGCCCAGCGCAAGCATCACGCCGAAGAGGAAAAGGATGCGCCGCAAGGCGCGCTCAGGCGGCTTCGTCGGTCTCGACCAGGCGCCAGTTCGGGTCCTTGCTCGAAAGGTCGCGCTGGAAGGTCCAGATATCGTTGGTCGGCACCGCGTCGGACATCGAGCCGGCGACCAGATTGCCGTCCTTGTCCCGGGTCACGGCGGCGACGAAGGCGTCGAAGCGGACCTCGATCTCGGCAAGCTTGCCGGTCAGGCGCGCATCCTCGATGGCGGCCCGCTCGATCGCGACCAGCCTGTTGTCGAGCAGATGGCCGGCGGCCTCGCGCGCGTCGATCGATTCAACGAACGCGTCGCGTACGCCCGGCCCGGTCAGGAAAGCGAGCTCCTCGCGGTCGCCCTTCCAGAAGGCCTCCAGCACCATCTTGTA
>Ga0190274_10001306_pt1 | contig 14631 bp, 18 predicted proteins | sample Popmic531T_FD_133002 | JGI IMG/M metagenome (GOLD analysis project Ga0190274, IMG submission 133002) | Populus adjacent soil microbial communities from riparian zone of Yellowstone River, Montana, USA - 531 T | ecosystem: Environmental > Terrestrial > Soil > Riparian zone | place: USA: Montana...
ATGTCTTGCGGCTTTTAGCAGGGTCTGACGTATGGCTGACCCGGCAGTGACCCCGGCCCGACGCGATCGGCGTGGCGGGTGGATGGAGCGGCAAGACGGGGCGCAAGGGCCGGCGTCTCCGGCGCTGGATCCCCTTGCGTTCATTAACCGGCTGACGCATACGAAAGGCGCGTTTGCCGGGCAGACGTTCCATCTGCGGCCGTGGCAAGTCCGGATTCTGAAGCAGCTATTCAAAAAGCGGCGGGACGGCCTGCGGCAGTACCGGACGTGTCTGCTGATGCTGCCGCGGAAAAACGGCAAGACGGAGTTGGCGGCCGCGGTGGCGCTGTATGGGCTCCTGGCGGACGGGGAGATGGGCGCCGAGGTCTACTCGGCGGCGGCCGACCGGGACCAGGCGGGCCTGGTGTTCGGGGTCGCGGCGCAGATGCTACGCAACAATGCCGAGCTGGACGGCCAGTGCTACATCGTGGAATCCCAGAAGCGGATCGTCCATCGCTCGAGTGCCAGTGTGTACCGGGCAATTTCGGCCGAGGCGTACAGCAAGCACGGCTTTAATGCGTCGATGGTGATTTACGACGAGCTGCATGCGGCGCCAGACCGGCGGCTGTACGACGTCTTGTCGACGTCGATGGCCGCGCGCCGGCAACCGCTGCTCCTGGTGATTTCGACGGCCGGGTATGACCGGCATTCGATCCTCTGGGAGCTGTACGAGCACGCCAAAAAGGTGCAGGAGAACCCGGCGCTCGATCCGTCGTTCCTGCCGATTCTGTACGAGGCGCCGCCGGACGCGGACTGGACGAAGCGGCGCGTCTGGCAGAAGGCGAACCCGGCACTCGGGGATTTTCGCAGCCTCGAGGAGATGCAGATCGCCGCGGCCCGGGCGCAGGCGATTCCGGCGCAGGAGAACAACTTCCGCCGGCTCTACCTGAACCAATGGACGGAGCAGGCGTCGCGGTGGATCCAGATGGCGGCCTGGGATGCCTGCCAGACGGCCCCAGCGGCCCGCCAGGCGCTGATCGGGCGCCGGTGCTATGTCGGGCTCGACCTGAGCGCCACGACCGACCTGTCGGCGCTGGTAGCCGTGTTTCCTGATGAGACGGGCTTTGACGTGCTCGCGCGGTTCTTCGTGCCGCAGGAGCGGATCCGGGACCGCTCGCACCGGGACCGGGTGCCGTACACGGAGTGGGCGCGGGACGGGCACCTGACGGCGACGCCGGGCGCGACGGTGGATTACGAGATCATCCGGCAGGCCGTCAAAGACTGGGCGGCTGCGTATGACGTGCAGATGGTCGCGTACGATCCGTGGAACGCGACCGACCTGGTGAAGCGGCTGCAGGAGCAGGACGGATTACCCTGCGTCCCGATGCGGCAGGGGTTTGCGTCGCTGTCGGCGCCGACCAAGTCGCTCGAGCGCGCGATCCTCGGGCGGACGCTGCGGCACGACGGGCACCCGGTCCTGCGCTGGAACGTCTCGAATGTCGCGGTGGAAAGTGACCCGGCCGGCAATCTGAAACCGTCGAAAGTGGCCTCGACGGAACGGATCGACGGGGTGGTGGCGCTGATCATGGCGGTCGATCTCATGGACCGCAATGCCCGGACGCCGGCGAAGCCGTATGCGCTGACGGTGATTGGATGAAAGGGGAGCCTATGACGCGACCAGGCCGGCCACGCCTGACGCCGGAGGAACGCTCGACGCTGCTGTCCGTCCGCGTGTCCGCGAAACAGTTCGATGAAACGCAACGCCAGGCGGCCGAAGCGCGGATGACCATGGCCGACTGGATCCGCGAGATGCTGGCCCGCGGGAGTTTCCGTAAACAAAAATAGGCCGGCGCCGAGCCCATCGGTACCGTAGCGGTCCACCTTGGACCGCGCCTACAGCCTGCTCGAAATCAAGGCCGTCGCACCGGCCCGCCGGACCTTCTCGGGGATTGCCTCGACGCCGGAACTCGATCGCCAGGGGGACATGGTCGATCCGGCCGGCGTCACGTTCAAGAATCCCCTGCCGCTGCTGTTCCATCACGATACCAAGCAACCGATCGGCACCGTGATCCTCAAGGCCACGCCGGCCGGGATTCTGTTCGAGGCGACGCTGCCGACGGTGGACGAGCCCGGGCGGTTCAAGGACCGCGTGGACGAAGCGTGGCACAGCATCAAAGCCGGCGTCATTACCGGCGTGTCCATCGGCCATCGGATTCTGAAAGACGGCATCACGTACCTGCAGGACGGCACGCGCCGCCTGACCCATACCGAAATCTGCGAGCTGTCGCTGGTCACCATCCCGGCGAACGCCAATGCCTCGATCCTGCTGGTGAAATCACTCGCGGCGCCACGCCGCCCGGAGCGAACGACTATGCAAAAAGAAACGGCGGCCGATCACGTCCAGGCGCTCGAGAACAAGCGCGCGGCGCTCGCGGCCCGGCTCGGCGACATCATGAGCACCGCGGCCGACGATTCGGCCACGCTCACCGACGAACAGGCGACCGAGTACGACGGCCTCGAGCTGCAGGTGAAAAGCCTCGACAAGGATCTCCAGCGCTGGCGCGAACTCGAAAAGATCCAGGCCGCGACCGCGACGCCCGTGCCGGCGATCGTCCCGGGCCACACCACCACCACGGCGCTCCATTCCGTGTCGGTTCGGCCGAACGTGCCGATCGGCACGCAGTTTGTCCGCGCGGCCTGCGCGAAGTTGATGGAGCGGACCGGCCAGGTCCGCGATGCCGCGGTCTACGCCGAGCAGCGGTGGAAGGACACGCCGGAAGTCGGGCTCTATCTCAAGGCCGCCGTCGCGCCCGGCACCGCGACCGATGCGACATGGGCGTCCCCGCTCGTCACCCAGAGTGTCGCGAAGGACTTCATCGAACTCCTGCGGCCGGCGACGATTCTCGGCAAGATTCCCGGCCTGCGGAAAGTCCCGTTCAACGTGAAAGTCCCGAGCCAGACCGCCGGCGGCACGTACGGATGGGTCGGAGAAACCAAGCCGAAGCCGGTGACGAAGCTCGCGTTCAGTTCGACGTCGCTGGGTGTCGCGAAGGCGGCCGGGATCATCGTGCTGACCAAGGAACTGATCCTCCTGTCCGAGCCCGACGCGGAAGACATCGTCCGCAAGGACATGGTCGCCGGGATCGCGCAGTTCCTCGATTCGCAGTTCATCGATCCGGCCGTGGCCGCGGTCGCCGGCGTGAATCCCGCGTCGATCACCAATGGCGCGCCGACCAGCGCCGCGACCACGAACCCGATGGCCGACATCATGAACTTGATCGGCCATTTCGCGACGAACAACATCTCGGTCGACGGTGTGACGTTCATCATGAGCGCCGCGAACGCGCTGGCGCTGTCGTTCCGCAGCAATCTCGACGGCTCGCCGCAATATCCCGGCGTCACCGTCAACGGCGGCAGCTACAAGGGCATGACGTTCATCACCAGCCAGGCGGCCGGCGGCAACGTGATCGCGCTGCAGCCGTCGCTGATTCTCTACGCCGACGGCGGCATCGAGATCGACGCCTCGCAGGAAGCCTCGCTGCAGATGGATTCCGCGCCGGCGTCACCGGCGGACGCCACCACGGTGTATGTGTCGCTCTGGCAGACCAACACGGTCGGCCTGCGCGCCGAGCGGTTCGTGAACTGGAACAAGGCGAACCCGAACGCCGTGAAGTACCTCACCGCGACCGCGTGGCCGGCCCCGACCGGCGGCACGCAGGCGGCCGAGGCCCCGAACGGCGGCACCAAGCGCAACGGCGCCTAATCCCGTGGGGATCCTGCAGACGATCCGGACCCGGCTCGGATCGGTGTGGCCGGCGGCCACGCCGACCGCGCCGACCCGGGGCGGCTGGTACCCGATCGTCCGCGAGCCGTATACCGGCGCCTGGCAGCAGAACGTCGAGATCCGCGCTGAGTCCGCGCTGGCGAATCCGGTCGTGTTCCGATGCGTGTCGCTGATCAGTACCGACGTCGCCAAGCTGCGGCTGCGCCTGGTGCAGATCGATGACGACGGCATCTGGACGGAAGCCAGCTCGCCGGCGTTCTCGCCGGTCCTGCGCGTCCCGAACCGCTACCAGACAATCCAGCTATTCCTCGAGCGGTGGATGCTGTCGAAGCTCCTGTGGGGGAACACCTACGTCCTCAAGGATCGCGACGCGCGCGGCGTCGTGACGGCGCTGTACGTGCTCGACCCGGCCAAGGTGACGCCGCTCGTCGCGCCCGACGGCAGCGTGTATTACCAGGCGCAGACCGACGACCTGGTCGGGTTCAGCGAACAGGTCGCGCTGCCGGCGCGCGAGATCATCCATGACCGCTGGAACTGCGTGTTTCATCCGCTGGTGGGCCTGTCGCCGCTCTACGGCTGCGCCGCGGCGGCACTCCAGGGCAAGCAGATCGAAAGCGCCAGCACCGAGTTCTTCTCGAGCGGCGGCCGGCCGTCCGGGATGTTGGCGCCGCCGGCCGGCGCGCCGTCCGTCGATAGCGAGACCGTCAAACGACTGTCCGACGCCTGGCACGCGCTCGGGCCGGGCCGCACGGCCATCCTTAGCGATCATCTGCAGTACACCGAGGTCGGCTCGTCCGCGGTCGACGCGCAGCTCACCGACCAGTACGGCATGACCGTCAAGACGATCGCGGGCGCATTCGGCGTCCCGATCTCAATGGTCGATTCCAGCCAGCAGCCGCCCTACGCGAACTCAGAAGCCTCGGCGCTCCAGTACCACAGCCAGTGCTTGCAGACGCATCTGCTGGGCATCGAGACGGCGCTGGATGCCGGGCTCGAGCTGCCGGCGCCGTACGGGACCGAGTTTGACCTGGACGATCTGCTCTGGATGGACACGACCACGCGCACGAAGGCCGCGCACGATGCGATCTCCGCGGGCGCGATGACGCCGAACGAAGCGCGGTTCAAGTACTTCGGGCTCGGGCCGGTGGCGGGTGGCGACACGCCGTACCTGCAGCAGCAGTACTTCAGTCTGTCGGCGCTGGCCGAACGTGACGCGCAGGCGCCGCTGGCCACACCGGCGCCCCGCGTCGCCGAGCCAGCGCCGCCGGAGCCGACCGAGGAGACGGTCGCCGCCGCGGTCGGTGACCTGGCGCAGTCATGACGCTGAGTTATTCGCGCGTCTCGCCGGCTGGGCCGCTCCTGACGCTGGCCGAAGCCAAGGTGCATCTGCGGATCGTGGACTCGGCGTCTGATGCGGACATCTCGGCCAAGCTCGCCGAGGCGGAGGAATACATCTTCGCCAAGCTCGGCGCCGCGGCCGATCCGACGTGGACCTCTGCGACGGCGCCGCGCATGGTGCGCAACGCGATCAAGATCGCGCTCGATGCGTTCTATGAACGCCGCGGCGGCGACGAAGGGGCCGAACCGTTGCGGAAGGCGCTCGAGGTGGTCGATCGGGCGCTGTCGTCCTACCGCGATGTGAGCGTCGCATGAACAGCGGCATGCTGCGGCATCACGTCACGCTCGACAACGGCGCCGGCACGCCGCTGAGCCCGCCGGACTGGTGGTGCGCGCACCTCAGCGAGACGCCCGGCGAGGCGACGTTGATCGGGCGTTATCACCCCGGCATCGCGACGGATACGCGCGTCCACTTGAAGGGCAAGACGTACCACGTCGACGCCGTCATCAATCGCGAGGAACGCGACGCGGAGTTGGTCCTGAGCGTCACCGAGGTCTTCGACTGATGGCCAAACGACTTGAAGTGAGTTGGTCGAATCTCGACGCCTTATATGAGGAATTGCGAACACTTCCGCAAGAACTGACGGGCGAAGCGAACGCGATCCTCCTCGAGGCCGCCCAGTCCGCGAAGGCCGCAATCGCCGCCGCGTATCCGTTTAAGTCGGGCAACCTCCGGCGCGGCCTGGTGCTGCGGCCGGCGCGCGGCCGGCGATTTACCGGCGCGATCCTCGAACAACGGGCGCCGCACGGCTGGATCTACGAGCACGGCACGAAGGTCCGCACGCTCAAGGGGCGCGGCATCTACAAGGCCGGCACGAACCGCGGGTTCTCGCCGCCCCATCCGACATTCCACCCGATCGCCGAGGCCCATCAGGCGGCGGCGGTCGCCGCGATTATTCAACTGGAATACGACCACGGCGCCGTCTCCGTCACCGCCGCCTAAGGAGCAGACATGGCTATCAAGACTGGACGCTACGGCAAGGTCAGCTGGGATCCGCTCGGCGGCTCGGCGCTGGTGCAGATCATCTCGATCAACACCTGGAAGGGCAGTTTCAAGAACGACTACGAGGACGTCAGCTGCTTCGGCGACACGAACAAGGTCTACATTCCCGGCCTCATGAACATCGAAGGCACGTTCAGCGGGTTCTGGAACTCGGCCGAGTTGGCGCTGTTCAAGGCCGCCATGTCCCCGACGCCGGGCACGCTGCAGCTCATGCCGAACACGACGGAACCGGCGTTCTACTGGCAAGGGCTGGCCTACATGGGCGCGGACATCGATTGCAGTCTCGACGCGCCGAAGGTGACCGGCGAGTTCAAAGCCGCGGGACCGTGGACCGTGCCGGGTCAGGTCGTGGCGACCGGCGCCGGGCCGGGCACCGGGGTCGGCACGTTCACGCCGGCCGGCGCGACGCCGCCGACCAACTTCGCGGACCTGTCGGACGCCACGCCGATTACGGCAGCCCCGGCGACCGCCTGGACCACGGGACAGTTTATTCAGCTCGCCGACGGCACCCGCGCGCATTGGAACGGCACGGCCTGGGTGGCCGGCGCCAAGCCGTAAGCCGATGTTCGAGGGGACGGTCACCCTGCGCGGCCAGGAGGCGACGGTGGTCTGGGGCTACCACACCGCCGCCGTCTGTACCTCCTGGACCGCCGCCCGTACGCCACAAGGTCAGTGGACGCTCCAGGCGACCTTGAAGCGCGCGGATCCCTTTCAGCTGCGCCAACAGCCGCTCAAGTTCACGGCGCCGCGGCGGGGCGGGTTTTTCTGTTGGCCGGTCGTCAGCGCGACGCTGGGGATCGGCACACTCGCGGCCGTGCTCGGGCCGCCGGAGTCCTGATGTCCGTTGTCTCACCCAACGAAGTCCGGTTGTCCATTGACGGCGGCCACTACGTCATCGTCAAAGCGGAATTGAACTACGGCGAGACGATCGCCATGTACGCGCAGATGCGGAGCGCGGAACACGACGGCGCGGATCCGCTGAAGGTTGGTCCGGCGCTCGTCCAGGCGTATCTGCTGGACTGGTCACTGACCGACAACGACGGCCGGATCCTATCGGTCCGGCAGCAGCCGCCGGACGTCGTGGCGGCGGCGCTGCATCACTTGCCGTTCGATGAAGGCCAAGCCGTGGTCGATGCGATTCGGGCCCATGATGCCGCGCTCACCGCGGCGCGTGAGGAAAAAAAACTCCGGACTGGCGCGCCCGAATCAAGTCACAACTCGCCGTTGCGCGTCGTTGCCACTGGCGCTTCGAGTGGGTGAGCGAACTGGACCCTGACGTGTACGAGCTGCTGATCGAACAACTGCAGGCCGAGGACGAGGCCGCCAGCTAATGGCGATCGACGCCAAATTCACCGCGGACTTTTCGCAGTTCGAGACCGCCGTCAAGGCGGCCTCGGGCACGCTGAAGAAGCTCGAGGGCGATGCCGCGACCGCCACGACCGCGGTCGCCAAGTTGTCCGACGACGCCGCGGGCCGGTTCACCGTCACGACGAAGCAGATGCAGGACGCCGGCATCGCGACGCAGAACTGGTCCAAAGACTTCAGCCGGTTCGATAGCGTGCTGTCCGCGGTCGGGATCAACATCGGCACGACGGGAAAGGCGATCGGCGAACTCGGCGGCGCGGTCGGCCAGACGGCGACGTCGATGGGGCTGCTCGGGACCGCCGGCCTGGCCGCCGGCGCGGCCATCGCCGGCTGGAACATCGGCCGGTGGATCGCGGACCTGTTCGACCTCGATGCCAAGATCGCCAATCTCAACGGATCGCTGGACCGGCTCAAGGCCCAGGAGAAGGGCGCCGGGCTCGACGTGCTGGCGAACGCTTCACGCATTGCCAAGCGCGACATCACCGACATGGACGAGGCGTTACGCATCGTCAATAAGGATCTCGAGGACCACAACCTGATCCTGAATGCGTCGAAGAATCCCGCCGGCGAAGCGGGCCGGGCCTACGCGGCCATGTACGCTGAGATCCGCGGGGTGCGCGAGCGCGGCGATCTCCCCGAACTCAATCGACAGCTGCTGTCCTACGACATCTCGCTCAATACGCTGACCACGCGCTTCGGCGTCCATCGCGAGACCTTGGAGCAGTACCGCACGACGCTCCAGAAGGCCGCGGCGCAGGACAAGGAACACGCGAAGATTCTCGAGGAACAGGTCGCGAAGGCGCTGGCGCTCGCGACCAGCAATGCCAAGGGGCTGTCCGATGTCTGGCAGGACATCGCCAGCCAGGATTTGAGCTGGCTGTCGAAAGCCGCGACCGGCCTGGACGTGATGGTCGATAAGTTCGACGCGATGGTCCTGGCGGAAATGAAAGCGCAGGAACAACTCGCGGCGGTGAGCGACGTCGCCGACGACTACGAGACGTCGGTGCAGACGGCCGGCGAGGCGACCACCCAGGCCGCCGTCGCGGCGTCGTCGGCGGTCAGCAGCTACCAGGCGCTCGGCGCCGCGGTGACCTACGCGGCTGGCTCGTTCCAGAACATGTACACGCAGATCGGCTACGGCGAATCGACCGAGAGCAAGCTGCGGAAACACAATGACATGGCGTCCGCGTACGGGCGGGCCGGGATTCCGGTGGTCGGCGGCCTGTTTCCCGGACGCGCGGCCGGCGGCCCGGTCAGCGCCGGCGCCCCGTACATGGTCGGCGAGCACGGCCCGGAACTGTTCGTGCCGAAGACCGGCGGCGCGATCGTCCCGAACGGCGCCGGTGGCGTGCAGGTCAACGTGTCGGGCCTGATCCTGTCTGACGATCCAGCCGCCCGGCAGCAGCTCGCGACCATCATCCAGGACGCGCTGGTGCAGTCGTACCGCCAGCACGGGAACCGACAGCCGGTATGACGACGAGCCAGCGGCAGACGTTCGCGATCATCCTGATCGCGCTGGTGCTGGTCATCCAGGCGTTAGGGCGCGCATGGCGACCTTAGTCCCGGGGGAAAAGGCCCGGATGTACGCGCTCGGCAAGATCATGCGCGGCGGCGCCAGCCGCGGCGGCTATGTGGACGGCCGGGTGTACGTCAGCATCGGCGGGAACGACATCGGGTTCATCCGCGACGATCCGAAGGTCGGCACGCTGATCAACTCCCTGAGCATCACGCAGCAGCTGGACGAAGTCCCGGATACCGCCACGCTGCGGATCAACGCCGCGATTCCGCCGGCCGGCGGGGAAGTCGTCATTGCGCTCGGCAGCCAGAACGGGCGCCGGCTGTTCGCGGGCTACGGCCTGACGCGCAACCAGCTGTACGCCGCCGACAAGCCGGCCAACATCCAGGCCGATTTCTCGGCGGTCGATTACACCTGGCTCCTGGCGTTCGCCAAGGTGACCAAGCAGTACCGCGGCGTCTCGGGCACGGCGATTATTCAGGATCTGATCGCGACGTATGGCGCGGCCAACGGGTTCACGACCACGGCCGTGCAGGCGAACCTGCCGGCGCTCGAGATTACGTTCACCGACGAGGACGTCCCGAACGCGATCACGCGGCTCATGCGCCGGCTGGGCGGCCACTGGTACGTGGACTACTACAAGGGCATTCACGCCTGGATCGGCGACGAGGCGAACATCCCGCCGCCGGCGCCGGTCGCGCCGTGGCATACGTCCCTGGCCGACGTGCGCGCGACCGTGGACCAGACGCAGGCGCTGACGCGCGTCTACGTCGAGGGCCGTGGCACGCGGGTCGTCGCGGATGTCGCACCAGGTGACACGATGATTCCGGTGGAGTCGTCCGCTATGTTTCCGGTCGCGGCCGACGTGTTCGGGAAGGTCTCGTTTGCTGGGTCGGACGGCGGCGCCCAGCACGTCGCGTATACCGGCGTCGTGCCAGGCGGCGGCGGGTCGCTGGTCGGGCCGGGGATCGGCGCGAGCGCCGCGCCCTCGCTCGCGTTACAGCCGGGGACGGGCGTCAACGCCGGGACGCACGATTACGCGGTGACGTTCACGACGGCGGCCGGGGAATCCCTGGCCGGGCCGCGCGCGACGATTACGTCGGGGCCGGTCGCGGACGCCAGCGTCGCCCCGTACAACCTGATCGCCGGACAGAATATGCAGTTTCAAGGCAACACCATTGCGATTGGTGAGGTCTTGCAGTTTGCCTATCTCTACGGCGTGAATGCGTCGTGGCCGTTTACCGCCAACGTCACGATGCCGTCGATGGTGAGCGCCCCGATTACGACGCTCCCGAATAACGATCCGTACAATCCGACGCGCTCAGGTCCGATCCACATGACGTTTCCGAACAGCCCGGACCCGCGCGTGACGCAAATCCTGATGTACATGTACGCGCAGGGCGTGTGGCGGTATGTCGGATCCGTGACGAATCAGCCGACGAGCACGTACCCAAATAATTACCAATTAAGTAGTAGCGGTTATGGGTCGGCGTCGGGCGTCTATCCGCCGCCTGCGAACACGACGGCACAGGGGCAGATTGCGGTGAGCGCCATTCCGACCGGCTCGGCTACCGTGACCGGCCGGAAGCTCTATCGCACCGCCGCGAATCAGGCGCAGCTCCAGTTGCTCACGACGATCGCGAACAACACGGCGACGACGTACACCGATATGACCGCCGATGCGTCCCTGGGCGCTAACGCGCCGGCCGGCGATACGTCCGGCCTGCAGCAACCCGCCGGACAAGTTCCCGCCGGCTCGACGTCGCTGCCGGTCGCCGGCACGTCGCCCTTCTCGCCCACCGGCGGCGTGGCGGTGATTGGCAACGGCGAACAAGCGATCCGCTATACCGGCGTCGGGACAGGGACGCTGACCGGCATCCCGGCCTCGGGGCTCGGCGCGATGACCGCGACGGTCGCGTATAACTCGACGGTCACGGCCGCGGCGCTGTTGACCGGCATTCCCGCGAGCGGCGCCCGCGCCATCAGTTCGCGCATCACGACCGGCGACGAAATCTATTTAGTCGTGCAGGTCGAGAACACGGAGATGCAGGCGCAGCTGGCGGCGCGGCTCGGCGTGGCGTCCGGCATCCGCGAGGAATGGGTGGCCGACCGGCGCCTGTCCTACACCGAAGCCAAGGCACGCGGCCAAGCCACGCTCGCCGTCCGGCCGCTCGACGCCCTGAGTATCAGTTACCGCTGCCGCGACCTCAGTACCGCCGTCGGCAAGACGGTCGAAGTCAACCTGCCGGCGCCGACGAATATCATCGGCTATTTCCGGATCCAGGCCGTCACGATCACGAACTTCCGGCCGCACGCCGGGCAGCTGCCGACGTTCCTGGTCCAGGCGTCGAGCACGCGCTTCACGTTCGAGGACTGGCTCCGCATCATGAAGACGGACACCTAATGCCCATCACGCGCACGGCGATCGTGGACGATGACGGCACCGGCAAGACCGGCACCGTCATTGACAACGCCTGGAAGCAGCAGCTGTACGACCAGATTGATGCGTTCGGCCTGAGCACGGGCGCCGCGGTCGGGAATACGATCGTGCCCTGGACGCCAATCGACGCCAGCGGCGCCGGCCTGGCGCTGGGGAATGCCGGGTGCGCCTACGTCAAGATCGGGCGCGTCGTCCTGCTCGCGGCGAACATCTCGTATCCGGCGACGAGCAACGGGGCCAGTGCCTATATCGGCGGCTTGCCCTTCGCGAATCAGGGCAACTATACCGGCGGCGTGTTTACCACCTATGGCGTCGCGAACACGTTCTTTATCACCTACGCCGACAATCGGATCCGCGTGATGAATCCGGCGACCGGCCTGGACCGGACGAACGCCAATCTCAGCGGCCTGATCATCGTCTTCAACGGGTTCTATTTCACGTAAGCCTATGGCTGCTCCCCATCCGCCCGCCGGCAATCAGCAGCAGTACACCGAACGCCCGGTGCGGATCTTTGGCGAGCAGTACCTCGAGGGCGGCCCGCTCCCGGTCGGCGCCGTGATCAATCCGGGCGATCCGCCGATCTTCACCGACGGCCAGCCGCGCGTCCTGCTGCCGACCGGCTGGGTCGTGATTCATTCGACGGACTGGGTCGTGACGAATCGGTATAGCGGGCTGGCGCTGGAGGTGCTGTCGGCGGAAGAATTTGCGGAACGGTTCGGCGCCGGCGGCGGGCCGGCGATTGGAGGCACGGCATGATTACGATCCGGCTCGTCCTGCTCGTCGCGGCGCTGCTGTGTTTCGTGGTCGCGGCGTTCGGCGTCCCGAGCCGGGTGCAGCTTGTCCCGGCCGGCCTGGCGCTGTGGATCCTGTCGCTGCTGATCGTGACCTAACCTGTCACGGCGCTAGGTAACATAGGCCGCCTTATCAGACCTTGACCGGATTTTCGCCTATGAACCCGTGGCGTTTTTCGCACCACCACGATCCGGCGGCGCTCGTGCTGGCCGACCGGCATTACAACCGCCAAAAGCCGGGAACGAATCAATTCGTGGCACCGGGCGCGTGCGTGGTGCTGATTGCGGGTGAGAGTGACGCGCTGTGGGTAACGCTCGCGCAACATGGACCGTATGTCAAACACGGGTGGCCGGACGCCTGGGTTAATTCGGTGTTCCGCCGCGAACGTGGACCGTTGGCGAGTGAATTGATCGTCGCCGCCGTTGCACGCACCCGCGCCCGATGGAACCCGCCGAGCGCCGGGATTGTGTCGTTTGTCGATGCGAGCGAAGTCAGGCGTAAACGCGATCCGGGGCGCTGTTATCGCAAGGCCGGGTGGCGGCATGTCGGCTACACGAAGGCCGGGCTATGGGTGTTCCAGCAGCGTGCGTGCGAGATGCCAGCGCCGGACTACTCCGACATGCACCCGCTTTACGATTGTGCGTGGTGCTGACGCCCGGCGCGGCGGCGGGCTGACCACGGGGGCACGATTATGAAATGCATCACATGCGGCGCACCGGCTGTGTATCGGTTTGAAGGCGTCGAGCCGATGTGCCAGACCTGCCCCGAGCCCCGGCCACGCACGCCCGTTCCACACGTCTTGACGTGGCCGGACGCCGGTATCGGCAGTGATTTGAAATTACATTTGTGAAGGTTACATAGGCCGCCTTATCAGACCTTCGATGAATCTACGCATGCTGACGCGGCGAGAATTGGCGACACTGCGCCGGGAACATGCGCGACTGATGCGGACCGAGCCGTATCGCTCGATGCTGGCAGAGGTCAAGCGTTCGACGCAGCGGCGGCGGGCTGACCACGGGGGCTCCATGACCGACGAACGCGTCCCTTCGGCGTGGACTGAGTTCGGTGACGGACACGACTACTCGCGGAGCGGGAAGCACGACCCAAACAACTGCCGGGAGTGCCTAAGAGAAGCGCTACGAATGAGTCGCGGGCTTCCAGATCGGCGTCAGCGAGATGAACCTCCCTGCCACTGCGGGCATTTTGCACGCGAGCACGAATACATACGCGACCCTGAATCCCTGGTGTGGTTCTGGTTCTGTCACGGATGCCAGCGCCGACATAGAGGTTATCCGGCGACACACCATGAACCACAGTGGGGCGTAAAAATCTCAGCGAAGGTCTGATATGAAAGCGGCCGGTTGGCGCGTCCCGGCTGATCCGCCCCGGCGCGGCGGGCGGCTGACCACGGGGGCACGGTGACCTGGTGGAAGGTGATCGACGTGTATGTGATTTGGCGTAACGGCGTGACGACATGGACTATTGGCGTCAAGCCGATCTACGTCACCATCGCGCCCGGCGCGGCGGCGGGCTGACCACGGGGGCTCCATGAGTAGACGAGATCTGTTGATCGCGAAACTGTCAGACCAGATGGACCCCGACAACGCGAGGGCTCTGGTGGACGAGGTCATTGCCGAGGCGACGCTCAACGCCGAACCGCCGGGCTGTGATTGCTATACACCGAGTGAGGACGTTGAGGAGCACGCACAAGATTGCAACTGGCGGCGGGCGAAAGAAGCATCGAAGGTCTGATAACGGGGAAAAATGATCCTCAGCGCATCCGACCCAGCGCAGGCCAGGAAATGCCGACGCACGCGCGTCTACTTGGACGGTATCGAAGTGACCCACGATTGCGAAATCGTGGTTCTCGATGAACCGGACGAACCGGGCGCGGTGCGACTGCTGAAACAGAACGCCGAGGGTCGCCACTACATCGATCCGGAGACACGGCAGGTAGCGCGGGAATGGAAACAAGGGCGCATCGTGCTGAGGCGCAGACGCTCATGCTGAGTCTTGAAGCGGCACGCGCCGTTGAACGACTGGCCGCATTGATCGCGCAGTGGCGGAATAACGCTGACAGTCTCAGCGGTTGGGATGAACACCCATTGCAACGGGGAAGCGAATGGACGCTCAAGCGATGCGCTGACGAACTGGAAGCCGCATTAGCTGAGGCGAAAATCTCGGCGTAAGTCTGATAACGGGGACTCCGTTAACTAGCGCTTATTCGTCGCCGGGGCGCTCAAGACCCACCATCAGGAGTTCGCGCACGCGGCCGTGCGAGCGGTCAATCGTCGTCGCGATCGCGCGCAGGCTCGCTCCATGACGCGACGCGAGTTTGATGGCGCGCGCCAGGC
>Ga0190274_10001307_pt1 | contig 14630 bp, 10 predicted proteins | sample Popmic531T_FD_133002 | JGI IMG/M metagenome (GOLD analysis project Ga0190274, IMG submission 133002) | Populus adjacent soil microbial communities from riparian zone of Yellowstone River, Montana, USA - 531 T | ecosystem: Environmental > Terrestrial > Soil > Riparian zone | place: USA: Montana...
CGGTAATTTCGCGCATCATTTCTTCGAAACGCAGCACATAGGCTCCCACGGAAGAAACAAAGGTAGAATCGATTGTTTCAGCAACATACTTCTTTTCGTTTCCTTTAAATACAGGTGCATGCAAGGGAAGAAAATCGGTTTCATTCCCGTGTAATTTCCGGATCTGGCGCACAATCTCCTCAAACATTATAAATATTTGCTTTGTATTTTTCGAGATTGCGGCTTTGTTTAAACCATTCGATGGTATGCCGCAGGCCTTCTTTCATTGGATATTGTTGTGTCCAATTAGTGTGTTGATGCAATTTCTTATTGTCACCAAAGAGCCGGTACACTTCCGATTTCTCGGGTCGCATCCGTTGCTGATCCTGCTTAATGGAAGCGCCAGGATTTATCTGTTGAATAATTTCCGCAGCAAGATCGCCCACCGAAATTTCTGATGATGATGCGATATTAATTTCCTCGCCTATCAATGCATCCGACTTCGCTATTTCGATAAATCCCTGAACAGTATCTGCTACATACAACAAATCTCTTGTAGGAAACAGATCTCCCAGCTGAATTTCTTTACTGCCATTCAGCAATTGAGTGATAATAGTGGGAATAACCGCTCTCGCCGATTGACGGGGACCATAGGTATTAAAGGGTCGCACGATGGTTACCGGTAAATTGAATGAACGGTAAAATGATTCGGCCATACAATCCGCGGCGATCTTTGTGGCCGAATAGGGCGACTGCGGCTGACGCGGATGTTTTTCGTCAATAGGTACATATTGAGCCGTGCCATATACCTCCGATGTAGATGTAACAAGCACCCGTTCGATTTGCAACTCACGGGCAGATTGCAATATGTTTAATGTACCCCGGATATTGGTATCAACATATGAATCCGGGGAATGATAAGAATAAGGAATAGCGATCAGCGCGGCGAGGTGAAAAACAACTTCGATATCTTTCATGGCAGTTTTCACTCCATTCGGATCCCTGACATCACCGGTGAATATATCCAGCTTCTCCAGTTCATCTTTCGCGAGTGTATCGAGCCAGCCCCAACTATTAAATGAATTGTAATAGCAAAAAGCTCTCACCGAGCAATTTTCTTTGAGCAAGGCCTGCACGAGATGGCTACCAATAAATCCATCGGCTCCTGTAACTAAAACTTTTTTATTCTTAAGATTCATAATAAATAATGTTGCAATACGGGCATTACTATTTCCAGAATTTCAGCCAATTCCACCAGCTACCCCTGGGTTGATCCTCCATTCCATAATAAGCCGCAGCGCCGGCATTGTTAGAATTTTTTCTTCCATATCCATAGCCATAGCCGTAGCCATAACCACCGTAACCGTAATATCCGCCATAACCCAGATTTACTTTTATATCATTAATTACAACGGCCAGAGCGGGTAGTCTTTCATGCTCATACATATCCTGAATTAGTTGAATTTGCTTTTTCTGCGTGTAATCGTGCCTGACAATATATAGTGTTGACTGTGCAAACTTCCCGAGTGTAATGGCGTCGCTCACCAGTCCAACCGGTGCAGTATCAATAACAACAGCATCAAATTTTTTCTGAACATACTGGAACAGTAAATTTATTTTAGGATCGAGCAACAATTCTGCGGGGTTAGGAGGAACCGGTCCACAAGGAATCACAAAGAGATTTTCAACTCCGGGGACGGGCACCGGTAAGTCTTCAAGTTCACAGCTTCCCACAATATAATTGGTGATACCCTTTGAACGGCTAAGACCAAGTCCTTGCAGGATTTTAGGTTTACGTATATCGAACTCCAGGATAACCGTGCGCTTCCCCGTTAGTGCAATGACACCTGCCACATTCGTGCTCACAAATGATTTACCCTCTCCACTGAAAGATGAGGTGACCATCAGTACCATGGTGTCTTTTCCGTGCAATACATACTGAAGGTTGGTGCGTATCATACGAAACTGTTCTGCTACCACTTTACGATTGGTTTTACCAGCCACCAGGGTTTGCGAATCCATTGAGTGACCCACTTCTCCCAGGATGGGCACGTCGGTTACCCGTTGTACGTCGCGTTTTGATTGTACCCGATCGTTCAGGTATTCCTTAAGAACAATAGTACCTACCGGAATAAGCAAGGCAAGAAAAATAGCCAGGAGATAAGTACTCTTGCGACTCGGACTGATAGGGTTGTTGGAATAATAAGCTGGTTCTACCACACGAATACTGGAAATAGTAGAGGCAGAGCCGATAGAAGTTTCGAGTCTTTTTTGTAAAAGATAGGAATACAATTCCTCCAATATTTTTTGCTGGCGGCTAATTTCCAATAATCTTTTTTGAATTCCCGGTACTGATCGCACTCTCGACTCCGATATATTATTGTTGGTTTCCAGGTCCGATAAGGTGGTGCTATATGTTTTACGAATGTTTCGAAGGTTATCCAGGATATCTGATCTCAGTTTATTGATAGCCACTTCCATATTAAGAATAATGGGATTGGCAGCCGGAATGGTTTGCAGAGAGGTTTCCCGTTCTAACAGGTATCTATTGTATTCGGAGATCTGTTGTAGTAATGAGGGTTCGAGAATGCCAAGGGAAGTAGGAACGATCCGAAGTGGGTTCTTCTGATCGTTGATATAATTGTATAGCTGATCGGCGATCTTCAACTTGACGGCCTGATCGGTAATCAGTTTAGACGATTCACTGATATTATTCAGGAAAAGGGTGGCTTCTCCTTCCGGATCAATTACCCGGTTCTGCTCCTTGTAGTTCTGCAATGTTCTTTCTACGTCGCTCAATTCAGTACGAACAGTGTCGAGTTGTTCATCTATAAATACCAGGGTATTGTATGCAATCAGGCGTTTATCCTCCAGGCTGTATTGCTGGTATTCCGCCATATACTGATTGAGAATATCGGCACCCATACTAGTATTCTCCGTAGCATAGCTCAGGGTAAATATATTTGAGTAGCCTTCCCCCCTCACTACGTTTAACGTATTGCTAAGTGTGGCCGCAGCGCTTTCTATGGAGGGTCGTGAAATGATAAACCCTTTATTCGTAAATCGCTTTAACTCTCTGAATGTTCGATCCAGCTTCCATTTAGCGCCCCCCACTTCAATCCATTCGCCAAAACGTTTTACAACGGGCGGATCACCGATGCTGTATTCGTATTCATTTATAATTGTAACAGTAAGGGAATGCCCTCGTGAAGAATCCGTAGTCTGGAGCGTAGTAACAAACGGCATTTCACGGGGATGTATAAGAGAGGACTTAAACTGGCCTTTATTGGTATACTGATATTGGAATTTCAATTTTTCAATTACCCGTTTAGCCATCGCCCTTGACTTAATGATGTCTTCTTCATCATTCATATTGTTTCTACCCCCTTCCATCATGAAGATGTCGAACTTCTCTCCACCATTGGCGTTGTTGGAATTGTTTTTGACCTGCAGTTTGGCATTAACGTTATAAATAGGGATAGAATATCTTAATTTCAGGTAAGCGGCTCCAAAACCGAAAGCAAGGGAAAGAATCACCCATGGCAAAAATCGAATGTATTTCAAAACGATTTCCCGGGGCGTTAACCCGGTTTTCTTTTGCTTTTGTAATTCCAGAAATTGTTCTTCTGCCATGATTGGTTGAATTATCTTGTTAGACTTATAACTATAGCAATTGTTGATATTACACTGGTCAGGATGGTGATATTGCGGAGTAATACCTGATCGGCAACTATTGACTTCTTTTTTACCGGCCTAACGATCACGACATCGTTTTGTTGTAAATAATAGAATTCAGAATTAAAGGTCTCGGGATCCCTTGCATTCACGTAGCCAAATTTTCGTTCGGTATTTGTTTCACGGATTACCAAAATGCTATCGCGGCGGGCGAAATCAGAAAAATCGCCTGCTAATCCTAAAGCCTCAAGTATGGTTACTTTTTCAGAAGGAATGGAAATAACGGCGGGGCTTTTTACCTCTCCCAATACAGTTACTTTGAAGTTTATAAAACGTACCTGGCAATAAGGATGAGCTAATACCGTCGCCAATTTTTCCGAAATCATGTCAGCAACCTGAGCACGGGTGAGGCCTTTAACGAAAATATTTCCCAGGCTGTGAAAATAAATATTGCCGTTAATGTCTACCACATAACCTGCATTGGCTCCGATAGCGGCTGGAGCGGCACTAGAAGCGTTCGAGATGGATGCCGGAGAGGAAACTGAAACGGGCAATTGGTTGTATACGGCGCTGGCAGTCGGATTATCACTAAATACGGTAATTGCCAGAATGTCGCCCAATTGTATAAGGGGTTCTTTATAATTGATTTTGGCGTATTTAGTGGAATCAATTGCTTGTGGCATATACTGTGATTTTTTTGAATTGCCACAGGAACAAAAAAATATCGATCCTGCAAAAGAAAGCAGCGTTAATAGTTTCATGCTTTTTTGTTTATTCAATGTCTATTCTGTTTATTGTCAACAACCGTTAAATTAGACCTATCGATATAGGCAGTAAGCGTGTACCCGATGCTCTCTATGATCACTTCCACTTTCTTGTTTAGTAGCCTTTTTATCACCCCTTCCTTATCCATGAATATCCCTCCATTTATCCTGACCTTTGTGTCTGGCTGCACATTAACGGGATGAGCCTCGATCAATATATACTCATTCAGAAATTTTTGAATAATTTCTATTTCTTTCTCTTTTATTACAGCCGGTTTACCCAGCCAATAAACAAAATTTACAACCCCATTGGTCATTCGCACATTCGTCATTTCACTTTCGCCAATACACACAAACACATAGGATTTAAAAAGGGGTTCCTCCACCACTTTCATCCGATCGCTCCATTTGCGTCGCACCTTGTTCAGGGGACAATAACTTTGCACGCCCTTTTCTTTCAATAAAGAGTTCACCTTTTTCTCCCATCTGGGTTTTGTATATATCGCGTGCCAGCGTTTCCTTTCCATAAATATCAGTTGGGAAATTCAGAGATAGCTTCGCCAGCTCAGTTACATTATTTTTATGTAACTGATTGACAATAAGCTACTTTATTCGCTTCATTCAAAAAGATAAGGGTATAAGAGAGCCCTCTCGCGAAGTGCTCCTTTATACCCTTCCACAACAATAGATCGTAGTCGAATTTTCCACAGGATTTAGTTCTTTAGGGGTGAGTAGGCAAAGCCTTGGATACCCTACCACCAGTTTTTTTACTTGATCTCCCATCAATGGTTAGTAAAAATCCGTTTTGTTGGGTGCAAATATAAGTGATTTTTAATGTGAGCAATGTTTTTAATGGGAGTGAGAAAAATGTTTAAGGGTTGGTAAACCAATAATTTGAAAAAAATAAACTGCTTCGGATTCAAATCCGAAGAACGGAATTTTACGAACTGTAATTACTCATGCAATGGCCAAATTCCTATCTTTAGCAACCTTAAACTAAACTGTGAAGCAACGTTTCTATTCCCTTGATGTATTCAGAGGTGCTACTGTAGCCCTTATGATACTGGTAAATAACCCTGGTAACTGGGGACAGCTTTTCGCGCCGCTCAAACATGCCGAATGGCATGGATGTACACCCACTGATCTGGTGTTTCCATTTTTTCTTTTTGCGGTCGGAAATGCTTTATCGTTTGTTATGCCCAGGCTGGAAGCAGGCGGCACTGCGGTTTTTCTAAGAAAAGTTTTCATCCGGAGCTTATTGATATTTGGATTGGGCCTTTTTTTGAACTGGGCGCCTTTTGTAAAATGGAGTAACGGTGAACTGGTTTTTAAGCATTGGGTAGACCCCAATAATCCAAATAGTGGAATACGAATTCTGGGTGTATTGCAACGGATCGCCTTATGCTATTTTTTTGCCACTTTAATTATCTATTTTTTTAAGATCAGGGGTGCATTCGTTATTGCAGTGACCTTTTTAATGGCGTATTGGGTCATTTGTTTAGTTGCCAATCCCTCGGATCCTTTTAGCCTCCAGGGATGGTTTGGAACTGCGATAGATAAGAGAATATTAGGGGAGGCCCACATGTATAAGGGAGAAGGCATACCCTTTGATCCTGAGGGGTTGATGAGTCTTTTGCCGGCAATTACACAAGTAATTTTTGGATACCTGGCTGGAAACTATATCCAGCAGAAAAGCCGCGCTGGTACCACCAATAATTATGAAATGCTATCTAATCTCTTTATCGCCGGCTGCATCTTTGTTCTTACCGCCTTTTGTTGGGACTATAGTTTCCCAATCAATAAAAAGATTTGGACCAGTTCCTATGTACTATATACTACGGGGCTTGCAATAATTGGACTGGCCCTCCTTATCTATCTAATTGATTTCAAGGGAATAAAAGGTGGATGGAGCCGCTTTTTTGATGTTTTTGGAAAGAATGCGCTTTTTATTTTCCTGATAAGCGGTCTTTATGGACGAATAGCCGAACTATTCCGATGGGTGGAAAGCATTTCACCTGATGGAAAAAAAGTATATACTACTGTGTTCAGATGGTATTATGAACATGTATGCAAATTGATACCAAATTTGAAATTGGGTTCATTATTATATGCAATTACAATTCTGGGTTTAATGTGGCTAATCGCCTGGGGCCTGGATCGAAAAAAATGGTATATAAGAGTTTGATTAATAGACTTAAACGTATTTCCAAACAGCAAATTTCAGGGTGACGATTCTATTGTCATCAATAACAAAAAGGTAAACCCTCTGAAATCCTCAAAATAACTGCCGTTTTCCTTTTTATATTTCGAATTTTGTTACACTTTTGAGGACAATAGTTCAAATATCCCCTGCAACTCCATCTGTCCCGTATCCCATTGTTTCGTAAAGTTTAATGATTTCTCGTCCTTCAACAGCTTTTAGGAATGGCTTTTGTTGTAAACGAGTATTATAGTAATCCTGACTCTTTATCCATTTGTTTAAAGAGCATAATGAATGTAAAGCTTAACCAATGAAGATTCTTTTCCCGATTATTTCGTTCTATCCCAATCAGAAAGCAGGACCCAGTTTATCAATTTCCTGGTTAGTAAAAGCATTGAGCCAGGTAGGAGTTAAAACTACTGTCGTTACTACCACTTCGGGTATTACAGCACCAATTACTAAAAACAAATGGATTTCCAATGAATATGGCCGGATAATCTATCACAGCTATTTGAGTCAACTGCTTCCGCTCAGAGCAATCTGGACTTCTATTAAACAGGTAAAGCATCATGATATTGTGCATTTGAATTATATGTACAACCCGCTTGATTTGATAGTAGGTATGTACGCACTTTTATTAAAAAAACAGGTGATATGGGCTGCCAGCGGTGTGTTGGATGAAAAAGCCTTAAAATATAAGAGTCTGAAAAAATCACTCTATTTGGCTTTTTTTAAACCGATTTTTCGTAACAAGATCACTTTTCATTCTACCAGCCTGCAAGAATCGAATGATATCAAAAGAGTTTTTGGAGAGAATGTCCGCATAGTTGAGCATCCAAATTATATTGAAGCGGTAACAAGAAAAAATTTACCTATAAAAAACTATTTTCTTTTTGTAGGAAGAATTAACCCCATCAAAGGACTTGAGAATCTTATCAAAGCAATTCACCTTTCTAAAAAGATTCAGGACTCCAACTATTTATTTTACATCGCCGGTGACGCTGAGAATAGCTATGGAATGAAGTTGAAGGAAATGGTGCTAGAATTAGGGCTATCTAAAAGGATTATTTTTGTAGGGCAGGTTGAGGATGAAGAAAAGAATGATCTGTTTGGTTCGGCCTACTTCTCCATACTGCCATCGCATTGCGAAAATTTCGGAAATGTCGTTACCGAATCATTGGTGCAACAAACTCCTGTAATCGCTTCCACTGGTACACCGTGGCAAATACTAGCCGACCTTAAATCCGGCTTTTGGTGTTCCAATAGCCCCGAGTCATTGGCAGAAGTGATTGAGAAGGCAATTGAACTTCCCGTAGATGAATATTTTGAATATCGGGAGAATGCTGAAAGGACATCTGAATTATTCATAATAACTTATAATATTCATAAATGGCATGAATCTTATAAGAATTTATTGCCTCCAACAGATACCAGTTCCGTTGGCGGGGAGCCGGTATTCAAACAACCTGAATTGGAAAAGAAAGGCAGACCCCATAAGAATCAGGAAGTATTAAAAGCGATTTAAGTGCAAAACGAAGCGGTAATTTCTTTTTTAATTGATCTTTTTTCCCCGTGTCCAAGAATCGACGAGACAGAAAGTGCGAGAAACTTTTTCTTTCTTACAGGCCCATTGTCTTTCTGACCTCCTATCCTTTTAATACTTCAGTTTTTTATTACTCCTACTCAGTTTATCAATTACCCAAAAGAAGAGGCATATTACTATAAAAAGCAGCACAATAAAGACCAATGAGAATTTTACCAAAGCCATATCATAAGTAAAATGAACCACCCAGCTAATTGGTCTTCCTTTTATCGTATATATCATGGCTACATTTTCCAATGCATCGCAGGTTGCGGCTAATAAGGCAAGAAAAGAAAAAAAATAACCAGCTTTTTTCAATATTTCATGGCCAGATAAATGTCCCATGAACCGGCTACCATAAAATAGCGCGGCGCCATAACAGACAAGGAAAAGAAAATCCGCATAAATACTATTCAGGAAATCTTTTCTTTCGGTAACTCCCCAGGCACTCATCTGTCCACTTGCTTTCTCAACTGTTTTCGCCATTTCAAAATCAATGAGGCTGCTTCCTGTTATTCCATGCGACCAAAGTCGCATCAATAATACGGCGATTATCGAAAGTCCAGTAAATACCCAGAACTTGAATCTGAGGGAATGAATAACATGTTGCTCGCTTTGCATAGACATTAAATGATTAAATTGCTAAGGAGGAGAGTAAATGGTGAATAGGCAATGAATGCCTCATTAAAAGAATTTCGATAACGAGCGCATTATTCACTATTCACTATTGACGATTAACTTCTCACGCCTCGCGTCTCACGCTTAAAAGTTACTACTCTCTGCATTAACAATCAAAAAACCTTATGCGACGATTCTTTCAATGGATGTTGAAAAAGCCGGTTACCTGGTTAGCCAATAAAGTGTCATCTTCGCCAAGGCATGCGGATGTATTTAACTCGCTCAATAAATTATTAGCCGATATACGATCAGGAAAGGACTCGGCCGGTTGCATTCTTCCATTTGATATCGCTACTGCGAAGTACGTTATCCTATCCGATCAGCATAAAGGTGCCCGCGATTTTGCTGATGATTTCCGGCTTTCCGAAAAAAATTATTTGTGTGCACTACAACACTATTACGAACGCGAATTTACGCTGATTGCAGTAGGTGATTGCGAAGAGCTCTGGGAAAACAGTCCGAATTCTGTGATTGAAAAAAACCGCCTGGTGCTTTTAGAAGAAGCGCGCTTTCTACAAAAAGATCGCTATTACCGAACGTTTGGCAACCATGATCTTGAATGGAAGTATGAGCTGCAGCGCAATCTTTACCTGAAGCCTATATTTGGCAACAACTTAAAAATATGTGAAGGACTACTGTTAACAACAGTTCATGAGCAAAAGGAGTTTTCTATATTCCTTACACATGGTCACCAGGGAGATAAGAAGAGTGACGGCAACCCTTTCAGCACCTGGATTGTTGCCTCTATCTGGACACCAATCCAGCGTTTCCTTGAAATCAGTATAAATACCATATCCGATTCATTTGAGTTGGTCGATACACACAATATAATGATGTACGAATGGAGCGCCACCCAAAAGAACATGATTTTTATTTCCGGACATACCCATAAACCGGTATTTGCGTCGCTCGATCATATAGACAGGTTGAATAAACAATTGAAAAAAGCCCGGGAACAAAAAAACGATGACCTCGTTAAAAAATTGCTGGAAGAACTAGAGAAGAGAAAAGCGGAATACGACGGTAAACAGTTCCATAAGACCATGGCTATTCCCTCTTATTTCAATAGCGGGTGTTGCTGCTTTGCCGACGGAGACATAACGGTTATTGAAATTGAGGGTGATTCAATTTGTTTGGTAAAGTGGCAAGAAGATAATGGTACGCCACAACGAGTAATATTGGAGCAATCATCGCTAAGTTATATTTTTGATTGTCTGGAATTAAAATAACCAGGGTCTTAATTAAAACGCAATGATGCATCTGAGCTCGCTCATCCAGATGGTATCTAGCGCTACAAGACACACAAACTTGTTGCCCCTTAACTAATAACGCTGTGGAAAAATGGCAAAAAACATTACTGGTGAAACCAGCATTTTATTGGATTTAATTCGTGGAGCCTCGGCACAATTCGTATTGATTGGGCACTTGCTTAGTTATTTTAATATTCAGGAAACTTATAAGATGCCAGTAATTCAGAACTTTGGCGTTCTGGTGTTTTTTATATTATCGGGTTTTCTGATTACCCAGACTACTTTAATTAAAGGTGACAGCTATAAGTTCAATAGCTATTTGATTGACCGGTTCAGCAGAATATTCTACTCCTTTATTCCAGCATTGCTATTTGTGGTGGTGGTTGACATGATAATTATCCAAAAAGGCGCTTATAATCCTTCTTTTAATAACTCGGTCTGGAATTTCTTCGGAAATTTCCTGATGTTGCAAGGCTATCCGATGATTGGGGAGATCAATCTGGAAGCTTACGGTTCGGCAAGACCGTTCTGGACGGTTTCTGTTGAATGGTGGATATATATCTTTTTTGGCTTTCTTTATTACTTCAGAAATAAATTAAAACCCAATTTTTGGCATATTTGTCTTTTCATTGTAAGCGTGCCAGTGGCCTTTCTTTATATTAACGAAAGAGGTAGCGGGCTAAGCCTGGTTTGGGCTATAGGATTTGCTTTAGCTGTGATTTACAACAATCTTTCGGTAAAAATAAATGGTAAAATCTTCTGGATGCTCGCGATTGTATCAGTATTAGGCATTGGCTATAGAGCCTACCTATATAGGGGCATGTATGATCTAGGCATTGCATTATTCTTTGCAGTGATTATTTTGATATGCTTGTATCCACCTGAATCGCTAAGCCGCCTCATCAAAAGTCCTTTCTTCTCAAAAATTTCAAAGTTTCTGGCGAGTTTTAGTTATTCACTTTACTTAATTCATTATACACTTATTGAACTCTGCCTGACTTTCATTAAAGAGAAAAATACAATTAATTTTTTTCTTATTCTCGCCATTTGTAATATTATCGCTTTTGGTTTTTATCTGTTATTTGAGAAGAACCACTACCGGTTAAATAAACTATTAAAGCAACTTATTAAGGATTCTTGAGACCGCACTACCAAAGTGAATTAACTGAGTATTGACGTTCTTAGCGTCCCGGTTCGTGAATCTTTTGATTTCTCAAATAGTCTATCTTTACTATACCAAACACCAAGAATCATATGAATCCTGCAAAACTCCTTTCTCTTATTTTAATTCTTTGGGGCATTCACCTCAGCGCATTTTCACAACGTCAGAGTGTTTCTGGAAAAGTTACCGACTCAAAAACCGGAACTCCCGTAGCTGGTGCATCAGTTATTGTTCAGGCTACTAAAGCAGGAACCACTACGGCTCAGGATGGAACATTTACCGTTCAGGCTTTGGGGACTGATGTGTTGTTGATAAGTATGGTGGGCTATAAAACTATTACTGTTGGAGTTAATGGTCGCAACTCGATAACCATAAGTTTTGAATCCAGTGCGCAGGAACTCGGCGAATTGGTATTGGTAGGAACCCGTCGCAATGGTAGAGTGAAAACAGAAACTCCTGTTCCTGTTGATGTGGTAAATGTTGGACAGATCAGCACTACTACTGCACGCATGGATATTACATCTATATTGAATTATGCTGCTCCTTCTTTTAATGTCAATAAACAAAGTGGTAGTGATGGTGCCGATCATATCGATCTCGCAACACTTCGTGGATTAGGACCTGATCAAACATTGGTGCTTGTTAATGGCAAGCGCCGTCATCAAACAGCATTCGTAGCAGTGTTTGGTACAAGAGGCCGTGGAAATAGTGGTACCGATTTGAGTGCATTGCCCTTATCCGCGATCGACCGGGTAGAAATTCTCCGCGATGGCGCTTCCGCACAATATGGCTCCGATGCGATTGCGGGGGTAATCAATCTTGTCCTGAAAAAGACAACAGGAGTGTTCACAGGTAATGTTGGATTCGGTACTTATTATGATCAAAAATACAATCCCCAATCTGAAGAAGGATATAATCAATATGTTCACGATGGCGCTTTTGATGGAAACGCGTTTTCATTTAATGGAAACTATGGTATCAAAATAGGAGATAGAGGTGGATTCATAAATTTTACGGCTAACTATTTACGCCAGGGAAAAACTTATCGCCAGGCATTAGATACCAATGCTAACAGTAAAGATTTTATGTATACCAACGTTTATCGTCGTGCACATGGTGATGGGTCACTGGATAATGGCGGAGGTTTTTTAAATATGGAACTACCGCTAATTGGTAATTCAAGTTTATATGTTTTCGGCGGCGTCAATTATAAAGCATCCGATGCATATGCGTTTACCCGTAACTGGTCGGCCCGCCCCGATCGGTTTCCAACTGATGCCAGCGGCAATTTAATTTATGTGCCAAGTATTATGCGTGTTACCGGTGATGCGGATACTTTCTTCAATCCGCATATCCAAACTAAAATACGCGACGTTTCCGTTGCAGTCGGTATCAAGGGAAAATTCGAGGGTGGACTAAACTGGGATTTCAGCAGTAGCCTGGGAGCAAATAATTTTCATTTTTATGGAGATGAAACATTCAATGCTTCGCAGGGTGCTTCACAAACTCATTTCGATGATGGTGGTTTCAACTTCGCGCAAAATACCATTAACGCCAGTTTCAGTAAGGAACTCGGTAAAACAATCAACTTAGCCTTTGGTGCCGAATACAGGTTCGAACAATATAGATTATTCGCAGGTGAAGAAGCATCTTACAAAAATTATGATCCCACCGGTGATAAAGCTACCGGTGCCCAGGGTTTCCCCGGTTATCAACCAAATGATGAAGTAACCGCCGACCGAAACGTTGTGGGCGTATATGCCGATGCGGAAATAGATGTTACGAAAAATTTCCTTGTTGGTGGGGCCGTTCGTTTCGAAAACTACAGTGATTTTGGTACTACATTCAATGCAAAACTGTCCAGCCGGTTGAAACTGGCTGAAAATTTCAACCTGCGCGGCTCCGTTAGTACTGGATTCCGTGCTCCATCCCTGCAACAAATTAATTTCAGTTCTACCTTCACTACTGTACAGGGAGGAACTATAGCGGAAGTAAAGATTGCCCCTAATACTAGTCCAATTACCCGCGCCGCTGGAATTCCGGAGCTAACCCAGGAAAAATCAGTGAATGTAAGTTTGGGCTTCGCGTGGAAAGCAACTCCTGAATTAAGCATTACTGTTGATGGATATTTGGTGCAGATAAAGGATCGCGTGGTGTTGAGTGGTCAATTCAGTGTAGATGATAATACGCTCGATCCGGATCTTATCGATGCGATGGAGCAATTGGATGTGGCGTTAGCGCAGTTCTTCGCCAATGCAGTAAACACTACAAATAAAGGAATTGATATCGTTATAGATTACAATAAGCGATTGAACAATGGGAATAATTTCCGTGGTTTATTTACCGCCAATTTCCAGGAGATGGATATTGATAAAATAAATGTTCCCGAGAAATTAAGCGGCACCGCGGATCTGCGGGCTACTTTTCTTAGCGAAAGAGAGCAGGCATTTATTCTTGCTTCTGCGCCTAAATCAAAATTCGCCCTCAACCTGGAATATGGTATGAAAAAATTAACCATCGGTACGCGCTTAACCTATTTTGGTGAAACAGTGTTGCTAGGCTATGGCGATGGAACGGATACCGATTTTAATCCTCCTTTCTCAAGAGGTGATTTGTACGCTATGATTCCGGCGGACGCAGACAGCCGACCCGTGAAAGATCAATTCAATTATAGTGGCAAATTGGTAACGGATCTTTATTTAAACTACAGACTTACTAATAAGATCTCAATAACATTGGGTGCCGATAATCTTTTTAATATTCACCCTGACCTTGGTATTAATCCTGAAGCGAGAGGTTGGGCATTTAACAACGAAACCGGCGGGCCATGGGATGCGGTGCAGATGGGTGGAAACGGTTTGAGATTATTCGGGAAAATAGGGTTTACGTTTTAAAAATAAATGAAAAATTAAGAATGAAGAAGTCAGGCGCATTTTCACTTTTTCATTTTTAATTTTTCATTCTTCACCTGCCTGCATCGCCTTCGCGTAGCCGCTACGGCAGAGCAAGGCCGGTAGGCAGGTTTTTAATTCCCTTCTCCATCGAACCTTTTATCGTCTTACTACTAATTGCCCTGGCAGCCTACCTCTTATTTCGTTTACCGACAAAGAAAAAGAGCCACTTAGTTGTTCCAGCTAATTACAAAGTAGTTTTAGACTCCTCCGTTCCATTTTATATAAAGCTGAACGCAGCAGGCCGGGAATTATTCGAAGCGAAACTTGTTCAATTTCTTCGAAGGGTTAAAATCACGGGAGTAAATACCACCGCAACAGATTCGGACAAAGTTCTGGTAGCCGCCAGTGCCATTATTCCAATTTTTGGATTTGAGAATTGGGAGTAC
>Ga0190274_10001308_pt1 | contig 14626 bp, 15 predicted proteins | sample Popmic531T_FD_133002 | JGI IMG/M metagenome (GOLD analysis project Ga0190274, IMG submission 133002) | Populus adjacent soil microbial communities from riparian zone of Yellowstone River, Montana, USA - 531 T | ecosystem: Environmental > Terrestrial > Soil > Riparian zone | place: USA: Montana...
GACCTCGGGAACCAGATCCGTGCCGACCGCGCCAAGCTGAGCGGGCTGCGTCGGACGAGCGCGCTCGACTGACCGAGCCGGGCCGCGGCGTCAGCGCGCGGTCTCGAAGCGCACCAGCACCGGGAGATGGTCGGAACGACCCGACTCTGGCACGTCGACACTCAACGGCGTCAGGCTCGGGCTGTAGAAGACTCGGTCCAGCGTCCTGCTCAGGCTGCCGGCCGAGGTCTGCCACCGCCAGGTGGGTCCGGCGTCGAACTCCGTCACGGCATCGCGCATTCCGTTCGCTTCCAGCAGGCGCGACGCCGGACCGCTCGACTCGTTGAAGTCTCCGAGCACCAGGGTCGGAACGCGCGGGTCGAGACCGGCCGAGAAGTGCTGCATCTCCCTGAACCGTTCGTCGCCCGTCGTGAAGTAGCCCGACACGAAGCTCCCGGACCCGCTCACGGGTGGCTGCAGATGGACCTGCACCACGTCGATCGCACCGATCGGAGTGGTGGCCGTGATCCGCAGGCTCGGGAACCATCCGCCGGGCGAGTGCGCGTACGCCGTCTCGACGAAGGGGTAGCGGGAGAGAACCGCCAGGCCGCCGGCACGGCAGCAGTGCTTGAACAGGACGTGGGGGTAGCGGCCATGCGCGGCGTGCCGGAGCGCCCTCTCCCAGGCCTCGTTGGTCTCCTGCAGAAAGATGAGATCAGCTCCGCTCGAGCGGATTGCCCCGACGGTCTCGGGGTCGCCGGCGAGCCCGAAGTTCAGGTTGTAGGTCATCACCAGAACGGAGTCGCCGGCGGCGCTGGGGCGGGCCTGCCGGGGCTCTGCGCAGGCGCTGCACGCGACGGCGAGAAGCAGCAGGCAACGGCCGAGGTGGGTCATTGCCGACTCGGACCCGAGGATTCTGCGGCTATTCGCTGCGAGTGATCAGGGTTGGCGTGGCAGGATCCCGGCCAGCTCGGCGCAGGCGCGCAGCAGGTCGGACTGGGTGACGAGGCCGACCAGGGCGCCGGCGCGGTCGAGCACGGGCACGTGGCGGATGCCCTGAGCGGCCAGGTGCTGGATCACGTGGGCGAGCGTGTCGGTCGAGAGCACGCTCACGAGCGGCGAGCCCATCATGTCGCCTGTGCTCATCGCGTCGAGCGGATGATCGGCGGCTGCACACACGGCGATGTCGCGCTCGGTGAGGATGCCGACAGGCTGGCCGTGCTCGACGACGACCACACAGGAGACCAGGTGCGCCGCGAGCTGGCGGGCAGCCTGCGCGACCGTGGTGGCCACGTCGATGGTCACGACGGTCTTGGTCATCACCGTCTCGATCAGCAGCTCTTGCGCAGTCAAGTCGCGCTCTCCCCGCAGTCGGGGGCAACCCCAGACTGCGCTTCGCCGTGCTGTGTCGGCGCCCGGCCGATATTTCTGGAGCTTGTCCCCAACGGCCGGTCTTGGCAGCTCGCCTTGCCGCAGGACGCCTCCCGTGCTCGTAGGCTTTGGTTCTCGCAGGCTTTGGTGCTCGCCCGCGCTGGCTTGCGCTCTGATAGACTGGCAGCGGAGAGGCATGGCGACGGAATCCGACAGCAATGCGGAGCGCGAGAGTCGGATCGTCGCGACCGTGATCGAGCTGGCCGAGAGCGGGGGCTTCGAGGCCGTGCGCCTGCGCGACGTGGCCAGCCAGGCCGACGTCGCCCTGGGCACGCTGTACAAGCACTTCCGCAGCAAGGAAGACCTGCTCGTCGCCGCGCTGACCCAGGAGGCGCGCGACCTGGAGGACCGGCTGCAGCGCCGGCCCGCCGAGGGCGAGACGCCGCTCGACCGCGTGACCTCGCACTTCGCGATCTCGACCCGGGCGCTGTGCCGGCGGCCCAAGCTGGCGCGCGCCGTGCTGCACGCCGTCGGCTCCGAGGACCCCGAGCTCTCGGTCAAGATCGGGGCCTTTCACCAGGTCGTGAGCGACACGGTGATCCGCGCCCTGCGCGGCGACCCCGAGGTGAGCTGGGAGACGGCCACCGACATGGAGCGCGAGGTCTGCAGCGTGCTCCACGCCGTGTGGTACTCGGCGCTGATCGGCTGGCGCAGCGGCCAGCACAGCCAGCAGCAGGTCGTCGAGCGCGTCCGGAGCGCCGCCGTCCTCGTGCTGCGCGGCGCCGAGCTCCAGACTCCCTGACTACCCCCGCGCCCGGCCGGGGGGGGCAAGCGGAGCGCGGAGCCGAGCGAAGGCGGGTCCGTGCGGCTCCGCCGCACGGGGTTCCGCAGGCTTGACGGGCGCCAGTAGAACACGTTCTACTAGGGCCGTGCCCGCTCCCACGTTCACGCTGGAGTTCCCGTACAAGCGCAGCCTGGGTCCCGTGGTCGGCGCCTTCCTGACCGGCCTGCGCGACCGCCAGATCCTGGGCATCCGCACCGAGTCCGGCCGCGTGCTCGTGCCGCCGCTCGAGTACGACCCCGACACGGGCGAGGCCAACGTCGACTGGGTGCCGGTCGCCGACGCGGGCGTCGTGCGCGGCTTCACCTGGGTGGACAAGCCCGGGCCGAAGCAGCCGCTGGCCAAGCCGTTCGCCTGGGCGCTGGTCCAGCTCGACGGCGCGGACACGCCCATGCTGCACGCGCTCGACTGCGGCTCGCGCGAGCGCGCCCAGATCGGCATGCGCGTGCGCGTGCGCTGGGCGGACGACACGCGCGGCCACATCACGGACATCGCCTGCTTCGAGCCGGAGGCCTGATGCCGGAGCCCGTCACCGAGATGAAGCAGATGGTCGCGCTCGAGTACGCCGTGCGGCCGAGCCCGCTCACGCTCGACTACCTGGGCAAGCTGCGCGCCGGCCGCATCGTCGGCCACCGCTGCCCCGAGTGCGAGCTCGTCTACGTGCCGCCGCGCGGCTTCTGCCAGATCTGCGTGGTCCCGACCCAGACGCCCGAGCACGAGGTCGCGATCGCGGACCGCGGCACCGTCACGTCGTTCACGGTGGTGGATCCGATCCAGTACCACGGGCAGACCGAGCGCGAGGTCTACGCGCTGGCGAGCATCCTGCTCGACGGCGCGAGCGGCACGCTCGGCCAGCAGCGCATCGCGGATGTTCCGCTCGAGCAGGTGCGCATGGGCCTGCGCGTCGAGGCGGTCTGGATCCCCGAGGCCGAGCGCAAGTCGGACCTGCGCGACCAGGGCGCCATGCTCGGCGGCAGCATCCGCCACTGGCGCCCGAGCGGCGAGCCCGACACACCGCTCAGCGCGTTCCAGGAGCACATCGTCTGATGCGCGACGTGGCAATCGTCAGCTTCGCTCAGGTGCGCGGCGACCCGGCCAGCGGGCTGCCCGAGGTGCTGCTGCTCGTGCCCGCGATCCGCGACGCGATCGCGCGCTCGGGTATCCCGCGCCGCTCGATCGGCTTCACCTGCTCGGGCAGCTGCGACTACCTCGCGGGCCAGCCCTTCGCCTTCGTGCAGAACCTGGACGCCACCGGCGCCTGGCCGCCGATCGCCGAGTCGCACGTCGAGATGGACGGCGCGTGGGCGTTCTACGAGGCGTGGGTGCGGCTGCAGCACGGCGACATCGACACTGCGCTCGTGTTCGCGTCGGGCCGCTCGTCGCTGTGCAACCTGCGCGAGGTGCTGTGCCTGCAGCTCGATCCGTACTACCTGTCGCCGCTCTGGGTCGACGACGTCGCGCTCGCGGCGCTGCAGGCGCAGGCCGTGCTCGCCGCGACGGGCCGCACCGAGAAGGACCTCGCCGAGATCGCGGCGCGCTGCCGGCGCGATGCGCGCGCGAATCCGTTCGCCGAGGTCTCGGGCGATGAGGACAGCGCGGCGCTGCTCGCGCAGCCGTACGTCGCGTCGCCGCTGCGCGCGCACGACATCCCCGCCACGGGCGACGGCGCCGCTGCGCTGGTGATGGTGGCCGGTGAGCGCGCGCGCGAGCTGTGCGAGCGGCCGGCCTGGATCCGCGGTCTCGACCACCGCGTCGACCCGCAGTACCCCGGCGTGCGCGACCTCGCGCGCTGCCGCTCGGCCGAGATCGCCGCTGCGCGCGCCGGTGTCGCGAGCGCGCCGATCGAGGTCGCCGAGCTGATGACGCAGTTCCCGCACGAGGAGATCCTGCTGCGCCAGGCGCTCGGCCTCGGCGAGGGCGTCGTGGTGAACCCCTCCGGCGGCCCGCTCACCGCGCACCCCGTGATGGCGACCGGCCTGGTGCGCATCGGCGAGGCGTTCCGGCAGATCAACGAGCACGGCCGACGGCGCGTGCTGGCCCACGCCGCGTCGGGCCCCTGCCTGCAGCAGAACCTGGTGTGCGTGCTCGAGTCGGAGACGGAGGCGGACTGATGGCCGAGCGCTGCGCGGTGATCGGGATCGGACAGACCAAGCACGCCAAGCGCCGCGAGGACGTGTCGCTGGCGGGCCTGCTGCGCGAGGCTGCGCAGCGCGCGCTCGACGACGCGGAGCTGCGCTGGCGCGACATCGAGGCGGTCGTGATCGGCACCGCGCCCGACCTGTTCGAGGGCGTGATGCAGCCCGAGCTGTACCTGGCCGACGCGCTCGGCGCCGCGGGCAAGCCGATCCTGCGCGTGCACACGGCGGGCAGCGTCGGTGGCTCGACCGCGCTCGTCGCGGCGGGTCTGATCCAGTCGCGCGTCCACGACCGCGTGCTCACGCTGGCCTTCGAGAAGCAGTCCGAGGGCGACACGTCCTGGGGCCTGTCGGGCGGGCGCAGCGGCGGCGTCGGCGCGGGCGGATACTTCGCGCCCCACATGAAGGCCTACATCGAGCGCTCCGGTGCGCCCGAGCACATCGGCTGGAAGGTGGCGGTGAAGGATCGCCTGAACGCGCTCAAGAACCCGTACGCGCACCTGCACCTGCCGAAGATCGACATCGACACGGTGAAGGGCTCCGAGATGCTGTGGGCCCCGATCCGCCGGCTCGAGTCCTGTCCCGCGTCGGACGGCGCGTGCGCGATGGTGCTGACCAACCAGGCCGGCGGCCAGCACGCGCCCCGCCCTCCCGCCTGGGTGCGCGGCGGCGCCATGCGCAGCGAGCTCGGCTTCTTTCCCGGCCGCGATCCGGTCGACCCGCAGGCCGGTCGCCACTGCGCCACCGAGGTCTACCGCCAGGCCGGCATCACCGATCCGCGCGGCCAGCTCGACGTCGCGGAGATCTACGTGCCGTTCAGCTGGTACGAGCCGATGTGGCTCGAGAACCTGCACCTGGCCAAGAAGAACGAGGGCTGGCAGCTCACGGACCGGGGCGTCACGGCGTTCGACGGCGACCTGCCGGTCAATCCGTCGGGCGGCGTGCTCTCGACCAACCCGATCGGCGCGTCCGGCATGATCCGCTTCGCCGAGGCGGCGCTGCAGGTGCGCAACCAGGCCGGCGAGCACCAGATCGACGGCGCGCGCGTGGCGCTCGGTCATGCCTACGGCGGCGCCGCGCAGTACTTCGCCATGTGGGTGGTCGCGTCCACGCCGAACTAGGAGCGCGCATGCGCGTCGAGACCATCCTGTCCCCGCTCGCGACTGCCTCGATCGAGGGAGCGCAGAGGGCCGAGGCTCTCGGCTACGACTCCGTCGTCTCGTTCGAGACCTCGCACGATCCGTTCCTGCCGCTGGTGCTGGCCGCCGAGCACACGCGCCGGCTGCGCGTGCGCACGGGGCTCGCGATCTCGTTCCCGCGCAGCCCCATGGTCGTGGCGAACGCCGCCTGGGACCTGCAGGGCTACAGCAAGGGGCGCTTCGAGCTCGGGCTCGGCACGCAGGTGAAGGGCCACAACGAGCGGCGCTTCAGCGTGCCGTGGTCGGCGCCCGCGCCGCGCATGCGCGAGTACGTGCAGGCGCTGCGCGCGATCTGGCGCACGTGGTCTTCGGGCGAGCCGCTGCGCTTCGAGGGCGAGCACTACCAGTTCACGCTGATGACGCCCATGTTCACGCCCGAGCCGATCGAGAAGCCCGAGATCCCCGTGCTGGTCTCCGCGCTCGGCCCCGGCATGGCGCGCGTCGCGGGCGAGACGTGCGACGGGCTGCTGCTGCACCCGATGTGCTCGTACAAGTACGTGACCGAGGTGATCCTGCCCGCGCTCGAGCAGGGCGCGCTGCGCGCCGGCCGCTCGCTCGCCGACTGCCCGCTCTACTGGGGCGGCTTCACGGCCTGCGGCGACAGCGAGGCCGAGCTGCGCAACGCGCGCCAGCTCGTGGCGCGCCAGATCTCGTTCTACGGCTCGACGCGCACCTACAAGGAGGCGCTGGCGATCCACGGCCACGCCGACCTGTGCGAGAAGCTGCACGCGCTGTCGGTGCGCGGGCGCTGGGCCGAGATGGTCGAGCTCGTGCCCGACGACCTCGTCGACGCGCTGTCCGAGAGCGGCACCCAGGAAGAGGTCGCGCACAAGCTGCACAAGCGCTGGGCCGACCTGTGCAGCGCCGTGACCTGGAACCCCGGCCCCGATCCGGAGCGCACGCGCGGCGTGCTGAAGATCCTGCAGGCCTAGAGCAGACACAGTCCAGCGACAGGAGCCCGAACATGCGAACCGAGCTCTGCGACCTCCTCGACATCGAGTTCCCGATCTTCGCCTTCAGCCACTGCCGCGACGTCGTCGCGGCGGTGAGCCGCGCGGGCGGCTTCGGCGTGCTCGGCGCGCTGGCCTTCTCGGCCGAGCAGCTCGAGCTCGAGCTGCAGTGGATCGACGAGAACGTCGGCGGCCGGCCGTACGGCGTCGACACCGTGATCCCCGCGAGCTACGTCGGGCGCGATCAGGGCGAGCTCTCGCGCGAGAAGCTCGAGGCGCTGCTGCCCGCGCAGCACAAGAAGTTCCTGGACGAGCTGCTCGCCGAGTACGGCGTGCCGCCGCTCCCGCCCGAGGTCGACGGCAGCTCGAGCATGCCGGGCGGCGGCCTGCTCGGCTGGTCGCTCGCCGGTGGCCGCGCGCACGTGGACGTCGCGCTCAAGCACCCGATCCGGCTGCTTGCCAACGCGCTCGGCCCGCCGCCCGTCGACGTGATCGAGCGCGCGCACCAGCAGGGCGTGAAGGTCGCGGCGCTGATCGGCCGCATCGACCAGGCGCTGGTGCAGAAGCAGGCCGGCGTCGACATCATCGTGGCATCCGGATACGAGGCCGGTGGCCACACCGGTGAGATCACGACCATGGTGCTCACGCCCGAGGTCGTCGACGCGGTCGCCCCCACGCCGGTGCTCGCCGCGGGCGGCATCGGCACCGGTCGGCAGATCGCGGCCGCGCTGGCGCTCGGCGCCCAGGGCGTGTGGACCGGCTCGATCTGGCTCACGGTCTCGGAGTCCGACACCGCGCCGCTCGTGCAGGAGAAGCTGCTCAAGGCGACGTCGCGCGACACGATCCGCTCGCGCTCGCTCTCCGGCAAGCCGGCGCGCCAGCTCAAGACCGCCTACATCGACGCCTGGGAGCGCAAGGACACGCCGGACCCGCTGCCGATGCCGCTGCAGTTCCTGCTCTGCTCCGAGGCGCTGACGCGCATCGGGCGTGCAGCGCGCCAGGGCGGCAAGGCCTCGGAGCTGATGGGCACGCCGGTCGGCCAGATCGTCGGCGCCATGAATCACCAGCAGTCGTCGCGCGAGCTGATCTACGAGCTGGTCGAGGGCTACTTCGAGTCGGTGCGCCGGCTCAATTCGCTCGCGCCCGGGGAGTGAGCGAGTGGGCGACGTGCACGCGATCGTCGAGCGCAAAGGGCCGATCCTCACGGTCATCATGAACCGGCCGGAGGCGCGCAACGCCTTCTCCGGCGACATGCTGTTCCGCATGTACGAGGCCTGGCGCCTGCTCGACGCCGACCCCGAGCTGCGCTGCGCGATCCTGACGGGCGCGGCCGGACACTTCTGCGCGGGGGCCGACCTGAAAGCGATGCGCGACGTGACGCCCGACGCAGAGCGCGAGCGCATCCGCGGCGAAGTGCCCGATCTGCACTGGCAGGCGCTGCTGCGCCACAACCGCCCGATGAAGCCGCTGCTCGCCGCCGTCGAGGGCTACGCGGTGGCGGGCGGCACCGAGATCCTGCAGGGCACCGACATCCGAATCGCCGGCGACACGGCCGTGTTCGGCATCACCGAGGCCAAGCGCGGCCTGTTTCCGCTGGGCGGCTCGACCATCCGCCTGCGCCGCCAGATCCCCTACACCGTGGCGGCCGAGATGCTGCTCACCGCGCGCCACGTGAGCGCGCAGGAGGCGCTCGGCTTCGGCCTGATCGGCCGCGTGGTGCCGGCGGGTCGCGCCTACGAGGAGGCGGTCAAGGTCGCCGAGCAGATCTGCGAGAACGGCCCGCTCGCGGTGCAGGCGATCCTGCGCTCGCTGCGCGAGAACGACGAGAGCCTGCCCGAGAAGGAGGCGCTGGAGCGCGAGCTCGAGCTCGGCTGGCCGGTGTTCCGCAGCGAGGACGCGCGCGAGGGGCCGCAGGCCTTCGCGGAGAAGCGCAAGCCCAACTTCAAGGGGCGCTGACGTTGCTCGGCGGGGGCTCCTGCGCGCGCGCCTGCTTCCACTTCGCGTACGCGGGCGACTTCACCAGGCCGGCGTACTCGGCGTCGGTCTCGAAGTCGTCGGGCGTGAACGCGTAGCCGAAGCGCTTCTCGATCGTGCCCAGCGTGGCGAGCGCGCCGTCGAAGTCGCTGCGCGCGAGCAGCGCGTCGGTCAGCAGGAAGTAGCCGTTCTCGAAGTCGGGCTCCGTCTCGATCGCGCGCCGCGCGGCTGCTGCGGCGCGCGCCTGGTCGCCCATCAGCGCGTGGTGCGACGCGGTCATCGACAGCAGCAGGCCGTCGGCCGGCAGACGTCCGAGCACGGTGCGCAGGTTGCGCAGCCCGCCCGTGTGGTCGCCGGTCAGGATGTAGTGCTCCATGAGCACGAGGCCCAGGCTCGGATCGTCGGCGAAGCGGTTCGCGAGCGCGGCCAGCGCCTCGGCATGGCGCGTCTCGTCGCCGTCGGCCAGCTCGACGCGCAGCAGCAGGAACAGCCGGTTCTCCTGGAGCTCCTTCGGCAGCCCCGGATAGAGCGCGAGCGCGCGCTCGTCCTCGCCGTCCGCAACCGCGCGCAGGAAGGCCGTGCTGGCGCGCTTGCCCGAGACCTCGGGGGACGGCGCGGTCACCGCGTCGAGCGCCTCGAGATTCTCGGTGGCCGCGCGGGCGAGCTCGGCCTCGAGCTCGCTGCCGAGCTGGCCGCGCGCGTAGTCGTACACGTCGACGATGCGCACGCCGTTCGAGGTCTTGGCCGAGGGGTAGAGCTCGAGGTAGCTGAAGCCCTCGTCGCCGAGGTCGACGCGCACCAGCGCCACGCGGTTCACTCCCGACTCGAGGATCTGCATGTGCTTGGCGCGGCTGGTCGGTGGTGTCATCGCCTCGAGCAGGTCCGCGGCGTTGCGCGCGGTGGCCTTTCGACACAGCTCGCGGAACGCGATGCGCCGCTCCGGCGTCCAGCTCGCCGCATCCTTGCCGATGCGCGCCAGCGCGCGCTCGCTCGTGCCGTCGAGGTCGAGCAGCTTCTGCAGCGCTGCGGCGTCGCGTGCGTTCAGGGCCTCCGCGAAGCGGTGCCCGAGGTCGTTCAGGTCGCGCTCCGACACGCGGCCGGCGTCGCCGGGCGCAGGAGCGGCCCACGCGGGGACGCATACGACGGCCAGCGCGAGAGCGACCCACAGCGGCGCAGCTAAGAGCTTCATCACAGGATCACCGGACGTATCGTACCAACGAACGCGCTCGCCCGCAGCGGGCCGCGCTGGACTAAAATGGCGGTATGCATCCGACGCGCAGACAAGTGGTGGCGGCTGCAATTTGGCCCGCACTCGCACATGCACTGATGTGCATCACGCGCGCGAGTGCGTGGGCTCGCCCACTCGACCCGGCGCTCCAGCGCTGGCTCCTGCGCGTGGGCGAGATCGGTCGGGCGGTCCAGTCGGGCAGCCTGACACCGCTCGGTTGGCAGGAGGCCATGCAGGAGGCCTACGTGGCCTTCTCGCCCGAGGAGTGGGTCGCCTTCATCGACATGGACCGACTGCTCGAGGGCCTCCGCTACCCCGACGTGAAGTTCGGCGCGGTGAAGGACGTGCCCTGGCCCGCGGTCGAGGGCTTTCCCGCGGACCTGCGCTTCGGCCACAAGCTGTTCGTCTACCGCAAGGGCTCGTCGACGCCGCCCCACGCCCATAACAACCTGGTGTCGGCCCACTGGGTGCTGCGCGGCGAGGTGCGCACGCGCACCTTCGACCGCGTCGAGGATCTCGAGGCGGCAATCCTGCTGCAGCCGACGCGCGACGAGGTCTCGCGGCCCGGTGCTCTCGTCAGCATGTCCGACGCGCGCGACAACGTGCACTGGTTCGAGGGCGTGAGCGAGCAGCCGTCGATCTCGTTCGACATCCCGATCGGCGTCACGCCGGACAAGCAGTACCGGCATCCGGCCGAGGCGTACAACCAGATCTACCTCGACCCGACGGTCGCGCGGCGCGCGGACGGCAGGATCGAGGCGCCGATCATCAAGTTCGACGACTCGAAGACGAAGTTCGGCTGACGCCGAGCTTGCGCATGCGCGCGCGCAGCGTGTGCGGATTGATGTCGAGCAGCTGCGCGGCGCCGCGCGGGCCCTCGATGCGCCCGTTCGCGCGCACCAGCGCGGCCTCGATGTGCTGGGCCATGGCGCGGTCGAGCGTGAGCAGCGGGGCCTCGACTGTGGCAGCGCCGCCGGCGCCCGGCGCGGCGGGCGCGCGCGCGACCGGCGCCTGCGCACCGAGCGCCGTGGCGAGGTCGAGTCGGTTGCCGCCGCCCAGGATCACGGCCCGGTCGAGCACGGCGGCCAGCTCGCGCACGTTGCCCGGCCAGTCGTAGCCGGCGAGCAGCTCGAGATCGGCCTCGGTCGGCGCGAGCGGGCGCGTGCCGAAGCGCTCGCAGGCGCGCAGCGCAAAGTGCATGGCGAGCGCCGGGATGTCCTCGGGCCGGTCGCGCAGCGGCGGGATCTGGATCGGGAAGACCGCGAGCCGGTACCACAGGTCCTCGCGGAAGCGCCCGAGCTCGACCATCGCGTGCAGGTCGCGGTGTGTGGCGGCGATCACGCGCACGTCGACGTGGACCGGCTGCTCGCCGCCCACGCGCTCGAACGCGCCGTCCTGCAGCACGCGCAGCAGGCGCACCTGCGCCTCGAGCGGCAGCTCGCCGACCTCGTCCAGGAACAGCGTGCCGCCGTCGGCGCGCTCGAACCAGCCGCGCCGCTGTGCCGTGGCGCCCGAGAAGCTGCCGCGCTCGTGGCCGAACAGCTCGGAGTCGATCAGGCCTGCCGGGATCGCCCCGCAGTTCACGCGCACGAACGGCCCCGCCGCGCGCCGCGAGCGCCCGCGCAGCGCGCGCGCGACCACCTCCTTGCCCGAGCCCGTCTCGCCGAGCAGCAGCACGGGCACGTCCGAGTCCGCCACCAGCGCCACGCGCTCCATCACGGAGCCGAAGCCGCCCTCCGCGCCGACGATCGTCTCGGCGATGTCGCGCCGGCCGAGCCGCGCCAGCAGCGCGCGGCGGTCGGCGTCGGCGGCGTCGCGCAGGCGCTGCGTCTCGTGGCTGCGCCGGTCGTTGGCGACCGCGACCGCGAGCGGCTCGAGCAGCGCGCGCAGCGTGCGCTCGGCCGCCGGCGCGCCGGAGAACAGCGCCACGCCCACGAGTGCGCCGTCGCTGCGCAGGCAGCCGGCGACCAGCGGGCCGTCGAGCGCCTCGGGCACGACCGGACCGAGCTGCGCGCGCACGGCGTCCGCGGGGCCCTGGGCCAGCTCGTCGCGCGCGCTCCAGGCGAGCAGTCCCTCCCACTCGTCCCGGTCGAGCGCGTCGCGCAGTGCCCCGGGCCGCGCGCCGACCGGTCGACACCCGATGGTGTCGACCGAGCGGCGCTGGCCGTCGAGCGCGCGGATCCAGAGCGCGACCCCCGGCAGGTGCGCGTCGAGCGTGGGCTCGAGCGCGTCCAGGGTCTGCTGGAGCCCGCGCAGCTGCGCGACCTCGCGCCACGCCGCCACGAGCAGGGCCGGGACTCGTTCCATGTCCCGTGTCATATCATGGCTGGATTCATCCAGCAAATATGCTCGTCAAATATGACGGATTTGAACGTGAAACTCGCGTATCAAAGGTTTGGCACGTGGCATTCCTCTTGCTCTATGGCCAGCCCGATCCGGTGCGGGGTGCGGATCACAGGAGGGAAACGGGCGTGCGCAGGATCTCTGGAGCTTGGTGGGGTGCGCGAACGGCGCTGGCAGCGGCGGCGCTGCTGCTGGCGGGACCGGTCCGCGCGGGTGAGGTCGACGATCTCCGGCAGCTGGTCCGCGATCTCGAGCGCCGCATCGGCGACATCGAGCAGTCGCGGGGCGGCGCAGCGGCGGCGCCGGCCAAGCCGGCAGCGGGCTGGGAGAATGGCTTCTTCGTGCGCTCGGGCGACGGCGCCAACACCCTGAAGCTGCGCGGTCTGGTCCACGCCGACGGGCGCATCGTGGGCGACGACTCGGACGACGCCTCGACCGACACCTTCCTGCTGCGGCGCGTGCGCCCGATCCTGGAGGGCACGGTCCTCGGCAGCGTGGACTTCCGGCTCATGCCCGAGCTCGCGGGCAGCCAGCTCGACCTGCTCGACGCCTGGGCGGACGTGCGCTTCAGCCCTGCCCTGCAGCTGCGCTTCGGCAAGGGCAAGACGCCCTTCGGCATCGAGCGCCTGCAGTCGGCCAGCGCGATCCGCTTCGTGGAGCGCGCCCTGCCCGACAACCTGGTCCCGAACCGCGACCTCGGCCTGATGCTGCACGGCGAGCTGATGGAGAAGCAGGTCTCCTACGAGATCGGCTTCTTCAACGGCGTCGGCGACGGCCGCAGTGGCGAGCAGGACACGGGCCGCGACGCCAAGGACGCCGTGGGACGCCTCTTCGTGTATCCCCTGCGCCAGGTCGTCTCCGGCCCGCTGCAGGACCTCGGGCTCGGCATCGCCGCCAGCGTCGGCCGGCAGGATGGCGTGGACGGCCTGCCGATGTTCCGCTCCGCGGGGCGCGCCACCTTCTTCCGCTACCGCGGCGACGTGCTCGCGAGCGGCCAGCGCGTGCGCTGGTCGCCGCAGGCGAGCTGGTACGTCGGCCCCTTCGGGCTGCTCGCCGAGTACGTCGTCTCCGACCAGGAGATCGAGCGCCCGGGCCAGCGCGACGAGGCGCTCACGAACCGCGCCTGGCAGGTGGCGGCGTCCTGGCTGCTCACGGGCGACAACGCCACGTACAAGGGCGTGAACCCGAGCGCGGACTGGGTGCCCGGCCGCGGCGGCTCGGGCGCGCTCGAGCTCGACGCGCGCATCTCGCAGCTCGACGTCGACGACGACGCCTTCCCGGTGTTCGCGGACCGCGCCGTCTCGTCCGACCGCGCCACGGCTTGGGCCGTCGGTCTCAACTGGTACTGGAACGCCCAGGTGAAGCTGGTCCTCACCTACGAGCAGACGAGCTTCGACGACGGCGACAACACGCGCGACCGCGAGACGGAGCGCGCCCTGCTCACCCGTCTGCAGCTCGCATTCTGAAAGGAATCCATTCGATGCTCCGCGCCATCTTCGCTGCTCTCGTGATCGGTGGCCTCGCCGCGCAGGTGCTCGCCGCCGAGGTCACGCTGCTCAACGTCTCGTACGATCCGACCCGGGAGTTCTACAAGGAATACAACGCCGAGTTCGCCGACTTCTGGAAGAAGCAGACCGGCGACACGGTGACGGTTCAGCAGTCGCACGGCGGCTCGGGCAAGCAGGCCCGCGCCGTCATCGACGGGCTCGAGGCCGACGTCGTGACCCTGGCACTGGCCTACGACATCGCGGAGATCGCCGAGCGCTCGAAGCTGCTGCCCGCGACCTGGCAGAGCGCGCTGCCGCACGCGAGCGCGCCGTACCGCTCGACGATCGTGTTCCTGGTGCGCAGCGGCAATCCGAAGGGCATCCGCGACTGGCCGGATCTCGTGAAACCGGGCGTCGAGGTGATCACTCCTAATCCGAAAACTTCCGGCGGTGCGCGCTGGAACTATCTCGCCGCATGGGGCTATGTCCTTGACAGGGAGCTGCACAGCCTCGCGCCCGTCGGCGACCCCTCCCGGGTCGCCGACGTGGCGAAGGCCGACGCGAAGGCGCAGGCGTTCGTGAAGGCGCTGTTCGAGCGCGTGCCAGTGCTCGACTCCGGTGCGCGCGCCTCGACCAACACGTTCGTGCAGCGCGGCATCGGCGACGTGCTGCTCGCCTGGGAGAACGAGGCGTTCCTGGCCAGCCAGGAGCTCGGCCCGGGCAAGTTCGAGATCGTGGTGCCGTCGGTGTCGATCCTGGCCGAGCCGCCCGTGGCGGTGGTCGACGCGGTCGCGAGCAAGCACGGCACCGGTGCCGTGGCGAAGGCGTACCTCGAGCACCTGTACTCGCCCGCCGGCCAGAGGCTCGCCGCGAAGCACTTCTACCGCCCGGTGTCGGAGGAGGACGCCGACCCCGCCGACCTGGCGCGCTTCCCGAAGCTGCGGCTGTTCCGCATCGACGAGGCCTTCCAGAGCTGGAGCGCCGCGCAGAAGCGGCACTTCGACGACGGCGGGCTGTTCGACCAGATCTACACCCCGAAGCAGTGAGGCTGTGATGACGCCCTCTCTGACTACGCTCGCCGCCGGCTCGCTGCGCGCGCCGAGGCCGTCCTCTACGCTC
>Ga0190274_10001309_pt1 | contig 14626 bp, 13 predicted proteins | sample Popmic531T_FD_133002 | JGI IMG/M metagenome (GOLD analysis project Ga0190274, IMG submission 133002) | Populus adjacent soil microbial communities from riparian zone of Yellowstone River, Montana, USA - 531 T | ecosystem: Environmental > Terrestrial > Soil > Riparian zone | place: USA: Montana...
ACTGGCATGTGAATCCGCACTGTTATGAATGGCATCGAAAACGATAAAGGAGATGATTCCAAAAAATAAAAAAGTGATGAGGGGGTAGGTTTTCATAGTCATTGAGTGGGCTAAAAATAGAAAACCCGTCTTTGGCGGCAAAAGTTTTTTCAGCTTACTGAAGACTTCGGATGATGCTTCATCTCCCTGCTAAAGTATCAGGTATAATGAGAAAAAATCAAATATCAGCCAGCTGACCCAAATGGAGATTTTTCTCCGGGCTTTCGAGCAACAGGTCAAGACTGAGTCGCATGATCTCGCCCATATTCCTGCAGCGCATGAATTCCTTTCGCTGGTAATGGACAGAAAGCTCTTCGCGCAACTGTTCAATTTTATCCTTGGTGGATATAGTGTCGTTGATCATCGTCTCCAGCAGACAGGCTATACGGTAACGGGCGGTACGGAATCTCCTCGACATGAGTGAACGTTCCTCAAGCTGGTATTGCTTTACAGTTTCCTCGTTCATAGTCGTCGTGCAAAGATTCACGAAGGGATTGTTCTCTTTGAAATACTGCGGCAGGTATAAATTCTTTTTTCCTTCAAAACTCTGCTGATCAAAATCAATGGCCCTGAAACGATATTGAATGTCATCAAAATCCGCCATCGTATCAATTACAAAATTGTACGAACGCATATCTCCGAGCAGGCGAACGAAACACCTTTCATTGAATTTCACAAATTCCTTCGCCACCCTTGTGCTGTTGGTTTTTGGGTTGTCAAGGTTTTCCCGAATAAACTGGTCGCCGGGAATGCCAATGATGTGCTCTTCTACCAGGGTGAATCCATTGAGCATATAATTGATCCTGTTCGGAGAAAGGATGTCCTCGAATTCAAGACCATACACACGGGAAGCATCTGCAATTTTTACATAGAAGTAATCATAGTTGTCGTTGTACTGGTTCATGATCCTGATCCGGAATGGTTTTGAATTTCCGAAAGTGCAGTAATCAATCCTGTCAACGTAAAGGTGTTCCATCATGGCGACGTTGCCTTCCACCTTCATCATGGCATACATTAGAATGAGCCGCTCGTTCAGCTCCTTCATTTCTCCCGGTGCATAGAAAACACATTCCCATAAAGTATCCTTGCCGTCCTTATCGCGGAGAGGAATGGAAGATGTAAACCGGAGCAGGTCACTATATTCGAAAGGAATATCCATAAGGCGGCCGAATTCATCCAGGTAGATCATAAACTCTTCGTTCACCTGGTAACTCGGCTTCTTTTTGCTGATGCTGTTCATGCTTGAATCCCGTTCCCGTTATGGGTTTAGTGCAAATGAACACATTGTTTTCAGAAGAATAAAAAGATTCTCAGAAAACTGATGATGATCATAATTCAGGAAGATCATGAAAATCAGCGGCCTGGGTTAAAAATCAACCAGCATCATGGCAACAATAAGCATAATTATGCCGACAAGGTTCATCCAGAACCCAACGCGAAAAAGTTTTCTTGATGAAAAAAGTCCTGTGGCATAAGCAATTGTATTCGGTGCAGTGGCGATCACCAGCATAAAACCAAATGACGCTGCAAAGGTAGCGGGTACCATTACTTTTATCGGATCAATGTTTATGGCTTCCGAAAGTGAAGCCAGGATGGGAAGCATCAATGTAATGGTCGCCACATTTGACGCAAGCTCACTCATAATTGTAATCAGCAGCGCCAGTGCAGCAATCAGCATCCAGGAAGGATAATGTTCAAAGAAGTGAAGCTGGGAGGCAAGGAAATCACCAAGTCCTGATACTTCAATTCCTTTTGCCAATGCAAAACCGCCTCCAAAGAGGAGAATAATGTGAAAGGGCAAACGCTTCACGTCATTCCACTCAAGGATAAATTTTCCTTTTTGTCCTGAAGGAATTACAAACATCAAAACAGCAGCAGCGATTGCAACTGTGCTGTCTTTGATATAGCCTTTTGGAAAAAGTGATTCCCACCCTCCAAACTTTACAGATCCAATCTCAATGCCCGTGCGTGAAAACCAAAGCGCGACTGTTATAAAAAAAAGAATCATAACCGTTCGTTGTTCCCTGTTTACCGGTCCCAGGGCTGCATATTGCTGGCGGATAAAAGATTTACCGGAGGCGGCGTTGCCAATGCGAAAAAATTTTTTCAGAATAAAAAATCCGGTTGCCAGCATTGCAAGAGAAAATGGAATTCCGAATGAACACCAACGTAAAAATGAAATGGGTTCGCGAAGCGGATAATGTGATTCCCAGTATCCCGTAAAAATCATATTCGTCGGGGTACCAACAATTGTACTCATGCCACCTATAGTTGCGCTGTAAGCCAAAGCAATCAGGAAAGCAGCGGCATTTCGCTCGCTATCTTCAGGCTTGAACAATTCCTTATGTGTTGCAATGGCAGAAACTGCAGCCACCAGCATCAGGGTTGTGGCTGTGTTCGAAATCCACATGGAGATGAGGTAGGCAGTGATCATGATGCCTGCGAGAATGCTTGAAGGAGAACTGCCGGTAAAAAGGATGATCCTGTATGCAAGCCTGTGATGAATATCCCACTTCTCCATTGCATACGCCAGGAAAAATCCGCCGATAAAAAGGAAGATGGTTTGCTCCATATACTGGGCTGCCACATCCTCGGTTTTCATGATGTTCAATAACGGTAGGAGTATGAAAGGCAGTAATGAAGTCGCTCCAATTTCAACCGCTTCGGTAATCCACCAGACGGCCATCCAGGCAGTCACCAATGCCATTCCGCAAACAAGATGCGGAAGATCATTCAGGTAAAATATAAGATATATAAGGCCTCCGGTAAGTGGTCCGCCGAGGATTGATAAAAGCTTTCGCATAGGGAGATCTGAGTAGTGAGTATTGAGATGTGAGATGTGAGGTAAATAATTTACCCAATCTATTTGTGAATCCGGATATTTTTTGAGGGGAAAAATACACGAATGAATTGATATTCTGGAAAATTGTGTTGAACGGAGTGTGGCACGCTTCTTTAATAATATAATACGAACGATTAATAGTTGAATAAGCTTTTAGTCACAACAGATCCCCGCCTTAAAAACGGGGATTTGTTTTTTGTTGTTGATAAAAACTTGAAATCATGAAAAAGCCAATTAAAAAAACCGGTCAAAATAAAACAGCAAAGAATGGTGACCTCCCGAAGGTGAAAAGGTCAAAGACAGCTACCGGTGTAAACGAAAATCAAAAGTCGATTTTTCCGAAGCGATCACCGTTTGCGGATGAAATTGGGACTGACATTGCTGATCCGAATAAGGTTACCCGGTAAAGGCTCTTGGCTCTTGGCTCTTGGCTCTTGGCTTTTGGTCATTACCTATTACCATTTTCCATTTCCTATTCCCTATTCCCCATTCCCTATTCCCTATTTCCCTATTCCCTATTTCCCCCGTGGCATATAATTTTCCTACTTGAAGTATGAAAAATGATAAACAGGAACCGGTAAAACCGGAAAAAGATATTTCGGCAAAACCGGATACAAATCCGGATCCTACCAAGCCAAAACCTGGTGGAAATGAACCGGAAAAGAATGATCCAACCCGGATTACAGAACCACCTAAAACAGATCCTACCCGGATAGATAATCCGCCATTGCCAAAACCCGGACAACAAGGAACCCCAGAGACGATTGGAATACCTTAAAGTAATTTCCACCGCTTTGCAGGGAGATATCTTTTATTAGGCCGCCGCAGTTTTTCTGTTCATCCCCAAGGTCGCAGCAACAACAGCTCCTGTGATTCCACTCATGATTGACCACATCACAATATCAGCGACCATTGACTTCATATTATACAGGTAGGTAGTGGAATACATAGCCGAATCTACACCAAGTCCCATGAGTAATCCTATGACTGCACCGGCCTGTAATCCTGCCATTGCATTGGAAATGTTTGCATACTTTCCAAAGATCACTGCCAGCAAATATCCTGAGGCAAGGTTGCTGATAATGATCCATCCAAAGCTCATTTCTTCCATAGGTTTATTCACTCCCGGAGCGCCTGCATTGGCAGCCATAAATTCTCCCAGTAACATTCCATACACGATGAATCCCAATAGAAAAAGTGTTACTGCACCAAGAAATCCTGCAAGTAGAATTTTGTTGTTTCCCATAGTTTTGAATTTTAATAAGTTAGATAAATTATAACCTCCCCGAAAGTTTCGGGTTCTAACAAATCTACAGTCACACCTCCTGAATGGGGGTAAACCGGAATGTAGTTATGAACAGGAAAAAGAGAAAAACCCCGCTAAAAAATCCTTGGAAATAATTCAGAATTTCAAAATGCCGCAACGGTATCCTTGATGATTTGAATACACTCAGAAAGCTGATTATCAGTAATTATAAGCGGCGGAGCGAAACGGATAATATCGCCATGCGTTGGTTTTGCAAGCAAACCATTTTCCTTCAGCGCAAGACAAAGATCCCAGGCATCTTTTCCATTTACCGGCTTGATGACCATTGCGCAGAATAATCCTTTGCCGCGAACTAGCTGTATCATCGGATGACGAATAGACTTCAGTTCATCCAGCAGAATTTTTCCAAGCCGCTGCGCATTCTCTGAAAGTTTCTCTTCCTTTAAAACTGTGAGCGCAGCAATCGCAACTTTTGCAGCAAGTGGATTTCCTCCATATGTACTTCCATGTTCACCGGGTTTTATCGTAAGCATTACATCATCATCGGCTAATACTGCGCTGATAGGTAGCAATCCGCCGCTCAGCGCTTTTCCAAGTATAAGAATGTCAGGCCGTACATCCTCATGATCGCAGGCAAGCATTTTACCGGTACGTCCCAGGCCGCTTTGTACTTCATCGGCAATAAATAAAACATTTGCTTCTTTACATGCATCATAACATTGGCTGAGATAACCATCACCTGGGACAACAACGCCGGCCTCACCCTGAATAGGTTCTACAAGGAATGCAACAACATTTTTGTCCTTCAGTGCCTCCTTCAAAGATTCAACATCGTTGTAAGGAATTTTCACAAAGCCCGGGGTAAACGGACCAAAGCTCCCATAAGAATCAGGATCAGTAGAAGCGGAAATGATGGTAATTGTCCTGCCGTGAAAATTGCCTTCAGCTACGATAACTTTCGCTTCATTCTCCCCGACTCCTTTCCTGGCATATCCCCACCTCCTGGCAAGCTTGATTGCAGTTTCAACTCCTTCGGCGCCGCTGTTCATCGGGAGCACTTTATCATATCCGAAAAAATCAGTGATAAATTCTTCATACTCACCAAGTACATTGTTATAAAAAGCACGTGAAGTAAGAGAAAGGGTCTGCACCTGGTCAATTAAAGCCTTCACAATCTTTGGATGGTTGTGACCCTGGTTCAGCGCAGAGTAAGCTGAGAGAAAATCATAATATCGCTTTCCTTCTACGTCCCAGACAAACACGCCTTCACCCTTTTCTATCACAACAGGAATTGGATGGTAATTGTGGGCACCAAATTGCGCTTCACGTTCCATTGCTTCCTGGGTTCTGGATTTATCGATCACGGTAGTTTTTATCATGGTAAAATATTAATAAAGGAAGCAAAGATAGCCAATGAGGAAGATAGAAAAAATCTACTGCAGCTTACTTATTCCCGCTGATCAATCCTCCCAGCAAGCCACCGATGCCCCTGCTTTCTTCCCTGCCGCCCCAACGGGAAGCGGAAATGATCCTGTCGGCCAGCCTTGAGAATGGAAGGCTTTGCAGGTAAATCGTACCCGGACCGGTAAGCTTTGCATAAAATAATCCTTCGCCGCCAAACAAAACATTTCTGAATCCGCCAATGAATTGTATGTCATAGTCAACAGTTGGAGCCAGTGCGACGAGACATCCGGTATCAACCCGTAACGATTCTCCCGCTTCGAGATCTCGCTTTATGATTGTACCACCCGCATGAATGAAAGCATGACCATCACCGGAAAGGCGCTGCAGTATAAATCCTTCACCACCGAAAAGTCCGGCACCGATTCTTTTTGTGAATTCAATTGTGATGTCAATACCTTCTGCGCAGCAAAGGAATGCATCCCGCTGGCAGAGAAAACTTCCGCCCAGGTATCGCAATTGCAATGGGATGATCTTGCCCGCATATGGCGCAGCAAAGGTGACGTGTTTCTTTCCATTACCGGAGTTGATAAAAGAGGTGATGAAAAAATTTTCGCCTGTCAGTACGCGCTTGAGACCTGAGAAAACTCCGCCTTGTGTGCCAGTCTGCATTTCAATGCCTTCTTCCATAAAAAGCATGGCACCTACTTCAGCCCGGACTGCTTCCATGTGATCAAGTTCGATTTCTACAGCTTGCATGTCGTCACCAAAAATTCGATAATCAATTTCGTGAGAAGTCATTTGTAGTAAGAATTAAGTATTGAGTATTGAGTATTGAGTATTGAGTATTGAGTATTGAGACTATTACTTCGCGATTACCTTAAACACTGTCCTCCTGTTTTTTGCTCTTCCATCAGGGGTTGCATTGCTTGTCAGTGGTTTCGTTTCTCCATAACCTTTATAGCGGAGCCTGGACTTGTCAATATTTTTACTTACAAGATAATCGTAAATGCTGCGCGCCCTGTTCTGTGAGAGAATAAGATTGTCAGTCGGGTTTCCGACATTGTCGGTGTGACCTTCAATGGTAACCGTAAGTCTCGGATTCTGGACGAGGTAGTCAGAAAATTCATTGATCACCGCTTTAATAGTATCATTGATTTCATAACTGTTTATATCAAAAAGTATATCGTTGATAGTATAAGATTTTCCGACATCAATTTTTTCGAGAAGGATGTTCTTTTTAACGGGCCCGATATTGGAGGAATCGTTTGCCGAAATGTATTCAGATTCAAATGCATATCCTTTTTTCTTGATGGTCATTACAACATCGTGGTCAAGGTTTGCAACGAATGCATACTTACCCGTTACAGAATCCACATTGATACGAGTAAGTTCATTGGTAAAAGTATTCTTCAATTCGATGGTTGCTGACACAACAGAATCAGGACCGTCAGCCTTTACTTCTCCTTTTTGAAGCATCACTGCCTGCGGCCTTGCCTTGGGATAGAGCTCAAACGAAAAGACATCATATCCTGTACTTCCTTTAATGCTGTTCGATGCATAGTAACCGTACCTGCCGCCGGTGCTTGCAAAAAATCCGACTTCATCAGCTTCTGTATTGATCGGGTAACCAAGGTTCACCGGTTCGCTCCAGTTTCCTTTTGCATCCATGCGGCTCATATAAATATCATAACCGCCCAATCCCGGTAAGCTGTCAGATGAAAAGTACAGCGTCCGTCCGTCCTGGTGAATGAATGGGGACTTATCGTTTCCATTGGTATTAATCGAACCGGGAAGTTTTTTTGCCTGTGTCCACTTTCCTGCGGCATCCCTGTTTGTAACATAAATATCGACACCCGTTAAGGAGTCCCTGGCGCTAGCGAAGTAAAGCGTGTTTCCATCCGCCGAAACGGAAGGCTGCGAATCCCATTGCTTCGGATCGTTCACAGCAGGACCTATGTTTGTAATGTCATCCCAATAAGTTGCATTCCAGTCAGAGTAATAAATATCAAAATTGCCGTCCCTGTTTGCAGTAAAAAATAAATGCTTGTTGTCGATCGTAATCGTTGCCCCGCCTTCATTCCCGATTGCTTTCTGGTTGAAAGGATAATCCATCGGAATGCCTTTGTCGAAAACGCCATTGGTACGTTTTGCCGACATAAACTTTTCAACGCTCGTGCTGGTGATCAATCCTTTTTGGGCCTGGTCATACCTGCGAGTAAAAAAAATATATTCATCATCTGGCGAAATGATGGCCAGGTATTCCGGATCGGCAGTTGAAATACCAGCCACGGGCTTGGGTTCAAACGGGACTGGATGGCCATACAACTTCGCACGCACAAGAATGCTATTGGCTTTTGTACCATGTTCCTCGTTGATCTTATCGAATTCCAAAAAGCGGTTCAGGTGCTTTTCTGATTCCTTATACTTTTTCATATCAAACTCCAGAGAGCCCAACAGGTAATAAGCTTCCGGATCAACGTTCTCACAAAGCTCAATTGCTTTGTGGAGCATTTCACTCATCGTTTTGTAGTCGCGCTTTTTCTGGGCCAGGAAACCGGATAAAAGATATGCGTCGGCGTATTCCGGATCTTCATCTATGGCTTTCTGAACAATGCCTCGTGCCTTTTCGTATTCCCGTTTCTGATAAAGCGATTCGGCATCTTTTAAATAACCCGCAGCTTTTTTATTCTGGGAAGGAGGACAAGGCTGTTGAGAGAATACGCTATTAGAAAAGAAAACCGCAACGAGTATGAAGAAAACTTTTTTCATTCAGGTAGCGAAGGTACAGGTTGAAATTCGAATACCGAATATCGAATCGCGAAAAAAAGAGCAGCCAAATATTAAATAAAAAATTTCGAAACAGCAACCTTTACGAGCTTAACTAACCTTACTGTTTACAAAAGACTTTCTTCTCCATGGTCTTTTTTCCGCTAAGGATGACAACATAAATTCCTTTGGTGAGATTTGAAACGTCCACATCAACTTTGTTTCCAATTGGAACTTTTTTGTGAATGACAGTTCTTCCCATCAAATCCTTTATTTCAAGAAATAGTTCTGATTCCTCAAATGATGCAGTATTGATAGAAACAAATTCTGTTGCGGGATTGGGAAATATTCTGATATCAAATGATTCTGATCCATTACCATCATTGACTCCCAAAGAACTGCAAAGTATGCCGGGGTTCAGGTCACCTGTAACAGATTTTAAATTGTTGTAAAAATAACTCACGACAAGTGAGTTGTCTACGGAAAAATTAATTGTCGTATCCACACTATAGACAACTGAAGCAGATCCTGCCTGGTAAGGTGTATGAACCTGGGCGCAGCCGCTATTGCCCATACTATCAGTTTTAATGATCACGGCGTCATTATTTCCAAATAAATTGCTTATCGTATCAAGCTGTACAGATATGGCAATCCCATTATCACTTGTCGATAAGGGATATGAAGCCCCGGAATATTGTGAGACATATGTATTTTCCCAAAGTACATTTGCAAAATAATCGGTTTTCACAAGACTCACCTGGTGTGCGCCAATAGGCGAATAAATATTGAATAGAAAAAGAAAATTGCTGTCACCGGTCTGCTCTATTTCATTTATAAAAGTATACGGAGAAAATTCCCTGGACCATAAAATGGTCCCTGAAGTATCTGAGCGCAGGATAAAATTAGTTCCCATGCTGCTACCGCTTCCTGCAAGCAGAATGGTACCATCGTTTAATACTTCCATAGCACTAATCATTATATCCACCGGTGCCTTAAATATTTTTACCCTTACGAGATTGAACTGAGGATCTATTATGAACAGGAACGATTCTAAAGGATGGGTAGAAATATGTTCAGTATAAAAACCCGCAACAGCAATATAGCCATTCGGTAACATCTTCATTGAATAAGGAAAGGGTTCATCATAATTCATATTAAAAATACACCTGCTGATAATATTCCCATTGATGTCAACTTTTAAAACAACACCTTGGTAGATACCATACAGATTGTCATAAACGGTTCCCGCCACAGCGTATTCTCCGCCCGGCAAGGCCAAAATTCTTTCAGCTGTAGAAATAAAATACAGTGACTTGCACGAGATCGTATCCCCTACTGCATTTAGTTTGACCTGGAAAAGTGTGCTGTAGTTACGACATATCATGACGTAATTTCCATCAGACAATAAAGTCCCGCCCTCTAAAACCAACGAAGCAGAGTCAATATAAAATTCCTTTTGCCATAATAAGTTTCCGGCACTGTCAGTTTTCGCCAAAAAGGTTCCATACAAAATTTGTTGATCCTTCCAACCCATCAGATAATAACCACCATCGTTACATTGGCCCAGGCGACTTACACCATCATTTCCGCCGGTACCAAGAACCTTCTGAAATGTATTTTGTGAAAAAGAATAAATGGCCGAAAGAAAAAAAACACAAAATGTTATACTTGCTTTCATGGTGAACAAACAAATATAACAATTCTAACGCAGTGAATTCATACTGCAATTATTGTTTGTAGAAAGTGGATCTGCCAAAAGATTCTTTTCCCGTCAATCCAATCAGATAAATACCACGGGATATGTTGGAAACATCAAGCTGTAAATTTCCTTGATAAACTTTTCTTCGAATAATGTTTCTTCCCAATACATCCTTCACTTCAAGCATGAGTTCTGGTTCAGAAAAAGCAGAAGTATTAATCATGATCTGATCTGTTGCAGGATTGGGATAGACATCCAATGAAAATATATTTTCATATTCGTTGATCCAATCATGCAAGCATAATGTAGTATCAGTAATTTGTGATACTGCGCTGGCCGGAATTATTGAAGCTATTATGATTCCATTTCTAATCATGACACTGGTATCAATCGATGGTACAATTGATTCTATTGTTATCGGGTGATGTACAAGGTTGCATCCGGCATTCCCATTGGCATCTGTTTTTAAAAGATATATATCAGTATAGCTTGATTGATATTCAACGGCTTGCCCACCTACAAGATACCCACCGTCTGGTGTCTGAAGTATACTGTTGCCTGATTCACCTCTATATGTAACGGTGTCAATCTCATAGAACCTCGTCCAGACCGTGTCCCCCAGTGTATTCGTTTTTATCAGGTAAACATTTGCTGAATCATTAATACCGTTCTGGTGTGTTCCTGCCATAACATAATCGCCATCTGCATTGATAATTAAATCCGGAACAGAGATAGCATCACTATAAACCTTACACCACTGAACATTCCCATTACTGTCCGATTTCAAAAGCATATAACCTTCTGGAATACCAGGAGAATGTCCGGATCCCGAGGTGATATAACCTCCATCATTTGTCTGAAAGGAAACAGTCCCATAAAAAGTATTTCCATAACAGTGGGACCATGATGTTTGTCCGGAAGAATCCAACTTCATCATCCATAATCCGGATACAATGCTGGTCGAATAAGTGCCGGTAACTATAATACCTCCGTCATTGGTGAAACTTGCATGACTTAAATAGGCACTTCCCGGGCCGTCTACAATTTTATCCCATAAAAGATTGCCTGACGAATCTGTTTTAACAATGATTGCAGATCGGGCTGTTGTCAAATTATTAATCCCCCCTCCTGTAAGTAAGAATGCTCCGTTCGGGTCTTGAATTAATTTTGAGGGAAAATCAAGGCTCACCCCCAAGCCATATAACTTACACCACTGTACATTACCAAAACTGTCGATCTTTAAAATACACATGTCAAAATCACCTAAAAGACTATCGGTCGAGGTTGAAATGGCATATCCGCCATCCCGGGTTTGGATAATAGAACTAAACCCATCTAAACCTTCATAATCCCTTCTCCAGAGAACATTTCCAAAGGGATCGACCTTCACCAGGTAGTTGATTGAACTGAACATATCAGCTTGCTGACATACAATCATATAATTTCCATCATTGGTCAGGCAATAACCTTTGCCATACGCATCCTGATTTAAATTCTTGTAAATCTTTTGGAAGGTTGTTTGTGAATGAACATCTATAGCAAAAAAAATTGCAAGAAGAAAAATGGAGTTTCTCATAAGATAGATTTAGTTTAGGATATCAAATGTGCGCATTGAATCTGTTGTATTGAAAATAAAATCAACCAAAAGTATACAACTTAAAATAGAAAAAATCCGCTTTTATTAGAATTTCTTTTCGAGAGATTTAATCATACTCTCATGGATTTTCAGCACCTGCGGCAGTACAAGTTTTGTTTCATCATTTAAAATAACAAAGTCGGCCCGTTTTATTTTCTCTTCATCTTTCCACTGGCTGCGGATGATTTCATCCACTTGTTTTTCCGTTCTACGGTCGCGCTGCATCACCCTTTGCCTGCGAAGTGTTTCGGGTGCAGTCACCACGATAATTTTATCGCAACCTTTATCCGTACTACTTTCAAAAAGTATGGCCGCTTCCTTGAGCACATAGGGTTTGTCCTTAAATTTATTTTTCCACTCCCGAAAATTTTTCTTCACATAAGGATGGATAATGGAATTGATTTTCTTTAAAGCATCCGCATTTTTGAAAACCAGTTCGGCGAACTTTTTTTTATCCAGTCCACCTGCGGTGAAATATTCCGTACCGAAAGTTTTTTTTACTTCTGAAATAACTTCAGGAAGATCATAGAGCTTCTTGGCTTCAGTATCAGCTTCATAAACTGGAATGCCCAGCCCGTGAAAAATCATGGATACAATTGACTTTCCGCTTCCGATGCCACCCGTAATTCCGACAACCATCATTTGCGAAGGATGTAATCTGTTTTTTCAGGTTCTATTGTTACTGACCTGATAAAATACGGAGCGGTTTCCAGTTTCACTTTCAACTGACGGGTTCGTTCATCAGGAAGCCCGGAAGCATCTACGACGGCATCAAACATTTCAGGATGCACATCATTGTATTTACTCAGTGATACCCGGTAGCGAACTTTCACTTTGTCAGGAAACGTCTTTATCGTAAATCCCTGTTGCACATTGATTGAGTGTACCGGGACTTCCATTGATCCTTCAGTGAATTTTTCCACAGGAATAAGTACTGTAACTTCTTCCCTCTCCAATGACACCAGGTGCGATTTTATCAAACCTATTTTTTGTCTGATGCTTGTTTTGAGGTTGCTAAGTTGCAGCAACTCAGTACTCACAAAATTTACTCCTGAAATGGAAGCAGCAGGACCTGTAATGGTAACGGAATCGGGATCGAGTAAAATGCTTCCAGTCGTATCATACTGTTTGCTCATGGTAAAATTCGATTGAAGCTGAACCGGTACGCGCTTCGATGCTTTATTGCTGAACGTAAATAAAATAGAATCCGGTGAAAAGCCTGTAATCGCATAGTCATTTCCGAGCTGCTGTGTAAAGTCTTCTGAAAGGGATTTTGAAGGCACTGCAATCAGGTCAGTTTTGGGATCCACATTTCCCTTGAGCGATTCGGCCACATCAATTACAACGGGCTCTTTCGTGCTGGCAAAACGGTAAGCTAAAATTCTGAAACCCGAAGTCTTTATCATCAGTGTAATTGATTTCGGAAGGTCGTTGATTACAATGCGCTGATCAGGGAAGTTGACATACTCAATTGGAAAAATAAATTTATCCGTGTACGTCTTGGACATTGCAATGAGGAACCAGAAAATGAGGGAGACGAAAAAGCAGACAAGAATAACCTGTATCCTTTTATTGAATTTTAATTTCGGCAGCCTGGTAGCAGGCTGTGAAAAGTCTTTGGGTGTGTCCACAGGCCAAAGCTAAGAATTACCTACTGAATTTGAAGATTTGTGTAATGGCCATTGGCTCTTGGCCATTTGATAGAAGAATTGGAAATTGGTAACTGATGTTACTTTTTCCCAGCTTAGGGCCAATGGCTAATGGCTACTTCGTCTGATCCAGCGCTTTGGTGGCCTCCGCAGAGATCGCCGACTTTTCAATGCGCATCTTCACATTGCTATCAACTTCTACGAGAAAAGTTTTATCGCTCACTTCCACGATGCGTCCATGGATACCTCCGATGGTTACAATCTTTGCGCCCTTTTCAAGCGTAGTCCTGAAAGATTGTTCTGCCTTTTGCTTGCGCATCTGTGGACGGATCATAAAAAAATAAAAGACAACGATAATGGCCACCAGGAATACTACCTGCATCATTCCGCCACCCTGTGGAGTTTGTAAAAGAATTGAACTGATCATGTGATATGTTTTGTTTTAGACTACTTTGATTTACTTGCTTTCTTCCGGGTTTACTGTTCCATCTGCATTTGCCACTTCACCTGTAATATTCAGCACCTTGGTATTTGGAACGGTGTTCGAAATAAGCGTCACTGTTTTGTGCTGCATGCCATGTTTTCCCGCGCTATCGAAGGTTATATTCACTACTCCGGTACCGCCCGGAGGTACGGGTTCATGCGGCCATTCGGGAACTGTGCATCCGCAACTGCCGTTTGCCGCACGGATCACCAGGTCGCCGGTACCCACATTTTTAAATTTGAATGCGTACTGGATTTTTTCTCCTTCAGTGATCCTTCCGAAATCATGTGTCTCTTTCTCGAACTCAAGTACAGGAACCTTTGTTTTGTCGTTTGTCCCCGTTGCACTTGCGGGGTTGTTCATCACATCGGGGTTGATGGCATTTTCCGGTACACCGGAATCCTTATTGCCTTTACAGCTTACCAGTGAAACAGTAATAAATGAAGCAATGAGAATATGAGACAGTTTCATAAAATAATTATTGTGGCGCAAATTTAATAATCGGTTTAAATATTAAGCATCGTTTCAAATTGAATTTTTTGTTAGCAATTGAAACAGCCATTGCCACAAAGTCACCAGGACACTAAGAAACACCAAGTTTATTAATATTTCGGACCTGAGATTTTTTGATGCTTAGTGTTTCTTTGAGTCTTTGAGACTTGGTGGCAAAATATCCGTAGTCACAAAGTCATCTTTCATTCCACCAGCCCCCGTCCGGTCTTCACAATTCTGCCGTCGGCTTTATATTCAATCGCAAGTTTGTCGATGATGCCGTTGATAAATAGCTTGCTCTTGGGTGTACTATAATCCTTGCTGATATCGATGTACTCGTTGATGCTC
>Ga0190274_10001310_pt1 | contig 14624 bp, 16 predicted proteins | sample Popmic531T_FD_133002 | JGI IMG/M metagenome (GOLD analysis project Ga0190274, IMG submission 133002) | Populus adjacent soil microbial communities from riparian zone of Yellowstone River, Montana, USA - 531 T | ecosystem: Environmental > Terrestrial > Soil > Riparian zone | place: USA: Montana...
AACGCATCCTCGGTGAGTTCGAGCAGGCCGCGCGGACTGAGAACCAGCCTGGTGCGGGTCTCGGTCTCGCCATTTCCAAACGCATCGTCGAGCGCATGCACGGCCGTATTTCGCTCGAAAGCGCACCCGGCGCTGGCGCCCTGTTCGAATTTTCCGTGCCGCTGCCGCTGGCAGACGCGGCAAAGCCCTTCGCCACGCCCGATCTGTCGCACCGCGCAGTGATGATCGTCGCCCCCTCCGCGATAGAAGCCACGCTCACCATGCGCCGCCTAACGCGCTGGGGCGCGCGCGTGGTGATCGCGCCCAACGAGACGGTGGCGCAGGCGCTGCTTCCCGAACGGGAATGGAGTGCGATCCTGATCGATCACGCCATCGGCGCCCAAGCGATCGAAACGCTGCTCGCGGCGACCCGCTTCGTACCGTGCCGGCTCGTTACCATGACGCCTTCCGCCCGCAATGAGCTGGAAGACCTGAAGATCCGCGGCTTCACCGGCTACCTGATCAAGCCGGTACGCGCGGCATCTCTCGCCGCACGCCTGCAACTCGAGAATGACGGCTTCACCCAACTGACGGATGGTGAAACCTCTCCGCTTCGCAAAGGACCCAATCGGCAGAGTGGCCTGTCGATCCTGGTTGCCGAAGACAACGAGATCAACGCATTGCTGACGCGTGCGTTGCTGCACAAGCTCGGCCATCGTCCGGCGGTGGCGGCAAGCGGACAAGCGGCGATGGAGTCTTTCCAGGCCGCGCATTCCGCGGGGCTGCCCTACGATCTGATCCTGATGGATGTGCGAATGCCCGGCATCGACGGGCTCGAAGCCACACGCCGCGTTCGCGCGGTGGAAAAAGCAAGCGGCGCGCGCCGAACGCCGATCATAGCCCTCACCGCCAATGCCCTTCCCGAGCATCGCGAGGCCTGCCTGACAGCCGGCATGGACGGTTTCCTGCCAAAGCCGCTCGATCGCGAGAAATTGGCCTCGCTGCTGGCGGGTTATCACGTCAAGGCCGACATCGCCGCGTGACGGTGGCGTGACATCGCCGTCATAAAAGGTTCGGCCAATCTCGGTTTCTGCTTCGCATCGTTCGATTGCGATTCGGAGACCGTCATGTTCGGCCAAGCAATCTTCGGTCAAGCGATCTTCAGCCAAGCGATCGCTACCCGTTCGCAGGACCTGATCGGCAGATTGTTGCCGATGCCGCTTCCGTTCGTTGCGAGAGCGGGCTTCGATACCACCAAGCGCAGGCTGGAGAGCGCACAAGACGACGCGCTGCTCGGACGGCTTGGCTCGCTCGAAGTGCGGCTCGCAACCCAACCTGCTGAAATCCGGCGCGCGCAGCGATTGCGCTATCGCATCTTCTTCGAAGAAGGCCCTGCGACCGCAACTCTCGCCGCGCGGCTGCTGCGCCGCGACGCCGACCGTTTCGATCCGGTCTGCGAGCATCTGCTGGTCATCGACCACGCCAGCACGATACGCACGGCCCAATTCTGGTCGGCACCTACCGATTGCAGCGACAGGAAATCGCGGCTGCGCATCGCGGATTCTACAGCGCCGGCGAATTCGCCGTCGGCAGCCTGCTCGCACGCCGTCCAGATCTGAAATTCCTGGAGCTTGGCCGCTCCTGCGTGCTGCCGCCCTATCGCAACAAGCGCACCGTCGAGCTGCTGTGGCACGGCATCTGGAGCTACGTGCGCCGGCACGATCTCGACGTGATGATCGGCTGTGCAAGCCTCGAGGGCACCGATCCGCATGCACTCGCGCTGCCTTTGTCATTCCTGCATCATTTTGCGAAGGCGCCGGAAGGCTGGCAGGTGTCGGCGCTGCGGGCGCGCCGCATCGACATGAATCAGATGCCGAAAGCGACGATCGATCCGCGCGCCGCGCTTCGCGCATTGCCGCCGCTCATCAAGGGCTATCTCAGGTTAGGTGCCTTTTGTGGGGACGGCGCGGTGATCGACCATTCATTCGGCACCACCGACGTGCTGATCGTGCTGCCGGTTTCGGCGATCAGCGCACGCTATGTCGATCATTTCGGCGCGGATGCGGACCGCCACGCGGCTTAGTCGGCTATCTCAATCGGCCTCATCCTGAGGAGCATTGCGTAGCAATGCGTCTCGAAGGATGCGGCCGCCCTCGCCCTTCGAGACGCCCGCTTCGCGGGCTCCTCAGGATGAGGGCGGATTACAACCTGCGCAGCGCCACTTCGTCGATCGAGTGATGCTCGTTTTTGGTCAGGATCAAATCCGCTCGCTGCCGCGTCGGCAGGATATTCTCACGCAGATTGACGAGATTGATCCGGTTCCAGATGCCCTTGGCGGTCGTCACCGCCTCCTCGTCCGACAGCCGCGAATAGCGATGGAAATAGGACATCGCGTCTCGGAAAGCCGTCATGCGCAGCGCGAGAAAACGCTCGACATACCAGCGTTCCAGCACGTCTTCGGTCGCATCGATATAAACCGAGAAATCGAAGAAGTCGGACACGAACGGCACCGCCTTGCCGTCCTTGGGCGGCCGGCCGGTCTGCAGCACGTTCAAACCTTCGACAATCAGGATATCCGGCCGGTCGATCTCGATCCATTCATTCGGCACTACGTCATAGACGATGTGCGAATAGATCGGCGCGCGCATCGGCCGCAGCCCGGCCTTGATGCCGGAGAGAAAGCGCAGCAGCTCCGGCAGGTCATAGCTTTCCGGGAAGCCCTTCTTCTCCATCAACCCTTCGCGCGCCAGGACAGCGTTCGGAAGCAGAAATCCGTCGGTCGTAACGATGTCGACCTTGGGAGTGTTGGGCCAGCGCCGCAGCAAGGCCTGCAGCACGCGCGAGCTGGTGGATTTTCCGACCGCGACCGAACCGGCGACGCCGATGATATAAGGCACCTTCGAATCCTCGGTGCCGAGAAAGCTCTGCTGCGCGCGGAACAGTCTCTGCGCGGCAGCAAGATACATCGCCAGCAGACGCGACAGCGGCAGGTAGATGTCCTCCACCTCCTTCATGTCGAGCCGGTCGTGCATCGAGCGCAGGGTTGCCACCTCTTCGGGTGACAGCGTCATCGGGTGGTCGGCGCGTAGTGCAGCCCAATCCGGCCGATGGAAGATGCGATAGGGCGATACTTGCGGGTCGGTACGCTGTTCCATCATTCATCAACTGCGCAAACGCGAAGCCTTTTCCTCAAGCCCTGATCTTACGACACGCTTGGCCAAAGCCGCTTCGACTTCGGCGAGTTCGACGCCCCTCGCCTCCAGTACCACAAGGAGGTGATAGAGGAGATCTGCGGCTTCCGAGGTCAGCCGATCGCGGTCCTCGACGACGGCGGCCAGAGCGGTCTCCACAGCCTCTTCGCCAAGCTTCTTGGCGCAATGGGCGATGCCCTTGTCCAGCAGCTTGCGGGTATAGGAATCTTCCGCACTCGCTTTCGCGCGCTCTTTCACGCGCAAGGCGAGGTCGGCAAGGGTGAAAATCGTGGTCTCGGTAGGCACAATTCAGCTCCAATGCCCCGCTTGTAGCGCAATTCTCGTTTGCCGCCCACCACTTGGCGACATGCCATAACCGCGTTAACGATTAATCCGCTCCGGAGAACCTTATTCGTGCCCCATCAGGAAAGTTTCGTCACCGTCGCCGGCTGCAAGACCCGCCTGATGCGGGGCGGCAGCGGCGAGCCGCTCCTGTTCCTGCATGGCGCGCGCGGGGCCTCGGCCTGGCTGCCGTTCTGGGAGACCCTGTCGAAGCGCTTCGAGGTGATTGTGCCGGAACATCCGGGCTTCGGCGGCTCCGACATGCCGGACTGGCTCGATAACACTAGCGACCTGGCCTATTTCTATCTGGATTTCATCGACGCACTGAAGCTCACCAAGGTCAATCTCGCCGGCGTCTCGCTCGGCGGTTGGATCGCGGCCGAGATCGCGGTACGCGACGACAGCACGTTAAAGACGATGACGCTGATCGCGCCCGCCGGCATCCATGTGAAGGGCGTCGCCAAGGGCGACATCTTCATGTGGTCACGCGAGGAGATGACGCACAACCTGTTCCACGATCCGGCCTTTGCGAGCGCCGCGCTCGCGATCCCGCCAAGCGAGGCCGAGCAATTCAACGAGATGAAGAACCGGCTCGCCACCGCCAAGCTCGGCTGGCAGCCAAGGCTCTACAATCCCGATCTCTACAAATGGCTGCATCGGGTGCAGGTGCCAACGCTGATCGTATTCGGCGACGACGACAAGGTAATCCCGCCGGCTTACGGCCCTGCCTTTCAAAAGCTGATTCCGGGATCGCAGCTCGAGATCATCAAGGATTGCGGACACGCGCCGCAGATCGAGAAGGCGCAGGAACTTGCCCAGACCATGACCTCTTTCATTGAGGCACGCCGATGAAATTCTTCTTCTTCCATCTGATGCCGTATGCGGCACTCGATCCCGATTACGACCAGAAATACAACTCGGCCTGGGTGACGCTGCCGAACAGCTATTACGATCCGAAGATCGGGCACGAACTCTACAACCGCTATCTCGATGAACTCGAATATGCCGACACGGTCGGCTTCGACGGTATCTGTGTCAACGAGCATCACTCCAATGCCTATGGCATGATGCCGATCCCGGGCGTGATGGCGGGCGCGCTCGCGCGCAGGACGAAGAATTGCAAGATTGCCGTGCTCGGCCGCGCATTGCCGCTTCTGAACAATCCGCTGACGGTGGCGGAAGAATTCGCCATGCTCGACACCATCACCGGCGGCCGGCTGATCGCGGGTTTTGTGCGCGGCATCGGCGCCGAGTATCATGCCTGGGGCGCGAACCCCGCTGAATCCCATGATCGCTTCCACGAAGCGCATGACCTCATCATTCAGGGATGGACGAGGCCCGGCCCGTTCGCCTTCGAGGGCAAATATTATCACTTCAACTATGTGAATGTGTGGCCACGGCCCTATCAGCAGCCGCATCCGCCGGTCTGGATACCGTCGCAGGGCTCACGCGAAACCATCGAATGGGCGGCGCATCCCGACCGTAAATACACATATCTGCAGACCTTCTCACCGGTGCAGGCGCTGGCGCGCTACATGCAGATGTATCGCGAGACCGCCGACCGCTACGGCTGGCAGGCCGGTCCTGAGAATGTCGGGTGGGCGATCCCGACCTATTGCGCCGAGACCGACGAGATCGCCAAGCGCGAAGCGAAAGCCCACATCGAATTTTTCTTCAACAAGCTCCTTCGCATGCCGCAAGAAATGCTGCTGCCGCCGGGCTATCTCTCGCTCGCCTCGATGCAAGGCGTGATGGCTGCAAAGCGCACGCTGTCTGGCGGCGTTCAGACCATCGACGACCTGATGGAGAAGGCGATCTTCCTGTGCGGCAGCCCGGCGACGCTGCGTGAGAAGCTCGAACAATATCAGGCGCAGATCGGCTTCGGCTATCTGCTTCCGACCATGCAATTCGGCACGCTGCCGCATGAACTGGTGAAAAAGAGCACCGATCTGTTCGCAAACGAAGTCATCCCGCATTTCCGCGGAAAGGCGGACAAGCAGCCGGCGCGCGTTTCCGCCTAGCTTACGATGTCGGCATATGCGTCCTCTCCCTCAAGGGGAACGGTGCAATAACAAGCGCTTGTCGCGGGCACCCACATCTTGCTTAGATGACGCAACGAAAAAATCCGGGAGGTCGCCTTGCATTTCGCCATTCGCCTGGTCGGTGCGCTTGCGCTCATTTTTCTTACTGCGCCCGCTCACGCGCAGGACTACCCGACCAAATCGATCCGTCTGATCGTGCCGTTCCCGCCGGGCGGACCGAACGACATCATCGCGCGCGTCGTGGCCGCGAAAATGTCCGAGCTGATCGGCCAGCCGATCGTGATCGACAATCGCGGCGGCGCCGGCGGCGTGCTCGGCACCGATGCGGTCGCAAAGGCCGAGCCGGACGGCTACACGATCGCGATCACCTCAGCCGGCGCGCTCGCCATCTCCAAGAGCCTTCAGGAGAAGCTGCCCTACGACACGCTGAAGGATTTGAAGCCGGTGACGCTGGTCGCCAAGGTGCCGGAATTGCTGGTGGTCGCCAACAACGTGCCGGCGAAATCGATGCCGGAATTGCTGGCGCTCGCGAAGGCAAAGCCGGGACAGCTCAATTTCGCTTCCACCGGACCGGGCTCAATGCCGCATCTCGCGGGCGAACTGTTCAAGTCCGCTGCCGGGATCGACATCGTGCATGTGCCCTACAAGGGTGCGGCGCCCGCGGTGAACGACATTATCGGCGAGCAGGTGCAGATGGTATTTCTCGATATCCCGGTGCTGCTGCCGCAGGTGCAGGCCGGCAAGGTGCGCCCGATCGCGATCGGCAGCCGTGAGCGCGCACCGTCGCTGCCCGATGTGCCGACCACCGGCGAAGTCGGCCTGCCGCAGATCGAGGCGGAGAACTGGTATGGCATGGTGGCACCGGCCGCCACGCTGCCTGCGGTGATCGCGAAGCTGCATCGGATCACGGCCGAAGCGCTGAAAAGCCCGGAGGTGAGGGACAAGCTATCGAGCCAGGGCGCGATTCTCGTAGGGAATACGCCGGAGGAATTCGCAGCCTACATCCAGAGCGAGATCGACAAGTGGGGCAAGGTCGCGAAAGCGGCGAATATCAAGGCCGGGCAATGAACTTTATTGCCTTGTCATGGCCGGGCTTGACTGGCCATCTCGCCTAGGGACGCAACCCCGCCTGATCGGGGACACCGGGACAAGCCCGATGATGACGAATGATGAGAGGGTTCACCTCACCGCGAACGGATTCTTCCACATTCCGGCCTTGCGACCGGCCAGCAGCCAATAGACGAAACCGCCGAGGATGCCGGCCGCCGTCACCAGTTGCAGTCCGTAGCCGACCGGCGAGATGTCGGTGGTGTTTTCGAGTCGCAGCGAAATGTCGGACGAATACCAGGCGAGTGCCGCGATCAGTCCGCCGCCGATGGCGTAATAGAAGATCGAACGGATATCGAAGGTCTCTGCGATTGCGACCAGTATGACAGCCGGCACGAAGGCGGTCGCACCGGCAAAGCTGGTGGCAAGGAATGCCGCCGCAAAGAACATGAACTTCTCGACCGGATCGGAACTGACGCTGAACAATTCCGGCGCCATGACTCCGATTGCGAGCGCGATGCCCGCGGCAAGGATGGCGAAAATCAGCGAGAACAGAATGACGAACAGGCGGGTGACGAACATGGCGGGACCCCGAGAATCTCACTCTGTTTAGAGCGGCGCATGGCGGCCTGTCGACTCCCTCCGCCCGAAGGGAGGCAAAGAAAGAGCGTTCAATCCGTCGCTATCGCCCGAAGGCCGGCGCTACGGCCCGCAATCAGCCAATACACGGTGGCGGCAGCCAGGCCTACGACTGAGAACAGCGCAAGGCCCGCAAGACCTTCCCTCGATGTCAGACTGTCCGGCGCAGCAATCAAGCCGGGCAGAAATCCGGCGAGCGCGCCTTACACCGCATAGAACGCATAGCGGCGTTCCGCGGCGTATTCGGCATAGCCGACCGCAGGTAGAATCAGCAGCGAGGCAGCGGCGGCGAGGCCTCCAAAAGCAAACATGCGCGCGAAAATGCGATAGACGGTCCCACCGTCGATGGCGTTCTCCTGCGTCGCCCATGCAATCGAAAACAACAATCCGGCGACCACGCAGGCAGCGATATACGCGAGCACGATGATGCCAAGACGGGAAAGATAATTCACGGTCGCCCTTCAGTCGGTCATTGACATGGCACGCAGCGCCATGCGCTCACGTGCCGAAAGCTTTTCGGTTTCGCTCTTCAGTTGCCCGCAGGCGGCGAGAATGTCGCGGCCCCTCGGCGTGCGCACCGGCGAGGCATAGCCGGCATTGAACACCACCTCGGAGAATTTCTCGATCTGCTCCCAGTCCGAGCACTCATATTTCGAGCCCGGCCACGGATTGAACGGAATGAGATTGATCTTGGCGGGAATGCCTTTCAGGAGCCGCACCAGCTCCTTTGCGTCCGAGAGTGAATCGTTGACGCCCTTGAGCATCACATATTCGAAGGTGATGCGGCGCGCATTCGACACACCCGGATAGTTGCGGCAGGCGTCGAGCAATTCGCGGATCGGATATTTGCGATTGAGCGGCACAAGCTCGTTGCGCAGATCGTCCCGCACCGCATGCAGCGAGATGGCCAGCATACAGCCGATCTCGGCGCCGGTGCGCGCGATGTTAGGAACCACGCCGGAGGTTGAAAGCGTGATCCGCCGCTTCGACAGCGAGAGGCCCTCGCCATCAGATGTAACGTGCAGTGCGTCGCGGACATTCTCGAAATTGTAGAGCGGCTCGCCCATCCCCATCATCACGATATTGGAGATGCAGCGCTCGCCTTCGGTCGGCAGGCCCTCGCCCCGGACGCGTTCGGTGCCGAGGTAGTCGCCGAGCCGGTCGCGCGCCACCATGATCTGGCCGACGATCTCGCCCGGCGTCAGATTGCGCACCAGGCGCTGCGTGCCGGTATGGCAGAACGAACAGGTCAGCGTGCAGCCGACCTGGCTCGATACGCAGAGCGTGCCGCGGTCGCTTTCGGGGATATAGACGCACTCGATCAGGTGCGGCCGCTCGCCTTCATGTTCGCTTGCGAGCTTGAGCAGCCATTTGCGGGTGCCGTCGGACGAAGCTTGCTCGGTGACGACTTCCGGCCGGTCGAGCGTGAAATGCTTTTCGAGTTGGTCGCGCATCGTCCTGCCGATGCTCGACATCGGCCCGAAATCCTGCGCGCCCCGCACATAGAGCCAGTGCCAGATCTGCTGCGCGCGCATCTTGCGCTCGCGTTCCGGCACGCCGATGCCCCCCAGCATCTCGGCAAGGCCGGCCCGCGACGCGCCGACCAGCGACGGCTTTTCAGGCGCGACATAAACCTCGAGCGGGGTCTTTTCGAGCGGGGCGTTGGCGGGGGCCAGGGTCATGGGCCGCTATATAGGCGAGCGCGGGCAGTTTGCCCAATCATCGCGGCGCCGATCAGCGGCACTCCTGCGCCGCGCGGTCGAGTGCCTGGGCGACGCCCTTGAGCGAAAATTTGTCGATGGTCTTGGTACCGCGGCCGGATTCGCCACGCACCGTCACGTCGGCGGAACCCCTGCGCAAGGCATCGACCAGACGCACTTCCTCCGCGGCGTTCTTCACCCAGGCTCCGTCATTCTGCGTATACATGGCGAAGTTGATATTGCCGACCTCGACCGTCGCGTCGGTATTGGCCTTGAACGGATAGCCGAAAATCACCGACACCTCTTCCTTTACCTTCTCGGCCGGGCGGGTAGAGACGAAGAACCAGGCCGGATCGCGCGGGCGGCCCGGCGGCACGGTTTCCGAGACGCCCGGCTTCGCGAGAGCAAAGCAGATCTTTTTGCCCCCGGGCGAAGCTGTATACGCCCCCCAGTCCCCGAACTGCCCGAGCAGCTGGGCACCCGCAGCTGGCGATTGCGCGAGCGCCGAATCACCGGGCAGCCCGCAAGCCAGCAGGTACGTCCCTAGGACGCTGAAAAATAGCGGGAATCTTCTGCGAAAGCTCATCGGGCGCGCACCTTGGAGATTCGATTTTGCAAGATTCGGAGTGACCGTAGGAAGGTTACCACAATCGGGGGTTTGCAATAATAAGCGAAAATCGGCGATGTGATGGCGCGCGGGTATTTCGCGCGGGCGGCGCGAGACTCTTTGCCGCGATTCGGATCGGAGTTTTCGATGAAGGCCGTTCTCTGCCACGCTTATGGAGCCCCCGACGACCTGAAATTGCAGGACCTGCCGGAGCCACACGCCGGCGAAGGCGAAGTGGTGGTGAAAGTCGCAGCCGCAGCCCTGAATTTTTTCGACACGCTTCTGATCGCCGGCAAGTATCAGGTGAAGCCGGATTTCCCGTTCTCGCCGGCCGCGGAATTCGCGGGAACGGTGCACAGCGTCGGCGCGGGCGTGACAGGATGGAAAATCGGCGACCGCGTGATGGGCTATTCTGCCTATGGTGCCGCGCGCGAATTCTACGTGACCAGGGCCTCGCGACTGGTGCGCGTGCCCGACAATCTGGAACTGGAACGCGCGGCCGGATTATCAGTCACCTACGGCACCACCATCCACGCATTGAAGGATCGCGCGAAACTTAGAAAGGGTGAGACACTGGCAGTGCTGGGTGCGGCCGGCGGCACCGGTCTTGCGGCAATCGAGATCGGCAAATTGATGGGTGCGCGCGTGATTGCCTGCGCCTCGTCCGACGAAAAATGCGAATTCACAAGAAAGCATGGCGCCGACGAAACCATCAATTACGGGCGCGATGATTTTCGCAGCGAATTGAAACGCATCGGCGGCGCGCGCGGCATCGACGTGATCTACGATTCCGTCGGCGGCCCCTATGCGGAGCCTGCGATCCGCTCGATGGCGTGGGAAGGCCGCTATCTGATCATCGGCTTCGCAGCCGGCGAAATTCCGAAAATCCCGCTCAATCTGCCGCTGCTGAAAGGCTGTGACCTCGTCGGCGTGCACTGGGGCGCTTTCGTCGATCGCGAGCCGGAGAAAATGGCACAGGAAATGGCGCAGATCGTGCGCTGGTGCGCGGAGGGCAAACTGTCCGCGCATGTGCACGCGGTCTATCCGCTCAGTCAGACGGCGCAGGCATTGAGGGACATCGCCGCCCGCAAGATCATGGGCAAGGCGATTTTGAAACCGTAGATGCTATCATTCCGGGCTCGCGATCTGGAGGTCGCGCCCCGGAATGACCTACTCCGTCAGCTTTCTGCGCGCGGCGTCGTAATGCTCGGGCTTGATCGAATCCATCACGAGCTTCATCGCGGCGGCAAGCACCGCGGCATCGTCGGCAAAGCCGAACACCGGCAGGATGTCGGGAATGGCATCGAACGGCAGCACGAAATAGGCAAGCGCGCCGAGCAGCACGACGCGGGTCTGCACCGGCGTCTGCCGGTCGAACGCGCAGTAATAGGCGGCGAGCAAATCCTCCACGAAGGGCAGCTTGCCGGCCACGCGCGCGACCTTCGGCCAGAAACCTTTCTTCACCGTCCGCTCATCGGCGGCGGTTTTCTTTTCGAACAAAGCCTCATCGGCGGTGGCGGCTCTGGCGCGGACCATCTAAACCTCCCCCAAAAGCTGCAAACGGTTGCGAACAAGGCGTCGCGCGAATTTACGCTCCAATAAATGGTCCCTGCAGCCGACCACCGCAAGCTCGCCGTAAGTCCCTGCCGGCGTTGATTTATCCGGCCACCGACTCCGCCGGGCGCAGTTGCGTGGAGGCCCTGTCCTCGTTCTTGCCGATCAGCAGGACGATCGCCGCGGCAATCATGCAGAGCGCGCCGGCGATGAAAAACGCCGGCAGATAGCTTGCCAGCAGCGTCCGGCTCAGACCGCCGCCGAATGCGGCTGACGCTGCGCCGAGCTGATGGCCGGCAAAGACCCAGCCGAACACGATATTGGCGCGCTCGCGTCCAAACCGTTCGGCGATCAGCCGCACCGTCGGAGGCACGGTCGCAAGCCAGTCCAGCCCATAGAACATGGCGAACAACCCGAGCGCGTAAAAGGAAAACGAGGTGAACGGCAGCACCAGCAGCGACAGGCCGCGCAGCCCGTAATACCAGAACAGCAGCCAGCGATTGTCGTAGCGGTCAGACAGCCAGCCCGATCCCACGGTGCCGAGAAAATCAAACGCACCCATTGCCGCCAGCACGCTGGCGGCGCCAAGCGGCACGATGCCGACATCTCCGCACATGGCAATGAAATGGGTCTGGATCAGGCCGTTGGTCGAGGCGCCGCAGATGAAGAAAGTGCCGAACAAAATCCAGAAGGCCGGCACCTTTGCGGCATTGGCCAGCACCGTGACCGGCTCCCACAATGTTGAGAGCAGGTTCGCACGCTCCGTCGGCGGCGGCTGCATTTTGGTCTCGCCAAAGGCCGCAAGACCAAGTTCGGAAGGCCGGTCACTCATGAAGATCACGACCAGCACCGCGGTCACAACCAGCGCCAGGCAGACAATTCCAAGCGTAATCCGCCAGCCGTAATTGTCGGTCACGCTCGCCAGCATCGGCAGGAACAGCAACTGGCCGGAGGCCGAGCTTGCGGAAAGGATGCCGATCACAAGCCCGCGACGTTCCGAGAACCAGCGGGTAGCGATGGTCGCGCCGAGCACCATCGCGGTCAGTCCGGTCGCAACCCCGAGCAGAAGGCCCCAGTACAGCACGAGCTGCCAGAGCTGGGTCATGCCCAAGGATAACAGCAGCGCGGCAGCGATCGCGAGCAACGCGCCAGTCACCATTCGCCGGACGCCGAAGTGATTGAGCAAGGCCGCCGCGAATGGCGCGAGCGAACCGAACAGGATGAACCGGATCGCGAGCGCGGAAGAAATCTCCGATGCGTCCCAGCCGAATTCCTTTTGCAGCGGCACCATCAGGACGCCCGGCGTCCCAAGCGCACCGGCGGTCACCAGCATGGTGAGGAAGGTCGCGCCTACGACCACCCACCCGTAATGAACGTTCCATCGTTGCAGGACGGGTGCAAAAAGGGATGAGAGCATGAGCCGGACTTTCCTGGGAAAGATCGTTGCAGGCCGGGCGATCAGGTTAAATGATGATAATCATGTAACTTGACCTATTTATGTTAGACGTCATATAAAAGTCAAGGCTGTGAATTTGAGGATCGTGCCATGAAGGTGAGCCGGGAACAGGCGGATGCCAATCACGAACGCATCATCGATGTGGCGAGCCGCATGTTCCGCGAAAAGGGCTTCGACGGCGTCGGTGTCGCCGAGCTGATGAAGGCGTGCGGGCTGACGCATGGCGGCTTTTACGGCCATTTCGGATCGAAGGACGACCTGGTGGCGCAGGCGGCAAACCGCGCCTTCGATCGTTCCAGCGAGTTCTGGGGCTCGATCGTGACCGGATCGAAGGAGCCATTCTCCGCGCTGGTGGACCGTTATCTGGCCGACACCAAGCTCTCAAAGCCCGAGACCGCCTGCATGTTTGCGGCGCTCGCGCCGGAGGCGGCGCGCCGCGGACGTCCGGTACGCAAGGTATTTTCGGACGGTTTTCGTACACTCACCGACATCATCGCGAAGCTGCTCCCCTCGCAATCCGGAAACAAGGCGCGCACCACCTCAATCGCGATTTTCTCCGAACTGGTCGGAGCGCTGGTGCTCGCTCGATCGGTCGATGACCCGCAATTGGCAAAGGACATCCTGCAGGTCGTGAAGTCCGATCTCAAAGCGAGATTTCCAGATCCGAAGGCCGGCTGACCTTCACCGCCTGTGATCTTTCGCCATCACTCGCTGAAGCGCTCCGACATTGCAACGCCGAAGCGCATTCACGCTTGGCTAAATCGTGTATCGTCCGCGCCAGCTGCAAAGTCGACTGAATGAGCGGCTACGAATAGCGCCTCGACCAAGTCACGCTTCAGAACACGACAAGGAAACGCAACCAATGCACTGTCTCACTGTCATCTATCCGCGTCCCGACAATCCGGACCATTTCAAGAAATACTATAAAGAGACCCACATCCCGCTTGCCAAGCAGCTACCCGGGCTGAAATCCTGCGCCTATGCCTACCCGGCGGCGATCGGGCCGGCCGACAATGTGCCGTTCTGCATCTTTCAAGCCTGGTTCGACGGCCCTGAAGCCATGGGTCAGGCGATGCAATCGGACATCGGCAAGAAGGTCGGCTCCGACGTGCCGAATTATTCGCCGAAGGGCGCAACCATCTTTCATTTCGCGCAAGAATAGTAACCAGGAACAATAGCAGTGCAGGAAACGACCCGATACAATCTGACCATCGGCGGCAAGTCCGTCCCCACTCAGGATCATTTCGAGGTTCGCAATCCGTCGACCGGTGAAGTCGTAGGCCTTGCGCCCAAGGCAAGTGCAGCCGACCTCGATCAGGCCGTCGACGCCGCGCAGACCGCCTTCGCAACCTGGTCGAAGACCTCGCAGGACGAGCGCAAGAAGCTCTGCCATGCGGTCGCGCAAAAGCTGGCCGACAATGCCGAAGAGATCGCGCGCCTGATCACGCTCGAACAAGGCAAGCCGCTGAACGGGCTTGGCTCGCGTTTCGAGATGGGCGGCGCTGGCGCCTGGGCGCATTACACCGCCGATCTCGATATCCCGGTGAAGGTGCTGCAGGACAACAACGAGGGCCGCATCGAGCTGCATCGCCGGCCGATCGGTGTCGTCGGCTCGATCACGCCTTGGAACTGGCCGGTGCTGATCGCGATCTGGCACATCATCCCGGCGATCCGTGCGGGCAATACGGTGGTGAACAAGCCGTCGCCGTACACGCCGCTGTCCACGTTGCGCATGATCGAACTGATGAACGAGGTGCTGCCCGCCGGCGTGGTGAATGGCATTGCGGGCGAAGACACAATCGGTGCCGCCATGTCCTCGCATGACGGGATCGGCAAGATCGTGTTCACCGGCTCCGCCTCGACCGGCAAGAAGGTGATGTCGAGCGCGGCACAGACGTTGAAGCGGCTCACGCTCGAACTCGGCGGCAACGATGCCGGCATCGTGCTGCCGGATGTCGATCCGAAGCAGATCGCGCCCGGCCTGTTCTGGGGCGGCTTCATCAATAACGGCCAGACCTGCGCCGCGCTGAAGCGGCTCTATGTGCATGACGACGTCTATGACGATGT
>Ga0190274_10001311_pt1 | contig 14622 bp, 17 predicted proteins | sample Popmic531T_FD_133002 | JGI IMG/M metagenome (GOLD analysis project Ga0190274, IMG submission 133002) | Populus adjacent soil microbial communities from riparian zone of Yellowstone River, Montana, USA - 531 T | ecosystem: Environmental > Terrestrial > Soil > Riparian zone | place: USA: Montana...
GAGTGCCACCCCTACAAGTTATACATCTTTTGGCAAACCAGAGTCGTTTTTGCGGGAGGGGCACGACAAGAAAGAGTAGATGAAACAGTCAATTGTACATATCGCACTGGTCGTTAGAGATTACGATGAGGCAATAGAGTTTTACACAAAAAAGCTCCATTTCACTTTGGTTGAAGATACATACCAGCCCGAACAGGATAAACGTTGGGTAGTGGTCTCTCCTCCTGGATCGATTGGCACTACGTTGTTGTTGGCCAAAGCATCAAAACCAGAACAGGAATCTTTCGTTGGTAATCAGACTGGTGGGCGAGTGTTTCTATTTCTCAACACTGATGATTTTTGGAGGGATTACCACGATATGATTGCTAAGGGAATAAAGTTTGTGCGTGAGCCTAAGAAAGAAGTCTATGGTCTGGTGGCGGTCTTTGCAGATTTGTATGGCAACCTCTGGGATCTGCTGGAGCTCGGAAAAGATCACCCAATACTGAAGCGAACCGGCGCCGAATAAAGTATTTCTCAACTTGGGTTGGTACTGAATGATCAAATTCGTTTCCGGAGATATTCTCCAAACCAAATCGGCCTTTATTGCCCAGGGCGTTGCCACTGATTCCCAGGAGGGCATGGGGACGGGTTTGGCTTTTAAGATTTCATCGAAATGGCCGGATGCGCAAAAACACTTTAAGCAATTTACACGTAGTCAGAAGTTTCAGGGAGGAGATTTGTTTGTGGTAGCGCCGGCAAAGAATCGGCCTGGCATCATTTACATAGCCACTCAGCCAGACATGTATCACGCCTCGGCATCATTTCTGAATCGTGGTCTGCGCAAGCTCGCTCGACACTGTGTGAAGCAAAAGATTGAGAGTATCTCGCTGCCGAAGATCGGTGCTGGTTTGGGCAAATTGGATTGGGAAGACGAGGTGAAGCCTCTGTTGATGAAGCACCTTGAAGATTTGGACACGAGCTTCTTCATCTATGAAGACTTCAAGCATGAATATGAAAATGGTTGAACAGACGGCGGCGGTTTCACGCTTTGGGAATCAGCGCTGGGACCGCGGGCGCCCTCGCCCGTAAATGAGCGCGCCAGCGCGAACGATGCTGAGGATGTGGTCAGGTTCGAAAACAAGAAGAAGCTTCTAGGCGAACGTTGCGGGCGAGGGCGCCCGCGGTCCCAAAAGCAGGTGTCTATGAGAAGAGTTCGCTACGCAGTTGCCATGAGTCTGGACGGATACATCGCCGGTCCAAAAGGCGAGGCAGACTGGATCATTATGGATCCGGAGATTGACTTCGGTGCGTTGTTCGCCCAGTTTGACACGTTCCTGATCGGACGCCGGACGTTTGAGCCGATGGCCAACGTAAAGAAGGGCAAGACTCCCGGCGTGAAGACCTTCGTCTTCTCGCGGACGCTGCGGCAGGAGGATTATCCGGGCGTGACGATTGTCGCCGAGGGGGTGGAAGAGACAGTGGCCGCCTTGCGCGCGGAGCCGGGAAAGGATATCTGGCTGTTTGGTGGCGGTTCGCTTTTTCGCAGCCTCCTCGACGCCGGGTTGGTAGATACAGTTGAGGTAGCGATCATGCCAGTCCTTCTCGGCGAGGGAGTTGCGCTCCTTCCGTCACCCGCCGGGAAAACGAAACTCAAGCTGACGGGCCACAAGGTGTACAAGAGCGGGATTGTTTCCTTGGAGTATGCGGTCCAATAGATCGCAGCGTGTGAACTTGTCAGAGACTCTGAGTTAGTGTCCCTTCGTGAGATTTAGTGTAATTTCGTGGATCGTCCCACCGCTTAAGAAGTCGATCCACTAAGTGACACGAAATCTCACGAATTGGAGGTCAGAGTTTTGACGGGCCAAAAAACATGGATGATGATCGCCGAGACTTTTTATTCAACTCAGCTCGCGCGAGTGCCTTTGCACTTGCCAGTACCGCACTTTGGCGAACCTCGTCTGCCGCGGAGCAAAGCGGACGAGGACACGAACTAGCAACTATGACCATCATCCAACTGTCGCGGCTTCTTGCCAGTCGGAAGATCACCAGCCGCCAACTCGTCGAACAGTCGCTGGCCGCAATCAAAGACCCGCAAGGAGAAGGCGCGCGCACTTTCCTCCTGGTCCATGATAAGGAAGCTCTGGCTACTGCCGACCGCGTGGACGCGCAGCGCCGTAGCGGTACAAAGTTACCCGCACTCGCCGGCATCCCGATTTCGATCAAAGACTTGTTCGACGAAGCCAATGTGGTCACGTTGGGTGGTTCGAAAGCGCTGGTGGGTACGCCGCCGGCGACACGCGACTCGACCGTCGTCGAACGATTGAAAAAAGCCGGCGCGGTGATTGTGGGCCGCACCAACCTTACCGAGTTTGCCTACTCAGGCCTGGGCCTTAACCCACACTACGGCACACCGAAAAATGCGTTCGAGCGCAGCACTGGCCGCATTCCTGGCGGCTCGTCATCCGGTGGAGCTATCTCAGTCCTCGACGGCATGGTGGCTGGTGCGATTGGTACCGATACGGGCGGATCGGTCCGCATCCCAGCCGCTCTGAACGGAGTGGTTGGCTTCAAACCCACCGCCCGGCGCGTACCACGAGACGGTGTGTTGCCGCTGTCGTTCACGCTCGATTCCGTCGGGCCGATTGCCAAAACTGTCGCTGACTGCGTCCTGCTGGATCAGGTGCTGAGCGCCGAGATTGGCAAGGTTCCGGAGTCTGCCCAGCTACGCGGCTTACGTCTCGCAGTGCCAAAGACCGTGTTCCACGATGACCTGTCACCAGCCGTTGCTAATGCCTTCACCGCTGCGCTTGGTCGTTTGTCCGCCGCCGGCGCGACCATCATCGAGCTGCCGATGGCGGAATTCGCACAAGCTGCTGCCGTGAACCCGGGCGGAGGAATCTCCAGTGCTGAAGCTTTTTCATGGCACCGGCGATGGCTGAAGGATTCGGCTGATAAGTATGATCCGCGGGTCCTCGTTCGAATTCGTCGTGGTGAGACGATCACTGCGGCGGACTACCTCGAAATGTTGCGCCGACGCGAACGCTTCGTCCTCAACATCAATGCCGCCGCCAGCGGCTACGACGCGATGCTGATGCCGACCACGCCTGACACCGCGCCGACGATCGCCGAAGCCGGCAAGGACGACGAAAGTTATTTTCGCTTCAACGGCCGCATGCTGCGTAACCCGTCAATCGTCAACCTGTTCGACGGCTGCGCCGTTTCGCTGCCGTGTCATGAACCCGGTAGCGCACCGGTGGGTTTGATGATCGCCGGCACACAAAACACCGACCACAAGATTCTGGCCATCGGACTCGCTGTGGAGGAAGTTGTTTCGAAGCAGCGAATCTAAACGTTCTTTAGTGCGATTTCGTGTGTTTTCGTGGATCGTATGGCCCCGACTGCCCAAAGACCGATCCACGAAACCACACGAAATTGCACCAAAAGATCCCGCTCTCAAACCGCTGGACCTTAACAACTTAGGAGGATGGGCAATGAACACTAAAAAGAGCTTCCCCCCGCAACACTCGAAACCAGATCCGGTGCTATTGGTGCTCGGGCTGTTATTAGTCGTAGTCGTTGCCATTCCTGGTATGTCACAGACCCGGCCGCGCGGTCGCGATCTGGGAATTCCGTTTCCTGGGAAGGCCGGTCCGATGAATGCCATCACAGACGTTCCCGGTGTCGCTGTGGGACACGTGACGCTCATCGAAGGCGAAGGCAAACTCATACCGGGCAAAGGGCCTATTCGCACTGGCGTCACGGCGATCCTTCCGCGCCCGCGCGGTAACTGGGATCCGGTGTTCGCGGCCACATACAACCAGAACGGCAACGGCGACATGACCGGCATCAATTGGATCAAGGAATCCGGTTTTATGGAGGGTCCGATCCTGTTGACTGGAACACACAGCGTCGGAACAGTGCGCGACGCTGCGATTCAGTGGCAGATAAAAAACGGCCGCGATTTTTTATTCACCTATCCCATCGTCGCCGAGACGTTTGATTTTTTGAACGATGCGAACGGCGAACACGTGAAGCCGGCCCACGCATTTGAGGCGCTCGATCGCGCCAAGCCCGGCCGTGTGGAAGAAGGTGGAGTCGGCGGCGGTACGGGAATGGGCTGCAACGGATTCAAAGGCGGCATTGGCACTTCGTCGCGTGTGCTGACGGCTTCGCAAGGAGGGTACACCCTAGGCGTGTTGGTCCAATGCAACTACGGTGGAGACCTGCGCATCCTCGGAGTCCCAATTCGTCCGGAAATCACCGACCTGCGAACCTGCACAGTATTGCCGCAACCATTGACCAGGCCCTGGACTCGCGGGATTTCACCGTGCCCAAGCTCGGCGGCAACCGGACGTGGCGCCCGTGAGGACGGCAGCGTAGGTGACCATGAAGGCCGCGGCTCGATCATCGTGATCGTTGCCACCGACGCGCCGCTGCTGCCACATCAACTTGAGCGTATCGCGCGACGGGTCAGCCTTGGAATGGGACGGTTAGGTAGTTTCGCAGGCAATTCATCCGGTGATTTGTTCCTCGCGTTTTCAACCGCAAACGCCGGCGCCGCGAAACCCGAAGGCACTCCGTCGTTAACCATGTTGCCGAATGACCGGATCGATCCGCTCTTTCAGGCGACGATCGAGGCAACCGAAGAAGCCGTCGTCAACGCAATGCTGGCGGCCCAAACGATGACCGGCGCCGACGGTATCCGCGCCTTTGGCTTGCCAGGCGAGCGGGTAGTGGCGGCGTTGAAGAAATACAACCGGATGAAGTAATGGCGATGAGGGGTGAGCCTTCCGCACTCAGTGGGACTCGGATCTCCGAGCGCGAGATTGTAGTTGGCTCCTTTTCGTCCTGTTTCGCGTAATTTCGTGGATCGTATCCCTTTCCCGGACTGGGCAACGATCCACCAAATCACACGAAACTAAATGACACGAAAAAGAAGCTCGACTTTATTGAGAAGTTCCTGGTCATAACTTGGAGAAGCGAATAGAGGAAATCTGAGAATGAGAATATTTCGACGTGCAAACCTATTGATGCTCTTGCCGGCTCTGCTTTGGTTAGTACCGGCAGCTTATGCCCGGGATGTTTCCGATGTTGCAGAGGAGGTTAAAGCTATAGTTAAAGAGAAAGCACCATGCTGGAAAGTATTTCGTCAGGAAGAGCGTAAGCAGGCCGCATTCTGGGAGATTGATCTGGATTGGGTGTGTGGGAAGGAGATCGTGGGCGCCTATCTTTATCAAACACCTTCAGTTGAAACCGCCAAGAAGCTGCTGAATGACATTGTTACCTCCCCGGTTCAGTCCTTGACGACCACCCCAGGGCATCCGGTAATCAATGAGAAATTTGGTGACGAGTCGGACGTTCGATCTTACTTCGCTTATTCGAACAGCAGCTATGTGTTCTTCCGGAAAGGAAACATCGTGGTTCGAATAGATTCGAGCGGCTCTGGGAAAACATCATCTCAAAAAACGCTCGAGAATGCCGTGCTCTTTGCTCAGCTCTTCGCCGAGCGTATATCTTCGTCCAGGAGCTCAAGCTTGGTTCGTGTTCTTTCGTGTTCTTTTTCGTGTGATTTCGTGGATCGTGTTACCTTCGGGCCCAAGAGAGAACGATCCACGAAATAACACGAAATCACGCTTCACGAAATCACACTCTCACGAAAGAACACGAAGCCGGGGCACGTTCATTAATGAGAATAATCGTCTTCATCATCACTCCGTGATTCAACTCGCCTGCGCCGTGGCTGGTTTGGTGGTTTTGTTGCTGGCAATGAATGGGTATAGCGAGCGTCAGGCGACCCCGGGCCTTATCCTTTACCTTGCCGTCGGTCTCATTAGTGCAGTGGCCCTCGGCATTGCGAGCGCCTTTATGGCGAAGCGTTTGGTCGAGAAGCGATCGCTGGGCGGCTTTGCTGCTTCCACGATCGCCGTGGTCACCGCTCCGATTATTGGCGTGCTAATTTTGATTGCCGCTTCCTTCGCCGCCGTTGCGCTGGTTGAGGTTGTACGTGGGATGAAATGAAGCCCCGAGCGCACGCCTGTCGTGAGCAGCCCGCCCCGCCCCGTAGGGGCGTAATGTTTATAGAACGCACGACTTCCAAAAGTCCTCCTCGCTCCAGCGGAGCGAAACAGAGGCCCGACTTGTTTACCGTGGGCGGAAAACATTGCGCTCCGCTGGAGCGCGGGTCGTGTTCACAGCGGTTTCTATAAACATTTGGCTCCGCTGGAGCCAGAACACTACTAGGTTGCGGCCGAGAGTGTTCTGTGAACACTGTGTCTCGTCAAGAAAATTAGAAACAAACTCCCTGCTGAGAAGCGTATATCGTCTTACCATGGACATCGCACATACCGACGAGGCGGCACTCAACCGCACCGAAGAACCTGCGCTCAAACAAACCGGCGAACCAACGTCTCGAAAGCCGCTGCGGCTTTGGCCCGGCGTGGCCGCCGCCGTTGTGCTGCTGCTCGGTCGGTTTATCGTCCCCAGCGTGCTACCTGAGGCAATGCTCTACGGACTGTTGGCCGGGCTCGTCGGATTATTGGCGATCGTCCTGTGGTGGATGTTCTTTAGCCGCGCGCCCTGGATTGAACGCCTGGGTGCGTTTGTGCTGATGAGTGTTGCGGTCTATGCGACCTCGCGCGTCATCCACATATCGCTTAGTAACGGGGCCATGGGATACCTGCTTTACGTCCTGATTATTCCGATCCTGTTACTTGCATTAGTCGTCTGGGCGGTAGCCACTCGTCGCCTTTCCAACAAACTTCGTCGCGTGTCAATGGTCATCGTCTTCCTGCTCACGTGCGGAGCTTTCACGCTCATTCGCACTGGCGGCTTTACTGCCAACTTCGATAACGACTTCCACTGGCGTTGGTCCAAAACTCCTGAAGAACGGCTCCTGGCCCAGGCCGCGGATGAGCAGGCGGCGCTCGCACTGGCTGCGAAGGCGCCTTCGTCGACCTCGCCGGCGGCGACGGGAGCCGACTGGTCTGGTTTTCGGGGAAGTAATCGTGATGGCATTGTTCGCGGTGTGCGCATCGCGACAGACTGGTCTGCCTCACCGCCCGTTGAGATGTGGCGCCGGCCGATCGGACCGGCGTGGTCTTCGTTCGCGGTCCATGGCGACCTCCTGTACACACAGGAGCAACGTGGCAACGACGAGATCGTCGCGTGCTACAACGTGACGACCGGTAAGCCCGTCTGGAAACACAGCGACGCGGCCCGGTTCTGGGAGTCGAATGGCGGCGCCGGTCCACGCGGGACGCCGACCCTCAGCAATGGGCGCGTCTACTCGTTAGGTGCAACCGGAATCCTGAACGTACTGAAGGCTGACGACGGCTCGGTTCTCTGGTCTCGCAACGCGACCTCCGAAACAAAGACGAAGTTACCGATGTGGGGTTTCTCCAGTTCACCCCTGGTAGTCGGCGATCTTGTAATTGTCGCTACGGCCGGCACGATGGCAGCTTACGATCTGGCCAGCGGCCAGCCTCGCTGGGTGGGCCCGGACGGCGGCGGTGGGTACAGTTCGCCGCATCTGGTTTCGATTCAGGGAGTCCCACAGATCCTGTTGTTAAGTTCAACCGGCGCGACCAGCGTGGCGCCAGCCGATGGCAAGCAGCTCTGGCAGCACCCGTTGTCGCCGGGTGCGCGCATAGTGCAACCCGGCCTGACGGCGGAGGGCGACATCCTGCTTCATGATGGCGATGGAAACGCCATGCGTCGCATAGCCGTCACAAACGGATCGGGTGGGTGGACCGTCTCCGAGCGCTGGGAGGCATTTGGGTTGAATCCCTACTTCAGCGACTTCGTCGTTCACAAGGGCTATGTCTACGGTTTCTCCGGCAGCAGCATCGCGTGCGCTGACCTCAAGGATGGTGAACGCAAGTGGAAGGGCGGTAGCTACGGTCAGGGCCAGCTCGTATTGTTGGCCGATCAGGATTTGCTGCTGGTGTTGTCGGAGGAGGGTGAGTTGGCGCTGGTTGGAGCGACCGCCGATCAGTTTAAGGAACTCGCGAGATTCCCTGCGATTCACGGCAAGACCTGGAACCATCCGGTGGTGGCCGGTGACGTACTGCTGGTTCGCAACGGCGAGGAGATGGTCGCGTTTAGATTGTCCCAATTGGGTCGCTAAGAAAGATACCGAGGCACAAGCGCGGGCGACGGCGGTTGTTCGTGTTCGTTTTGTGTGATTAAGTGGATCGTGCTCCCCTTGACTGAAAAAGCCCGCGCGCATCACACTAAATCTCACGAAACCACACCCAAGCGCATGCTGCTTTTGCACGCTGGTCAAGTTCTGTCACTAAACGAAGGATTCGCTGCAGATGGTTAAGCATCTCGTATTTGTTTACGGTACGTTGAGACGCGGCGATGAGCGATCAATGTCCTCAAGATTTCCGAATTCAAGATTTATCGCTGAGGCTACAGTCAACGGCAGTCTCTATGATCTGGGTGCCTATCCTGGCCTGGTATCGAACGACTCGAACTCATCGGTTATCGACGAAGTGTATGAAGTTGATGATGAGCTTTTGACGCAGTTGGATGAGTTTGAAGCGACCAGCAATTATTTGCGGAAGCAGATTGAAATCTCGTTTGGTAACCAAACAACGACCGGCTGGGTTTATGAACCCAATCCTCAATACTATTCGCCTCGCACATTAATAACTTCCGGTGATTGGATTGAGTATGCCAGGATGAATAAGTCCTGAGTGCTGAGTTCTGAGTTCTGAGTCAGAAACATTAGTGAACTCGCTATCAAAAGCGCGAAGGCACGCGCGCCTTCCCTGCCGCGGTTGTTCGGGTTCTTTTTCGTGTCATTTCGTGGATCGTTTGACTTCTCTTGCTACGAGAACGATCCACGAAATGACATTCCACGAAACTACACGAATCTCACGAAAGCGTTCAAAGGAACGAGTGGGTGGCGGGGGCGTTTAAGAATCAGGAACATTTTGAATAGGAGGAGGTAACTCATGAGGCAACTTCGAATCGCAGGCCTGGTTTTGGTCCTGGTCCTGGTTGTAGTGTTTTCATCTCAGGGTCAATCCATCCCGCTGGATGCCCCAACACCGGACGTTGCAGCTAAGCAAATAATTGACCGGAGCATTGCAGTTTATGCCAACTGCAACAGCTATGTTGATGAAGGTGAAGTGAAGACAATCTTCTATCAATCAAATGGGCCGAGAACAGTCATCAAACCCTTCACTACCGCTTTTGTAAGGCCCTCAGCTTTCCGGTTCGAGTATCAGGAGCTTAAGAATGAGGCCCTGTGGAGTAGGTACATCATCTGGCAGGATGCGGAAAGCGTCAAAACCTGGTGGTCCATCAAGCCCGAGGTTAAGAGTCCATCAAGCCTGGCGATGGCTCTGGCTGCGGCTACCGGTGTCTCGAGTTTGGCTTCGTATACGGTTCCTACTCTACTAATGCCTGAGACGCGCATGGGTAGTGATCTCAAATCTTTCTCAGCCATGAAACTGCAGGAACAGCAAGTTAATGGCAGGCAGGCTTACAAGATTGAGGGGGCAAATGCCCTCAGGAATCCAGTCACGTTTTGGCTGGATAAGGAGACTTTGCTAATTGTGAAGATCTTCCGTAAGGCCAAGTTTCCTAACTTTGAAACGGAAACAACGACGACTTATCGACCGAGGATAAATGAAGGAGCGGAAGGGAAACTCGCATTCGACGCTCCGGGGACCGGGAAGGGTTTCTAAGATAGGGGTGCCTTGTAAGAATCGACACGAGGCACAGAGTCTATGGAGTCAGCGCTGATAGCCGGGCGACTGCTTTTGCTGATAAGCACATTTGTGTTCCCGCAACTCCTCGGCGTGCTGCTCTATTTCCGGCTGACTCGATTCCCAAGGTGGATTGCTTTTACTCTGGGTGTATTAACTCCCCCTGCTCTCTTCTTTTTTCTTGCCCCATCATTCTTTTTTGATGGATTGCGGGAAGCTCAACTTAAGGGTGAAACGTGTGGCATGCCTGCGGTCGCTGCGGGCGTCCTCGTTCTACTGGGAACCGTTGCCCAAGTGTTTGTGAGCCTGATCGTGCAAGGTTATTTGTTTAGCGAAAGAGTTGTCCGAAGTCAGGTACGTAAGCCGTCCTAATGGAAAACACGTCCAGTGTGTGATGTGCGAGCGGGTGTGGCGAATCGAGAAAGGTAAAGGTTTGCGACCTGTTGATGACAAGGACTAAATACGTCCCGCGGTAGACCTTTTGAAATAGAGATCTTTCTTTATGGCGTCCGGGTGACGCCCCCCGGTCGTCACCCTTGGGATAATCAAAACATGAAGCCGCGACAACGACCTCGCAGCGAGTCGGCAGATCGGTCTGGACCTTTTCTTCGACGAATAACCGCCCTTCCGGAGTTGGTCGACGCCTCCATCTACCCTTTCAACGTCCGCGCGTTTTCGCATGGGATCAATGTTGAGTTTCGTGCCAACGTAACGTTTTTTGTTGGTGAGAATGGTAGCGGAAAGTCTACCCTGCTCGAGGCCATTGCCGAGTGTTGTGGCTTCAATCCCGAAGGCGGAAACCGGGATCATCATTACGCGACATTCGGAGACAGGTCGCCACTGGCGAAGGCCCTGCGGCTTTCGTGGAAGCCTAAAATAACTGAAGGGTTCTTTCTTCGGGCGGAGAGTTTCTACAATTTCGCTACCTATATTGAGCAGGTTTCGACGCTCCGTCCTTACGGCGGGAAGTCGCTCCACAAACAATCTCACGGCGAGTCGTTTCTGGCCCTGTTTGTGAACCGGTTTGAGCAGGGCATCTACATCCTCGATGAGCCGGAAGCAGCGCTTTCACCACAGCGCCAGCTTTCATTCCTCAAAATCATCCACGACCTGGAGAAGTCAAACCATGCCCAGTTTTTGATTTCTACTCACTCGCCGATCATTTTGAGTTACCCGGGCGCCATCCTTTTCAGTCTGGATGGAGATGCCATCCTCAAGGTCGATTACCGCGACACCGATCATTACCTACTCACACGTGATTTCCTCAACTCTCCCGAACGGTATTTCAAGACTCTGTTTACTAATGGGGAGGATGAGAATGCCGACGCCTAAACGCGACTCGATCACCCGGTGATTCAGTTTTGAGCCTCAACAATCAAGTTCAACGTGTACACTGGGACCGCGGGCGCCCTCGCCCGCACGGTGGGGAAGCACGGGCTTTCGGAAACAGGGCTACCTGCCGATTTGGTGAACCAGGTTCTCATCAAAATCGTATTTTGGTTTAGTCAACTCAGTTTCGAGAGACAGCGATGTACTGCCCTAACTGCGGAAACAAATCTTCGACGGACCAGCGGTTCTGTCGCTCTTGCGGCTTGGGCCTGGAGAAGGTCACCCAAACACTTGTTGAGCAGTTGCCAACGAGGTTGGATGACAATCTGGAAGCACAGAAAAACAGATTAGAGAAATGGGGTGTGGCCGCTTTCAGCGTCTTCGGCTTAGGGATGCTGGGCATGCTTCTCTACGGGATCGTTTACAAGCTGATGATGACTCAAGGTAAGGTCATGGCCGGTCTGGCGTTACTTGGTTTAATGGTCATGGTGGGTTGTGGTTTGCTCTCCGTAATCCTTTTTGCCAAGGCGAAAGAAGTCGAGCAAGCCAAACTTAAACGCCGGATAACCCAGGACGAGGTATTGACGCACAGCGAAACAACCAGGGAACTCCTGCCTGAAGGCCGACTCGAACCTGGACCCAGTGTCACAGAGCGCACCACCGAACTGTTGTTTGCTGATGAGAATGAGCGCCGCTAAGCGCTGAGTTGTAGGGGCGGCACTCCGTGGCCGCCCCGTCTTCTCGCCAGTGATAGTCAAGTTCTTACATCACCCAGCGCAACGAACGGGGTGGCCACGGAGTGCCACCCCTACGGTTGAAGCTGGGGTGCCAATTGCATGTTATGAATTCCTTCCAGCCCCAGGATGCAGAGTTTGAGAGTCGGATCCGCGAGAGCTTTGCGCGGCAGCCTGTCATGCGCTTGATCGGTGCCAGTCTCCAACGGGTGGAGCCTGGCGCGATTGATATAGCGCTTCATTACCGGGAGGATCTCACGCAGCAGAACGGCTACCTGCACGCCGGTATCATTACCACGATAGCTGATAGCGCTTGCGGTTATGCCGCGTATACGTTGATGCCTGCGGGCGCAGATGTTTTGAGCGTTGAGTTCAAGCTGAATTTGCTGCGCCCGGCCATGGCGGAACGGTTTCTGGCGGAGGCCAGAGTGGTGAAAGCGGGCGCAACGCTGACGGTGGCCCGCTGCGATGTATACGGATGGACCGGCGCCGAGGCGAAGATGGTGGCGACGATGGTGGCGACGTTGATTCGCAAGTAACAGTGGATGTCCGACACACTTCAGTTTGTCGTGATCGCGCCGGAGACGTCTGTGACGGGAGACGAGCGACAAACTAAACGAGACTCTGATTAAGTCGGAAGGTATTATTGTCCGTAGCCCGCAGAGCGTGGATATGCTATCGCCACACTCCGCGGGCTAAGGCAAATTGTCGGGCTTCAGGAAAGAACTTCGTGACTCAATCCGTAGGGCAGAGTTTTTCGTGGGAGTTAGTGTGAATCTAACTCATTAGATCCTGATCAGCGCTTCCTTTAGTTTGTTGCTCTGCCGGGTTAGAAACCTTTCCCGCGCAATCACGACAAACTAAAGTGTGTCGGACACTTAAGCGCTGATGAAAAAGGCAGGGCTGGCTATGAAAGTAGCATTGGGAATAAAGGCCCACTCAGGATGGGCAGCGCTGGTTGTCCTCGGCAGCAGCCTCAATGGTGATCTACAGATCGTCGACCGTCGCCGCCTGGAGCTGGTTGAGAAGGATGACGAGTCGTGGGCCAAACAGCCGTACCATGCAGCCGAGGAGTTAGACCGGGATGAAGCGCGAGTGCTGGTCAAGCGTGGCATCGAGACGGCCCGGCGAATTGCCGTTCGAGAGATGCGCTCGGCTATAAAGCGTCTACGTGAGGATGGTTATGAGGTCGAGGCGTCCGCGGTGCTCATGGGCCAACCCATGCCTGATTGGACGGTCGACGAGATCCTGGCTGTGCACTTTCGGATGCACAAGGCGGAAGGAGTGCTATTCCGCGACGTGCTGGCTCGCGCCGCGACGACTTGCGGCTTAAGATTCGTGGGTGTGCTCGAGAAGCAGTTGGCCGAGCTCGCCGAACGAGCTCTGGAGACTTCGATGAGTCGTTTGCAGAAGACTATTGCAGCGCTCGGTAAGTCAGCCGGTCCACCCTGGGGCAAGGACCAGAAGGATGCAGCGCTCGCTGCTATGATAGCGTTGCGGAGTTAATTCGTGTTTCCCCTTCGTGTGGTTTTGTGGATCGGTCTCTTAGCCGCCGGTGCAAAACGATCCACGAAATGACACGAAATCGCACGAATGAACACGGAAACGATTATGAAGGAACCGATCGCAGGTTTATTTGTGAGTAAGTATCCCACCTGTCGGCTGTTGCTTTGCATATTGTTCGTCGTCCTGGAAGCGAGTGGTGCCAGTGCGCAAGCGCAAGTATCATCGGTGTTCGACGATAGCCTCACGACAATAGCAGGCGAGTTGAAAATCGTGGCTTTGAAAGACTCCTGTAAATTCAACGTCACCCTGAACGGTAAGGTTGTTCTTAGAACTGATTGCGATGACGAGCGAAATGCATGGGCAACCACGCCAATACCCAGCATTCATACTTATTACAAATCCCATGGAGTGCGACCCTTTGATGAAGTAGTTCTTTTGCAGATGAACATGCTTGGTAATGCTTGTGATGGGGGACCGCTACTGTTTCTCGGGCTGAAGAGCGACAAAACCTTTTCCTTGTCTGGAATGATTGATTTTTGTGGTGGGTCACCGCCGGTGGTCACCTGGAGCGGGAGTAGAGTTACGGTTCTCATCCCCGGAGGTCCGCCGAATCGTGGCACCGGATATATTCCCGCGGAAACCTGGGTCTTTGAAAATGGCGTCGTGAAACGAGCGAAGCCAAACAAGAGGCGAAGGTAGACGTGCCGTTGCCGATTGCACACGGATTATTAGGTGCGAGTTTCAGCGCCGCCTTAGTGCCTCGATCGACAAAGCGTGCCTACGCGGTCTCAATTCTGACCGCCGCTCTCTTCGCCAACGCGCCAGATTTTGACTTCCTCCTGGTTTTTGCGTTCCATTCCAACTCATGGCACCGTGGCTTCACCCATTCAATTGTATTTGCTCTCGTCGTCTATTTAATTTCAACTTTCGTCCTGGGCCAACGCCGGCTTCAGGAGGCACTCGCTTATGGCCTGGCGTTTGGCTCACATGGGATGCTTGACTACCTCACCTCGAAAGAAGGAAGCGGCGTGGAGTTGCTGTGGCCTTTTTCTAATGAGAGGTTGCTGCTCGGCTGGTGGGGGCTATCTGAGGTGCCATCCAAACTTCCACCTTCGGGAGTCATAAAGGCCCTGGCGTTGGAGGTAGTTCTCTTTACACCGCTGCTTATTGTCGTCCTGCTACTACTAAGGCCCAGAGCGGGAGTGACGGCAGCGAATTGACGGAGTTGGAAACGTGAACCTCCAATGTGGCACTTGCACAGTTCGTTCGTGGCGTGAGGGCGATGAAGAGACGTTGCCGCTTCATGCCAACAATCGAAAGGTTTGGCTCAATCTGCGTGACCGCTTCCCGCA
>Ga0190274_10001312_pt1 | contig 14614 bp, 18 predicted proteins | sample Popmic531T_FD_133002 | JGI IMG/M metagenome (GOLD analysis project Ga0190274, IMG submission 133002) | Populus adjacent soil microbial communities from riparian zone of Yellowstone River, Montana, USA - 531 T | ecosystem: Environmental > Terrestrial > Soil > Riparian zone | place: USA: Montana...
ATCACTTCGGAACGAGAACTCGAGCCCGCCTTTGCCACGCTCGCGCAGCAACGCGTCGGCGGCCTGTTGGTGATGAACGCCCCTGTGTTTTTCACCAACCGCGAGCGGCTCGCGGCGCTCGCGACGCGGCACGCCATTCCCACGATCTATGACCGGCGCGAATTCGCGTTGGATGGTGGCTTGTTGAGTTACGGCGCCAGCACAAGAGATCAATACCGCCAATCCGGCCTCTGCGCAGGCCGAATTCTCAAGGGCGCGAAGTCTGCTGACCTGCCGGTGATGCAACCGACGGTTTTTGACCCGTCAATCTCAAGGCCGCAAAGACGATCGGCCTCACTGTACCTCCAACGATGCTCACGCGCGCCGATGAGGTGATTGAGTAGCGGGGGCAGCATGTCGGTTCATGGCATGACTCGGACCTCCCGGCATGTTCGCTTTTCGCCGCTTGAAGGGGCTAAGCGGACATCGATCAGCGAATGCCAACGGTCGCGATTTATGAGCGCGCGACCTAGCCTCCGCCGCGTCATTTGATCTCGACGATCTCCACCTCGGCATTGCCCGAGCGCGCCACGTCGCCGACGCACTTGCCGATCAGCGCCCGCGCAAGCGGCGAGACGTATGACAGCGCGCCGCGCGGGGGATCGCCCTCGTCCTCGCCAACGATGCGATAGGTTTGCCGCCGCCTGTCGTCGCGCAACAACGTCACCGTCGCGCCGAACGCGACCTCGGATGGATTGTCGCGCGGAGCGACCACTTGCGCGCTCGCGCGCCGTGCGGCCCAGTAGCGTGCATCGCGCGCGATTTGCGCGAGCGCGGCGCGGTCGCCCGCAGCTTGCCCGGCGGCAAGTCGTTGCCGCAATTCCTCAAGCCGATCGTCGATCGCTCTCAGTCCTTCAGGCGTCACCAAATTCGGATGCGGCGAGATCGGGCGGTCGGGGAGTGGCTCGGGCGGTTCTCCGCCATCCGGCTCTTTGACGAACGCCCGGCTCATACCTCAAAAATCGCCGCGGTTGCGGATGGCGCCGAGGTGCTCGTTGATGCGGAAAACGATCAGGATGAACTCGGCCGCGATCCGCGCGAAAATAACGCCGACCACCACGCCAAGAAGACTCGCCAGCAGCATGACGAAACCGACGCCGGGGCTGGCGACCATGGTCCCCAGCGCCGACACGACCCCGGTCAGTCCGATCAGCACCGTGATGCCGAGCGCCAGCCAGTAGAACAGCTTGATGATCGAAGGCGTGATGAAACGCTCCCACTGGAACAGGTCGCTGAAATTCAACATTGAAAAATCTCCTTCCGGCGGAATCGCGGGCGGTCAAGGCAATGGAGAATCTATTCGCGTCTGAATTGGGGCACCAGGGAGTTCGTCATTTTTTGGTGGCAACCGCGCACCAGTAGGGCTCGGACTGGGAAAACCGGACATCGACGAATCCCGCCGAGCCGAGCATGGCTTCGATTTGAGCTCGCGTAAATCGCTGTTCCAGCCGGGTGCAAAAGCGATCGAACGCATCCGTGCGCATCACGTAGAAAGACTTGTCGCGATAATAGGCGAGTGGCCAGGATCCCGGCAGCCGGCCGGCGGTTTCGAGCCTTCGCGCGACGCGCGCCAGGGGCCAGTATACGGTTGCGGCAATGAACTGGCTTGCCGCAAGGCGCAGGGCATGCGGCAAGCGGCTCACCACGACCCGCACCCATGCACTGACATGCCAGATCGCGCGAAACCAGCGCGGCCGATTGTCGAAGGCATAGTAGAGGTAGATCAGCAGCGGCGCGCCATGCTTGAGCTTGCGTGCGACGTCGTGGATCGCCGCGGCGGTGTCGGGCACATGATGCAGCACGCCCAGCGAGTACGCGAAGTCGAGGCTGGCGTCCGGCAGCGGTATGGGCGAGATGAAAGCTCACGTTCGGGGTGCCCGCCAAATTTTGTCTCGCCGTTTCCAGTGCCAGAGGGCTGGCGTCTAGGACGTGCAGATGCTTCACGCGGGGCGCAACCAGCACGGCCCATCGTCCGCTGCCGCATCCGACATCGAGCCCAATGGCGTGTTGCGGCAGCGCCTGCCATGGGAAGATCCCGAAATAGCCCTCGAATATCTTGGCGCGCTCGTTCGCTGAAAGCTCTTCGCCCTGCCGAAAGGTCGCCCATTCACGCCCAAATCCTTCGACGGTCTCGCGGTCGAGGTTGCCTTGGGCCGCCTTCGAACCTCGCTCAGGTTTCGGTTTGGTGGATGGAATGGCGCAGTCTAGTGCACGCCATTCGCCCTCGGAAGAGCGATGAAAGATACGGTTGACCGCTCGGCGTCGCGTCTCTACGGATCGGTTGTCGAAAGCGGAGTCCTCGTGTCGAAGCTCTACTGGGAAGACTTCAAGCCCGGCCGCGTGTTCGAGCACGGGCCGCGTCGCATCACCCGCGAGGAGATCGTCGGCTTCGCCGCCGAGTTCGATCCCCAGCCGATGCACCTCGACGAAGCCGCCGCCCGTGAAACGCTGCTTGGCGGCCTCAGCGCGTCGGGCTGGCACGCCTGCGGCATCGTGATGCGAATGTGCATCGACAGCTTCGTGCTCAACTCGGCGTCGATGGGTGCGCCCGGCGTCGACGAGGTCAAATGGCTGGTGCCGATACGGCCGGGCGACGATCTGACCCTGCGGTCCACGGTGCTCGAGACCCGCGCATCGAGAAGCCGGACCGACATGGGCTTCGTGAAATTCATTTTCGAATTGTTCAACCAGGCCGGCAAGCCGGCTGTGACGCTCACCACATCGCTGATGATGGGCCGGCGCGGCGACGAAGCGCGGCCGGCATGAAGTTCTTCGAGGATATCGCAATCGGCGAGCGCGCCGAGCTTGGTCATCACACCTTCACGGCCGAAGCGATCAAGGCGTATGCCGGCCGTTTCGACCCGCAGGCCTTCCATGTCGACGAAGCCGCCGCGGCGCGCTCCCCGTTCGGCGCGCTCTGCGCCTCGGGCTGGCATACCGCTTCGGTCTGGATGCGGCTGATGGTGGAGCATCAGCGCCGGGACGACGAGGCGCGCCGCGACCGTGGCGAGCGGGTCGCGCAGCTTGGCCCGTCGCCGGGGTTTCGCGAGCTGAAGTGGCTCAGGCCGGTCTATGTGGGCGACACCATCCACTATGCGATGGAGATCGTCGAGGCGCGGGCTTCCAACAGCCGGCCTGAGTGGGGTCTAATCACGCTGCGCAATACGGGCATCAATCAGAAGGGCGAGCCGGTGATCTCCTTCGTCAGCGTGGCCTTCGTCGAGCGCCGCAAGGCATAGGATTCGCGTATGAGCGTCGCTGCTCCGCATGTATCCGAGTCATCCGCAGCCACGGCCACCAAGGCCGAGGAGCGCCGCGCCATCGGCGTCGCCGGCGGCGCACATGCGCTGCATGACGGCTACACCGACCTCATCTACGTGATGCTGCCGATCTGGCAGGCGGAATTCGGCCTGGGCTACGCCGCGCTCGGTCTGCTGCGCACCTGCTACGCGGGCACCATGGCGGCGCTGCAGATTCCGTCGGGGCTGCTGTCCGAGCGGCTCGGAGTGCCGCTGGTGCTGGCCGCGGGCACCGCGCTCGCCGGCCTTGCCTACCTGCTCGCCGGCGCCAGCGTCGGGTTCGTGACGCTGGTGATTGCGCTGCTGATCGGCGGCGCGGGAGCGAGCGTGCAGCATCCGCTGGCTTCGGCGCTGGTGGCTCGCGCCTTCGCCGGCCCGCGCTCGATGAAAGCGCTCGGCGCCTACAATTTCGCCGGCGACATCGGAAAGATGACCCTGCCGGCGCTTGCGTCGATCATGCTGGTCGTGCTGCCTTGGCAGCCGACGCTCGCGATCCTGGGCGGGATCGGCTTGGTGGCTGCCGTGGCCATCATTGTTCTGACGCCGCGCTTTCCCGAAGAAGCCGCGGCGCCGTTGGAGGAGAACGCCCCGGCCTCCGTTGATGGTGGCCGATCCGCTGTCGGCTACGGCTTTCCCGTGCTGCTGGCCATCGGCATGGTCGACAGCGCCACGCGCATGGTCTTCCTGACGTTCCTGCCGTTCGTGTTGCTGGCGAAGGGCGCGAGCCTGCCAACCATAGGTCTGGCGCTCACGCTGGTGTTTGCCGGCGGGGCGGCTGGCAAGCTGGTCTGCGCCTTCATCGGCGCGCGCATCGGCGTGATCGCGACGGTCTGCCTGACCGAAGGCCTCACCACTCTTGGCATCCTCGCGCTGCTGCCGCTGCCGCTCGAATTCGCGATGCTGCTGCTTCCCGTGATCGGTATCGCGCTGAACGGCACCTCGTCGGTGCTGTACGGCTCGGTGCCGGAATTGGTGGAGCCGGCGCGGCGGGCGCGCGCGTTCAGCGTCTTCTATACCGGGACGATCGGCGCAGGCGCCGCCGCGCCGGCGATCTACGGACTGCTGGGCGACGCCGTGAACGTGCCGGTCGTGCTGATGGCTGTTGCCGGGATGTGCCTGATCACGCTGCCGCTGGCCTTGGTGCTGCGTCCGGCGTTGCCGCCGTCCGCGCGCTGATATTCCGAAGTGGCGCGTGATCTTATCCGACACCGGTTTCTATTTTTCGGGATCACGCGCTATTTCCAATCGCCCAGCACAGCCTGGACCAAGGCAAGCGCCGCCACGGCCGCCGTGTCGGCGCGAAGAATTCGCGGGCCGAGCGATAGCCGCACGATGTTCGGCTGCTTCAGCAGCGCGGCGCGCTCATCCTCGGAAAATCCGCCTTCGGGTCCGGTCAGGATCGCCAGCGACTCGGCCCTGGTCGCGTCGGCGCCCATCACCAGCGGCAACATGGCGCTCGGCGCGGCGCGCGCGCGCGTGAGCGCGGTAACCGGGTTGGTCACCTCGGCGTCCTCGTCGCAGAACACCAGCAGACGGTCCGGCTTTCGGGCTGCCAGCATCCTTGCGAACGTGAGTGGCGCGGCAACTTCGGGAATCGCAAGGATGCCGCACTGCTCGGCCGCTTCGACCGCATTGGCCTGCATCCGCTCGAGATTGACGCGGGCGACCTGGGTGTGCTGCGTGATCACCGGCTGCAGCCGCGACACGCCCATCTCGACGGCCTTCTGCACCATGTAGTCGAGCCGTTCGTGCTTGAGCGGCGCAAACAGGCAATGCAGGTCGGCGGCTGGACTCTGGGGACGGACCTGCTCCTGCACCGCGAGCTTGATCGCTTTGCCGGTGACGGCCAGCGCCGCCCGCCATTCGCCGTCGCGGCCATTGAACAGCAGAACCGTGTCGTCGGACTTGAGCCGCAGCACGTTTCGCAAGTAGTGCGCCTGCTTCTTGCCGGGAGCGATCGTGGCCCCGGCTGAGAGACGCTCCTCGACGTGAACGCGAGGACTTTTGAAATCGTATCGGCTCACCCGCGGATACCCGATAATGGCCTGCATTCGGCCGGGCCGCTTTACCCCTCCGGGCCGACCGGCGCCAGGGGTCGGCCGGCTCGCCAAGCTGCGTCATCACGGTCATTCACCCGCCGCGCAAATGTCGAATTTTGGCGGTTGGAGTGGGTATGATATGGCTGAATCGGCCGGGAGCCCGAGGATCATGACGCTTTTGCGCGCAATGGCATTGCTGTCAGCGCTGACCCTCGCCGGCCTTTCCGAGGTTGCGGCGCAGTTCCCGCCGCCACCCGGACAGAGCGCTCCGGCAGCGCAATCCAACCCGTTTCCGCCGCCACCGGCGTCGGGGCAGCAACAGCAGCAGCAATCCACCCCATTTCCTCCGCCCGGACAGGGGCAGCAGCAGGCCAGCCCGTTCCCCAATCCAGGCCAGTCGAGCCCGTTGCCCGCCACCGGTGGCTCCTTCTCGCCGGGAGGGCCGCGCGTCGGCCCGCCGCCGCCGGGCGCACAGCCCCCGCCCGTTTGCCTGGAATTCCCTCCGATCCGCGATCAGGCCGAGAAGGATGGCGGCGCCATCAAGGCCGCCAGCGACCGCAAGGCGGCGCGTGAAGAGATCTGCGCGCTGTTCAACAAGTTCGTCGGCTCGGAAGGCAGGATGGTGAAGTTTCTGGAGACCAATCAGAAGGTCTGCGGCGTGCCGCCCGATGCGATCAAGCACGTGCGGGGCCAGCACGCCCGGTCGATGCAGATCCGCAAGCAAGTCTGCACCGCGGGGCCGGGGCCCTCGGGCCCGAGCTTGAGCGATGCGCTCGGCGGGCCGATCCTGCCGGACGAGAAGCCGAAGCCGGGGCGCGGCACGTTCGATACGCTCACCGGCAGTCCGCTGGCGCGATGACCTGAGATGAGCGCCACGGCCGGACGCGTCGCCGATGCGACCGGAAACTGGGTCGACACCAGCGCGCCGGCCTGGATGCGGCCGTACCTGCGGCTGACGCGGCTCGACCGCCCGATCGGATGGTGGCTGCTGCTGCTGCCGTGCTGGTGGTCGGCGGCGCTCGCCGCCATTCCCGCCGGCAAATGGGGACCCGATCCCTGGCACGTGCTGCTGTTCCTGATCGGCGCCGTTGTGATGCGCGGTGCGGGCTGCACCTGGAACGACCTGTTGGATCGCGACATCGACGCGCAGGTCGAGCGCACGCGGTCGCGGCCGATTCCCTCGGGCCAGGTGAGCGTCAAGGCGGCGGTCGTGTTCCTGGTGGCGCAGGCGCTTGTCGGGCTGCTGGTGCTGCTGCAGTTCAACGGCTTCACGATCATGCTTGGCATCGCCTCGCTCGCCGTCGTCGCGATCTATCCGCTGATGAAGCGCGTGACCTACTGGCCGCAGATTTTCCTTGGCCTGGCGTTTTCCTGGGGCGCGTTGATGGGATGGTCGGCAGTGTTCGGCCGGCTCGGTTGGCCGGCTGTCCTGCTCTATGCGGGCTCGATCGCCTGGGTGATCCACTACGACACGATCTACGCCCACCAGGACAGCGAGGACGATGCGCTTGTCGGTCTGAAGTCAACGGCGCTGCTGTTCGGCGAACGCACCAGGCCGGCGCTCGCGTTGTTCTCGATCATGGCGGTGCTGCTGATCGGCCTTGCGGGGTTGACCGCGGGAGCGGGCGCCGTGTTCGCGATCGGATTGATCGCGTTCGCGCTGCATCTCGCGTGGCAGATTCACACCATCGATATCGGCGATCCGGCACTGTGCCTGCGGCTGTTCAAGTCGAACCGCGATGCCGGGCTGATCTTGTTTGCTGCGCTGATCCTGGACGCGACGGTCCAGCGCGCATTCTAAGAGCATGATCCCGAAAAGTGGGTACCGGCTTTCGGAAAGGATCAACTGGTCTGCTGAAGCAAACTAGTTGCGGGCGATGATCTCGCGCTCCCGATAGATCTGCGGCTCGCTCGACGGCCGGCCCGCCTTGCGCCGCATCAGGAAGCGCGGCCGCCGCCATTTGACGGCGCCGCGGCGCCGGCGGCGCGGCGAGGGTGCGCCCACCGCGACGCTGCCCATCCTCTGGAATGCGTCGCGCAACGAGCCGTCGCCCTCGACCACCAGCAGCGGCAGTCCGAGCACGCGGCCCCAGGATTTCCATTCCGCCATCAGGTCGCTGCCGTCGCTCGCCATGAACAGCGGCACCGAGAGGCCGTTGTCGCGGTGCTCAAGCATCACGGCGGTCGCGGCCGGCTCCTCGCCCTCGGCGGGCAGCACGCGCATGCTGACGCCGCGAAACTCGGCGACCGGAACCCCGACGTTCATGCGGATGCCGCGCACGGTGCGCCGCAGCACGACGCGATCGCGGTCCAGCTCGACCTGCCGGATTTGTCCGTCCGCGCCGCCATCGCGCGCCGCATAGCGCACGGGCAGGGCGAAGGGGTCGAGCCGCAGCGCGCGGCTCGACCCGAACGGGGCCCCAACACTCATCTGACGCCTCAAACTCTCCCCGCCGAACTTTTATGTCCGGTCGTGCCGCGATCATGCCGCGCGGAGGTCGGAATCGGCTTAAAGGTCCTGGTTAATCGCCGCTAACACAGGCCTCGATCGCGATCATGATTGACGAGATGTTGCCTGCTTCGAATGATTTGTAGCGATAGGGCTTAAAGCCAGACGGAATCTGCATTATCTGACGCTTGTCAGCCGCCGACCCGCCCCCTAAACCTGAGTTCCCGCAAATGGATTCCCTGTTCGACCAGTCCGCCCTGACCACGCTTGCCGAGCGACTGGTGAAGGCTGCACGCACAGCCGGGGCTGACGCCGCCGACGCGGTGGCGATGCGCGGCGTCTCGTCATCCATCGAAGTCCGCGACGGCGCGGTTGAGGAGTCCGAGCGATCCGAAAGCAACGACATGGGCCTGCGCGTGCTGGTCGGCAAACGTCAGGCGGTGGTTTCGACCAATGACATCTCGGGCGATGGCATCGCCGCGCTGGCGGAGCGCGCCGTGGCGATGGCCCGCGTCGCGCCGGACGATCCGTTCGCCGGGTTGGCAGATGCCACGCTGCTGGCACGGAAATTTCCCGACCTCGATTTGCTCGATCCCACGCTGCCGGACGTGGCTGGGCTTGAAACGATGGCGCGCCGCGCGGAACAGGCGGGCCTGTCGGTGAAGGGCGTCACCAAGTCGGGTGGCGCCTCTGCCTCCGCCGGCATTGGCGGCATGGTGCTGATGACCAGTCACGGCTTTTCCGGCGCCTATCTCGGCTCGCGTCACGGCGTATCGATGACCGCGATCGCCGGCGAAGGCACAGGTATGGAGCGCGACTACGACTATTCGTCGGCACTGCATTCGTCCGATCTCGACGCGCCGGAGAAAATCGGGCGCAACGCCGGTCAGCGTGCCGTGGAGCGGCTCAATCCGCGCAAGCCTCCAACCTGCAAGGTGCCGGTGGTGTTCGACCGCCGCATTTCGAGCTCCCTGGTCGGGCATCTCTCCGGCGCCATCAACGGCAGCGCGATTGCGCGCAAGACCAGCTTCCTGAGGGACAAGCTCGGCGAGCGGCTGTTTGCGCCGGGCGTCAATGTGATCGACGATCCGCTGCGGCGGCGCGGTTTGCGTTCGCAGCCGTTTGACGCCGAGGGTGTGGCCGGCCAGCGCAGGGCGCTGATCGATGACGGCGTGCTGACGACCTGGCTGCTCGATTGCGCAACGGCGCGCGAACTGGGGCTCGAGACCACCGGTCATGCACACCGTGGTGCGTCTTCGACGCCATCGCCCGGGCCGACCAATCTGCATCTTGAGCCTGGGATCCAGACTCCGGCCGAATTGATCAAGGACATTGCGGACGGTTTCTACGTCACCGACCTGATCGGCTCGGGTGCCAGCATCATCACCGGCGACTACAGCCGCGGCGCCGCCGGGTTCTGGATCGAGAACAGCGAGCGCACTTACGCTGTCAGCGAAGTCACCATCGCCGGTCACATGCTGGAGATGTTCCGGACGCTACAACCGGCGAACGATCTTCAATTCTGCTACGGCACCAATGCACCGACGTTGCGGGTGGAGGGCCTGACCATTGCAGGCGTCTGAGCCCGCGTGGGCCGCCGACCGTGAGCGCCTCGTCGCGGCGGTGCGGGACGGCGGCGCGATCGCGCTGAAGTTTTTTCGCGGCACCTTGAAGAGCTGGACCAAGGGGACGGGCGACTCGCCGGTTTCCGAGGCGGACATCGCGGTCAACGATCTGCTGCGCGAGCGGTTGCCGGTTGAGGGCGACGGCTGGCTCTCGGAAGAGAGCGAGAACGACCCGGCACGGCTTGATGCGCGCCGCGTCTGGGTGGTCGACCCGATCGACGGCACGCGTGCCTATATTGCCGGGCGCGAGGACTGGTCGATCTCCGTCGCGCTGGTCGAAGCCGGGCGGCCGGTGCTGGCCGCGGTGTTAGCGCCGGCGACGGATGAGTTGTTTGTCGCCACGCAGGGCGCCGGTGCGACGCGGAACGGCACTCCGATCCGGGTCAGCGCTGGCTCGGGTCTCGATGGCGCCCGCATCGCCGGCCCCAAGCGCCTGCAGGATTGGATCGCCGGCCGTCATCCCGGGCTCGTTGCCATGCCGCGCGTGCATTCGCTGGCGCTACGGCTGGTGAGAGTCGCGCAGGCCGAGCTTGATGGCGCGATCGCCGGCGGCAGCGCCCACGATTGGGACCTTGCGGCTGCCGAACTTTTGGTGCACGAAGCCGGCGGTCTCGTGACCACGCTCGACGGCCGGGTGTTGAGCTACAATCGGCCGCAGCCCACCCATGGTGTGCTGGTGGCAGCCGGACGCGAGCGGCACGCAGCGCTCATCGAGTTGATGCGCGCGCATTCAAACCAGCCGGCATAGCTCGCGGCCGCCCCATTAAACGCGTAGGCTCACACACGCCCGGGAAGATCGGGGAAGGAAACTGCGATGCTTGCAAATGTCCCGCAAAAGCAACTGCCCCATCTGGTGTTCGGGGGCGAATTGAGCAGCATCGATAAGAGCGAGTTCAAAGATCTGTCGAAACTCGATATCGTCGGTATCTATCCGAATTATGCGACCGCTTACGCGGCCTGGAAGGCCAAGGCGCAACTCACGGTGGATAACGCGCAGATGCGATATTTCATTGTTCACCTGCATCGCCTGCTCGATCCCGACAGCAGCGGCCCGGCGCGCTGACGGGAGTTGCGGATCGTGTTGAAGCCTTCGCTCCGGCGGTTGACGACCGCCCCCTGGTTTCAGACCGCGGTCGGCGTCGTCGGGGCGGAGTATCTGCGTCTGATATGGAAGACCAGCCGTTTTGCGTTGGAGCCGCCCGACATCTACCAGATCGTCAAGCCGGACCTGCCGGTGATCGTCGCGATGTGGCACGGCCAGCATTTCTTGATGCCGTTCATCAAGCTGAAGGATCACCGCGCCAAGACGCTGATCTCGCATCACCGCGACGGCGCGTTCAACGCGGTGGCGGCGCAGTGGCTCGGCGTCGAGGTGATCCGCGGCTCCGGCACGCACGGGCAGGATTTCGACCGCAAGGGCGGTACATCCGCGTTCATGGAACTGCTTACGGCTCTTCAAGATGGCTACAACGTCGCGCTCACCGCCGACGTGCCCAAGGTGTCGCGCGTGTGCGGTCCCGGCATCGTCAAGCTGGCCAGCATGTCGGGCCGCCCCATCTATCCGCTTGCCATCGCGACCAGCCCGCGGCGTGCACTCGACAACTGGGATCGCAGCGTCGTCCATTTTCCCTTTAGTAAAGGCGCTCGCGTCGCCGGGACGCCAATCCGCGTGCCGCCCAACGCCGACGATGCTACGCTTGAAGCCGCACGCCATGAGGTCGAAGCTTCCCTGAATGCGGCCACGGTGCGCGCGTATCAGATCGTCGACGGCACAGGCAAGGGCGGAACGGGTGGCTGAACGATTGCCATTGACGCTGCGCGCGTACCGGCTGCTGATGTCCGCGGCCACACCGGTGGCGTCGATGGTGCTGTCCTGCCGGCTCCGGAAGGGCAAGGAGCACGCGGTTCGCTTGCCGGAGCGGCGCGGCGAGGCGAACATTCCGCGTCCCGCAGGCCGGCTGATCTGGTTTCATGGCGCCAGCGTCGGCGAGATGAACGCCATCTTCCCGCTGATCGAGCGCGTGCGCGCGCAAAATCTCAACGTGCTTGTCACTTCCGGCACGGTTACGTCGGCCGGCGTCGCCGAGAAGCGCCTGCCGCCGGACGTCATCCACCAGTTTTCGCCCGTTGACCTGCCGCAGTTCGCGGCGCGCTTTCTCGATCACTGGAAGCCGGACCTCGGATTGTTTGTCGAATCCGATCTGTGGCCTTCGATGATCATGGCGGCGTCCGAGCGTAACGTGCCGCTGATCCTGATCAATGGGCGGTTGTCCGAGCGGTCTTTCAACCGCTGGCGGATGATCCCACGCACCATCGGCGCGTTGCTGCGCCGGTTCGATCTCTGCCTCGCGCAATCGACCGACGACGGTGCCCGCTACGCCGGGCTCGGCGCGCCACGCATTTCCACCACCGGCAATCTCAAGCTGGACGTTCCGGCGCCCGCGGCCGATGCGGACAAGCTCGCCGCGCTTCAGGACGTGCTGGGCACCCGTCCCGTCATCACGGCCGCCTCCACGCATCCCGGCGAGGAGACCGAAATCGTCGACGCGCACCGCCGGCTCAAGCACAGCTTTCCGGGATTGCTGACCATCATCGCGCCGCGGCATCCCGAGCGCGGGCAGGGCATCGCCGAAATCGCCAAGGTCGCGGGCTTGACGGCCGTGTTGCGCTCCCAGGACCAGTTGCCGCGCGCATCGACCGATATCTACGTCGCCGATACGCTCGGCGAGCTCGGGTTGTTCTATCGCGTTGCGCCGATCGTGTTCGTCGGCGGTTCGCTGGTGAGTCATGGCGGGCAGAACCCGATCGAGGCCATCAAGCTCGGCGCCGCTGTGCTGCACGGCCCGCACGTCGCCAACTTCGCCGAAATCTACGCGGCGCTCGACGAGGCGGGTGGCGCGGAGCTGGTGACGGATGCCGGCAAGCTCGCGGTTCGGATCGGCGCCTGGCTGAAGGACACCGAGGCGCGCAAGGCGGTGACCGAGAAGGCGGCGAAGTCGATGGACACGCTGACCGGCGCGCTGGAGCGCACCCTCGCCGCGCTCGATCCCTACCTGATGGAATTCCGTCTCGACCGGCGGGCGGACAATGCGTGAGCCGGCGTTCTGGCGGCGTCCGGGGGCGCTGGCCGGGTGCCTGCTGGCGCAGCTCGGCGCGATCTACGGTGCCGTCGCGGCGTGGCGGATGGCGCGGCCCGGCGTGGCGGCGGGTATTCCCGTGCTCTGCATCGGCAATCTGACCGCCGGTGGCGCCGGCAAGACGCCGGCCGCGATGGCGGTGGCACAACTGCTGCAGCAGGCCGGCAAGCGGCCTTTCGTGCTCAGCCGCGGCTATGGCGGACGGCTCGCCGGCCCAGTGCGGGTCGATCCGCAGGCCCATGGCGCGGTCGACGTCGGCGACGAACCGCTGCTGCTCGTGCGTGTCGCGCCGACCATCGTCGCGCATGACCGCGTCGCGGGCGCGCAGGCCGCGCGCTCCGCCGGCGCGGACGTCATCGTGATGGACGACGGCTTCCAGAATTCCTCGCTGAAAAAAGATCTGTCCATCGTGGTGGTCGATGGCCGCGGCGGCATCGGCAACGGCTGCGTGTTCCCGGCCGGCCCGCTGCGCGCGCCGCTGTCCGCGCAGCTGGAACACGCCGGCGCGCTGCTGGTGATCGGCGAAGGGGCGGCCGCCGACACGGTGATTGCGGCCGCGCCCGGCCTGCCGCTGTTCCACGGCCGCCTCGAGCCGGATGCGCAGGCGGTCGCGGCGCTGCGGCCGCACAAGGTACTCGCCTTCGCCGGGATCGGCGATCCGGAGAAGTTTTTCGGCACGCTCTCAGAGGCCGGCATCGACGTGGCGGCGCGGCAGGCGTTTGCCGATCATCACCGCTATAGCGGCGCGGAGGCGGACGGCCTGATCGCCCGCGCCCGGCGCGAGGATCTCACGCTGGTGACCACCGAGAAGGACCTGGCGCGCCTCAAGGGCGAGAGTGGGCTGCGCGCGTTGGCGGAGCAGGCGAGGGCGCTGCCGGTGAGGCTCGTGGTGACCGAGGCGGAGGCGTTCCGCCGGTTGGTGCTCGGAGCGGCGGACTAAGTCTGTTTTCGCTCGGAATGCCGCCGCAGCACCGCCTCCGGCGTGGCGTAGGGCTCCTGCAGGTCCACGCTCCAGTACTTGAGCTCCTCGAGCGGGATCGGCGTGCCGGTGACCGCGCAGCGCACGAACGCGCCCGGCCGGATGATGCGGAAATCGCCGTCGAGATATTTGACCTCGGCTTCTCCCGCCATCGGCGAGGGGCGATCGTAGCGATTGAGCACGTCCAGGCCTCCGTGACGGCGAATAAGGGGTCGGGCCGCGGTGTCGTGGGGCAAGATAGCCGTTCGGCGGCGGCGGTGAAACCCACTATTGCTGCAGGAAACGGCCTTGATTGGCGGCGGGGCTCGCGTAGTTTTCGCTGAAAGGAGCCCGGTGATCCATTGATGCGCCTGTTGCTCGCATTGGCTGCCTGCATGATCCCGGCGCTGGCCTGGGCCGCCGAGCCTGTCCCGGTCGAAATCCCGAATGGCGACGCCAAGCTGCGCGCCCTGCTCTACAAGCCGGACGGCGACGGCCCGTTCGCCACGGTGGTCGGGCTGCACGGCTGCGAGGGGCTGCTGAACGCTCAAGGCGCGCCGTCCGCGCGCTATCGCGATTGGGCGCAGCGCCTGAACACGGCCGGCTTCGCGGTGGTGCTTCCGGACAGCTATGCCTCGCGCGGCATCGCCGGCAGCCAGTGCGCGGTGAGGAGCCGCGCGGTGCGACCGGACCGCGAGCGGGTCGGCGACGTCCAGGCGGCGCGCGGCTGGCTGCATGAGCAGGCGTGGGTGGCGGGAGACCGCATCGCGCTGCTCGGCTGGTCGAACGGCGGCATCGCCGCGCTGTGGGCCGTGCGCCCGCGGCTCGCGCCCAAGGATGGCAAGGCCGACTTCCGCTCGGCCGCGGCGCTCTATCCCGGCTGCCGGCGCCTGCTCAATGCGGCGTGGAGCACGCGGGTGCCGACGCTGGTGCTGGTGGGTGCCGCCGACGACCAGATCCGCCCGGCGGATTGCCAGCAGATGGTGGCGGGCGCGAAGGGCCGCAGCGCCCGCGCAGTCATCCATGTCTATCAAGGCGCCTACCACGATTCCGATCATCCGAGCCGCC
>Ga0190274_10001313_pt1 | contig 14610 bp, 11 predicted proteins | sample Popmic531T_FD_133002 | JGI IMG/M metagenome (GOLD analysis project Ga0190274, IMG submission 133002) | Populus adjacent soil microbial communities from riparian zone of Yellowstone River, Montana, USA - 531 T | ecosystem: Environmental > Terrestrial > Soil > Riparian zone | place: USA: Montana...
GAAATCGGTTTCGGCGATCGCGGCTATCTACTGGCCCCGCTGAACGCCGCGGGCGCGCCCGTGGACTTCACGTTCAAGGAAGGCAAGTTCGGCGATACCGCCACGTTCAAGTCCTGGCTCTACAGCAAGGAAGATCAGCTTGCGCTGATCTCCAGGGCGGATGCGCAGTTCCTCGGCTATTCGCGCGATTCGAAGAGCAAGACCGCCGCGCCGGCGTTCAGGTATCGCGTGGGCAAGAACACGGTCGAGGTGACTACGACCATCTCCGATCGCGGCGAAGCCGTGATTCGCGTGAACGGCAAGCTCGCGACCGAGCAGAGCTTCGTGCTGAACACCGCGCTGCTGACCGGTGCCGTCGCCAGCGGCGGCAGCCTGACTGGCGACCGCTGGACGCTGCCCGCGGGCAGCGCCAACAGCACGTTGAGCGGAAAGATCGCGGTCGCGCCTCTCGCCTGGCGGCCGGCGCCTTCCAACTATCTCTACCAGCGTGCGCCGCTCGAACACGTGGCATCCACAGCCACGCTTCCGGCCGGCTACAGCATCGAGAACTACTATTCGCCCAAGGACAACTACGGCCGTGACCAGTTGTTCGAAGCACTGGGACTCGCGGTTGCCAAAGACGGCACCGTGGTCGTTGCCACGCGCACCGCCGGCATCTGGCGGCTGGTCAAAGGCGAGTGGCGGTTGTTTGCGGAGGGACTGTTCGACAGCCTCGGCGTGGTCGTCGAGGACAGCAAGGGCCTCGTGGTCGTGGCCGGGCAGAAAGCCGAGCTCACGCGCATCAGCGACACCAATGGCGACGGCATCGCCGACAAGTACGAGACGCTGTTCGATGCGCATTCGTACCACGCTAACTACCACAGCTACATGCACGGCCCGGTGAAGGGCGGCGACGGCGCTTATTACTTCGCGCTCAACCTCGTGCACGATGGCTCGGGATCGTCGTACACCGCCGGCGGCAACGTCATGGGCACCTGGGGCGGATTCAATGGCTGGGCCATTCGAGTCGAGCCCAATGGAAAGTTCGAGCTGTTCGCGAAGGGTCTGCGCAGTCCGGCGAGCGTGGGCGTGGGTCCCGACGGTCGCGTCTGGTATGCCGACAACCAGGGCGACTTCGTTGCCACGTCGAAGATGTTCGTGCTGGGTAAGGACAAGTTCTACGGTCACCCGGCCGGACTCGTCGACCTGCCCGGCATGACTCCCGATTCGCCCGAAATCGCCTACGACCAGTGGGCCGACCGGCGCGAGCGGCCCATCATCATGTTCCCGCACAACCGCGTCGCGAATTCACCGGGCAATCCGGCCTGGGACACCACACGTGGCAAGTTCGGCCCGTTCGCGGGACAAATGCTGATCGGTGACCAGACGCAGTCGAACCTGTTGCGCGTGGTCGTGCAGAAGGTCGGTGACGTCGAGGAAGGCAGCGTCATGCCATTCATGGAAGGGCTCGAGTCCGGCGTCATGCGCCCCGCGTTCCTGCCGGACGGCAGCCTGTTGTTAGGCCAGACCGGCCGCGGCTGGCAGGCCAAGGGCGGCAAGGTCGCGGCACTCCAGCACGTGCGCTGGGACGGAAAGACGGTGGCGCCGCAAATCCTGGCGATGGTCGCCATACCCGAAGGCTTCCGCATCGATCTCACGCAGCCTCTGGGCAACGGGGTGAGCGAGGGAATCCTCAAGTCCGCGCTGAAGATGGAATCGTGGGTGTATCGCGACGCGCCTGACTACGGTTCGCCCGAGCTCGATCTTCATGACGAGGGCACCGCGTCGCTCACCGTGAGCCAGGATCGCAAGTCCATCGCCGTGAAGCTCGTGTCCATCGAGCAGAAAACCGTGCATCCGCGCCAGACCGCGCGCATCTATCACCTGAGGCTCGCGTCGGCGACGCTGTTCGATGCGAACGCGCCAGCGGAGCTCAGCGCCTACTACACGCTGCACCGGTTTCCGCTGAAGGCGAAGTAGTTCGAAAAGATGCGGATGGCACCCGGCTGGACGCCAATTGCGCCGAAGCGCTCCAGCCTGTAGCCAAATCGAGTCTTCATGCTAACTAGGCCAGGCGTCGAAAACGGATCGGCGCCTGGCCGTCTCGCCTTGCCGCACACACGCTTCCGCCCGTGCTGAACGGCGCGAAACTCTGCTCCCACGCGCATCGCGCGGCGAATCATTCGGGGAGTGGTCAATGAAAACGAACACACATGCGTGGCTGCGCACGACGCTGCTGGCGTTGCTTGCTGTGCCGCTCACCGCACTTGCCGCGGTGCAGGAAATCCCGATCACCACGTCTTCCGCCGAAGCGCGTCTGGCATTCGATGCCGGCCAGGCGGCGCAGGATCGCGGCGACGGAACCCAGGCGAACGCGCTCTATCGCACGGCAGTAGCGGCGGATCCGAACTTCACCTACGCCTGGGTGAATCTCAGCAACGTCACGTTCTCCACCGAGGAGTTCAACGCGGCCTTGCGCGGGGCGGAGCAGGGTGCTGCCAAAGCGAGTGAAGGCGAGCGAATGCTGCTCGAGTTCAACAAGCTGTTCCTGGCCAACAACTTCGACGCGCAGCTGACGCTCGCAAAGCAGCTCACGGACAAGTACCCGAATTCGCCGCGGGCCTGGATGCTGCTGGCCGCGGCGCAGGCCGGGCTCAACAAGTTCGATGAACAGCGCGCGACCCTCGCGAGGGTGATGGCGCTGGCACCAGAGTTCTCGCCGGCTCCATTCGCACTGGCGGGCTCCTATCTATTCAGCGAACCGAAGGATTTCGCAAAGGCGGAAAAATACTACCGCTCGGCGATCACGCTCGCGCCGGGCAACGATACGTACTACTGGTCGCTCGGCGACGTGTATCGCGGCTCGAACCGTCTGGAAGAAGCCCGGCGATACTACAAGCTGGCGCTGCAGCTCGATCCGAAGGACCTGATCTCGCCCATCAAGCTCGGTCACGTGAACTCGTTCCTGGGTCACTACGACGAAGCCAGGCAGGAGTACGACCGCGGCATCGCGGCGGGTGGCCCTGCGAATGCGGGTTTCCTCGTGCCTTTCAAGTCATTCACCTGGGTCTACGCCGGCGAGCCGGCGAAGGCGATCCAGTCGCTCGAGAAACTGGTGTCGGACATCGACGGTTTCGGCGCGGGCAAGGACCAGGTGCTGAACGCCAAGGTGTTCGCGCTGACCAACGCCGCGACGATCGCGATGTTCAGCGGGCTGTATGACGACGCGGAGCGCGTGCTGGCGATGCGTACGGTGTTGATGCGCGAGAACGCGAAGGTCGTAGGCACGGAGGCTTTTTCAAAAATACAGGAAACACAGATAGCGTTCTTCGACGGGCAACTCGCGGCGTGGAGAGGCGACTACAAGGCGGCGACGAAGCTGGCCCAGAAAACCGCCGAGCTGGTCGCAGGCGAAAACAATGCGCGAAAGATGGAGCCCTATCACGAGTTGCTGGGGCTCATCGCATTGCGCCAGAAGAACTACAAGAAGGCGGCGACGGAATTGCGCCTTGCGGACCAGACGCAGCTGCACAACAAGTATTTGTTGGCGCAGGCGCTGGAAGCGACGAACGCCGGTGACGAAGCGAAGAAGCTCTACAAGGACGTGGCCGAGAACAACTTCAACACCGTGGATTTCGCACTGCTGCGCGCACCGGCTTTGAAGAAAGTGGGCTGAGGCCCATTACGGCGGCAGGCCGGGGGTTGCACCTCGAAGCGAGGTGCAACCCTTTTGCCATTTCCTTACGCCGCCTTTTTGGTCAGCCCTTCCGCTTCCATGGCTTCCTGCACTTTCGGGCGCGCGGCGACGCGCGCCTGGAATTCCTTCAACGCCGGCCAGGCAGCCAGGTCGATGCTGAGGAAGTTAGTCCAGTTCATCACGGTGAACAGGTACGCGTCGGCGACGGTGAAGGCATCACCCGTCAGATACTTCTTGCCGGCCAGTTGTGAGTTCAGCCAGTCGAACTTCTTCTTGAGGCCGTCGAGCGCATAGGTCTTCACGGCCGGATCCGCGGTGGGATTCCAGAGCGGCGAGAAGCCCTTGTGCACTTCGCTGGTGATGTAGTTGAGCCATTCCTGCACGCGATAGCGCTCGAGCGTGCCGTTCTTCGGCGCCAGGCCGCTCTCGGGCTTCTGGTCGGCGAGGTACTGCATGATGGCCACGCCTTCGGTGAGCACCTGGCCGTTGTCGAGTTTCAGCGCGGGCACCGCGCCCTTGGAATTGATCGCGAAGTAGTCAGAGCCATCCTCCAGCTTCTTCGTCTTGGTGTCGGCGCGCTTGAGATCGATCGACAGGCCGGCTTCACGCGCGGTGATGTGGGAGGCGAGCGAACAGGCACCGGGGGCGAAATACAACTGCATGACATACTCCATTTCGTGGGTCTTGTTTCGGGAGGTCGGCATTCTGGAGAGCCACTCCCTGCCACGCAAGTACTTACCTTTTGGTAAGTATCAACCTTGTGATAGGGTCGCGCCCATGCCCAAAACCCAATGTGCCGCAAACGTCTTCAGTTCCCGGTGCCCATCGCGCCGCGTCATGGCGGTGCTCGCCGAGAAATGGACGCTGCTGGTCGTCACGCAGCTCGCGAACGGCCCCATGCGCACCGCGGAAATCCGTCGTGGTGTGGACGGCGTGTCGGAGAAGATGCTGATCCAGACGCTGCGCAAGCTCGAGGGCTTCGCGCTCGTGAGCCGCAAGGCCTATCCCGAGGTGCCGCCTCGCGTGGAATATCGCCTCACGCCGCTGGGTCGCTCGCTGGCACGCCTGGCGGGCCTGTTCAGCCGCTGGGTCGAGAGAAATGCCGCGAACCTGCTGAAGGCCGAGCAGCAGGGCAACGCAGCATAGTTTCTGGCCGCGGCTGGTTACGGCGCCGGTTGCTCGTCCTGTGGATGACGGATCGCTTCGACCACCGCCTTGGTGTCGCTGGCGAAGTCGTTCTGCTGGTGGACGATCTCGCCGCGCTGGTCGAGGACGGTGACCAGGTTGGAATGAGCGAACTGCCCTGATTCGATCTGCTCGTAGTTGAACCCGAGCACCGCAGCCAGTTCGCGCACATCCTCAGGCGAGCCCCGCACCAGTTTCCAGCGCCGGTCCAGTTTCATTTCGCGGCGATACTCGCGCAGGATCGCGAGAGTGTCGTGCTCGGGATCCACGGTCACGAGCAGGAAGCGGATGCGGCCCTTGATGTCGTCGGGCATGTTCCTGGAAAACATCTGCATCGATTTGACCGTCACCGGACAAGCGCCCGTGCACGTGGTGTAGATGAGCGCCAGCAGCTGCATGTCACCCTCGAGCGCTTCCAGTTGCAACGCACGGCCGTTGTCTTCGACCCACGACGAATCGAGCTGGTACACCGAGCGCTCGGTGGGTTCGCTTCCGACCTCCGTCATCAAGGTCACGGCGGCGAGGAAGGCGATGCCTTTGTGAGTTCGATTCACGACACCTCCCGCACACAGCGAAAGCCCAGGTTCTTCAACGCGAAGTTGGCACGCAGGCTGCTGCGAAAGCTGTACCGCAGGAAGGCGCCATAGTTAGAGGGGTCGACCGCACGAATTCCGTCGCCGCAGAACTGGCTGGAGTTGGCGCCCTCGGAGGTTCCGATGCGACCCGAGACCATTGCGGAATTGAAATTGGCGGTCCACTCCCAGACACCCGGGAACGTCAGGGGAGTGCTCGCCAGTTCGGGAGCACTCCTGCCCATTGCAAAAGCAAACGGCGCATTGCCGCCACTCGTGTCCGGCTTGCTTGCCGGCGCATTGCCACCGGCAAACCGCTCCCATTCGGCGACAGTCGGAAGCCGGCCGCCGGATGCCTCGCAGTAAGCGCCGGCCGCGAACCACGAAACAAAGGTGACGGGCTCCGAAAGTACTTCCGGTCGCGGCGTGAGGTCGTCTTGCCAGTCGGCCAGATAGCTGCTTTCCGCATAGAGCTTCTTGATGCGCGACTTCCGCCAATCCGGATGGTCGCGAACGAACCCCAGGAATTCTTCGTGCGTGACGGCTGATGCATTCAGGCAGATGGGCTCGACAGGCACTGCCCGAGTCCCGGTGCCACTCTTGAAGAAGGGTACGTAAACCCCGGCGGGGACGAACACCTCATGGGTACGGCACGCGCTCGTGCACGCGCGCGCTGCATGGTTCGCGGCCGTGGCTTCCGCGGCCAAAGCTGTTGCGCCCAACAACAAAGCGGGGATGGCGATCAGGTGTCGCATGGCGATTCCGTCAGCGTTTGTCGCTGGCAGTGCGATCCTTCGCTCCCGAGTCGGCTTTCACCAGCAAGGTGCGGACGCGTTGCACGTCGGCCGGCGTCACCGGCGTTCCGGCATTCCCGAAGTTGCTGCGAACGTAGCTCAACACCGACGCGATCTCTTTGTCCGAGAGCGAGAAGTTAGGCATGACGCCATTGAAGGTCTGCCCGTTGACGGTGATCGGACCCTGCAAGCCTTCGAGCAGCACGCGAATGGCGCGCTCCGAGTCGTGCATCAGGAAGTCCGACTGCGCGAGCGGCGGGAAGACTCCGGTCATTCCGCGTCCGTCGGGCTGATGGCAGGTGGTGCAGATCTTCGCGTACACCTCTTTGCCGTGCTCGGTCAGCGCGCTGTCAGCGGGGCTTGCCGCCTGCGGTGCCGCCTGCGGCGCGGCCTGCGCTGCCGGCGCGGATGTAGTCACCGCGGCCACTCGCTGCAGACGCGTGCCGGGATTGAAGATCTCCTCGGCCTGTCGACCCGAGAAGATTTCCGGACGCGCCGCCCCCTCGACTTCGATGGCACCCATGGCGCCCTTGTTGAAGGCGCGGAACATGGAATGGTCCACGAACTGGTAGGCGCCGGGAACGTCCATGACGAGATCCACCATCGCCGATCCGCCGACCGGAACGACTGTCGTCTGGACATTCTGCTGGTTCACCTTCGTGCCGCCCTCACCGTACACGTCGTCGAAGATCTCGCCGACGATGTGGAACGACGACAACAAGGCAGGCCCCGCATTGCCGAGGTAGAGCCGCACGGATTCGCCGGCTTTCATGCGCAGCGCGTTGTCACCCATGAGCGCGCCAACGCGCCCGTTGAACACCACGTATTCCGGCTGCTCGCGCACGGCCTTGCTCATGTCGAACTGCTGGTTGCCGCGCTCGCCGTAGGCGCCGTTGGTGTAGAACTCTCCCTGCACGATAAAGAATTCCTTGTCGACCTTGGGCATGCCCTGCTTCGGCTCGACCAGGATCAGGCCATACATGCCGTTGGCCAGGTGCATCCCCGCTGGCGCCGCGACGCAGTGATAGAGATAAAGCCCCGCGCGCATGGCCCGCCAGGTGAAGGTGGCGCTGTGACCGGGAGCCACGAACGAGGCCTCGCCGCCGCCGCCCGGGCCGGTGGCGGAATGAAAATCGATGTTGTGCGCGACCGTGTTGTCGGGATGGTTGCTGAACTTGGTCTGCACCAGGTCGCCTTCGCGGACGCGAATGAACTGGCCCGGGGCATCGTCGCCAAATGTCCAGTACGTGTAGTTGACGCCGTCTGCGAGCAGCTTCGTGTGCTCCTTGACCTCGACGTCGAGCAATACCTTCGTGGCGTGCCGGCGCGTTATTGGCGGCGGGACATATGGCGCGGAGGTGACCACCGCGCGCTCCTCGCCGCGGATTTCCTCATATCCTGCCGTGCGCGTCGTGCCCAGCGAAGTCGACGCATCGGGATATCCGGCCTGGGCTGTTACGCCAAAACCCAGCGCGGCCGCTGCGAACAATACGAAATGTTTCATACATCAAGTCCTTTTGATGTTTACGGGAAAATCCTTGGATGGTGCCGCTCTGGTCCGGGAAGCGCGTCCATGCGCAAATCCTGTGAAATTGTCGGCAAGCTTCGGTCTGGTAGTTAGTCCATCGAAATGTCTGGAGCAGTGGCGGCTGCGATAGGGGGCGGAGCTTGCCACAATTCGCGGGCCTGCGTCAGTAGGACATAGACCACGAGGCGCATCGACGGAGAATGTCTCGGCTCGAGTGTCCGATGTCGCGGATTGGCTCGAATGAAAATGGAGTCAATCTACTCGCCTTCTCGTTGTGCAAAGAATGCGCGCGTGTGGTGACGCCGGCACAGGCAACGCACCGGAGTGGCGCCTATCTACTCGGGAACGGAACGACCGTCCGCTTCATTGCGGTCACCGGAGAAATTGGACCGTGTCTCGTTGCGTGACGACGACAGCGCATGATTCACGTGCAACGCGCACGCGATGCGACGGACCTTAGGGATCACTCTGAGTTGCGTGGCCGAATTGCGGCAGCGCCGCGAATCGACGCGGCCTCGGGAATCCGGGCCCCACGCGGCGTGAAAGCGGTTTCACCGGTCATTGTCTAACTAGCCGGGGCCCCGGTTTGCCCGCGTTGACCCTTCGCGGCGGGGCAGCGTAGATTGCGCCCCGCTCGAACGAACGCCTAGCCAGGGAGAAGGTCATGGTGCGTGCGCTTTTCACAGGGATGGTTTGTCTCTTTGCCGCGAGTGCCTACGCACAACCGGTGCCGATCACCGGCGCCACGTGCGTATCCACCGGGACCGTGGTCGTAAACACCACCATCAGGATCACCAGCGGCACCTACGACGGTGGCTGCAGGACCTACATTCCCGGCCCCGGGATGGATCTCAACAGCCACAGCGAGACGATCGCGGCGCGCTCGTTGTTGTTTCGCGTGGAGAATGGCGCCCGGCTGCGCAACGTCATCATCGCGCCCGCCCCAGGCGTGGCCTCGGCCCGGGCGATCAATATCTATGCCGGTGCGACGCTCGAGAACATCAACATCACCAAGGTCTTCGGAGAATTGGCGATCAGCATCAGGACCGCGGGCACCGTCAACATCAGCAAGATCACTTCCGCCGACTCGGCAGACCGGCACATCAACGCGATTGGCGCAGGCACGACGATCAAGATCTCCAATTGCATCTTCAAGAACGCGCGCAAGGTCTATCGACAGAACGGCGCCACTACCTACCCGACGATCGTGAGCATCGATCGCTGCGATATCAGCGGGATGACGGACCAGGTCTTCCGTACCGACAGCCCGGTCGCCACCGCAGCCCTCACCAACAGCCGGTTACATGACGTGCGCACGATCTGCACCGGCTACGCCGACGGCAAGTGCGTCACCTTGGGAAATGTCGTTTACTGACACGCCGGTTTTTCCGCGAGAGGCGGCACCACGGTCACTGCGCCGCCTCCTGTGGGCAACAGGCGTCATGTTGCTGGCCATCGATGTCGCGCGACCGGCGGAACCCATTGGCGGTGAAGAGCGCGCGGTTCTTCAGGCGATCGCCGCAATCGTCAACCTCGACACGACGCGTCAGTACGAACGACTCTACTTCGAGACCCAGTTCGAAGGTGCTCCGCACGTCACCAGTTCGCTGACGAATGCGGATCGCGCCAATTTCTGCGGTCTCTCGCGCGAGGATGCGCTGGCGCTCGTTTCCAGACTCCAGAAGACCACCGCCGTTCGCGTGACGCTCGACAAGGAAATGGCGAAGTCAGCCGGTCTGAAGCTGGGGGAGAAGAAAAATCCGCGATTCCCCTTTGTCATCCTGTCGCGCGTGGTATTCGGTCCGGGCAACCAGTTCGCATGGGTCGCCATCGAATTGAACGGTTCGGCGGGCGCCATCCTGCGGCTCGACAAAGTCGGTGGCGAGTGGAAGAAAACCGACCGATGCGGTGGCTGGCTCAAAGTGGAGGAGTGAGAGCTGGCAGGCGAAAAGCTGCATAACTTCGCACCGCGTTAGCGCGATTGAAAAATTCGCGCGCACAAAAAGGGCGACGACGACGCAGTTCGCAAACTGCTTGTTTGCCAGTGGCACGCGCTCTTTCGCCTGAGTATTTTCGCGGCCATGCAAACTTCGAACTTCCGATTCTCGTGCGCCGCCATCCTCATGTTGATGACGGTCAATGTCGCGCGGCCCGCCGAAGTCGTCGTCAGCGATGAGCGGGCGGTCCTGCAGGCGATAGCCGGCATCATCAACCGCGACGCGAGTCGTCCTTTCGAGCGGCTCTACTTCGAGACTGGATTTGAGGGTGCTCCGCACGTTGCCAGTTCACTGACGAATGCGGATCGCAACAAGTTCTGTGGCCTCTCGCGCGAGGAGGCGCTGGCGCTGGTTTCCAACCTCCAGAAGATCGGCTCCAGACGCGTGGAACTCGACAAGGAGCTCGCGAAATCAGCCGGCTTGAAGCTCGGTGAGAAGAAGAACCCGCGATTTCCCTACGTGATCCTTTCGCGAGTGGTTTTCGGCCCGGGCCATCAATTCGCGTGGGTTGCCGTCGAGTTGAACGGCTCGTCGGGCGCAATCATGCGACTCGACAAGGTCGGGGGCGAGTGGAACAAGACCGACCGCTGCGGTGGCTGGATCAAAGCGGAGGAGTGAGGTCACTCACGGCGGCGGCGCACTCTTCGGCCAGAGCAGCCACATTTCGCCGTCGTGCTTCATCATGCCGGCCTGCGCACCTGCTTCGGCACCGAAGCCGAAGAACAGATCGGCGCGCACCGGGCCGCGGATAGCGCCGCCCGTGTCCTGGGCCACGACGAGACGTTGCAAGGGAAGGCCGGTTCCGGGCGCGGTGGTGGCGAGGAACATCGGCGCGCCCAGCTTCAGGAACTTTGGATCCACGGCGATCGAGCGTCCGGCGGTCAGCGGCACGGCGAGCGCGCCCTTGGGACCGACAGACGGGTCCTCGAGAGGCGCCTCGCGAAAGAACACCACGCTCGGGTTGGTGTCGAGCACTTCGTGCAGACGCTGGGGATTCGCAGCCAGCCAGGCGCGGATGGCCGGCATGTTCACCTGGTCGATCGTCATGACGCCCTGGTCGGCGAGATATTTGCCGATCGAGCGATACGGGTGCCCGTTCTGGTCTTCGTACTGCAGCCGGATCGTCTCGCCGGTAGTTAGCTGAACGCGCCCGGACCCTTGTATCTCGAGCATGAACGCATCGAGGGCGTTGTCGATCCAGACGATTTCATGGCCGACGAGCGCTGGCGCCTCGCGCGTCTCGCCGCGGCTGAAATAGGGAACCACCTTGTTGCCCTCGACGCGCCCGCGCACGCGTTTGCCCTTGAGCTCGGGGTAGAGCGACGAGAGCTCGACGACCAGCAGATCGTCCGGGCGTTTGTACAGCGGGGTGGCGAATTGGTCGGAGCGCTCACGCGAGCCCATGATCAGCGGCTCGTAATAGCCGGTGACGAGCCCCGTCTTCTCGCGCTGGCGGCCGACGACGCGCAATACACGCCAGGGCTGCAGATGTTGCTCGAGAAATCCGCGCACGAATTCGGAATCGCCCGGGCTGGCCGCAACCACGGCGCCGCAAAACGCCTGCCAGTCGGGCCTGGAGTGAACGGCATTGCAGGAGGCAATGATTGCGGGCCACGCGGCGAGCGCTTCGTCGGTGCGCCAGCCAGGCAGCTTCGACCAGCTCACGGGCTCGAAGCTCACGGTGGGCGGCGGCGGCGGCTCTGCTGTTTGCTTGCGCGTGGGGACGCACGCCGCGAGCAGGGCGACCGCGGGAACGAGCAGAAATGGGGTCAGACCCCATTTACGAGCAAAGCGAGTGGGGACAGGCTTAAGTCTGTCCCCACACATCCATGACCCCATTACTCTTTGATCCCTGCCTGGTCGATGATGAACGCGTACTGCTCCGCGTATTCACGGTAGTGCTCGTAGCGACCGGATTTGCCGCCATGCCCGGCTTCCATGTTGGTTCGCAAAACCACCAGGCTGCTGCCCGTGCGCTTCGCGCGCAGTCGCGCCACGTACTTCGTGGGTTCGAAGTACTGCACCTGGCTGTCCCACAGTCCCGAGTGCACGAACATCGCGGGGTAGTCCTGCGCACTGAGGTTGTCATAGGGCGAGTACGACAGCATGTAGTCGTAGTACTTCTTCTCTTTCGGATTGCCCCACTCGTCGAATTCGTTGGTGGTGAGCGGAATGGTTTCATCGAGCATGGTGGTGACCACATCGACGAACGGCACACCCGTGACGATGCCCGCGTAGTCCGCGGGAGCCAGGTTGGCGATGGCGCCCATGAGCAGGCCGCCAGCCGAACGGCCGAGCGCGAAGGCGCGCTTCGGATCGCTGTATTTGTTAGCCGCGAGCCAGCGCGTGACGTCGATGAAATCCGTGAAGGAGTTCTTCTTGTTCAGGAGCTTGCCGTTCTCGTACCAGGCGCGGCCCATTTCCTGGCCACCGCGAATGTGGGCAATGGCGACCACGAACCCACGATCCAGCAGCGACGGTGGCAGGTAGGAGAACTCGGGGTCGTACGTGGATCCATAGGATCCGTAGCCGATCTGCAGCAGCGGCGCCGTGCCGTTACGCGGCGTGGTTTTTGCGTAAACGATGCTCACCGGGACCTTCACGCCATCGCGTGCCGTGGCCCACGCGAACTCGGTGGCGTAGTTAGCCGGGTCATATCCTCCCAGCACCGGCTCGCGCTTCAGCAACTCGCGCTTCGCCGTCTTGAAGTCGTATTCGTACGTGGTCTTGGGCGTGACCATGGATTGGTAGGTGTAGCGCAGCTTGTCACTGTCGAACTCGCGGTTGACGTCGAGAGCCATGGTGTAGCTGGGCTCGTCGGCCTGGACGAAGATGTCCGCGGCACCACTCCATGGACGGATGCGCAGTTTGCGCAGGCCGCCGGAATGTTCTTCGATGGTGAGGAAGTTGCGCGAGATGTCGAACGCATCGACGAACGCGTCTTCGCGGTGCGCGACGATGTCGCGCCATTTGAGGCGATCCGCCTCGGGATGAACGATCTCGACGATGCGGAAATTCTTCGCCTGCCAGTTGGTGCGCACGATCCAGCGATTCTTGAAGTGCTCCACCTGATATTCATGGTCGCGTTCGCGCGGTATGAAGACCTTGAATCCGAGGTTCTTCGAGTTCGCATCCGCGACCCAGACCTCCGACGACACCGTGCTCTGCGTGTGGATCAGCAGGAACTTCTCGTCCTTGGTCTTGCTGAGCTGCGTGTAGAAGCTCTCGTCTTCCTGAGTCCACACCACCGGATCTGCCGCGACGTCCTTGTGATTGGCGCTGTCGAGACGATGGCTGCGCACACGAAACCCGAGCAGCGTCTCCGGATCTTTCTCGATGTAGAAGAAAGTCTGGTTGTCGCCGGCCCAGATGACGTTGTTCTCGACGTTGGGCAACTCGATGGGATAGATCTTGCGCGACGCGAGCTCCATGACCTTCACCACGTACTGGCGACGGCCCACGGTGTCTTCGGCCCAGGCCATCAGCTTGCTGTTGGGGCTGATGGCGATCTCGCCGATCTCGAAGAAGTCGTGGCCCTTCGAAAGCTCGTTGGCATTCAGCAGGACTTCTTCACTAGCGTTCGGCGCGTCGGCACGGCGCGAGTAGATGGGATATTCCTTGCCCGTCTCGAAGCGGCGGAAATACCAGTAGCCGTTCATGAGGTACGGAACCGTGGAGTCGTCCTGCTGCAGCCGGCCGATGATCTCGTTGTAGACCTTGGTTTCGAGCGGCTTGATGTGGGCCAGCATGGCGTCGGCGTAGGCGTTCTCCGCCTGCACGTACGCGAGCATTTCCGGGTTCTCTCGCTTGTCATCGCGCAGCCAGTAGTACTCGTCTTCGCGGCTGCCGTTCGCCGACACGACCTGGTAAGGCTTTTTCCCCGCGACCGGCGGCTGGGGCACGACGGCGACAGCGGCGGAATTGATTTCGGCTTGGGCGACGGCGGCAGGTGTTTGTTTCATGTTCGTGTTGCAGGCGGTCAGGGAAACGACAGTGGCGAAAGCAAGGAGCAGCGGGGCAGCGAAGCGAGCGTCCATGAGTGGAACCTGGTTCGAGTGATGCATGTATCTTATCCGGACTGATCTGCCGGGGGCAGTTGAGGCATCATGCCGCGATGCTCGTCATCGGCAATCCGCTGAATTTCCCCGTCTTGCGCGAATTGTCGCGCGGCGGCGCCAGGCTCTCGATTTCTGAACCCGCGTACGCCGCGATCGAGCGAGGTTCGAAGGCCGTGGCGGAGATCGTCCGACGCGGCCAGCCCGCCTATGGCGTGAACACAGGCTTTGGCCGACTTGCGCAAACCCACATCCCGAACGATCAGCTCGAGCTGCTGCAGACCAACCTCGTGCTGTCGCACGCGGTGGGCGTGGGTGCGCCCCTGCCGGCGACAGTGGTGCGGCTCACGCTGGCGTTGAAGATCGCGACGCTGGCGCGGGGCTATTCGGGCGTGCGCCGCGAACTCGTCGACGCGCTGGTCAAACTCTACAACGCTGACGTGCTGGCGCGCATTCCGTCGAAGGGCTCGGTGGGTGCCAGCGGCGACCTGGCTCCGCTCGCGCATCTGTCGGCCGTATTGTTAGGCGTCGGTGAAGTGGAGTGCGGAGGCCAGATCCTGAGCGCGGACGAAGGACTGAAGCGCGCCGGTCTCACACGCATCAAGCTGGCCGCGAAGGAAGGCCTGGCGTTGCTCAACGGCACGCAGATCTCCACGGCGCTGGCGCTGGTACACCTTTTTTCAATAGACAATCTCTACGCCACCGCGCTGGTCGCCGGCGCGCTGTCGGTGGACGCCGCGGAAGGCTCGGCGAGCCCGTTCGACGCCCGCATCCACGAGCTGCGCGGGCATCCCGGGCAAATC
>Ga0190274_10001314_pt1 | contig 14605 bp, 7 predicted proteins | sample Popmic531T_FD_133002 | JGI IMG/M metagenome (GOLD analysis project Ga0190274, IMG submission 133002) | Populus adjacent soil microbial communities from riparian zone of Yellowstone River, Montana, USA - 531 T | ecosystem: Environmental > Terrestrial > Soil > Riparian zone | place: USA: Montana...
ATCTGCCGCGACGTCCGCGCCCGCAGCGCCGTGCCGATCATCGTCCTCACCGCCAAGGACGCCGAGGTCGACAAGGTGGTCGGGCTCGAGGTCGGCGCCGACGACTACGTCACCAAGCCCTTCTCGGTGCGCGAGCTGCTCGGCCGGGTCCGCGCCCAGCTGCGCCGCCGCGAGCTCGACCGCTCGCCGCTCGCCCAGGCGGTGAAGATCGAGTCCGGTCCGGTCTCGATCGACCTCGTCCGCCACGTCGCCAGGGTGCGCGGCGTCCCGGTCAACCTGACCCGCTCGGAGTTCCAGCTGCTGCGCCTCCTGGTCGGCCGCCCCGGCGAGGTCTTCCCCCGCGCCAAGATCATGGAGGAGCTCTGGCAGACCGAGTTCGACGGCGACGAGCGGGCCTGCGACGTCCACATCTCCAACCTCCGCCAGAAGGTCGAGCGCGACCCCCAGAAGCCGGAACTGGTCCTCACTGTGCGCGGGGTCGGTTACAAGTACAGCGGCGACGGCAGCTAGCCCGCTCGCCCGTCTTAACCAGCGTTTATTGTCTTTTCAAGCTCCTTATAGAGGAGTTATTGACGAAAAGGCGAGAAGCATGAGCCCAAAAAAGGACTTCTTGGACCAGCCGGAGGTCTTTCGCGTCTCCGACGCCGATGCGGCCGCCGCCAGCCGCGCTCTGCGCCGGGGAGAGCTGCGCCGCCTCGCTCGCGGCCTCTACACCTGGAACCTCGACGAGCCACCGGAGCGGCTGCTGCGCCGTCGCTGGATGGACGTCGCGGCGCTCTACTTCCCCGGCGCGGTGCTGGTCGACCGCTCGGCCGTCGAAGCGAAACCGGCCGCCGACGGCTCGCTCTTCCTCGACTCGGGGCCGCGGCCCGCCAACCCCAGCCCGGTGCGCCTGCCGGGGCTCGCGCTGCGCCCTCGCGCCGGCCCGGGGCCGGCCGAGGGCGACATGCGGTTCGGCTCCCTGTACCGCAGCGGAGACGCTCGCACGGCTCTCGACAACGTCCGCCCGTCCAGGGCGCGCGCCGGCGTCGCCCGCACCCTCGCCGCCGCTGAGCTCGAGGAGTGGCTGGAGCGGATCGCCCGCAACCGCGGCGAGGAGGACCTGCTGGCGATCCGTGACGAGGCCCGCGAGATCGCCCCCGCTCTCGGCGCCGAAGGCGAGCAGCGCCGGCTCGATGACCTGATCGCCTCCCTGCTCGGCACCGGGGACAGCCACCTCGTCACGCCGGCGGCGCTGGCTCGGGGCAGGCGTCGCCCCTTCGACGCCGCCCGGGTCGGGCGTTTCGAGACGCTCCACGGCGCGCTCGCCGGCCTCCTTCCGGAGGCGCGCCCCGAGCCCCCCGACCCCAACCGCGTCTTCGCCTTCTTCGAGGCCTACTTCTCCAACTTCATCGAGGGCACCGAGTTCGAGGTCGAAGAGGCGGAGGAAATCGTCTTCGAGGGAATGATTCCCGAGCAGCGGCCCGAAGACGCCTACGACGTCCTCGGCACCTTCCGCGTCGTCACCGACGCCGCCCTGCGCGCTCGGATCCCGGAGGACGCCGACGACTTCGCCGCGCTGATCAGGGAGCTGAACGGCAACATTCTCGAGGGTCGGCCTGAGAGGGCGCCGGGCGAGTGGAAGCAGCGGCCGAACCGCGCCGGAGGGACGAGCTTCGTCGCGCCCGACCTGGTGCAGGGCACCCTCGAGGAGGCCTGGCGCTTCTACGAAACTCTCTCGCCCGGTCTGCAGCGCGGCCTCTTCGCGCTCTTCGCGGTAAACGAGGTCCACCCGTTCGCCGACGGCAACGGCCGCGTTTCCCGGGCCCTGCTCAACGCCGAGCTCAGCGCCGCCGGCGAATGCCGTGTCGTCGTCCCCCTCAGCTATCGCGCCGACTACCTCGGGGCGCTGCGCGCGCTGAGTCGGCAGGCGAATCCCGAGCCCCTGTTGCGCATGGCCGACCGCGCCCAGCGCTGGTCCTCCCTGGTCGACTGGTCCGAAATGGAGTCGACCCTGGGGCAGCTGGCGGCGACGAACGCCCTGGTTCCTCCCGACGAGGCGGAGGAAGCGGGCATCGTGCTGCTCGATCCTTCCTGACGGTGCGGGGAGTCGGTTTCTGATTCCCGGTCTTAGTTGGCTACCGTCGGTGGCGCCTGAGTCGAAGCAGCACTTATTACAGCATTTCCTTTAGAATCCAGAATCCTAAAAGGAACTCTGTAATGAGCCAAGCTTCGACGAAGAACCCATATCGGCCCGGCGTCGGCGTGCGCCCGCTCTATCTCGCCGGGCGCGATCCCTCGCTTCGCCGCTTCTCCGCGATGCTTCGCGCCGCGCCCGAGCAGCAGGCGAGCATGCGGGTCACCGGCTTGCGGGGCGTGGGGAAGACGGTGCTCCTCGGCGCCTTTGGAGAGCACGCGGAGGAAGCCAACTGGCAGCCGGCCGAGCTCGAGTTCCAGCCCTCTCACAACACCGACGAAGCGCTCCGCGACGTCCTCGGCGGGCTACTCCAACAGACCCGGGAACGACTGTCTCGCTTCGAGCGCCTCCGCGCGGCTGCCGGCCGCGCGTTGCAGGCCGGCAGTCTCGCGGTCACCTGGGAGGACGTGTCGCTCGCCATCGCCCCCGGTTCGGAGCGAGAGAGCGCCCTCACCAAGGACATATTCGCGACCGTCGAGCTCGCGGTGGGCAAGGGTCGAAACGGGCTCGTCCTGCTCTTGGACGAGGCCCAGCTGATCCGCGACGAGCGTGGCCGCCATGGGGAGCACCCGCTGTCGCTGCTGATCGCGCCGCTGGTGGCGCTGCAGCGTCAGGAGCTGCCGCTCGCGGTGGTCGTCTGCGGGCTTCCGACGCTCGCCGCCAACCTGCAGAAGGCGCGCTCCTACAGCGAGCGCCTCTTCCGGGGAGAGGAGGTCGACTCGCTCCCCAGGGACGAGGCGTTGGCAGCCTTCACCCGCCCGCTCGAGCAAACCGGACGCGTCGCGGACGACGATGTCGCCGAGGCCGTGGTGGAGGAGGTGGAGGGGTACCCGTACTTCATCCAGCTCTGGGGCTCTGAGCTTTGGGACGCCGCCGACCTGGCCGGGGTCGACCGCTTGACCACGGAGCTGCTCGACGAGGCTCGCCCCGAGATCTACCAGCGCCTCGACCGGGATTTCTACGAGCCGCGGATCTCGATCCTCACTCCCGCCGAGCAGGACGTGCTGCTCGCCTCGGCCTCGTGCCGGTACCCGCCCCTTCGTGCGGCCGATCTCGGCAAAGTCTCCGACAAGACTCCCGGCAACGTCAACGTCCTCCTCGGGAGGCTCGTCGAGGCCGGCGTCCTCTACCGGATCCGCAAAGGCGAATACGGCTACACGGCACCTAAGTTTCGCGACTTCCTGCTGCGCCGCGTCGGTTCCTAAGTCCCAGCCCGAATCTTGCCCCCGGCGCGCGTGCGCCGTTTGCGCGGAGGCCGTGTGCGTTAACGTATCCGTTATGCAAGCAGCGATGCTTGGAAGCATCCTTGGCGAAGCGCGCCGGGGCGCCGGCGTTTCCCAGCGGCAGCTTGCGATCAGGACGGGAGTCGCTGCACCGGCGATCAGCCGGATTGAGAATGGGCACGAGTCGCCGTCGTTCGAGCGGTTCGCCGCCCTCATGACGGCGCTCGGGTTCGAGCCAACCGTTGAGCTGCGCCCCCTCTCTGGCAGCGAAGCCGATCCTGTCCATCTTGCGGCCGAGGTGCGTCTGAGTCCCTCGCAGCGTTTGGAGAGCCTTTTCGAGTGGATGAAGTTTGGCGACCGCCTGGCCCGCGCCGAGCTGCACCCCATTTCGGATCCGGAGGGCTGACCGTGCTGGAGGATCTTCCGTCCGAGCTCGATCGCGGCTCCCCGGACCCGCTTCGGATCTTCGAAGCGCTCGAGCGGCACGAGGTCGAGTATCTGACGATCGGCGGAATCGCGGTCAATGCTCACGGCCACGTTCGCAACACCCGCGACGTGGACATCCTTGTCGAGTGGACGCCGGAAAACATGCAACGCCTCGCCACTGCGCTCGACGAGCTCGACGCCGTGCTCTTTGGGGTGGACGCCGACCTGATGGACGTCGACCCTCGCAATCCGGATGACCTGCTCAAGGGCGTCAACTTCACCCTGCGCACCTCGGCTGGGGGGCTCGATCTTTTCGACCCGAGCGAGATCCCTGGCGGCCGCCCCTACGAGGAGATGCGCCCGCGCGCGGTCGAAGCGGTCGTCCAGGGTGTCCGCGTTCGCGCCGTCGGGTTCGACGACCTGATCCGGCTGAAGAGAGAGGCCGGCCGCGACCGCGACCGCGAGGATGTGGCCACCCTGTTGAAAGCTCAGCGCCAAGCCTGAACGTCGGGGCGTGCCTTGACTTTCAGACACACGTGTGTCTTAATGCACGCCAAGATCTAGAAACACGGATATCCGCGTCTCTTGGTCACAGGGAAAGCAGTTCAGACACAGGGACAACCGAGCCTCGGGGAAGCGCCGCTAAGGGAAGTGGCCGGCAGAGGGGCTCACGGGACAAGGAGAAGACTTAAATGTTCTCGAGACTCCGCGAGCACTTCGGCACCGCCGGACTCGTCGTCGCGATCGTGGCGCTGGTCGCCGCCCTCGCCGGCGGCGCGATCGCCGCCAACGGTGGCGGTTCGAACGACGGCAAGGCCACCGCCAGCGCCAAGGGCAAACAGGGCCCGCGCGGCAAAACCGGCAAAACGGGCAAAACGGGTCCGCAGGGCCCGGCCGGACCGGCGGGACCGCAGGGACCGGCAGGGCCGAAGGGCGACACCGGAGCCCCGGGATCAAACGGCGCCGACGGGGCGAAAGGCGCGACGGGAGCGACCGGCGCCACCGGGGCGACCGGCCTGAAAGGTGCAGTTGGCGCCCCCGGGGAAAACGGCGAACCCTGGACCGTCGGAAACGTACTGCCCCCCGAAGCGACCGAGACCGGAACCTGGCGCTTCGTCAGCCACAGCGAACCCAAACTCGTCAAAAACGGCGAAGAATACGAACTCCTCAACAAACCCGACGAATACCAGTACGTGCCGATCAGCTTCCCGATCCCGCTCGCCCCTGCTGATGCCGAAAGCATCAAATACGAAGCGATAGGCAAAGAAAACCCACCGACGGCCGAATGCCCGGGCAACGTGGAGGAACCGAAAGCCGCACCGGGATACCTCTGCGTCTACGTATCGCCCTACGAAACGAATTTCATCGGCACCCCCAACACTGCCTACCCACCGACCTTTGACGGGAGCGAAGACACGGGAGGGGTGATCTCGAGCGGAACTCTCCTCTACTGGGAACTGCCCAAAGCCACCGATCGCAGCAGCGGCAGCTTCGCGGTCACCGCACCCGCACCCTGATCCCGATGCGGCCACGGTTTCTCCTGGCCCTGGCGACGGCGGCGCTTCTGGCGCTCGTCGTCGCCCCCGGCGCCGCGGCCGACAAAGTGATCAGCGAACCCGGCAGTGACCCGGGCCAGACGCTCAACCCCGGCGGCCTCGCCACCCATTTCGAAACCGGCCGCCTCTACGTCGCCGACACCGACAACAACCGGATCCAGGTCTTTGACGAAGACGGCGTCTTCGTCAAAGCCTTCGGATCCAAAGGCTCCGGCCCCGGTCAGTTCGAAGGACCGAGGAGCATCGCGATCGACAACTCGGCAGCCCCTTCCAATAACGACGTTTACGTCGTCGACAGCGGCAACAACCGGATCCAGAGGTTCGGTCCCGAAGGGGAATTCAAACTCGCCTTCGGATCCGAAGGTACGGGCGAAGGGCAGTTCAACTTCGAAGCCGGCCCGGTCATGGTCGGGGTCGGCCCCGGGGGGGTCGTCTATGTCGTCGACAATCTCCAAGCGGGGAGCGAATTCGAATACAGGCTGCAGACGTTCGATTCCAGCGGAGTACTGGTTTCGCCGCAGCGAATACTCGTCAAATACAAATTTAACGCCAGATCGATCGCGGTCACCTCAACTGGTGACCTGTACGTGACTCCCGGTAACGCGAAAATCGACAAGTACGAAGCGGACGGAACCGCTATCGGAGAAATCGAGGATGCTTTCGAAGAAAGTCCGCTTGTCGGTGTGAATGGGCTCGCGGTTGACGATGAAGATCACCTCTTTGCGGTCTCCTCGGAATCGGCCTCCAGGCTCAGCGTCATGGAGTTCGACCCCGCCGGCAACCGGGTGCGCCGGTTCGGCTATGGAGCGCTGTCCTTCGGCGCGACGGCCGTCGGCCCTGTTCCCTCCGGCGCGGGCGTCTATGTCAGCGAAGCCTTGGGTGGCAGCACTCAGTCCAGCCGCGTCGTGCGGGTCGACTTCCCCCCCCCGGGCCCACTCGTGGCAACGCCCTGCACCGCCGACCCGATCGGCAACTCCAAAGCCACCCTCAAGGCCGCGATAAACCCCGAGGGCAAAGCCACCACCTACCGCTTCCAGTACATCAGCGAGGCCGACTTCGAAGCCAACGTCGACGACTTTAAAGACGGCTTCGACGGCGCTGCCTCCACTCCCGAGAGCGCCCCGCTCGACGCGAACTTCAAGCTCGCCAGAGACGACGATCCGGACGGAACCGGTCCAGAACCTCTTGTCCTCGGTCCGAACGCCCAGGCCACCGGCCTGATCCCCGAGACCGATTACCGCTGCCGGGCGATCGCCACCAACGCCGACGCCCCGGCCGGCAACCCCGGCCCCGAAGGCAGCTTCGAAACCAAAGCGCCGCTGGAAATCCTCGAAACCGGGGTCTCGGGGGTCGGCGCCGAAACCGCGACCCTGAACGCCGAACTGAACCCGCTCGGCATCCCCTTGACCACCGGCTTCTTCGAGTACGTCACCGAGACCGCCTTCCAGGAAAGCGGCTTCGCCACTGCGAGCAAAGCCCCAGCCGGTGAACCGCTCGACTTCGGCGTCGGCGAAGCGCCCGTCCTGCGCGGCACTTCGCTCTCGGGCCTCGACCCCGCCACCACCTACCGCTACCGCCTCGTTGCCACCGACAGCCTGATCTCGCCCAAAACCGTGATCAGCCCGACCAAGGCCTTCCGCACCTACGTCCCCGGCGCCGGATCCCTGCCCGACGGCCGCGCCTACGAGCTCGTCTCCCCAGCCCGGAAGAACAGCGCCGAGGTGGCGATCCCGGCCGCCGCCGGTGGCCTCAACAACAACGAAGTCTCGGTCCGGATCAACGCCGCCGCGGGTTCAGGCGAAGCCGTCACCTACACCTCCTGGACCTCCTTCGGGGAGGAAGCGCAAGGCGCTCCCAGCTCCAGCCAGTATCTCTCGAAGCGCGGCGCCTCGGGTTGGGGCACCGAGAACATCAGCGCCCGCGGCTTCATGAAACTGCCGCTGACCGTCCCCTACCGCGGCTTCACCGCCGACCTCGGCTTCGGCGCCTTCATCGTCGACGAACCGGCGCTCACCCCCGAGGCCCAAGAGGGCTTCGCGAACCTCTACCTGCGCGACAACCAGACGGGCCAGATCCAGGCGCTGACCATCGCCGAACCGCAGCTCACCGGCAGCGGCGGCTTCTGCCCCGGCTACGCCGGCGCCTCGGCCGACGGCAGCCGCGCGATCTTCGCCGGCCGCGGAGCGCTCGCCGGCACCGGTGCCCCGCTGGGTGAAGGCTTCAGCCTCTACGAGTGGTCGGCAGGCGGCCTGGCGCTGGTCAGCGTCCTGCCCAACGGCGAACCGGCACCGCCGGTCCCGTCTTCCCTGGATGCCGGAGATGGCACCGGCTTCGGCGCGGCGGGCAGCACCTGCACGATGGATCAGGGGATCGTCCGCAACGCGATCTCCGCGGACGGCTCGACGATCTTCTGGCGCTACGGCGGCAAATACGGCGCCGCCAAAGAACCGCTCTTCGCGCGGATCGGCGGCAACGAAACGGTCCAGCTCGACGCCAAACCCGAAGAAAACGCCGGCAAAGGCCCCTTCGGACAGGGCATCTTCCGCGCCGCCACCCCCGACGGCCGCTTCGCCTTCTTCACCGCGCCGGGCAAACTCACGAAAGACGCCGAAGCGGCCGGTCATATCTACCGCTACGACACCCAGTCGGGCGAGCTGCTCGACCTCACCCCCGGTGCGATCGCCCCGCAGGTGGAGGGCGTCGTCGGTACCTCGGAAGACGGCACCTACCTCTACCTCGGTGCCAGCGGCGCCCTGACCGGCGAAGAAGAAAACGCGGCCGGTCAGAAAGCCAAAGCGGGCGCGAAAAACCTCTACCTCTGGCACCAGGGCGAGGGCCTGCGCTTCATCGCCACCCTGGCGCTCGGCGACCAGGACGCCTGGAGTCCTACTCCCGAACGGCTGACCGGGCGGGTGACCCCCGACGGGCACCACCTCGCCTTCTTCTCCAGAGAAACCGAAGGCCTCTCCGGCTACGACAACAGGATCTCGCCGGGAACGGGCTGCGAACCGGAATACGGCAGCGCCGAAAACAAACTCAGCGGCAGCCCGCTCTGCGCCGAGGCCTACCTCTACGACGCCGACGCCGACAGCCTTGCCTGCGTCTCCTGCAACCCCTCCGGCTCAAGACCCACCGGCCCCTCCGAAGTCCCCGGCTGGACCAACCCCTACGAAGGTCCGCGCTACCTCTCCGACGACGGATCCAAGCTCTTCTTCGAATCGCGCGACGTGCTCAGCCCGGCCGACACCAACGGCAAGCGCGACGTCTATGAGTACGAGATCGAGGGAGCGGGCAGCTGCAGCGATGAAAGCCCCGGCTTCAACCCCGCCTCCGGCGGCTGCCTGACCCTGATCACCAGCGGCCAAAGCACCGACGAAAGCTTCCTCGTCGACGCCTCCGCTGACGGCCGCGACGTCTTCTTCTCGACCCGCGGCACCCTGACCGGCTGGGACACGAACGAAAACTACGACGTCTACGACGCCCGCATCGGCGGCGGCTTCCCCGAGCCCCCACCGCCACCGGTCCCCTGCGCCGGTGAAGCCTGCCCCGCGCCGCCAAACGGCGCGCCCGCGGCTCCCACCGCCGCCACCCCGAACTTCCAGGGCGCCGGCAACCCGAAGACGAAAAAACCGGGCCGCAAAGCCAGAGGCCACAAGAAAAAACACAAACACCAGGCCAAGAAACGCAAAGGCGCCGGGCAGAGGCAAAGGAGCGGACGATGAGCAGGCACTTCTTGATGCGCGTGGCGCTCGCCGCCGCCCTGGCTCTGACCGCGATCTTTGCTCCCGCCGCCGCGAGCGCGGCGCCCGTCCCCGCGCCGGCTTGGAACTTGATGGCAACTTCGGCGCCTAGCTACTTCAAGCCCGGCGACATCAGCGGCAATGCCGTCTATGAAGTTTTCCTCACCAACAGCGGTGCCGCGCCCACCGATGGGAGTCCGATCACGATCACGGACACCCTGCCGGCGGGGCTGGGGGTCAAAGAAGTGAAGGTGACCAACGAGCGGCAGCGCCAGGACGGCAACGATCTAAACGGCTCAGGGGAAATCTGTGACACGCAGACTGCGGGTGCGGTCACGACGGTCACCTGCGAACTGAAAGAAGGACTGCCCCCTCCAGTGGGAGCGAAGAAACCGGCGCTGGTCAACCCCGCCGAGCAGGTGCTGGTGAAGATCCGCGTCACCGTCCCCGACGGCGAAGCGGTGGTCCCGCTGAACAACCACGTTGAGGTCCAGGGCGGCGCCGCCGAGGCCGCCAACGCCGAATCCCACAACCGCATCGACCCCGACTGCGAAGACACCCGCGAGTGCGCCCCGGCAGGCTTTCAGATCTTCCAGTCGACTTTGACCGGCGCCGACGGCAAACCGACCACTGGCGCCGCCTCGCATCCCTTCCAGTTCACGAGCGCCTTCGCGGTCAATCTCAATCCCTCCCCGTCCGGCTCGCTGCTTCCTAATGTGCCGGCGCGCGGCGACCTGAAACGGATCGAGGTGACTCTGCCGCCGGGCTTGATCGCCAACCCGACCGCGACCGCACTCTGCACGGCGCGGCAGTTCAACACGGTCCGCGGAGTGGCTGTGGGCGCCCTCAACGTGTCCGTGAACGAGTGCCCCGACGCCTCCGCGGTCGGGGTGGCGCTGATCCAGCAGCTGGAAGGAGTAGGCGAAATCGCCGGTCACGCCCCGATCTACAGCCTCGTGCCGCCACCGGGGATGCCGGCACAGTTTGGCTTCCAGCCGGCCTTCGGCCTCCCCGTCTACATCGACACGGCGCTGGTGCGCGGGCCCAACGGCTTCACGGTGCAGGCCTCGCTTCGCAACATCACTGAGGCGAAGCGGGTGACGGCGGCGCAGACGATCTTCTGGGGGATGCCGGCCGATCCGAGCCATGACCCGCTGCGCGGCAACTGCGCCCTCCTGGGCGGCAGCTGCCCGGCCAACCTGCCGGTGGTGCGGCCCTCCGTCCGCCTACCGAGCTCGTGTCAGGGCCCCCTGCTGACCACGATGAGCTTCACGACCTGGGCGCAGCCCCCGACCGGGGCGACCGCCACGGCAGGCGAACCGGCCCCGGTCGCCTGCGACCAGCCGGACTTCAGCCCGGAGATCGAGTCCAAGCCCACCACCAACGTCACCGACAGCCCAAGTGGCCTCGACTTCACTCTCCACCTGCCCCAGAAAGCCAATGAAGACCCCGAAGGACTGAGCGAGGCCGATCTCAAAGACGCGACGGTGACCCTGCCGCCGGGCCTGGTGCTGAACCCCGCCGCGGCCGACGGCCGCTCGGCCTGCATCCCCGCCCAGATCGGCCTGACCAGCGGCGTCGGCGCTACCCCGATCGTCTTCGACCAAGCCCCAGCCGCCTGCCCGGACTCCGCCAAGGTCGGCAAGGTCGAAGTCGAGACCCCGCTGCTGGAACACCCGATCAACGGCTCGGTGTATCTGGCAAGCCAGGGTGAGAACCCCTTCAACTCTCTCCTCGTCATCTACATCACCCTCGAAGACCCCGCGGCGGGGATCAACATCAAGCTCGCCGGGAAAGTCACGCCCGACTCAACCACGGGACAGCTGACGACGACCTTCCCCGCCAACCCCCAGGTCCCCTTCGAAGACCTGCGCTTCGAGTTCTTCGAAGGGGCAAGGGCGCCGCTGCGCACGCCCCAGACCTGCGGCCCCCACACCACCAACACCACGCTGGTCCCGTGGAGCGCCCCGGAAGGATCGACGGCCTTCCCCTCTGACTCCTTCACCCTCGCCCAGTCCCCCGGTGGCCCCTGCCCGAGCTCCGCGGCGGCGCTGCCCAACGCCCCCTTCTTTGAAGCCGGCACCGCCGACCCGCTCGCCGCCGCCTACTCGCCCTTCGTCCTGCGCCTCAAGAGAGAAGACGGCTCCCAGGAACTCGCCGGCCTCGAGCTCGCCCTGCCCCAGGGGCTGACCGGCAAGCTGGCCGGGATCGCCGAGTGCTCTGAGGGCCAGCTGGCCCAGGCAAAGGCCAGAGAAGTCCCCGGCCAGGGCGCCGTGGAGAAGGCATCGCCATCTTGCCCCGACTCCTCGCGGATCGGCAGCGTCACGGTGGGAGCCGGAGCGGGCCCCGCCCCCTTCCACGCCCAGGGCAACGCCTACCTGGCCGGCCCCTACAAAGGCGCCCCGCTGAGCATGGCGATCATCACCCCGGCGGTCGCCGGTCCCTTCGACCTCGGAGCGGTGGTGGTCAGAGCGGCGCTGCGCGTCGATCCCGAAACCGCCCGGATCACCGCGGTCTCCGATCCGATCCCCCAGATCATCCAGGGCATCCCCTTGGACGTCAGAAGCATCGCCGTGAAGCTCGACCGCCCCGGTTTCACCTTGAACCCGAGCTCCTGCGAAGCGATGGCGATCAGCGGGCAGGCGACCTCGACCCTCGGCCAGGTCGCGAATCTCAACAACCGCTTCCAGGTCGGGGGGTGTGAGAACCTCGGCTTCAAACCGAAGCTCGCCTTCAAGCTCAAGGGCGACACGAAACGCGGCGGCTTCCCGTCTCTGACGGCAACGCTGACCTACCCGAGCAAAGGCGCCTACTCCAACATCGCCCGGGCCCGGGTCGCCCTGCCGCACTCCGAGTTCCTCGCCCAGTCCCACATCCGCACGATCTGCACCCGCGTGCAGTTCGCCGCCAACGCCTGCCCGAAAGGCTCGATCTACGGAAAAGCGAAGGCGATCACGCCCTTGCTCGACAAACCGCTGGAAGGGCCGGTCTACCTGCGCTCCTCCTCCAACCCGCTCCCCGACCTGGTTGCCGACCTGAACGGCCAGATCCACGTCGCCCTGGTCGGCCGCATCGACTCGGTCAACGGCAGCATCCGCAACAGCTTCGAAGCCGTCCCCGACGCCCCGGTGTCGAAGTTCACCCTGAAGCTCCCTGCCGGCAGAAAGGGCCTCCTGGAAAACAGCACGAACATCTGCCGCGGCAAACACAGGGCCAGTGCCACCTTCACCGCCCACAACGGCCGGGTGGTGGTGCTGCGGCCAGAGCTCGAGGCCAAATGCAAGGCCAAGGGAAATGCAAAGCGCAGGGCGGGAAAATGAAGCGCGCGACGACCCTCGCCGTCATCGGCCTCCTCACTCTCGCCTCCAGCGCCTCCGCCGACAAAGTGATCAGCGAACCCGGTACCGGCGCCGGGCAGACCCTCGGACCCCAGGGCCTCGCCGTCGACTTCGAAACCGGTCGCCTCTTCGCGGCCGACACGAAAAACAACCGCATCGCCGTCTTCGACAAAGACGGCAACTTCGAGCGCGCCTTCGGCTGGGGCGTCAAAGACGGCAAAGCCCAGTTCCAGGTCTGCACGACGAGCTGCCGCGAGGGAATCGCGGGCTCCGGCACCGGGCAGCTCAGCAGCCCCACCTCGATCGCCGTCGACAACGATCCCGCCAGCCCCTCCCAACACTCCGTCTACGTGGTAGATCGCGGCAACGGGCGGATCGAGAAGTTCAGCCCCGAAGGCGTCTTCGAACTCGCCTTCGGGTCACCGGGGGAAGCCGAAGGGCAGTTCTCTGACCCGGGTGCAAAAGGACCCCAGGTCGGGGTCGGACCCGCCGGCACCGTCTACGTCCTCGACAATCTCGAAGCCGGCACCGAATACGAACACCGGTTGCAGAAGTTCGACCCCTCCGGGGCACTGGTCGGCCCCCAGGTCATCCTGGTCAAAGAACAGTTTCCCACCGGGGACCTCGCGGTCGACTCCAGCGGCGCCCTGTATGTGAGCCCGGGCAATCGGAAGGTTCGCAGGTACGCCGCGGACGGCAGCCTCCTCGAAGAGCTCCAGCCTCTCGAAGACAGCGCAACTTTTGAACCCATTGAAATTTTCGCGCTCACGGTCGGCAAAGACGATCATCTCTTCGCCGCGTCCAGCGAGGGCGGGGCAGCCGTCAGTGTCGCCGAGCTCGACGCGACCGGTAACAGATTGCGTCGCTTCGGCTACGGGTCACTCGACGGCGGCTTCGCGACCGCGATCGCCCCCGTTGCCGCCGGCACCGGGGTCTATCTCGGCGAAAGCAAATCCGTTGCTTCAGGAGCCAAATCCGCCGGCGAGCGCGTCCTACAGATCGATTTCCCTCCGCCGGGCCCGCTCGCCCCAACGCCCTGCACCGCCAACCCACTCGGCAACTCCAAAGCGACCCTGAGAGCCGCGATCAATCCCGAGGGCAAAGCCACCACCTACCGCTTCCAGTACATCAGCGAGGCCGACTTCCTCGCCAACGGCAACAGCTTCAGCGGCCCCAAACCGGCTTCGCAAACCCCCGAGAGCGAACCGATCGGCTCGGAACTGTTCGTTCTCCATCGAGACAGCGATCCGGACGGACCAGGTCCGCAACCTCTGATCAGCGGTCCGAACGCCCAGGCCACCGGCCTGATCCCGGAAACCGGATACCGCTGTCGGGTGATCGCCACCAACGCCGACGCGCCGGCCGGCAACCCCGGTCCCGAAGGCAGCTTCGAAACCAAAGGGCCGCTGGAAATAACCGATACCTCGGTCTCCGCGGTGGGAACCGGGGAAGCGACCCTGAACGCGGTGCTGAACCCACTTGGTATCTCCGCCTCGGGTTTCTTCGAATACGTCGACGACGCCGCCTTCCAGGAAAGCGGCTTCGCGACCGCGACCAAAGCACCGGCGGGGGAACCGCTCGAATTCGGCGCCGGCGAAACGCCGGTGCTCCGCAGTGCCCCGCTCACCGGTCTCGACCCCGCCGCCACCTACCACTACCGGTTGGTCGCCACCGACATCCTGATCAATCCCAAAACGGTGATCAGCCCGGTCAAGAGCTTCCGCACCTTCACTCCGGCGCTCGGCACCCTGCCCGACGGCCGCGCCTACGAGCTCGTCTCCCCGGCCGGGAAGAACGGCGCCGAGGTCGGAGTGCCGACTCCCAGCGGCGGCCTCTACAACCAAGAAGTCTCGGTCAGGATCAACGCCGCCGCCATCTCGGGCGAAGCCGTCACCTACACCTCCTGGACCTCCTTCGGGGAGGCCGACGGCGCCCCCAGCGCCAGCCAGTACCTCTCCAGGCGCAGCCCTGGTGGCTGGGGCACCGGGAACATCTCGCCCTTCGGCTTCAACAAGAACCCGCAGGTCCCGCCCTACCGCGGCTTCACCCCCGATCTCGCCTTCGGCGCCTTCTACGCCGACGAACCGGCGCTCACCCCCGAGGCCCAGGAGGGCTTCCAGAACCTCTACCTGCGCGACAACCAGAC
>Ga0190274_10001315_pt1 | contig 14595 bp, 10 predicted proteins | sample Popmic531T_FD_133002 | JGI IMG/M metagenome (GOLD analysis project Ga0190274, IMG submission 133002) | Populus adjacent soil microbial communities from riparian zone of Yellowstone River, Montana, USA - 531 T | ecosystem: Environmental > Terrestrial > Soil > Riparian zone | place: USA: Montana...
TACGACGTGCAGCCGCCCGACCCCCTGGACGCCTGGACCAGCCCGCCGTTCGAGCCCGAGGTCCGCGACGGCCGCCTGTACGGGCGCGGCGGCGCCGACAACAAGGGCCAGCACCTGGCCCAGCTGCTGGCCATGGAGAGCCTGCTGGCCGTCACCGGCGAGCTGCCCTGCTCGATCAGGGTGCTGCTGGACGGCGAGGAGGAGATCGGCTCCCCCAACCTGGCCGCCCTGGCCGACCGGCACCGCGGGTCGCTGGCCGCCGACCTGGTCGTCTGGAGCGACGGGCCGGTCGACCCGGGCGGCGGCTGGCGGCTGGTGTTCGGGGTCCGGGGGATCGCCAGCTTCGAGCTGCGGGCCCGGGGCGCCAACCGGTCGCTGCACTCCGGCAACTGGGGCGGGGTCGCCCCCAACCCGCTGTGGACGCTGGTCCAGCTGCTGGCGACCATGCGCGACGCCGAGGGCCGGATCACCGTGGACGGGTTCGCCGACGAGGTCGAACCGCTGGGCCCGGCCGAGCGGGAGGCCCTGGCCCGGCTGCCGGTTGACGTCGAGAAGGTCAAGGCCGACCTGGGACTGGAGGCGCTCGACGCGCCGGTCGACCGGGGCTTCGCCGAGCGGCTGGCCGCCTGGCCGACCCTGACCATCAACGGGCTCCACGGCGGCTACGGCGGCGAGGGCACCCAGACCGTGCTGCCGTCGGCGGCGGTGGCCAAGTGCGACACCCGCCTGGTCCACGCCCAGCGGGCGGCCGACGTCTACCAGAAGCTGGAGGCGCACGTCCGCCGCCACGCCCCCGGGGTCGAATTCGTCCGCCAGGGGTCGATGGAGCCGTCGCGGACCCCGATGGACTCGCCCTTCACCGCCCCCATCCGCGCCGGCATGGCCGCCGCCCAGGGAGCCGACCCGCTGCTGGTGCCCGTGCTCGGCGGCAGCCTTCCCCTGCACGTGTTCACCGGGGTGCTGGGCCTGCCCACCTTCGGGATCCCGCTCGGCAACCCCGACCAGGCCAACCACGCCCCCGACGAGAACCTCGACCTGGAGCGGTTCCACACCGGGATTAAGACGGCCGCCGCGGTGCTGGCGAAACTCGGTTCCGAGGGGCCGGCGACTTCCGGCACCATGACCGGGTGACCACTCCAGCCCCCCAGGGACGCCTGCTCCGCCGTGGCCTGCGCGTGATCGGCCGCCAGGTGGCGCTCCACCCCAAGCCGTTCGTGGTCGCCGTGCTCGGGGCCATGGTCTACGCCCTGGGCACGGTGGCCCAGTCCTGGATGCTGGGGCAGGTGGTCGACCGGGCGGTGACGCCCCGGTTCGAGTCCGGCCAGTTCCGGGCCGGGGTGGCCGTGGCCGCGGCCTGCGCGATCGTGGCCGTGGGGCTGGTCAAGACGGTCGGCATCATCACCCGCCGGATCGCCGCCACCATCGTGCACGCGAACGTGCAGGCGACCCTGCGCGAGGGCCTGGCCGAGCGCTACCACCGGCTGCCGCTGACCTGGCACCACGAGCACCCGGCGGGCGAGCTGCTGTCGCGGGCCGAGGGCGACCTGGAGGCCGCCTCCGAGATCATGTCCCCGCTGCCGTTCGCCACCGGGGTGCTGACCATGCTGGGCGCGGCCGCGGTCTGGCTGTTCCTGGCCGACCCCTTCCTGGCCACCCTCGGCCTGCTGGTGGTCCCGGCCATCCTGCTCCTCAACCTGGCCTTCCAGCGGCGGGTGGAGCGCCCGACCACCCTCGGCCAGGAGCGGCTGGGCGACATGTCGGCGGTCGCCCACGAGAGCTTCGACGGGGCCCTGGTGGTCAAGGCCCTCCAGGCCGAGGAGGCCGAGGGCCGGCGCTTCGCCGACAAGGCCGAGCTGCTGCGCGACGCCCGCATCGAGGCCGCCCGGGTCACGGCCAACTTCGAGGCCAGCCTGGACGCCCTGCCCGCCCTGGCCACCGTGGCCCTGCTGGTGATCGGCGTCTGGCGGATCGAGCAGGGCGCCATCACCGCCGGCACCCTGGTCGGGCTCATCAACCTGTTCACCCTGCTGATCTGGCCGCTGCGCCTGATCGGCTACGTCCTCGGGGACATGCCGCGGGCCGTCGCCGGCTACGACCGGGTGGCGGCGGTGCTGGCCGAGCCGCTCCCGCCCGTCCACCCGGTGGGGCCGACCGGGCTGCCCGAGGGGCCGCTGGAGCTGGCCGTGGAGCGGCTCGGCTACGGCTACGAGCCCGGGGCCGAGGTGCTGCGCGAGGTGTCGTTCCGGGTGCCGGCGGGCAGCACGGTGGCCCTGGTCGGCCCCACCGGGTCCGGCAAGTCGACCCTGGCCCTGCTGCTGGCCCGGCTGCTCACCCCCGACCGGGGGACCATCCGGCTCGGCGGCCGCGACCTGGCCGAGCTGGGCGGCGGCGAGGTGGCCGGGGCGGTGGGCATCGCCTTCCAGGAGCCGTTCCTGTTCTCCACCTCGGTGGCCGACAACATCGCCCTGGAGCGCCCCTCCCAGGATGGGGTGGTGGAGGCGGGGCGGCTGGCCCAGGCCGAGGAGTTCGTGGCCCGGCTGCCCGAGGGCTACGACACCGTGGTCGGCGAGCGCGGGGCCACCCTGTCGGGCGGGCAGCGCCAGCGGGTCGCCCTGGCCCGGGCCCTGGCCGGCCGGCCACGGCTGCTGGTCCTGGACGACGCCACCTCCAGCGTCGACCCGGTGACCGAGGCGGCCATCCTGGGCGGCCTGGAGGGGCACCTGCCGGCCACCACCACCGTGGTGGTCGCCTCCCGGCTGGCCACCATCGCCCTGGCCGACCGGGTGCTGTACCTGGAGGAGGGCCGCCTGGTCGCCGACGGCGGGCACGACCGGCTGCTGGCCACCACCCCCGGCTATGAGCGCCTGGTCCGCGCGTACGAGCAGGCGGAGCAGGAGGCGCCGGACCGGTGAGGCACGGGAGCGAGGTCGGGGCGCACCGCATCCAGGCCATGCGGCTGCTGCGGCGCGGGCTGGCCGCCTCGCCCGAGCTGCGCAAGGGGGCGGCCCTCACCCTGGCCCTGGCCCTGGTCGCCGGGGGCGGGCGGGTCATCACCCCGGTGCTGGTCCAGCAGACCATCGACCGCCACCTCAGCGCCGGCCCGGCGCAGCTGTCCGGGATGCTGACCATGGCCGGGGCCGGGGTCCTGCTGATCCTGGTCGCCGCCTGGGCCGCCCGGACCACCAACCAGCGGCTGGCCACGGCCAGCGAGCGGGCCCTGTGCGGCCTGCGGGTGCGGGCCTTCAACCACATCCACGCCCTCAGCATGGCCCACCACACCGAGGAGCAGCGGGGCGCCCTGGTGTCCCGGGTCACCTCGGACGTCGAGACCCTCGGCCAGTTCTTCCGCTGGGGCGGCCTGGCCTGGATCCTCAACAGCGCCCTGATGCTGGCCGCGCTGGTGGCCATGGTCGTCTACGACTGGCGGCTGGCCCTGGTGGCGGTGGTCACCGTGGCCCCGCTGCTGGCGGTGCTGCGGGTCATGCAGCGCCGGGTGGTGCTGGCCTGGGACGCCGTCCGCACCCGGGTCGGGGAGACGCTGGCCGCCATCTCCGAGTCCATCCAGGGAGCGGCCGTGATCCGCGCCTACGGCGTCCAGGAGCAGGCCCAGCGCCGGGTGATGCGCTCGGTCGACGCCCGCCGCCGGGCCGAGGTCCGGGCCGGCACCATCGGCGCCATCTTCTTCCCCTCCGGGGAGCTGTTCGGCGTCCTCACCACCGCCGCCGTGGTCCTGGTCGGGCTGGCCATCGGCCCCGAGGGCGGGCTGACCGCCGGCACCCTGATCGCCTTCGCCTTCCTGGTCGCCATCTTCCTGGAGCCGGTGGCCGAGTTCACCGAGATCCTGGACATGACCCAGCAGGCGGTGGCCGGCTGGAAGAAGGTCCTGGACGTGCTCGACACCCCGGTCGAGGTCGAGGACCCCAAGCCCGGGCTGGCGTTGCCCTCGCGGGCCCTCGACATCGAGCTGGACCGGGTGTCGTTCGCCTACCACGGCGGGCCGCCGGTGCTGACCGAGGTCAGCGCGGCCATCCCCGCCGGCACCCGGGTGGCCCTGGTCGGGACGACCGGGTCGGGCAAGACGACCCTGGCCAAGCTGCTCATCCGGCTGGCCGACCCGACCGGGGGCGCCATCCGGGTCGCCGGCACCGACCTGCGCCGGGTCAGCCTGGCCTCGCTGCGCTCGGCCCTGGTGATGGTCCCCCAGGACGGCTTCCTGTTCGACACCAGCGTGGCCGGCAACGTCCGCATGGGCCGCCCCGAGGCCGGCGACCGCGAGGTCCGGGCCGCGTTCGAGGCCCTGGAGCTGGGCGGCTGGGTCGACGCGCTGCCCCGGGGCATCCACACCCGGGTGGGCGAGCGCGGCGAGTACCTGTCGGTGGGCGAGCGCCAGCTGGTCGCCCTGGCCCGCGGCTACCTGGCCGACCCGGGCTGCCTGATCCTGGACGAGGCCACCTCGGCCATCGACCCGGCCACCGAGGTGGCGCTGCGCAACGCCATCGAGCGGCTCACCGAGGGCCGCACCGCCCTGACCATCGCCCACCGGCTGGCCACGGCCGAGCACGCCGACCTGATCCTGGTCCTGGAACGGGGCCGGCTGGTCCAGCAGGGCGCCCACGCCCAGCTGGTGACCGACCCCGACGGAGCCTACGCCCGCCTGCACGGCAGCTGGCTGGCCAGCCTGTCGGCGGACGGGTGGTAGGGTCGGAAACATGCGACCCAGCGACCTCGCCCTGCTCCGCACCCCCTCCGCGCCCACCCTGACCCCGGACGGCCGGCTGGTCGCGGTGGCCGTCGGCCGCATCGACCTGGAGGCCAACGAGTACCGGGCCGAGCTGTGGCTGATGCCCACCGACGGCTCGGCCCCGCCCCGCCGCTTCACCTCGGGCCGGCGCGACGTCCGCCCCCGCTTCTCGCCGGACGGCCGCTGGCTGGCCTTCCTGCGCGCCGGCGACGACGACAAGCCGCAGCTGCAGGTGATGGCCACCGACGGCGGCGAGCCCCGCCAGGTGTGCGAGCACCCGCTCGGGGTCGAGGGCTTCGCCTGGAGCCCCGACTCGACCCGGATCGCCTACGTGGCCCGGGTGCCCGAGGAGGGCCGCTACGGCACCGAAAAGGACGTCGGGCCCGAGAAGGAGCCGCCGCGGCGGATCACCGGCTTCCAGTACCGGCTGGACAACCTCGGCTTCACCTTCGACCGGCGCCCGCACGTGTTCGTGGTCGACGCCCTGGCCGAGGAGGCCGAGCCCGTCCAGCTGACCCGGGGCGACTACGACCACGGCCACCCGGCCTGGAGCCCGGACGGGACCAGCATCGTGTTCGTCTCGGCCCGCCACGAGACCCGCCACGAGGACGCGATCAGCGACCTGTTCGTGGCCCCGGCGGCCGGCGGCGACGCCGTCCGGGTCACCGCCACCGACCTGGTCGCGGACCGGCCGGCGTACTCGCCCGACGGGTCGACCATCTGGTTCGTGGCCTGCGAGCCCGACCTGGCCGGGCGCCCGACCGTGCTGTGGTCGGTCCCGGCCGACGGGTCGGGCAAGCCGGAGCGGCTCACCGACCCGGAGCGGTTCGACCACGACCCCGCCTTCGGCGCCGGCATCCTGCCCCTGCTGGTCGACGAGGGCGCGGTCACCACCATCTCGCTGGACCGGGGGGCGATCCGGCTGCTGCGCTTCCCGCTCGACGGCGGCGAGCCCACCGAGCTGCTGGGCGGCAAGCGCACCGTGCACGACTACGACGCGGCCGGCGGGGTGGTGGCGGCGGTGGTCAGCGACCACAACTCGGCCGGCGAGGTGGTCGTCGTGCGTGAGGGCCGCGAGCGGACCCTGTCCGACTTCGGGGCGGTGATGGGCCGCAACGCCTCGCTGCGGCCCATGCAGGAGCTGGAGGCGGCCGCTCCCGACGGCGCCGGCGTCCACGGCTGGGTCATCAAGCCGGCCGGGACCGGGCCGTTCCCGGTGGTGCTGATGGTCCACGGCGGCCCCTTCGCCCACTACGGCTGGACGCTGTTCGACGAGGCCCAGGTGTACGCGGGGGCCGGCTACGCGGTGGTGATGGGCAACCCCCGCGGCTCGGCCGGCTACGGCGAGTCCCACGGCCGGGCCATCGTCGGCGACTTCGGCAACCTCGACAGCCAGGACGTGCTCGCCCTGCTGGACGCCGCCCTCGAGGACCCGGACCTGGACGGCGACCGGGTCGGGGTGATGGGCGGCTCCTACGGCGGCTTCATGACCAGCTGGCTGGTCGGCCACACGGACCGGTTCCGGGCCGCCATCAGCGAGCGGGCCTGCAACGCCTTCGACAGCTTCGAGGGCTCCAGCGACATCGGCTGGTCCTTCGTGCCCCACTGGAACGGCACCGACCCCGAGCGGGTGGCCGCCCAGAGCCCGCTCACCTACGCCGACCACATCCGCACCCCGATGCTGCTGATCCACTCCGAGCAGGACTGGCGCTGCCCGGTCGAGCAGGCCCAGCGCCTGTTCGTGGCCCTCAAGCAGCACAAGGTCGAGGTGGAGCTCCTGCTGTTCCCCGGCGAGGGCCACGAGCTGACCCGCTCCGGCCTGCCCAGCCACCGCGTGGCCCGCTTCGAGGCCGTCCTCGACTGGTGGGCCCGGCACCTCACGCCGGCCGGCTGACCGCCGCCTCCAGCGGGCGGAACCGGCGGACCTTGCCGGTGTCCTGGCGCTCCAGAGCGTCGACGAGGGCGACCTCGACTGCCGGCGCGGGCAGGCCGAGGCGGGCCAGCTCGCCGGCCAGGGCCCGGCCGAGGGCGGCCGGGTCGGCGGGGGCGCCGACGACCAGGACCTCGGCGCCGGCCGGGGTCTGGCGGACCTGGTACTCGACGATCCGCGGGTCGCGGCGGAGCAGCGAGGCGAACACGTGCGGGTGGACGACCTGGCCGCCCGGGTAGGTGGAGACGTCCTCGAGGCGGCCCTGCACGTCGGCGATCAGCTGGTGGGCCGAGCCGCACGGGCAAGGCCGGTCCAGGAGGGTGACCTGATCGGTGAGCTCGAAGCGGATCAGCGGCAGGGTCGGGTTGGAGATGGCGGTCACGTAGAGCTTGTCGGAGCGGACGCCGGGCGGGACCGGCCGGCCGTCGGCGTCGACCGGCTCCACGATGACAAGGTCGTCACAGAGGTGGATGCCGGGGCCGCGGAAGCAGCCGACGCCGATGGGGCCGGCCTCCGAGGTCCCGTACATGTTGGCCACCGGGGCGCGGAACGTCTCGGTGAGCGCCCGCCGCGCCTCCGGCCGCAGGGGCTCGCTGGTGGTGACGACCCGCCGGGGCAGGATCCGCAGCCGGCCCGCCCGGGCCTCCACGGCCAGCAGGGTCAGCATGGACGGGTAGCCCATCAGGACCAGCGGCTGGTAGGCGTTGAGCCCGGCCACGATCTCCTCGATCGGCTGGGTCACCGGGAACAGGGCCACGTCGACGGTCGGGTTGGCGAAGGTCTGGGGCATCGCGCTGGTCATGTGGGTGGCGTTCCTGGCCCCGACCATGGCCATGCGCAGGGGGGCGGCGGCCAGCTCGGGGGTGACCGCCCGGTCCCAGACGCTGGGCCGCAGGAAGCCGGCGTAGGCGGTCGCCCAGGCCTGCCAGCCGAACACGAAGATCCCCCGCCGGCCGCTGGAGCCACCCGAGGCGACGGCGTGGAACTCCTCCAGCAGGTAGCGGTCGCTCTCCAGCCCGGCCAGGTGGCCGTCGACCGGGTCGAGGCCGAGGCGGCGGTCGGTGACCACCTGGTCCCAGTTGACCATCAGGTCGTCCTTGGTCATCGGGGGCAGGCCGGCCAGGTCGGCCTCCTCGAACCGGTCGGGGTCGACCCCGGCCAGCCGCTCGCGGTGCCAGGGCGAGGACGCCTTGGCCACCCGGAGCAGGTCGCGGAGGCGGTCGCGCCGCTCCTGGGCCAGCCGCTCGGCCGGCCAGCGCAGCCGCTGGACGTGCTCAGGGAGCAGGGCCGCCAGGTCGGCCAGGTGCCGTTGCCGGAGGTCCTCGTATGCCGCCATCGCCAGCTCCTCTCGAGCCTCCCGCAATAGTCTGAAACGGATGGTGCTGACCGTATGATATGATCTGGATCATGTCAAGAGCCGATCTCACCCCCGTGTCCTACGTCGTCCTCGGCCTGGTGGCCCGGGACGGCCCCTCGACCCCCTACGCCCTGAAGGCGGCCGTCGGCCGCGGCATCGCCCACTTCTGGCAGTTCCCGCACAGCCAGATCTACGCCGAGACCGAGCGGCTGGCCCGCCTGGGCCTGCTGGCCGAGGAGCGCGAGCAGACCGGGCGGCGGCGGCGCAGCTACCGGATCACCCCCCAGGGCCGGGCCGCGCTCGCCGCCTGGCTGGCCGAGCCGGCCGAGGAGCCCCCGCAGTTCCGCAGCCTCGGCCTGCTCAAGCTGTTCTTCGCCCAGCACGCCGGGCCGGCCGAGATCGCCGAGCTGGCCAGGGCCCAGGCGGCCCTGTACCGCGGCTACGTCGAGCTCACCGACGCGATCACCGAGCGGCTCCAGGCCCGCCCCGACCTCCCCGGCCAGCGGGCCGTGGCCGAGCTGATGGGCGACACCTTCCGGGTCATGGCCGAGCACTGGGAGCGGGTCGAGCGAACACTCGGCGCGCCGCCAGCTCCCGCCGCAGCTGCCCGGGGCCGGTGAACCGGACGGCGTCGAAGCCGAGCCGGCGGGCCGCCGCCACGTTGGCCTCGGAGTCGTCGACGTAGAAGGTGGCCTCGGGGGCCAGCCCGAACCGGTCCAGCAGCAGGTTGAAGAAGCGCGGGTCGGGCTTGATCATCCGCACCTCGCCGGAGACCAGGACGCCGTCGAACCACCCCAGGAAGGCGAACCGCTCGCGGGCGACCACGAAGGTCTCGGCCGACCAGTTGGTGAGGGCGTACAGCGGCATGCCGGCGGCGCGCAGCTCGGCCAGGACCTCGACGCTGCCGCCGATCTCGCCGGCCAGCATCTCCGGCCAGCGCTCGGCGTAGGCGGTGATGGCGGCGGCGTGGGCCGGGTGGCGCTCGACCAGCTCGGCCACCCCCTCGGCGAAGGGCCGACCCCGGTCCTGCTCGGCGTTCCACTCCGGGGTGCAGACGGTGGCCAGGAACTCCTCCACCGCCGCCTCGTCGGCCAGCAGCTTGCGGTAGAGGTAGCGGGGGTCCCAGTCGATCAGCACCCCGCCCAGGTCGAACACCACCGCCTTGATCGGCACCGACGCTCCTCCCGCTCGCCCCGTATCCTCGTATCGACACTGTAGGGAACCGCACGTCCAGGGAGCGCCATGCCCGCCGACCCTACCGGCCCCCGCCTGACCCGCCGCCGGCTGCTCCAGCTGGGCCTGGCCCTGCCGCTGCCGATGGTCCTGGCGGCCTGCCAGGACTCACCCGGCGACCCGGCCGAATCGGCGGCCGCCCCGACCACGGCCGCCCCGCCGGCCTCGGCCGCCGACGGCGCCGCCCCCGGGACGACGCTGGCCCCCACCCCGGCCTGCGACGACGGCGACGAGCCGACCGTGGCCCAGACCGAGGGCCCCTACTTCACGCCCGACTCGCCCGAGCGGGCCTCGCTGCTGGAGGCGGGCATGCCCGGCCAGCGCCTGGTGGTGGCCGGGACCGTGCTGACCACCGACTGCCGCCCGGTGCGGCGGGCGCTGCTCGACTTCTGGCAGGCCGACGACGCCGGCCAGTACGACAACCAGGGCTACCGCCTGCGCGGCCACCAGTTCAGCGACGACCAGGGCGCCTGGCGGCTGGAGACGGTCGTGCCCGGCATCTACACCGGTCGCACCCGCCACATCCACGTCAAGGTCCAGGCCCCCGACGGCCCGGTGCTCACCACCCAGCTCTACTTCCCCGACGAGCCGGCCAACGAGCGCGACGGCATCTTCTCGCCCGACCTGCTGCTCGGCGACGTCCGCGAGCGCGGCGACCGGCGCACGGCCTCGTTCACCTTCGTGCTGGCAGGCTAGCGGCCGACCGCGTAGGCCTGGCGGCCGCGGGGGTTGGCCGCCGCGATCAGGAAGCCGGAGGCCGGGTCGCGGCCGGCGGCGCAGGTGCGGCCCAGCGACCAGGGGTCGGCGACCTCGACCCGGTGGCCCCGCCGGCGCAGGGCCTCGATCGCCGCCGGGTCGTGGCGGGCCTCGACCACCAGCCGGCCGGGGTCGGCCCGGCGGGGCCAGAACGAGCTCGGGAAGTGCTCGCTCAGGAAGGTGGGGGCGTCGATCGCCTCCTGGAGATCCAGGCCGAAGCGGGCGTGGGCCAGGAAGAACTGGAGGGTCCACTGGTCCTGGCCGTCCCCGCCCGGGGTGCCGAAGGCCAGGCAGGGCTCGCCGTCGCGCAGGGCCACAGACGGGCTGAGGGTCGTCCGCGGCCGGGCCCCGGGGCGCAGCGAGCTGGCCAGCCCCTCCTCCAGCCAGACCATCTGGGCCCGGGTGCCGAGGCAGAAGCCGAGGCCGGGGACGATCGGCGAGCTCTGCAGCCAGCCGCCGCTGGGGGTGGCCGCGACCAGGTTGCCGTGCCGGTCGGCCACGTCGATGTGGCAGGTGTCGCCGAAGGTCGGCTCCCCGGCGCCTTCCGGTTCGGCGGCCGCCGCCTCGACCGCGGCCCGGAGCCGGGCCGAGGGCAGGCGGGGGGCGCGCCCGGCCGGCGAGCCGGGGCGCAGCTCCAGCGACGCCCGCTCCTCGACCAGGGCCCGGCGGGCGGCGGCGTAGTCCCGGTCGAGCAGGCCCTCGAGGGGCACGTCGGCGGCGACGGGGTCGCCGTACCAGGCCTCGCGGTCGGCGAAGGCCAGCTTGGCGCACTCGGTCACCGTGTGGACGTAGGCGTCGCTGCCCAGGCCCATCCCGGCCAGGTCGACGGGCTCGAGCAGGCGCAGCTGCTGGAGCAGCACCGGGCCCTGGCCCCAGGGGCCGGTCTTGCAGACCGTCCAGCCGTGGTGCTCGACCGACACCGGGGCCTCCACCGAGGCCCGCCAGCCGGCCAGGTCGTCGCCGACCAGCAGCCCGCCGTGGCGGCGGCCGCTCACGTCCAGGACCTTGGCCGTGGCCAGGAAGTGGTCGATCGCCTCGGCCACGAAGCCCTCGTAGAAGGCGGCCAGGGCGGCCTCGATCTGGCCGTCGCGGTCGGCCGAGGCGGCCTCGGCCTCGGCCAGCAGCCGCCGCCAGGTGGCGGCCAGGGCCGGGTTGCGCAGCCGCCGCCCGGCGGGGGGCACGCCGTCGGCCAGCCAGACCTCGGCCGAGGAGGGCCACTCGTCGCGGAACATCCGCTCCATGGAGCGGATGGCCCCGCCGATCCGGGGCAAGGCCGGGAACCCGGCCTCGGCGAGCTCGATGGCCGGCTCGAGCACGTCCCGTGGGCGCAGGCTGCCGTGGTCGCGAAGCAGCCGCATCCAGGCCCCGAAGGCCCCCGGCACGCACGCCGGCAGCAGCCCGGTACCCGGCACCAGGTCGAGGCCCAACTCCTCGAACCGGGCGATGGTGGCCGCCCTCGGCACCGGCCCCTGCCCGTTGACCACCAGCACCCGCCCGCTCCCGGCCGGCGCGGCCAGGATCGGCACCTCGCCCCCCGGCCCGTTCAGGTGGGGCTCCACCACCTGGAGGACGAACCCCGCCGCCACCGCGGCGTCGAAGGCGTTGCCGCCCCGCTCCAGCACCGCCATCCCCGTGGCCGAGGCCAGCCAGTGGGTCGAGGACACCACGCCAAAGGACCCGCGCAGCTCGGGTCGGGTCGCGAACACGCCCTAAGCATAACCATGCAGGTCGGTGCCGAATCGTAATCGGTTGCGGGTTCGGCGGCCCCGCGCCGATCATCGGATGAGTAACTCCCAGACAAGGACCCGTTCAGATGCTGCGCGTCGTCGACCTGACCGTCGAGGTCGGTCACCGTCTGCTCGTCGCCGAGGCGAGCTTCACGGTCGCGCCCGGGGACGTTGTCGGGCTGGTGGGGCCGAACGGGGCCGGCAAGACGAGCCTGCTCAGGACGGTCAGTGAGCGGGCCGCGGCCAGGCGGGACCGGGCGGTCACCCTGGTCGGGGAGCTGGCCTGGCTGCCGCAGGAGTCGCCGCCGACCACCGAGTCGACCGGGCTGGCGCGGCTGCTGTCGGCCCGAGGGCTGGACCGGGCCCGGGCCGAGCTGGAGGAGGCGCGGCGGCGGATCGACCAGAGCGCCGACGCCCGGGCCCGCGACCGGGCCATCAAGAAGTTCTCGGGCATACAGGAGCGGTTCGAGGCCGAGGGTGGCTACCGGGCCGAGGCCGAGGCCCGGCGGGTCGCGGCCGGGCTGGGCATCCCGGCCAGCGGGCTCGACCGGCCGCTGTCGGGGCTGTCGGGGGGCGAGCGGCGCCGGGTCGAGCTGGCCCGGGTGCTGCTCAGCCAGGCCGGCACCCTGCTGCTGGACGAGCCCACCAACCACCTGGACGCCGACGCCAAGCGCTGGCTGGCCGGGTTCCTGGCCGACTTCTCCGGCGGCATCCTGCTCGTCTCCCACGACCTACCCCTGCTGGACCGGGACGTCACCGGGGTGCTGGTCCTCGACCCGCTGACCGCCTCGCTCGAGACCTACAAGGGCACCTGGACCCAGTACCTGGAGGCGAGCGAGGTCCGGGCCCGCTCCGAGGCCAAGCAGCGCAAGGTCCTGGAGCGCGACATCAAGCGGCTGTCGGCCTTCGTGGAGAAGTACCGCCACTCCAACGAGGACATGGCCCGCCGGGCCATGGTCACCGAGCGGCGGGTCGAGAAGATGAAGCAGCGGCTCACCCCGGAGCGCAAGAGCGGTCGGAAGGTGGCCGTCCGCTTCCCCGACCCACCGCCCTCGGGTCGCTTCCCGCTGGACGCGGTCGACCTGTCCCGCTCCTACGGCGGCCCGCCGGTGTTCAAGCACGTCTCCTTCGACCTCCAGCGGGGCGAGCGGCTGCTGGTGCTGGGCCTCAACGGGGCCGGCAAGACCTCGCTGCTGCGCATCCTGGCCGGCATCGACGCCCCCGACGAGGGCGAGGTCCGCCTCGGCCACGGCGCCCAGGTCGGCTACTACGCCCAGGAGCACGAGGGCCTCGACCCCGACGCCACCGCCATGGAGTCGCTGCGCGAGGTCGCCAAGGCCCCCGACGACCTGCTCCGCGGCGTCCTCGGCCACTTCCTGCTCGGCGGCGACCAGGCCCACCAGCCGACCCGGACCCTCTCGGGCGGCGAGAAGACCAAGCTCGCCCTGGCCCGCCTGGTCCTGGGCCGCCACAACGTCCTGCTCCTGGACGAGCCCACCAACAACCTGGACGTCCAGGCGGTCGAGGCCGTCCGCTCGGCCCTGGAGACCTACAAGGGCTCGGTGATCCTGGTCAGCCACGACACCCCGTTCGTGCAGCGCTTCGAGCCCGACCGGGTCCTGCTCATGCCCGACGGCGCCCTGGACGTCTGGTCCGAGGACTATCTGGACCTGGTCGCCCTGGACTGAGAGCGCGGGCCTGACCGTGGCCAACGTGGCCATCCTGGGGGCCGGGGCCATGGGCAGCGCCCTGGCCACGCCGGCGGCGGCCGCCGGCAACCGGGTGCGGCTCTGGGGGACCTGGCTGGACGACGACCTCCTGGCCGAGCTGCGGGCCGGCCGCCCCCACCCCCGCACCGGCGTCCCCGCCGACCCGCGGGTCGAGCTCCGCGACCACGGCGACCTGGCCGCCGCCCTGGACGGCGCCGACCTGGTGGCGGTGGCGATCAGCTCCGACGGCGTGCTCGAGGTCGCCCGGCGGGCGGCCGCCGCCGGGCTGAGGCCCGGAACCCCCCTGCTGCTCTGCACCAAGGGGTTCGGGCGCCGGCCCGACGGCACGGTGAGCCTGCTCCCGGAGCTGGTCACGGCCGCGCTCCCGGGCCCCCTGGCCGCCGCCTGCCCGGTGGTGGCCGTGGGCGGCCCCTGCAAGGCCAACGAGGTCGCGGCCGGGCGGCCCACGGCGGCGGTGCTCGCGGGCCCGGACCGGGAGGTGGTCGACCGCTGCGCCCGCGCCCTGGCCACCTCCGCCTACCGGATCGAGCGCAGCGACGACCTGGCCGGGGTGGAGACGGCCGCGGCCGCCAAGAACGTCTACGCGATCGCCGTCGGGGTCTGCCACGGCCTGACCGAGGCCGGCGGCCAGCCCTGGCACGACCTGGCCGCCGCCACCTTCGCCCGGGCCGTGGCCGAGCTGCGCCGCCTGGTCGCCGCCGTCGGCGGCCGCGAGGAGACGGCCATCGGCCTGGCCGGGCTGGGCGACCTCGAGGTGACCTCGCTGTCCGGGCGCAATCGGCTGTTCGGGGCCCGGGTCGGCCGGGGCCAGCCCCCGGCGGAGGCCCTGGCCGCCATGGCCGCCGCCGGCCAGACGGTCGAGGGCGTCCCCGCGGCCCGCCTGGCCCGCGACCTGGCCGCCCAGCTCGGCCTGGACCTGCCGCTGCTGGCGGCGGTCAACCGCATCCTGGACGGCGCCGCCGACCCCGCGGCCCTGCTCGGGGACGCCGTCCTCCCGGGCTGACGCCCCAGAACCGCCCTGCGGGGTGACCGGTGATCACCTCCGGGAGTGACGACGCCCCAGCCGCCGCCTTCTAGCGTCGGGGTGCCCGGACAGCCGATCTCTGGGGAGCCCGACATGA
>Ga0190274_10001316_pt1 | contig 14591 bp, 14 predicted proteins | sample Popmic531T_FD_133002 | JGI IMG/M metagenome (GOLD analysis project Ga0190274, IMG submission 133002) | Populus adjacent soil microbial communities from riparian zone of Yellowstone River, Montana, USA - 531 T | ecosystem: Environmental > Terrestrial > Soil > Riparian zone | place: USA: Montana...
ATACTGGTAGTGCGCATTGTTGGCCGGCGAATAGGCCGGCGCACCGGCCGTATTGGCCACATACAGCAGGTCCGCCGACAGTACGGTGCTGAAGTCCACGTCATCGCGCACCATGCCAATGACGGTGGCGATGTAGTCATTCAGCGGCACGAACACGCTCTGGTCGCGGTTGGTGGCCGGCGCGACGAAGTTCTTCAGCGTGACGTTGTAGAAACTCCTGTTGGCCAGTGCCAGCTGCGCGGCGGCGTTGGCGTTGCCGCCCTGGATCAGGGTGGCCATCTGGGTCAACACCGCGTCAGAAGGTGGCACACCGGCAATGCGATCGTGCAGGCGTCGGGCCTGCTCCCGCGGTCCGGCCCCGGCCGGCATGGCGACCACCTGCAGGCAGCACAAGGCCAGCAGCGCGGCGCCGACGCGCTGCGCGGTGGTGTTGCGGGTGACCGTCTTCATCTTCGCTCCCTGGTGCTTGTTCCGGCACTCCGCGGCGAATATACGCATGGCGCGACAGCATCCGGAATGTCTCAAAGTTCCCACGTCGCGGCGCGCAGACAGTTCGGCGTCCGTAAGCGGACCGCTATGCTGCGCCTCGCGTTCTGCGAGGCCGGTCACGGCGCGCGCGCGCATAAGCGACAACGCTGCGACTGCTCCGGACATGCGCGGCGATGCCGTAGCGAAGCGCGTAACGGCACCGCCTGCCGTGATGCGTTGAACAGTTTCAGGCAGCGACATGGAAATCATGACGGTAGCTTCGTGCACGATTGACAGAATGCGGCTTGCAGCACTGCTGCTGGCGGCATTGCTGGCCGGCTGCAGCAGCAGCGGCGATGTCTCCGTGGGGGGCGGGCAACAGTCCGATACCACCACGGTGGATTTTTCGATCGCCTACATCAAGCGCACGCTACCCACCGATCCGATGGACCTGGACGACCTGCGCGACACCGACGACCTGCGACAGCAGCGCGACTTCTGGACCAGGGCCGACGTCTTCATCCGCGACAAGGCCGCGCCGTCCGGCACCGAACGCAACATCACGGCGCGCGTCACCGGCAGCGACTTTTACGATGTGCGCGACCTTGACGTCTCAGCCGATGGTGCCCGACTGGTGTTTGCCATGCGCGGCCCGCTGCGCGCCAACCAGCAGGAAGAGGAGCCACCGTCCTGGCAGATCTGGGAATACGCAGTCGCTGCCGACCAGCTGCAACGCGTCATTGTCGATGACGTGACCGCCAGCGCCGGCGACGATGTGTCGCCGCACTACCTGCCCGATGGGCGCATCCTGTTCACCTCGAGCCGCCAGCGCGACGCCAAGGCCATCCTGATCGATGAAGGCAAGAGCGGCTTCACCGCACAGACCGAGGCTCTGGATGAGGAGCCTGCGTTTGTCATGCATGTGATGGCGGCCGACGGCACGCTGGGCAGCATCCACCAGATCTCGTACAACCAGAGCCACGATCGCGATCTGTCGGTGCTGCGCAATGGCCGTGTGCTGCTGACGCGCTGGGACAATGAAGCAGGCAATGCCCAGAGCGGCATGGCGCTGTACACCGCCCGTCCCGATGGCTCCGATCTGCAGTTGCTGTACGGCGCGCGCAGCCACGCCACCGGCAACGCCGGCGGCGGCATGACCTCGATTATCCAGTTCGCCCGGGCGCGCGAAATGGAAGACGGCCGGATACTGGCGCTGTTGCGCCCCTTCACGGGCAGCGACTTCGGCGGCAACCTGGTGACGATCAACACCGCCGGCTACGTCGAGAATGCGCAGCGCACGCTGGCCGGCGTGCTGGCCAATGTATCCGCCACCGGCCCTGCGCAGATCGCAACCACCACCAACGACGTGCGCACGGTGACCGGCCCCTCGCCGGGTGGCCGTTTCAATTCGGCCTGGCCGCTGTGGGATGGCTCGAATCGTGTGCTGGTGGGCTGGTCGCAATGCCGGCTGCTCGACGGCACCGGCGCCATCGTGCCCTGCACCGCCGACCGGCTGGCCGATCCGAACGCGCAGGTGGCAGCTCCTTTATATAGCGCCTGGCTGCTGGACCTCGCCGGCGGCACGCTGAAGCCGGTGATCACACCCGTGGAAAACGTGATGATCAGCGATCTGGTATCGCTGCAGCCGCGCGCCATGCCCGCCTTCATCCCCGACACGCCACCGGCGCTGGCGCTGGCACCGGACCTGGCCGTGGGCATTCTGGATATCCGCAGTGTGTATGACTGGGACGGAGCGCCGTGGACCGGACTCGGCGGCGGACGCGTCATCGCGCAGATTGCCGCATTGCCGGCTGCGCAACGTCCGGCGCGTTTCCTGCGCATCGAAAAGGCCGTGTCGATTCCGGACCAGGACACCCTGGATTTCGATCGCGGCATCGCCTTCGGCCGCGCCGGCAATTTCATGCGCGAAATCCTTGGCTACGTACCGATCGAGCCCGACGGTTCGGTGCGCGTCAAGGTGCCGGCCAACGTGGCCTTCAATGTCGCGGTGCTGGATGCGCGCGGCCGCCGCATCTTCGCGCCGAACCGCGTCTGGCAGCAGCTGCGACCCGGCGAAGTGTCCAGCTGCAATGGCTGCTACTACGCGCCCACGACCACGACCGTCGGCGGCGTGACCAGCACGCTGTCGCATGGTCGCGCCAATCTGTTTGCGTCAGCCAATGTCGGCGCCGCCGCCGGCGCCTCCTGCCCCGGAGAGACCCAGGCGCAGGCGCGCTCGCTGTGGAACTGCAACACCTCGCCTTACAGCGCGTCGCTGCCCGGCATGAACCCGGCATTCAACGGCGCGCCCACCGGCGATGCCGACATCAACCTGCGTTATCAGGACCTGACCACGCCACTGCCCACACGCCAGTCCTGCCTGACCAGCTGGCTCAGCGGCTGCCGCAGCACCATCAGCTATCCGCTGCACATCAGGCCGATCTGGTCGTTCGCGCGCGGTGCCGCCGGCGCCGATACCTGCACCGGCTGCCACAACAGCGCGCCACGCAATGCCGCCAACATGGTGAAGTCGGCCGGCGAACAGCTGGACCTGACTGATGACACGGCGCAGGCCACGCTGGCGCTGCAGGCGCAGCGCGGCTACGACCAGCTGACGCTGGGCCATGGTTTCGTGATCGAAGTGCCGGACCCCAATGATCCGATGATGATGGCCACCATCCTGGTGGCCTCACCCACCAATCAGCCGGCGGTGATCTCTGCCGGAAATGCCAACGCGTCGACACGTTTCTTCAGTATTTTTGCCGCGGGCGGCTCACATGCGGGTCGACTGACTGAGGCAGAATTGCGGCTGCTGTCCGAGTGGGTGGATATTGGAACCCAGTACTACAACAACCCGTTTGACGCGCCGCTCAACTGACCGCGCCGCCCTGCGCCGCTTCGGGTTGCTGCTGCTGGTCGCGCTGGGCGCGCCGGGCGCCAGCGCCGCTGAGTATCTGCAGCTGTTCGTCACCGAGCCCTATCTGGAATTGCACACCGGCCCGGGTCGCGGCTATCCGGTGGCACAGGTGGTGGAACGCGGAGCGGCCGTGGACGTGCTGAAGCGACGCACCGAGTGGTTCCGCGTGCGCACCGAACGCGGCGTCGAGGGCTGGGCGTCCGAGCGTGATCTGCTGCGCGCCACGCTGGCCGATGGCACGCCCTTCACGCTCAATCGCGGCGATCGCGCCGGCTATCAGACGCATCGTTGGGAGAGCGGTGTGTCGCTGGGCGATTACGCCGGCGCCACGCTGATCTCCGGCTTCACGGCGCTGTCGCTCACCGACAGCCTGAAAATCGAACTGAGCGCCGGCCAGTTCCTCGGCGACCTGTCGAATGGCTACCTGCTCGACCTGGGATTGAACCAGGTGATCCTGCCGCATTGGCGCTTCTCGCCCTTCCTGATGCTGGGCACCGGCTGGGAGCGCACCGAACCGAAGGCCACGCTGGCCGTGCCGCAGGATCAGGACAGCCAGACTGCCTACGCGGGCCTGGGCACCCGCTACTACCTGGGGCGACGTTTTTTTCTGCGCGGCGAGTACCGGCATCACACGGTGTTCACCAGCCGCGACAGCAATGAGGTGAAGGAAGAATGGAAACTCGGCTTCGCATTCTTTTACTGACGCTGGCGTGCACGCTGGTCGGCGGCTGCGCCAGCGTCCGCTGGCCGTGGCGCGGCGACGCGCCGGTGCAGGCTCCGGAAGTACGCGCCGAGGAAGCCGAGGCCGACGCGCCGCCGGTGGTCATCGAACCGCAGGTGGAGCGACGCAGAGTCACGGTGCCGAAGATCGACACTGAAAACTTCGGCGTGGGTTTCTATTTCGGCGAGATCTCCATCGAGGACTTCACCGCAGTGCCGTTGATCGGCCTGCGCGCGGATTACCACATTACCGAGGATTTTTTCTTCGAAGCCGCCTACGGCAAGGCCGAGGCCGGCAAGACCAGTTTCGAGACGCTCGGCGGCAATGTGCAGCTGCTGACGGACGATGAGAGGCAGTTCACGTATTACAACCTCTCGCTGGGCTACAACTTGCTGCCCGGTGAGGTTTTTGCCGGTCGTAGTCGCACCATGACCAGCGCCTTGTACCTGCTCGGTGGCGTCGGCAGCGTCAAGTTTGCGGGCGAACAGAATTTTACCGTGAGCTTCGGCGCCGGCTTCCGGGTGTTGCCGACCGACTGGCTGGCGATCCACATCGAGGCTCAGGATCTGGTGTTCAAGTCCGACCTGCTGGGTGTTGATCGCCTGAAGAACAACCTGCAGGCGCATCTGGGCGTGACCTTCTTTTTCTGAGGCGAGGCTGACATGAAACACATCGCAAGCATGGCCGCGCTGCTGACCGTGGGCCTCGGCGTCGCCGCGGCCGCGCCGGTGGACCCGCTGCGCAACGGCGCGCCGGCACCGGCATTCGAATTGCAGTCCGCGGCGGGCGCTGCGGTGAATCTGGCCGACTACCGCGGCCAGGTGGTGCTGCTGAATTTCTGGGCCAGCTGGTGCGGGCCGTGCCGCACCGAAATGCCCATCCTCGAGCAGCTGCACCGGCAGTACCGGGCCAGGGGTTTCACCCTGGTGGGCGTGAACGTCGAACCGAACCCGGCCGATGCGCTCAAGGCGCTGCAGAAAACGCCGGTCTCCTTTCCGATCCTGTTCGACACGGCGAGCACCGTCAGCAGGCTGTATCACGTCCAGGGCATGCCCAACACCGTGATCCTCGATCGCAAGGGCAATGTGCGTTTCGTGCATCGCGGCTACAAACCCGGCGACGAGAATGCCTATCTCGACCAGATCCGCGCCCTGATCCGCGAATGAAGCGCCTCACCCCGCCACTGTTCATGATGCTGGCGGCCGCCCTGCTGCTGGGCGGCTGCGGCCGCATCGAGCCCTGGGTGAAACCCTACGAGCGCGAACACCTGGCCGACCCCATCATGTCGTTCAATCCGAATCCCGTATCCAGCAGCTACATCGATCACGTCTTCGAATCGCGCGAAGGCGCCCGGGGCGCCACCGGTGCGGTGGGCGGCGGCTGCGGCTGCAACTAGGAAATGACGTGACCCGCGGCGCCTCCTTGCGACGATGGAGCAGCCTGGCGCTGCTGCTGGCTGCTGCGACGGTGCAATCCGCCGTGCTGCCCGAGGACCGCGCCGATGTGCTCTACCACCGCTATGACGGCGGCGGCATTACCATCCAGGGCCCCTCGGTGCTGGTGCGCAAGAAGCTCGGTGAATCCTACTCGGTGTCGGGCAACTACTATGTCGACGCCATCTCCAGCGCCTCGATCGACGTGGTGACGCAGGCCAGCCCGTACAAGGAAAAGCGCACGCAGTACAGCCTCGGCACCGACCTGCTGCATGGCAAGACCACCTACAGCGCCGGCTTCATCACCAGCACCGAAAACGACTATGACGCGCAAACCGCGTTCGCCTCGATCAGCCAGGACCTGTTTGGCGACCTGACCACGATCTCCTTTGGCTACACGCGCGGCTGGGATGTGGTGGGCATGCGTGACAACCCCGATTTCAACGAGCCCACCGATCGGCGCAACTGGACGCTGGGCATTTCGCAGGTGCTGACCCGCAACATGCTGATGGGCCTGAATGTCGAGACCAGCGAGAGCGAAGGCTTCCTGAACAATCCCTATCGCCAGGTGCGCTATGCCGATCCCGCGGAGCCGCAGGGCTACAGCCTGCAGAAGGAGCGCTATCCGCATACCCGCACCGGCAACGCCGCCGCGCTGCAGCTGAAGTACTACCTGCCCTGGCGCGCCGCGCTGGATGGCAACTACCGCTACTACGACGACACCTGGGGCATCCGCGCCCATACCGCCCGGCTGGGTTACACGCATCCGTGGCGCTCCTGGACCTTCGACGGCCACGTGCGCCACTACACGCAGAACGCTGCCGACTTCTACAGCGATCTGTTTCCCTACTACAACGCGCAGAATTTTCTGGCGCGCGATCGCGAGCTGGCCACCTTCAACAGCCTGACGCTGGGCGCGATGGCCACCTGGCAGCTCAACACCTCGAGATTCGGCTGGATCCAGCGCGGCACGCTGAACCTGAGCTGGGACCATCTGCACATCAGCTACGACGACTACCGCGATCTGCGCGTCGAGACGCCCACTCCGGGCAGCGAGCCGCTGTACACGCTCGACGCCAACGTCATGCAGTTCTTTATTTCCATCTGGTTCTGAAGGATCATCGCCGCCCTGAAGCCACAACGGCCCGAGGTTCGCGATGAAGAGACTGCTGCGCTCGCTGACGATCCTGGTACTGGCGGTACTGCTGCCGGCCGCTGCCGCCAGTGCGCAGTCGCGTGAAGACGCGCGACTGATCACCGCCACCCAGGTGCTGGGCGAAATGCGCGGCGCTCCCGATGAGAGCATTCCGGCGTGGCTGCTGGCACGCGCCTGGGGCATCGCCGTGATTCCCGACGTGATCAAGGGCGCCTTCATCTTCGGCGCCCGCCATGGCAATGGCGTGCTGACGGTGCGCGACAGCGCCGGCCGCTTCAGCAACCCGATTTTCCTGTCGCTCACCGGCGGCAATGTGGGCTTCCAGGCGGGCGCGCAGCAGAGCGACGTGGTGCTGGTGTTCGCCACCCGCGAAAGCGTCGAGGATTTTGCCAGCGGACAGTTCACGCTGGGCGCCACCGCCTCGGTGGCGGCCGGTCCGGTGGGACGGCAGGGCGAAGCCGCGGTGGGCAGCACGGCCGAAATCTATTCGTACTCGCGCGCGCGCGGACTGTTTGCCGGCGTGGCGCTGGATGGCACGCGGCTGCGCTTTGAAACCGGCACCAACAAGAACTTCTATGGCCGTGAAGTGACGGCCGGGGACATCATCAGTGGCCGCGTGAATACCACGTCGGAATCGGCGCGCCGTTTCATCGCGGCAGTGGCCGCCAGCCTGCCGGCCGGTACTGCGGCAGTCACCACCACCACTGCCGTCACCACGACGCCGGTGCCGGTGTCCGATGGCAGCAGCGTCCACGGCAGCGGCACGCAGAGTTTCCCGCTGGAAGACAGCAAGCCGGGCAGCGAACCGCGCTAGCCGATTACCGATGAGGAAAAAGCGCCCCGCTCTCAGCAAGGCTGAAACAGCACGTCGGCGCTACCTGTGGCTGCTGGGCAGCGTCTTCGCGGCGTTCTGGCTGGCGCTGGCCATTCATCCCATCGACCGCTCGGCCTGGCTGCTGGAGAATGCATTGCTGGTGGCCGGGCTCGGCGTGCTGATGGTCAGCTACCGCGCCTTTCCGCTGTCGCGCGTGTCCTATACCACCATCTGCATTTTTCTCTGCCTGCACACCATCGGCGCGCACTACACCTATTCCGAGGTGCCCTGGCGCGAATGGCTGGCAGCGCTGACCGGCGGCGAGGCCTCACTGGAAGGCCGCAATCATTTTGATCGCGTCGTGCACTTCAGTTATGGCCTGCTGCTGGCCTATCCCATCCGCGAAGTGTTCCTGCGCATTGCCAATGTGCGCGGCTTCTGGGGCTACTTCCTGCCGCTGGACCTGACCATGTCCACATCGATGCTGTACGAACTGCTGGAATGGGCCGCGGCCAGCCTGTTCGGCGGTGGCCTGGGCACTGCATTTCTCGCCCCGCAGGGTGATGAATGGGATGCGCAGAAAGACATGGCGCTGGCTGCACTCGGAGCGCTGCTGGCGATGACCACCATTGCCCTCATCAATGCCCGCAGCAAGCGTGATTTCGCGGCCGAATGGGCCGACTCGCTGCGCGTCAAGCAGAAGAAGCCGCTCGAATAAGTCGGTCCTTGGTATATTACCGGCCCGCTGGCGGTCCCCCGGGTCTGCCGGGCGCGGGCTTCCCCTTCAAGGACCATCATGAGCGACACCCGAATCATCTATACGCTGACCGATGAGGCGCCGGCGCTGGCCACCTATTCGCTGCTGCCGCTGGTGCAGGCCTTCACAAGAGCCGCCGACATCAAGGTCGAAACCCGTGATATTTCGCTGGCCGGCCGCATTCTCGCCGCTTTCCCCGAGCAGCTCGACGCCGCGCAGCGCCACAACGATGATCTGGCCGAGCTGGGCAACCTGTCCCGTACACCGGTCGCCAACATCATCAAGCTGCCCAACATCAGTGCCTCGGTGCCGCAGCTGCAGGCCGCGATCCGCGAGCTGCAGTCGCAGGGCTACAAGGTGCCGGACTATCCGGAGAATCCCGGCGACGAAGCTGGCAAGGACATCAAGGCCCGTTACGCGAAGGTATTGGGCAGTGCCGTCAATCCGGTATTGCGCCAGGGCAATTCGGACCGGCGCGTGGCCAAAGCCGTCAAGCAGTACGCGCAGAAGCATCCGCATTCCATGGGCAAGTGGAGCGCGGATTCGGCCACGCGCGTGGCGCACATGTCGTCGGGCGATTTCTATGGCAATGAGCAATCGGCGTTGTTGCTCCAGGCCAGCCCGCTGCGCATCGAGCATGTCGATGCCGCCGGCAAGGTCACGGTGCTGAAGGACGCCATCAGGACGCTGGACAACGAAATCATCGCCACCTCCTTCATGCAGCGCGAAGCGTTACGGGCCTTCTATGAGACCGAGCTGGATGCCGCGAAGACCGCGGGCGTGCTGGCCTCGCTGCATCTGAAGGCCACGATGATGAAGGTGTCTGACCCCATCATGTTCGGCCACGCCGTCAGCGTGTATTTCAAGGCTGCCTTCGCCAGACACGCCGCCGTGTTCAAGGCGCTGGGCGTGTCGCCGAACAATGGCATCGGCGATGTGTACGTCAAGATCCAGAAGTTGCCGGCCGGGCAAAGGGCGCAGATCGAAGCCGACCTGAAGGATGCCAGCACCACGCGTCCGCCGCTGGCCATGGTGGACTCGGACAAGGGCATCACCAACCTGCATGTGCCCAGCGACATCATCGTCGATGCCTCGATGCCGGCCGCGATCCGCGCCTCCGGCCGCATGTGGGGTCCGGATGGCAAGCTGCACGACATGGTGGCGATGATTCCCGACCGCTGCTACGCCGGCGTGTACCAGGTGGTCATCGACGACTGCAGGAAGCTCGGTGCCTACGATGTGACCACGATGGGTAGCGTCAGCAATGTGGGCCTGATGGCGCAGGCCGCCGAGGAATACGGTTCGCACGACAAGACCTTCGAGATTGCCGCGCCCGGCACCGTGCGCGTCATTGACGCCGCAGGGCAGACGCTGACCGAACACCAGGTCAGCGCCGGCGACATCTGGCGCCTGTTCCAGACCCGCGACGCGGCCATCTCCGACTGGGTGCGGCTGGGCGTGGCCCGCGCGCGCCTCACCGGCGCCACGGCCATTTTCTGGCTGGACGCAGCACGCGCCTATGACCGAACCCTGATCACCCGCGTGCGCCACTACCTGGCGCAGGGCAGGACCGAGGGCCTGGACCTCCGCATCCTGTCGCCGGTGGAAGCCACACGCGCCACACTCGAACGCGTGCGCGCCGGACAGGACACGATTTCCGTCACCGGCAATGTGCTGCGCGACTACCTTACCGACCTGTTCCCGATTCTTGAACTGGGCACCAGCGCCAAGATGTTGTCCATCGTGCCGCTGCTGGCCGGTGGCGGCATGTATGAAACCGGCGCCGGCGGCTCGGCACCCAAACATGTGCAGCAGTTCCTCGAAGAGAATCATCTGCGCTGGGATTCGCTGGGCGAATTCCTGGCGCTGCAGGTGTCGATCGAAGACCTGGGTGAGAAGAACGCCAATCCGCGCGCCGCCACGCTGGCCGAAGCGCTGGATGAAGCCAACGCGCAGTTCCTCGAGCACGACAAGTCGCCATCACGCAAGGCCGGCGAACTGGATGTGCGCGGCAGCCACTTCTATCTCGCCCTGTACTGGGCGCAGGCACTGGCGGCGCAGAACAAGGACGCGGAGCTGCGCGACCTGTTCACGTCTGTCGCAGCGAAACTGACAGCGGCCGAGGCCACCATCGTTGGTGAGCTGAACGCCGTGCAGGGCAAGCCCGTCGACGTCGGTGGTTACTACCATCCCGACCCGGTGAAGTTGTCGGCAGCCTTGCGGCCCAGCCCGACACTGAATGCCATCATCGACCCGTTGCGCTGATGAAGCCCCTGACTGTCATTGCCATCACCAGGGCAGTTGCCGGTCAGGAACAGGCGCTGCGCAGTGCGCAGCAACAGCTGGTGGCCGAAACGCTCAAGGAACCTGGCTGTCTGCGTTACGAACTGCACCAGTCGCTGCAGGACCCCGGCCTGCTGGTGTTTGTGGAATCGTGGCAATCAGAAGAGCATTGGCGGGCGCACATGGAAGGCACAGCCATGCGACGCTTCATCGATTCGGGTGCCCGGCAACTGATCGAGAAACTGGACTTGCACCGGATGCGGGAAGTGACGGACGACTGAGTGGTGTAGCCTGCAATTGAAACGAGGTGTTCCATGCAAATTTCGAATTGGCTGACAGCCGCTACCCTGATGACTTCAGTAGCGCTGCAGGCGCAGACCCCACCGAACCTGGCCAACATGCAACGCTTCAATGGCACTGTCGAGAGCGTCAATGGCAAGACACTCAAAGTGAAGTCGAATGAAGCCGGCAGCATCGATGTGCGACTGATGCCCAACACCCTGATCATGGTCCGTCAGTCGGCGACCTTGCAGGAGATCGACGCCAATTCCTTCATTGGCTGCACTGCGGTCAAGCAGCCCAGCGGTGAAATGTTCGCCAGCGAATGTCATCTGTTCCCCGAGTCCATGCGCGGTACCGGCGAGGGTCACAACCCCATGGGTCCGCCCGCAACCACGATGACCAACGGCACTGTCGCCACAATGACCAATGGCAGCGTGCAGTCCGCCAGCGGAAACCCGGGTGGCCCGCTGCTGAAGGTGGCCTACAAGGGCGGCGAGCAAAGCATCCACATCACGCCGAAGACTGAACTGACAAAGATCGTTGCCGGCGACGCTGCGATGCTCAAGCCGGGCGTGCGCGTCGCGGGCGGCGCGCGCCCCGCTGCTGACGGCGTCGCGGACGTGATAATGCTCAACGTCATGCAGTAAGGGAACCCGGTACAGCAGACTCAGGGACGGAACCAGGCGCTGCCCACCTGCAGGTACAGCGCCTGTTCGCCGGGACTGGCGGCCACATCCACGCCGGCGTGCAGCCCGAACTTGCGTGCCAGCTCGTAACGGAAGCCAACACCGCCGCTGCCCACGCCCTGGCTGTTGCTGACGGAGCTGCGATCAGTCTGTGTGCCGCCCGCGCCGCCGAAGGCCACCAGACTCCACCGCCCCTTGAACTGCCACCGTGCCTCGAGCTCCAGCGCCGCCATCTGATCGCCCTGGTAACGCATGGCGGCCACGCCGCGCATTGGAATGTAGGGCAGCATGAAGAAGGGTGTGCCCTCCGACGACCAGGCGTAATCCAGGCGCGCGCCCAGCGTCACGGCGTGCGGGAGCCTGCGCCAGGCCAGCACGATCTGTCCGAAGCGTTCGAAATCGTCGCTGGATCCCAGCGTCTCGCGCGAGACGAGATAGGACGTCTCGGTGTAGATGCCCCGTGTCGGCGTGAAAATATTGTCGCGCGTATCGAATTCCAGCACCGCGGTCGGCGCAGAGACGCGTACGCGGGCCCGGTCGGTGGCCTGCGGGCTCGATGGCTGATCGCGCAGCGTCGGGTCCACGTCGGCGTACACGTAGCGCATGCCCACGATCCACGGCGAATCAGCCGCGAGCTGCCAGTTGACCTGCATCACGGCGCCGGTGAACTCCAGCGAGTAACCCAGCTTCTGCGCCGGCGTGGGCAGGTCCACGGCAGCGCCGTAGAAATCGAGATTGATCTTGCCGGCGCCCAGGCCCGCGAGTGTGCGCAACCGTCCATCGAGCCAGCGGCGCGAATCGGCGGCCAGACCCAGCTGGGTGCCGTTCTCCGTGGCGGCCAGGCCCAGCGTCGACATGTTCGGGCGCGCCCAGCCTTCCTTGCCCGCATCCCTGCGCGGCTGCAGGAACAGGCCGAAAATTCCGCCGCCGAATCCCACCGCAGGCTCGGTGATCACCACCGGCACCGGCAGGAAGTGGCGCGGCTTCTCGAGGAAACTGCCGATGTCGAACTGATTGTCGACCGGGTCGCGGAATCGGCTGCTGCTGTCGACCTCCGGCGCGGTCTGTGCGAAACCGCACCCGGTGTACACGCTCAGCGCGAAAACGGCCGCATGAATGCCGGCACGGAAAACGGAAATTCTCATTGGTTCTGAGTGGCGTCCGCGGGCTTGAAGGGCACACCGCACCCCCCGATGCCACAGTACCCGTTCGGATTCTTCGCCAGGTATTGCTGGTGATGGTCCTCGGCGTAGTAGAACGGCGGTGCGTCGCGAATCTCGGTGGTGATGGGTCCGTGGCCCGCGGCATTCAATGACTGCTGGTATCGGTGCAATCCGGCTTCTGCGGCCTGACGCTGCGCTTCACTGAAGTGATAGATGGCCGAGCGGTACTGCGTGCCCACATCATTACCCTGCCGCATGCCCTGCGTGGGGTCATGCGATTCAAAGAACACGCGCAGCAGCTCCTGGTACGAAACCTTCTTCGGGTCGTACACCACCAGCACCACCTCGGCGTGGCCGGTGCGACCGGTACACACCAGGTCATAGCTGGGTTCCGGGGTGGAGCCGCCGGCATAGCCCACGGCGGTGACGTACACGCCGGGCAGCTTCCAGAACAGCCGTTCGGCGCCCCAGAAACAGCCCATGCCGAACATGGCCTGTTCCCGCCCCTCCGGAAATGGCGGGCGCAGTGATTGCCCATTCACAAAATGACCGGCTGCCGCTGAAGCTTTCATCGAGCAGACCTCGCGAGATCGGGATTGCCGCTAGAATGCAGCAACCCCGTTACTTTCGCATCTGACAAGAAATCCATGGGCATCAGCAACCCCCAGAACCTGCGCCGTCCGCCTACCCAGCAGCCCCGCCCCTTCGGTGTGCGGGTGAGCCTGAAGCCCGATGACCCGTTCCGGCGCCTGCTGGGCCCCGACTGGCATCGCGACCACTGGTACCGCAGTGCTGCCGAGCGCGACGCAGCCATCGTCGAAATGGGTCGCAAGCACGAGTACTCGCGCCCTGGCGACAAACCCGCGCTGGTATTCGAGAAAGTGGAAAACCTGGCCGCCAGCCGCGGCCTCTGAGCGTAACCGCCTAGAAACTCCGGCCGAGGAACAGATAGAAGGCGGTGTCGCCGCTTTCGTCATAACCCACCGCCAGATACGTGGGGCCGATATAGGTATCTGCGCCGAAGAACAGGGAGCCATTGGTGCGCGCGCTGCTGAAGCTCATGTCGCTGCGCTGACTCCACACATTGCCGAACTCCAGCGACAGGCCGACATAGGCCGGCACATTGAGCACGCCCTCGCCGCCGCGCCCCACCTGCCGCAGATAGATGCTGCGACCGATGGCGTAATGCGGGCCCGCCAGTGAATCAGCGCGCAGACCGGAAAGATTCAGGAATCCGCCCAGCGGAAACCAGGTGCGCACATTGCGGTCGTAGCCACCGACGGTACTGCCGCCCGACAGCCAGACAATGCCGGTGTTGCGACCGCGGGAAAATGCCAGAGTCCAGTCGGCGGTCACCAGATCCGTGCCCAGGTCGTCGCCATTGTCGTCCTCGACGCGCCACTGCAGCTGGAACTGCTGGCCGCTGCGTGGAAAGTTGACACTGTCGAGCCGGTCATAAGCCAGACGCACGAAGGCGGCGTTGATCTTGAAGTCGCTGTTCGGCGTGGTGAAGTCGCCGAGCTTGACGCGCGTACTGCCCTCGGAGCGCACCAGCCCGCCGCGCAGCTCACCCCAGCGGCCGAACTCGCGACCCGCATCGAGGCCATAGTCGAAACTGCGCACGCGGAATTCGCCGATCTGGTGATATTCGTCATTGCTGGCGTCGTACACATTCTGCGGCACATCGTGCGCTTCCAGCTGCGCATGCGGCGCGACGAAGTAGCGCGCCACATTGGACAGCGGCAGGTACAGCTCGGTGCCGAGGTGCGGCGAAGCGCCGACCTGCAGATCCACCAACGCCTCGGCATCGAGCGAATTCAGCTCGGTGAACACCAGACGCGCCGCGGCGTCGAAGCTGGTGTTGCCTTCGAAATCATCCTGCAGCGACAGCCCCAGCCGCAGATAGTCCGG
>Ga0190274_10001317_pt1 | contig 14587 bp, 15 predicted proteins | sample Popmic531T_FD_133002 | JGI IMG/M metagenome (GOLD analysis project Ga0190274, IMG submission 133002) | Populus adjacent soil microbial communities from riparian zone of Yellowstone River, Montana, USA - 531 T | ecosystem: Environmental > Terrestrial > Soil > Riparian zone | place: USA: Montana...
ATTGCTCGGCATCTGCACCTGGCCGGTCGAGACCATGGTGGTGTCCGCGGTCACGTCGGTCGTGGTGGTCGTCGTGTCCGGATAGGTCTGGGCGACGGCCGCGCCGCTGACCAGAAGCGCGATTGCAAAGATCGTTGTCTTCATGAGGTCTCTCCTTGACTCGGGGCGCCGGGGGGCAGGGGCGCCGCCACACCTGGCCGCGACTTCGCGCGGTCGACGGGGCCTAAACGAGCGAAGGAAGGCTTTTCTCCCTGCCGGCGCCCGTTCCGGCGCTCGGCAGGGAGGTTCTGGCGCAAGCCTGGGCGCTTAGCGGCGCGGGCGGCGTGAGCGCTCGTAGGTCTGCGTGCAATTGTCGGTGACGGTGCGGGTGCAGGGCGGCTTCTCGCCGGTCGAGGGCTGGGTCGCGAAAGCGGCCGCCTGGTTCGGGTTGGGCACGGCCGGGCCGCTGCCCGGAGGCGGCGCCTGGTTGGTGCCGGCCGGCGCGGTCGCCGGGTCGGAGACGACCGGAATGCCGCGCGCGTCGAGCTCGGGCGACGTGTTGCCGGGGGCGACGGTCTGCTGGGCGAGAGCTGCGGTGCCGGCCATCAGCGCGGCCGCGACAAGGATTGATTTCATCTTTCTCTCCTGATGTTCGGCGCCGGCGACGGCCAGGCGCACGCAAAGCCGGGCCGCTTCGCGCCGCGGCCACGAATCGCTCAACGTTGCGCGGTCGATTTGTTTCCTGACGCGGGGCGCCGGTCAGCCGGGCTCGGCGTCGAGCGCGTAGCCGGCCGAGCGCACGGTGCGGATGATGTCGGTGCCGGCGCCGGCGTTGATCGCCTTGCGAAGGCGCCGGATATGAACGTCGACGGTGCGAAGCTCGATGTCGCTGTCCTGCCCCCAGACCGAATCGAGCAGCCGCTCGCGCGAGAAGACCCGGCCGGGATGTTCGAGGAAATGGCGGAGCAGCCGGAACTCGGTCGGGCCGAGCGAGACCGCGACTCCGCCGCGCTTCACCTTATGGGCGACCACGTCCATCTCGACGTCGGCATAAGCGAGCCGCTCGCCGGCGAGGGCGGGACGGACCCGGCGAAGCACGGCGACGACCCGGGCGACGAGCTCGCGCGGGGAGAAGGGCTTGGTGACGTAATCGTCGGCGCCGGTTTCGAGGCCCCGGATCCGGTCGGCCTCCTCGCCGCGCGCGGTCAGCATGATGATCGGCACGTTGGCGGTTTCCGGGATCCGCCTGAGCCGGCGGCAGACCTCGATGCCGCTCACCCCCTCCAGCATCCAGTCGAGGACGACGAGATCGGGCGCCTGCTCGCGGGCCATCAGCAAGGCGTCCTCGCCGTCCGGCGTGCTTCGCACCTCGAACTCCTCCCGCTCGAAATGATAGGTGAGGAGCTCGACCAGCGGCCGATCGTCCTCGACCAGCAGGATCCTGCCTTTAATCGTCACTGCCGGCCCCGATGTCGCCTGGCCCGATGCCGGTCGTATCGGCGCCTTTGGCGCGGTCGCCGAGATGGCGGCCGGTCGAGGCGAAATAGACCATTTCGGCGACGTTGGTGGCGTGATCGCCGATCCGCTCGAGGTTCTTGGCGACGAACAAAAGGTGGGTCGCCGGGGTGATGTTGTGCGGATTTTCCATCATGTGGGTGAGCAGGGCGCGGAAGATCGAATTGTAGAAATCGTCGACCGCGGAATCGCGCTCGCAGACCGCTTGCGCTTTCGCGGCATCCCTGGCCGCGAACGCGTCGAGCACGTTGTGGACCATCTCGGCCGCGATCCGCGCCATTTCGGGGAGCAAAGAGAGCGGCCGGATCTTGCTGTCCTGGAGGCTCGGCACGCGCTTGGCGATGTTCTTGGCATAGTCGCCGATCCGCTCGACCACGCCGGCGATCTTTAGCGCCGCGACCACCTCGCGAAGATCGTCCGCCATCGGCGCTCGAAGAGCGATGATCTGCACCGCCTGGCGCTCGATCTCCGCCTCCAGCGCATCGATCCTGGCATCGCGCTCGACGACCCGGGCGGCGGCCTCGGCGTCGCGCCGGACCAGCGCCTCCATCGCCTCGCGGATCGCCGCCTCGGCGAGGCCGCCCATCTCGCAGATGCTGCCGCGCAGCGCGTCCAGCTCTGCATCGAATGCCTTGATCGTGTGCCCGGTCGTCGCCATTCCCGTTCTCCTCAGCCGTAGCGGCCGGTGATGTAGTCCTTGGTCCGCGTCTGGCGCGGGTTGGTGAAGATCTCCGTGGTCTCGCCATATTCGACGAGCACTCCGAGGTGGAAGAAAGCGGTCCGCTGCGATACCCGCGCCGCCTGCTGCATGTTGTGAGTGACGATGACGATCGCGTAGCGGCCGCGAAGCTCGTGGATCAGCTCCTCGATCTTGGCGGTGGCGATCGGGTCGAGCGCCGAGCAGGGCTCGTCCATCAGGATCACCTCGGGATCGACGGCGATGGCGCGGGCGATGCACAGGCGCTGCTGCTGGCCGCCGGACAAAGCGGTTCCGCTCTCCTGCAGCCGCTCCTTCACCTCGTCCCACAAGCCGGCGCGCTTGAGCGACCGTTCGACGATCACGTCCATCTCGCTCCTGCTCGAGGCGAGGCCGTGGATGCGTGGACCGTAGGCGACATTCTCGTAGATCGACTTGGGAAAGGGGTTCGGCTTCTGGAATACCATGCCGACCCGGGCGCGAAGCTGCACCACGTCCATCGCCTTGCCGTAGATGTCCTCGCCGTCGAGCTCGATCCGGCCTTCGACGCGAGCGCTGGCGATGGTGTCGTTCATCCGGTTCAACGTTCGCAGGAAGGTCGATTTGCCGCAGCCCGAGGGGCCGATGAAGGCGGTGACATTCTCCCTGGAGACGTCGATCGAGACGTCGTCGATCGCTTTCTTGTCGCCGTAGAAGACGCTGACGCCGCGCGCGGTCATCTTCGGGATGGTGGTGGTTTCGATGTCCATTACCAGCGTTTCTCGAACCTGTTGCGAAGATAGATGGCCAGCCCGTTCATCGCGAGCAGGAAGGCCAGGAGGACGATGATCGCCGCCGACGTCTTCTCGACGAAGCCGCGGCTGACCTCGTCCGACCAGAGGAAGATCTGCACGGGCAGCACGGTCGCCGGCTCGGAGAAGCCGCCCGGCGGCGCCGCGATGAAGGCGCGCATTCCGATCATCAGCAGCGGCGCGGTCTCGCCGAGCGCGCGCGCCATGCCGATGATCGTGCCGGTGAGGATGCCTGGGAGCGCCAGCGGCAGGACGTGGTGGAAGACGACCTGGATCCGGCTGGCGCCGATGCCGAGCGCGGCGTCGCGGATCGAGGGCGGCACCGATTTGATCGCGTTGCGGCCGGCGATGACGATCACCGGCATGGTCATCAGCGCCAGAGTGAGGCCGCCGACGATCGGCGCCGAGCGCGGCAAATGCATGACATTGAGGAAGATGGCGAGGCCGAGCAGGCCGAAGATGATCGAGGGCACCGCGGCGAGATTGTTGATCGACACCTCGATCATGTCGGTCCAGCGGTTCCGCGGCGCATATTCCTCGAGATAGACCGCCGAAAGAACGCCGACCGGGAAGGCGATCAATATGGTGACCATCATCGTCAGCAGCGAGCCCTTGAACGCGCCCCAGATGCCGACCAGGGTCGGATCGGTCGCGTCGGCGCCGGTCAGGAACCCCCAGTTGATCCGGGTTCGCACCCGGTCTTCGTTGGAGAGACGCTGGTAGGCGACCTCGGCCACGGCTTCGCCCTCGCCTTTGGCAGCGCTGTCGATCGCGGTTGAAGCGGGAAGCCAGACCGAGCCCTGGCGCACGCCGCCGTCGCGCAGGCGCACCCAGGCGCCTTCCGAATAGACGCCTTCGCCGAGGGCGGCCTCGTGGTTGCCGGCCGCGATCGCCGCCGCCTGGCTCGGACCGATGTCGAGCCGAACCTCGGTCTGGCTGAAGCCCGAAAGGCCGTTGATCATCATCGTGATCAACAGGAAGGCGAGGAAGCCGCCCGACAGCAGAACCGCGCCGAGGCCGACCAGCCTGAACCGCCGCTCGGCCGCATAGCGCCTGCGGATTCGCCGCTGCATCGCCGACTGCTTCCAGTCGGTGGGAGTCGGATCGATCGGGGCGCTGGGGGCAAGGCCGCTCATTTGCACACCCGACTTTCGTCATGCCGGACTTGATCCGGCATCCGCCTTCTCTTCCCTGCAGGCGCAGAAGATGGACCCCGGATCAAGCCCGGGGTGACGAGAGGGGACATGGTTCGACGGTCACTCATAGGCTTCGCGATATTTCTTCACCACGCGAAGCGCGACGACGTTGAGCGCCAAAGTCACCATGAACAGGACGAGGCCGAGCGCGAAGGCGGCCAGGGTCTTGGGGCTGTCGAATTCCTGGTCGCCGGTCAGCAATTGCACGATCTGGACGGTCACCGTGGTCACGCTCTCGAACGGATTGACGGTGAAATTGGCGGCGAGGCCGGCGGCCATGACCACGATCATCGTCTCGCCGATCGCCCGGCTGACCGCGAGCAGCACCCCGCCGACCACGCCGGGGAGGGCGGCCGGGACCAGCACCTTCCTGATCGTCTCCGATTTGGTCGCGCCCATGGCGAGGCTGCCGTCGCGCATCGCCTGCGGCACCGCGGCGATGCTGTCGTCGGCCATGGAGGAGACGAACGGGATGATCATGATCCCCATGACCAGGCCGGCCGCCAGCGCGGATTCGGTGGAGGCGCCGATGCCGAGGGTAACGCCGAGGTCGCGGATCGCGGGCGCCACGGTCAGCGCCGCGAAATAGCCGTAGACCACGGTCGGAACCCCGGCGAGGATTTCGAGCAAGGGCTTCATCCAGGCGCGCACGCGGGACGAGGCATATTGGGTGAGGTAGATGGCGCTCATCAGCCCCAGCGGGATGGCGACGATCATCGCGATGATCGCGCCGATGAAGATCGTTCCCCAGAACAGGGGAATCGCCCCGAACGCCCCCGACGAGCCCGCCTGATCGGCGCGGATCGCCATTTGCGGGCTCCAGTTCAGGCCGGTCAGGAACTCGATCGGCGAGACCATCGAGAAGAAGCGTAAGGATTCGAACAGCAAGGAGACGAGGATTCCGAGCGTGGTCAGCACCGCGATCAAGGAGGCGAGCAAGAGCACGGCCATCACGGTTCGCTCGACCCGGGTCCGGGCGCGGAATGCGGGCGAGACGCGGCTGTAGGCGAAGGCGCCGCCGGCGAAGGCGACGACCAGGGTCAGCGCCAGCCCGATCCAAAAATAGAAAGAGATCGCCCGGGCATAGACCGGCGCCAGTGCCCGCGCCTGCGGGTTGAAGGCGGTGTCGGAGTTGCCGGTGGCGAGCGCGTGCGCCTCGGTCAGCACCGCCGAGCGCTGCATGCCGACGCCCGGAAGCGTTTGCGCTTCCGGGCTCGCCATCACCGTGTCGTAGACGAGCCCGCCCGAGACGTTGGTCCAGACCGCGAGCACCAGCAGCGCCGGCACCACTGCCAACAAGGCCACGTACCAACCGTGATAGGTCGGCAGGGAGTGCGGCCGCCCGGCCCCCGCTTTGGGGCCCGCGAACGCCATCGCCTTGGCGCGCGCCGCCAGCCAGGCCGCGAGGCCCAGGCCGAGGAGCAGCAAGGCGATGGTCGTCGCGGTCATGCCGTCAGTGGGCCCTGAGGTCCGCGGCGGCGAGCGGCCGCGGGTTCCGCACCATCGCCTGGGCCGCGGCGCGCTCGGCGTCGGGGAGGGGGATCAGGCCGCGCTGGGCGAGATAGCCGCCCGGCGCCCAGGCCCGCGCATATTCGGCGAGGAACTCGGCGATGCCCGGGATCGCGCCGATATGCTCGCCCTTGACGTAGATGTAGAGCTTGCGCGCGCCCGGATAGGTGAAATTCCGGATGGTCGCCGCGGTCGGCGCGATGCCGCTCAGCGGAATGCCGCGCACCCGGTCGCCATTCTCCTCGAGGAAGGAATAGCCGAGGATGCCGATCGCGCCCTGATTGTCGGCGACGCGCTGCATCAGCAGATTGTCGTTCTCGCCGGCCTCGGTGAAGACCCGGTTGCCGTCGACGCTGTCCTCCCGGATCCGGGTGCAGACCGCCTTGTGCCGGTCGCTGTCCTCGGCCTTAAGCCGCTCCATCGCCGGATCGGTGTTGCAGCCTTTCTCAAGGATCAGTTCGGCGAAGCTGTCGCGGGTGCCGGACGTCGGCGGCGGGCCGTAGACCCGGATCGGCACGTCGGGCAGCGACGGATTGACGTCGCGCCAGGTGCGCGCGGTCTGCGGCCGGCCGAAGGGATTGTCGGCGAGCGCCATATAGATATCGCGCGGGGTCAGCGTGAAATTGGTCGGCCGCTGCGAGGATTCGATCAAGGCCAGGCCGTCGATGCCGACCGGGATCTCGATGATCCTGCTGACGCCGTTGCGGGCGCATTGCTCGAATTCCGATTCCTTGATCCGGCGCGAGGCGTTGGCGATGTCCGGATGCTGGGCGCCGACCCCGCCGCAGAACAGGTTGAGGCCGGCGCCGGTGCCGGTCGATTCGACGATCGCCGGGCGGAATTGGGCATTGCCCTGGTGGAAGCGTTCGGCGACCGCCTGGGTGAACGGGTAGACGGTCGACGAGCCGACGATCTTGATCTCCTGCCGCGAGCCTTCGCCACCGCCAGTCGCGCTCTGTCCGCAGCCCGCCAGAGCCAAAGCCGCGATCAACGGCCATAGGATTTTCTTCACATGCCCCTCCGAATTTCAGGTGGATGATAGCGGCCGGACTAGGTGGGAACCGCGAGTCTTGTGTGACGCTTCGATGACAGTCTCGTGACAGTCAGAAATCGATCTGCGCGCGCGCGCCGATCACGTCGACGCTGTAGCTGCGGTCGCCGCCAGCGGCGGAGATGATCGCCCCGTCGTAGGAGAGTCGCGCATAATTGATGAGGAAACGCACATAGTCGGTCGGAATCCAGGTCAGCCCGATTTGCAGCCCGTTCTGCGTCCCGCCGCGCACCGGCCCTGAATTCAGCTCGAGATAATCGTAGCGCAGGTTGAGCTGGACGGCGCCGAAGCCGCCTTCCTCGATCGAGCGTTTGACATGGGTGCGGTCCCAGCGGGCGCCGCGATAGCCGCGCGATTCGCCGGTCAGGAACCAGCCCGCCTCGACATAGCCGCCGAAAAAGTGCCGGTCGGGGCCGGGGGCGGTGTCCGCGCCGAGCCAATGGGCCTCGCCGGTGACATGGAAAGGCCCGCGAATCGCCGCGGCCTCGAGACCGAAGCCGGTCTCGTTGTCGACGGCAAGCGCCGGCGTGCCGATGAAGCGGACGTCGGTGGCGTGAATCAGGGGCCGCTGCCGGTAGCGGGTGGTCGTGCCGCGGCTGACCAGATCGCCATTGTCGCGCCAATGGGCCGACGCGCCGAGGTGAAGCTGGGTGTTGCCGAGGCGCGGCGCGTAGACGATCCGGCCGTCCAGGCTCCAGGTGCCGTCGCCTTCGTCGACGTCGAGCAAATTGTCGATGAAGGCGCCGGCCTGCGCCGTCACCGGGCCATGCGCGTAGGTCGCGGAGGCGCCGAGCCGCCGCTCGAAGTTGAACGCGTCGGTAAAGGCCGCGCGCTCGATGAACGCGTTGAAGCGGCCGCTGGTCAGCTCGTCGAGCGACTGGAAATTGTTGTGCTGGCCCGCGGTGAGCGTGATCCGGTCCGAGGCCTTGTAGGCGATATAGGCGTCGACGATCTCGTCGACATCCTCGGCGAACTCCATCTCGAAAACATAGTTGAAGCCGTGCGGCGCCGTTCCCTCGACGCCGAGGCGGACCCGGCGGAACTCGTCGACATAGCCGAGGTCGGCAAGAGTGACGCCGTCCGGCCGCTCGACATTGCCGAGATCATATTGCACCCGCCCGCGAACCCTGATCGACCAGCCGTCGGTCGAGCCGATTCGCGGAACGCCCTGGAAGCGGGCGTTGCGCGGCGCGGGCTCCTCGGCGAGAGCGGGCGCGGTCCCGGCCATCAGCAGCAGCGGCAGCAAAGTCAGGCGCTTCATCCGATCCTCCCTATCCGATGATGACGCGGATATGAGCGGGACATGACTCGCCGGGGTCAGCTTTGTGACACTAATGTTGCACGCGGCAGAAACACCCGGACCTCGGTGCCTTCGCCGACCTTGCTGGCGATCTCCAGCCGGCCGCGGTGGCGGTTGACGATATGCTTGACGATGGCGAGGCCGAGCCCGGTACCGCCGACCTGGCGGCTGCGGCTCGGATCGACCCGATAGAAGCGCTCGGTGAGGCGGGGAATATGCTCGGCCGGAATGCCTTCGCCCCGGTCGGCGATCTCGATCGCCAGCAGATCGCCGCCCTCATCGTCCAGGCTGACTCGAACCGGCGTGCCCGGGCGCCCATATTTGAGGGCGTTGGCGAGCAGGTTGTTCAGCATCTGGGCGAGCTGGCCGCGGTCCCCCTGGACAAGCGCGCTGCCGGCCCGGTTCACGACGACGATCGCGCGTCCCTTGGCGAGCGGCTCAACCGCCTTCTTCACGTCCTCGATCAACGGCGCCAGATCGACCGTGTCGCGCGGCGCCGCGAAGCGGTCGGCCTCGATCCGCGACAGCGACATCAGATCGTCGAGCAGGTCGCGCATCCGGGTCGCCTCGCCGAACATGATCGCGACGAACCGGTGGCGGGTCGCGGCGTCGCCGGCGGCGGCCTCGTCCTGGAGGGTCTCGAGGAAACCGAGCAAGGTGGCGAGCGGGGTTCGGAGCTCGTGGCTGGCATTGGCGACGAAATCGGCGCGCATCCGCTCGGCGGCGCGGGCCTGGCTCTGGTCGGCGAGACGGACCAATCGGCCGCCGTCCGACAGCGGTGCGATGGTCATTTCCCAGGGGCGGTCGAGGTCGCCGAGGCCGACCAGCTCGGTACGCACCGTCTCGGCCTCATTGCTTTCGCCGGCGAGGCGCTCGGCCGCGGCGGGATGGCGAATCGCAAGGCGGACGTCCGATCCCTCGATATGGGCGCCGAGCAGGTCTCGGGCGGCCTGGTTCGCGATCAGCACCCTGCGGTCGCGCACTACCAACAGCGGTTCCCCGAAAGCCGCGACGAGATCGGTGACCGCGGGTGCCGGAGCGGTCGCCACCTGCTCGGACGGAGTCGATGGAGGTAACGTTTCCCCCGCCCGCGGATAGAGCGCGAGGGCGAAGGCGCCGATGCCACCGAGCAGTGCGATCAGCGCCGCGGACGGCGGCGCGCCGGCCCACAGCGCGGCGAGCGCGCCGGCCGCGGCGAGCAGGGCGGCAAGCAGCCATCTCATCGCCGGTTCATCCCCTCGCTCCGCTCCGTCCCGTAGCGGGACAAGCCCCGCCGCCCGCTCGCTTCGCCTGCGCTTTACCCTTAATAAAGGGCGGACGTGTATCGGAATTTCCCATGAGCGGCAGCGACAAGGAAGCGGTTGGCGGCGAAGCGGCCGAGGGCAGGGCCTTCGTGCCGAGCCGGCGCACCGTGCTCGTGCTCGGCGCGGCGGCGGCCTCCACGGTGATCACCGTCCGTCCCGCGCTCGCGCAGACCGCGGGCTCGGTGCTCAATTGCGAGATTCCGGTGCCGGGCCCCCATGCCGGCGGCAATTATATCGCGCCGGACGGCAATCTGGTGCCGCCGGGGACGCAGGGCGCCGCGCCGCCGCTGGCGCGGCCGTTGCGCGGCGAAGAGGCGAGGCAGCTGCTTCGCGGCAACACGCCGCCCGGGGTCAATCCGCAATCCGCTCAGGCCTATGCCAATTATATCAGGCGCCTGCAGTCGGGGATGAGCGGCTTCACCTGCTACGCCTCGCTGCAGATGCCGCGCTAGGGCCGAGCGGCCCATGGCCGGCCCCCGATACGTCGCCGATCCCGAGGATCTGGTCCGCGTCGTCGAGCTGGACGGCCTCTCCGCGCTGTTCCACGAGCCCTCCGGAATGACCCATATCGTCGCCGCGCCGGCGCCGCAGATCCTCGACATGCTTCGCGCCGCGCCGGCCGACGCCGCCGAGCTGCTCCGCCGGCTGCGGGCCTGTTACGATTTCGAAGGAGACGAGGCCGCGGAGTCGATCCACGCCCGGCTGGAGGAGCTGGAGACCGCGGGGCTGGTGCGCCGCGCATGAGGCACAGGCTCGACATCCAGATCGGCCCGGTCGCCTTCCGCATCGGTTCGGCGTGGAAGGAGCCGCTCGACGCTCTCGCCAGGCTCTACGAGCCCTATCCCGCGCCGCGGGATGGGCTCAGCGATTTCACCGTCCGGCTGGAGCCGGAAAAGCCCTGGCGGCGGTTCATCCGGCCGTCGGTCGCGATCAAGGGGGATTATGTCCTGCCCGACGCGGTGCCGATGGCGCTCGCCCATGGCCTGCTCGCCGCGGAGATGGGGATGAATCTGCAAATGGCGCTCGGCCAGAAGCGCTATCTGCTGCTCCACGCCTCCTCGGCCGAGAAGGACGGGCGGGCGATCATCATGACCGGGGAATCGGGCGCCGGCAAATCGACGCTGGCGGCCTTGCTCGGAGAGCGCGGCTGGCGGCTGATGGGCGACGAATTCGCCCTGCTCGACATGGACAGCGGCAGGCTGCTGCCCTTCCCGCGCGCGGTGAGCCTCAAGAACGGCGCAATCCGAGTGATGGAGGCGGAGGTGGAGGCCGACCGCTTCGGGCCGCGGCTCGAAGGCACGCCCAAGGGCGACATCCGGCACATGCGGCCCAATGGAGAGGCGCTCGATCGAATGGGAGAGGGCGCCACGCCCGCTTTGATCCTGTTCCCGCGCTTCGGCGAGGCGCAGGCGATCCGCGCGGTCGGCGCCGCCGAGGTGTTCATGCGGCTGACCCAGGCCTCGACCAATTACGTCAATCTCGGCGGACGCGGCTTCGATGCGCTCAATCGGCTGATCGCGGCCAATCCCGCGCTCGCCATCGACTATCCAGACACCGACACCGCCGTCGGCCTGGTCGAGGATTTCTGGCGGGAGCTGGCGGCATGAGGAACGCGAAGCTCCTCGTCCGAGCGCTGCGCGATCCGGCTTCGATCGGCGATTGGGACTGGGCCGGCCTGGTGAGCGCCGCCCGCGCCGAGCAGCTGATCGGCAGCCTTGCCTTCCGGATGGCGGGAAGGCCGGTGCCGCGGCGCGTCGCCGAGATTTTCGAAGCGGCGCGGTTCGACGCGGGTCAAACACGAACCCAGGCGCTATGGGAAGCGGAGATGGCGAGGCGCGCGCTGGCGCCGCTCGGCGTGCCGGTGATCCTGATGAAGGGCACCGCCTTCCATGCCGCCGGCCTTGCGGCCAGCGTGGGCCGGAGCGTCGGCGATCTCGACATCATGGTGCCGCGCCCGAGCCTGGACGACGTCGAGGCCGCTCTGCTGGAGGCGGGATGGGAGCATGTGAAGGACTCGCAAGGCTATGACGACAGCTATTACCGGCGCTGGATGCACGAGCTGCCGCCGCTGATCCATCGCAGCCGCGACCGGATGATCGACGTCCATCACACCATATTGCCGCTGACCGCCCGGCCAAGGCCGAACGCGCAGGCGATGATCGACGCCAGCGTCGAGCTCGAGAACGGGCTGCGCATCCTCTGCCCGGCCGATATCGTGATCCACGCCGCCGCCCACCTGTTCGCCGACGGCGACCTCGCCGGGGGCCTCAGGAACCTCTGGGACATCGACCGGCTGCTGCGCGAATTTGACTCGCCGGGCTTCCGGCAAAGCCTGGCCGAGCGCGCGCGGTTGCACCAGCTGCGCCCGGCCGTCGCTCGCGCGCTGCGGCTCTCGGAACGACTTTACGGCACGCCGGTGGACCGCTCGCTCGCCGGCCGCTCCAGCCTCGCCGACCGCCTGTTCGAGGCGCGCCTCATTGCCCGCAACGGCTGGGGGCAGGAGCGGCGCAAGCTGCTTCGCTTCGCCTTCTATCTGCGCGGCCACTGGCTGCGCATGCCGCCGCTGATGCTGGCGCGGCATTTGTGGGTGAAAGCCCGCAGCGGCGCCTAGAAAGCCGCGGTTCCTTCGAACAAGGTCCGAGTCTTTCCGCCGATCCAGATCTCGCCCCCCTCGTCGCGGTCGACGAAGATGCGTCCCGTCCGGCCGATCGCGGTGCCTTGCGCGGCCACGTAGGCGTCCTTCGCCCGCCCCGACGCGAACAGCCATTGCGCCGCCGAGGCGTTGAGGCTGCCGGTGACCGGATCCTCGATGATCGCGCCGAGATGGTTGCTGAAGAAGACCCGGATCTCGAAGGCTATCTCGGCGCCTTCCTGATGCGGGCCGATCACGCCGATATCGACCCGGCGGCGATGCGAGCCGACGGGATCGAGCGCCAGCACCGCTTCGGCCGAGTCGAGCATGATGCCGAGCCAGCCCGGGCCGTTGTCGATCCACTCCGCGTCGACGATGGCCTCGCGCGGGATGCGAAGCACCTCGGCCGCATCGACGAGGTCCGCTTCGTCCACCGGTCCGGAGCGGACCAGAGGCGGGGCGGCGAAGGCGAGCGAGTCGCCGTTCCGGCGCAGCGGCACCAGGCCGACGCCGCATTCCTGGACGATTCGCTTCGGATCGGCGGGCCGGCCGCCGGCTTCCAGCCAGGCGTGGCAGGTGCCGAGCGTCGGATGGCCGGCGAAGGGCAGTTCGCGCTGCAGCGTGAAGATGCGTACCCTATAATCGGCGCCGGCCATGGTCGGGGGCAGCAGGAAGCAGGTCTCCGACAGGTTCAGCCAGCGGGTGATGGACTGCATCGCGTCGGTGTCGAGGTCCTCGGCCTCGGCGATGACCGCCAGCGGATTGCCGGAGAAATCCTCGCGGCCGAAGACGTCGACGAGCTTGAAATCATGGGTCATGAAAGGCTCCTCAGGGCATCGAGCAAATCGGCATGATCGTCGATCACGGCGTCGGCGCCGAATTCCGACGCCGGCCGGTCCGAAAAGCCGAAGGTGACCGCGACGAACGGGATTCCGGCCGCTCTGGCGGTGTCGGCGTCGATCATCGAATCGCCGACATAGGCGGCGCGGCCGCCGCCGGCTTGGGCGATCGTCTCGTGCAGCAGGCGGGGATCGGGCTTGCGATAGGGGAAGCTGTCGCCGGCGACGATCGCGGCGAAGCGGCCGCTCCAGCCGAGCGCGTCGAGCAATTGATGGGTCAGTCCGCCGGGCTTGTTGGTGCAGATGGCGAGCCTCACGCCGCGCTCGGCGAGATCGTCCATCGCCTGCTCGACGGCGGGATAGCAGGCGGTGCCTTCGCAGATATTGGCGCCGTAACGGCCGAGATAGATCGGGTAGGCCTGCTCGACCAAAGCGTCCGTCGCCTCGCCGCTGCTGGCCAGCGCCTTGCGGATCAGCGACTTGGCGCCGCCGCCGATCAGCGTTCGGACCAGCGCCGGATCGAGCGCGGGCCGGCCGAAATCGTCCAGCATCAGGTTCAGCGCCGCGGCGATGTCGGGGGCGGTGTCGGCGAGAGTGCCGTCGAGGTCGAAGGCGACCACGTCGAAGGGGAAATCGGCCATCGTCGAGCCCATCCCCCGCCGCTATGGAAATGACAAGCTTTCCATGCCATCTGCGCGCCATGACCAGGCCCATCGCCGCCATCGTCCTCGCCGCCGGCAAGGGCACGCGGATGAAGTCCGATCTGCACAAGGTCCTTCACCCGATCGCCGGGCGGCCGATGCTCGCGCATCTGCTGGCGAGCCTCGCCGAGCTCCGGCCGGCCAAGACCGTGGTGGTGGTCGGCGAGGGGCGCGAGCAGGTCGAGCCGGTGGCGACGGCGCTGAGCGCCGAGGTCGCGGTCCAGCGGCCGCAGCTCGGCACCGCCCACGCCGTCCAGCAGGCGGAAGCCGCGCTTGCCGGCTTCGACGGCGACGTGCTGATCCTCTATGCCGATACGCCGTTCGTCACCGCCGACACGATGCGCCGGATGCAGGTCCGCCTCGGCGAGGCCGATGCTCCGGCGGCGGTCGTGGTCGCCTCGCGCCCGGCCGACCCCAGACATTATGGCCGGATCCTCGCTTCGGCCGACGGCACGATCGAGAAGATGGTCGAATTCAGGGATGCGAGCGAGGAGGAGCGGGCGCTCGACCTGTGCAACAGCGGCTTGATGGCGGTGCGGTCGGCCGATCTGTGGCCGCTGCTGGCGCGGGTCGGCAACGCCAACGCCGCGCGGGAATATTATCTGCCCGACATCGTCATGCTCGCCGCCCAGGCCGGACGCCGGTCCGCGGTCATCGAGGTCCCCGCCGAGGAGGTCGAGGGAATCAACAGCCGCGCGGAGCTCGCCGAGCAGGAAGCGGCCTGGCAGAAGCGCCGCCGCGCGCGGATGATGGCCGACGGCGTTTCGCTCGTGGCGCCCGAGACGGTCTGGTTCAGCCACGATACCCAAATCGGCCGCGACACGTCGGTCGAGCCCAATGTCGTCTTCGGCCCCGGAGTCACCGTGGGCGAGGGCGCGAAAATCCGCGGCTTCTCCCACATCGAGGGCGCGACGATCGCCTCCGGCGCCGAGATCGGGCCTTATGCCCGCCTTCGTCCCGGCGCCGTGATCGGAGAGGGTGCGAAAGTCGGCAATTTCGTCGAGGTGAAGCAGGCGACCTTGGGCAAGGGCGCCAAGGCCAGTCACCTCTCCTATCTCGGCGACGCCGACGTC
>Ga0190274_10001318_pt1 | contig 14578 bp, 11 predicted proteins | sample Popmic531T_FD_133002 | JGI IMG/M metagenome (GOLD analysis project Ga0190274, IMG submission 133002) | Populus adjacent soil microbial communities from riparian zone of Yellowstone River, Montana, USA - 531 T | ecosystem: Environmental > Terrestrial > Soil > Riparian zone | place: USA: Montana...
GGCCGGAAGGGCATCGGTGGCCAGGTTAAAGGCCATGAATCCCGCCACATTGGTATCACCACCGCTGTCTGAATCCGATTTGTTGCAAGCTACAAACAATGACCCTGCTGCTGCAACGCCTGCAATTGCCAAAACACGTATACGTGTAAATGAAAAAAGACTTTTCATACTTGTTCTCCTTTGTTTTTGATTAGAAAAATAGCTGTCTCAAGAAAGCAGGAATCCCCAAAGCGAAAAAATAGTGCCAACAGGATTTGTAAAAACGGGGCAGGAGAAATGTTATGGCTCCCTTAACATACGGGGAAAATTATACTCAGTATTGCGCTAATTCTAGCCATGTTACCAGCGACATTTTAACACGGATGATCGTCCCTTGCCTTCGAATCTTCCGGGGGAAGATTCGCTCTGTTTATCGTTCTGTTCGCTTCCCGGCATAAGGCGTCCCTACAGGACGCTGCCCGGGATTTGACTTTTTCCTACCTTGAAATTGTTCCTACGGAACAAGCAAAATTCAAATCATCCTCCCAATTAGATATTGTCCCGTAGGGACAACTGAGGGGTAGATAATTTGTTATAGCAACAATTACGTTCCAGCGGAACGTTTTGTGCAGGGCAACAGCTAGTACATTAAAAACCCGCCAGCTGTTATTTAATTGTTCTAACTTTAAGAAAAAAGCTATGAAAGTCATTTTATCCCTCCTTAGTGGCTTGATCCTGCTTTGCTCCTGCAATAATTCTGCGGAAAAAACAAAAGAAACAAAGATCGATAACACTATTGACAAGTCACAGCTGGATACTGCCAATGATGCAGGGCTCGTAGAAGAGAGCGAAAAACTGAAAGCCTCTATTGAAGCCATGGCTCCTTCCCTGCAAAAGCAGGAGATTTTATTAAAAGATTCAAAAGCCAATGCCTCCATCAAACAGAAATGGATGAAGATGGATGTGTACCGGGACAGCAGTGGAATGATCCGCCGTATAAAACTGTACCCGCACACCGGTGTCAGTGAAAGAAGCGAGGAATTCTATTATGATAAGGAAGAGCTGTTCTTTGTTTATATCGGCGATCACGGGGTAGCTACTGAGAATAACGACGAAGGCAAACCCGGGAAAGAATTCCATTTTTCAGGGAGCCGGCTGGTAAAGTATGATGACAACTCGGGAGATTCAGAACTGAACAAGGAAGAAGAAAGGAAGATGTACGAGGCATCTCTTCCTGTTGAGGCAAAAGAATACATGGAGATAGCCAAAAATAAATAGGATACTCCTTTCTCATAAAACTAGCCGGGGACTTGATTAAATAAGCGCCCGGCTTTTCATTTACCGGCATAGCATTGTATACTTGCACCATGAACAGGTTTTTAATAGCAGTTGTATCAGTAGTATTTGCAGGTTGTAACCCGGCCGGTAAACTCAATAAAGCCAGCTTGCAGCATATTCCCGCAACGATCCTGGGTGATTTCAGGGATGACTATGATATACACTACAGTATCAGTGACAGTGTATGGGTGCAACAGCCGAATGTTCGCTACCGGCTTCTTAAGTATGACAGTGCCGGCCGCTATTTTATTGCCAGGAATGCCATGAATAATCCCAGCGAAGGCGGTTTGTACAGCCGGATAGATATCATGTTCTTCACCGGTATGGAACCCTGGACCTGGGGCTTCTGCTTAACGGCGTATGATGCGAAGAGCTTTGAGGAGGCGGTGGCAGTGGCTGCCGCGGACCGGGATAATCCTAAAAAAGGTTGTGGTGGCTTTCCCTTTTCCCGGATGAAGAAAATAAGCAATTGATCAGTAGCCTGGAACGGGAACTTGTGCAGGAGTGAATGATCGCATAAAAAAATGGCAACCTATAAAAAGTTGCCATTTGGGTTTATCCACCGTCCACCTAGAGTATCTTATTGCTGCATTTTTATTGTTGGGTGCTTATTTCAAATCCTGGGTTATTACCCTTATTCGTTCCAGTTTCTTTAAAACACATATTTTGTGCCATCCCGTTTTAAGCGGGATTTTAGCAGATCGGCTGTTTTTACCGTGGAATTTTTTCAGGAGTTGGGGAAATAATGCCCTGCCCCGGGCTATTACCCGGAAATATACTGTTTGCCCTGTTTAGGGGGATTGGCATGTATTTTTCCCTTGTTTAGCAGGTAAAACACAGTCTATATGAGTACGTCAAATAAAAATAACAGCAAGGCCGGGAATGATACCGTAAAAAAGGGGAAAGGTAAAACGGCCAAGCAGATCATGAGCCGTCATATCCGGGATAAGAATGATATTATCACCGACGAAGAATTTAAAGAACTGAAAGTGGGTTTGTATGATTCAACCGATACAGAACATGAACGCATCGAGTTGCCTGGAGGAAATGAACGCCCCAAGGATGAGGATAAAGACCCGGAGATACTGACTCCCTGGGATTTGATCAAATGAGAAGAGATGTGAAAATGCCCTGATCATTAATCGTCGTCATCGTCGATCCAATCAATTTTTACTTTCCGGCGCATCAGTTCCGTTTCTGGTCTTCCGTCCTTGTCATAGTCTTTAACGGCTACAAAGAAAAGGTAGAGGGGAGTGTTGATGTCTTTGAATTTCACGGTGTTTCCCTCGGAAGTGTTATAGAGCTGGCGGATCAATTTGGTACAGACCACCTGGTGGGTCATAAAGCTGACCGCTTTCCGGTTGAAAGAATGGAATTGTGCCGTGTCGCTGTAAAACCAGTAGGACCAGCCGGTCTCGCTGATATTCAGTTCCCGGTTGATATTGAATTTATCGGTTTCACGGAGCTCTAATAATTTCAGGTATTTAAAATCCCGGATGGGACTCGCTTCATCAAAACGGTAAATAGAATCCCTGATACTGGCGAAAACATAGACCCCATCCACCTGGTCCAGCAGGATCTGGAACTTAAATGATTTTTTCTTAAGTGTAATATTGGTCTGGAAATCATTCAGTTTAATGGACTGGTCCTGTATGACCCTGATCACCACGTTCTTTTGCTGGGCAAAAGAGAAGAGAGGGACAAGGACAAGCAGTAAATATATTTTCGCGGAACGGAGGAGTGGGTTCATTTTTATTTTATAGACAAATTTACTCTTTCTAAAGGACAAGTCCCGGCCGGAAACTTATCCACAATTCACATATTACTGCAAAAGAGGCGGTTTAGAGTTCCCCCTACTGTCTGGCAAAGTCTTTGTTTAACTCCTCGTGGGACTATATAGTTCTGTCTAAAAAAACAAATTATGAACAAGATCAATTTTAAAGGAGCAATACGATTTGCTGTCCTTCTTACCGGTTTCGCCATCGGGATAACCGCTTCCGCCCAAACAAGCAGTAAGGATAAAAAACTTGTAAGTGATGCCGCTGTGGCAAAAAATGAGTTCATCAATACAGATGGGCCCATGAAAAGCCTTTTCGGCAGTTCTTATGGATATGTCATCCTGCCGAATGTCGGCAAGGGTGGTATCGGTATCGGCGGGGCTGCAGGCAATGGAATTGTATATGAGAAAGGAAGGGCAATCGGCAGGACAAAGATGACACAGGTAAGTTTCGGCTTCCAGTTTGGCGGACAGGCTTACCGGGAAGTGATCTTTTTTGATTCCAAGACGGCCTTTGACAAATTCATAGCGAACGATTTCGAATTCTCCGCCCAGGCTTCAGCGGTGGCAGCTACAGCGGGTGCTTCTGCCAACGTAACGTACAAAGACGGCGTACTGATATTCACCCAGCAAAAAGGTGGCCTCATGTATGAAGCCTCAATTGCAGGTCAGAAATTCGACTTTAGTTCCTTCTAGGAGTAGTGTCTCTGTTTGTTTGCCGGTAAGACGGTAAAGCGGTAAGAAAAAAGGCTACAAAGCAGCCTTCCCGTCTTTCCGCCTTCCCGGCTATTTTCAAAATGATACACAACCCTTCTAAGAGTTTTTGTTATTTTATTTCAGGAACCGGTAGGTCCATTTGATCAAAAAGATATTCCGGCTCGCATCTCCGGCAAATGCGTTATCAAACAAGCTGCTGACTATTGGCGTTGAAAGTTCGTCATAAGCATCCGGCGTATTTCCCTGCGACCAAACCAAATACAATTCTGATCCTCTTTTGTATTCCCAACGAACCACAAAATTGGAACGGAATTGTACAAAATTGAAATCCGGCTTACCAAAACTATAATCTGTTACGGCATCATGATCCTCATCTATTGAATAAGAACCGTTACTATAGCTGATCTCATTCGGGGTGAAAACATGAAAACGGTCGTTGAATTCTTTTGCCATCGGTGCAGAGACATAAGCAAAGCTGCTGTATAAAGGGCGGGTGATAAATGGCTGTCCATAATATTGCAGTGTCAGGTCGGGTGTGATATTATAATTGACCCTTGCAACAAAGCGAACTGTTTTTTGTTCAACTGAACTTACAATGGAGCGGGTCATATTGTTGTAAGTAATATTTTGTACAAACTGGTCCTGTCTTCTCCAGTAATAAGAATAGCTTACACCCACGTTTATATTAAGTGCATCCAGGGGTTGAAAAATAAGCGTGAGCCCGGCATTCTTGCTTTTTACAGTGTTCTCGAAACCAACAAAACCATTCGCGTTGATAGCAGCATATATTTTTTTCCTGGAATCACTATTGATATTTAAACTGGGACCGAAGCCAATGGGCCGGCGCATCGACGATGCGCCTCTTAATGCATTATTGGAAATCTCAAAAGGATTATAAGATACCCCGAAACTGGTTTGCCAGTTATTTTTAAATGTAGCGCCACCATTAAAATTAATGAAGTCGAAAATGAATCTTCCGCTTCCGTCCCATTTCGCCCAATGATTAATATTCAGTCTTGCATTACGGAAAATGGAAAATGAACGCTGGAACTGCAACCCTGCCCAGGTAAATTGGTTGATCTCGTTGGCAGTTTGTAAAAACCCAATATCATTTATTTCAAGAGAAGGAGAGCGATAAGTGATACCAGTTTCAAACCTGAGTACCTGTCCAAGTTTGCCGGGTTTGCCTGCCTGCTTACCAAATTTTAAGGTGGCTCCTGTGCCGCTTAATGAAGTGCGGGACGGATCGAGATCCACTTCTTTTGCATCGGGCCGCTGGAAAAGATGTTCAAATGCGGTTTGCGTACGATAAATAGCCTCCTTTGTCCCATTGACATTACTGAAAATAAAATTACCACGGATATACCAGGTACGGTTCTTCCACTGGTGCTGAAAATCGAGGCCACCTGAATAAGCGCTATGATGGAGTATGTCACTTAATCCTTTTTCACGGTTCACACCCGTGAATATCGCACCGATGAACGTGTTGCCCCCATTGAAATCCTGCTGCAGTCTTGTGACGAAGAAATTGGTAAGAGGTTCTACCATTTCTTTTCTTTTCTGGCCATTGTTATCGATCGTAGCCATTTCTCTTTCCGTAACACTTTCAAGGATGCCAATGCTGAATCCTTTTTTTGTTTTACCGCTGAATTTGGCGGCACCCAGTATCGAAGTATTGAAAGGCACTTTTGCATATTCACCTGCACCCAGGTTGGGATAACCATGCGGCGAGCTGCCGATACGGCGGGAATAGAATAAAAGGTCGGCATCATAATCGCCGCCGAGTTGGGAACCGGTCAACTGGTAATCAAAAATGTTACGGCTCTCTACGAAAAAGGGCCGCTGTTCAGCGAAGAAATTCTGGAAACCATCAATGCGTACCTGCGAAGGGTCAGCTTCTACCTGCCCGAAATCGGGGTTGACCGTGAAATCAAGAATAAGGTCATTGGTGATAGCCACTTTGCCATCAACGCCTCCTGTAAATTTACCATCAAGACCTTTTGCAAATGGATTGCCGGGTTCTTTTTTGTATTTATCAACCTGCGTAGTAATATAAGGCGCTATCTCCACTTGTTTGTGGACAGGTATATCATTCAATCCATGCAATTCGCCAAACCGGCTTACCCATACACCGGAACTCTGAGGTATCAATTGCCAGGTGCTTCGTTCTTCTTTACGGAACAATCTCCTGTGTACCTGTATGCCCCATACTTTTTCTTTTTCATTGCCGTAACGTAGCTGGCTGAAAGGGATCTTTACTTCAGCACTCCATCCTTTATCATGAATATGCGTTTTGGAGTACCAGATCGGGTTCCAGCTGGCATCCCAGTTATTACCATCGTTGGAAACAAATTCATCGCCCCTCACACCTGACACGGAAAGTGTAAAGGAAAAAGCAGTGCGTTTATCATGATAGCTGTCAATATTTATTTCCATCCAGTCGCCGGGGAACTGGTCACGGCGACTCAATCTTTTTACAATGGAGTCAGGGGCATTATCATAGCATTGGTACGCGATATATAAAAACCTGTCATCGTATAATATCTTGAAAGCACTGGGGAAGGAGGGTGGTTTGCCTTCACTGGGCTGGTACTGGACAAAATCACCGCCCCATTCCACCGCGTTCCACGCCTCTTCGTTGGGTATGCCATCAAGGGTGATGGCCGTTTTCAATTTTTGGGTGGTATATTTTTTTCTTTCGATAGTGGAATCACCGGGATCGGCGGCGGCACTAAGAACTGAAAAAAATAAGGGAAGGATCAGTTGGCAGGTTCTGTTCATGGCTCAATGGTAATGGTTGTTCAGGAAAAGGGCGATGCAAAAATTAACAACGGTCAATTTTTCAATATATGCGGCTGGGCATCGCTTAAAAGAGGAGAGAAATGTTAAAATTACCGTTCATTGAAAAGAAAAAGACCGAAATGGCCAGCAAGATCCGGTAAGCGTAAACTTCACATTTTCCCGCCGGGAAAACTACTCGATCTCATTTTAAAAGTTCATTTGAATACCCCTAAAGGATCATTCTTGTAATAGATAAATCCGGGGAGAAAGGCAGGTTCGTAGTTAAAGGTTGGAGCCAATTTTTTCAACCAAAATCGTACTACTATGAAACAGGTTAATTACTCAGAGAATTACGAGAAAAGATCGTTTGCAGATTTTATTCAACCATTTGGTAACAGGCAACAGGATAACGAAGTATCACTGGACCCTGCGATGGGCACCGGCAGCATCCGCTTCATTAACATTGAAGAAGGCCTGCAACTCCGCCTTTGGGATTGCAGCTTCCATGATGGACTTGATATCTTCCGCCAGCCACAGGAAGGTAAACAGGAAAGGACCTTTACAGTGGTCTACTATCTTACCCCCGGCAGTTTTATCATGCAAGACTGGAACAATTCGCCTGCGACGATCAATCCTGTATGGAATACGGTATTGATGAGCAGTGATGCGAAATTCAGGGTCAGGATAGTACCGGGAAAGCTCCTGCGTTGTATCAGTCTCAATTTTTCATCTGACTGGTTACAGAAAAATGTGCTGGGCGATATCACCATGCAGAACCATCTCCTGCACCGCTTCGCTCTCACGGCGGACCCCTTTGCCATTTTTGAGTCTTTATCTGCCGTAGAGAAAAAAGTGACCACGGGTCTTTTTGAAACCGGGGCGCAGCAATTATTCGGAAAATTCTTCTGGCGTTCCAAGGCACTGAACCTGCTGACAGCTTTTTTTTCAAAGATGATCAACAGGCTTTCACTTTACCAGGGAGCCGACAGGGACCATGAAGAACAGATGGCCGAAGTGGAAAAACAACTGGTGGCGAATATCTATAACGGCCTGCCGGATATAAAGACATTGGCTAAAAAAATTGCCGTGAGTGAATCCACGCTGAAAAGATATTTCCGCAGGATATATGGCAAGAATATTTATAGCTATTTTCTCGAAAAAAGAATGGTCTGTGCCAAATGGCTGCTGACGGAAAAAAAGAAATCTGTAACAGAGACCGCTTTTATCATGGGTTATGAGAACATCAGTCATTTCAGCAGCACTTTCAAACGCTTTTTTGGATCGCTGCCGGGTTTGTTCCGGGGGAAAGACCTAACGGCCAGCGATTCCTAGTATATTATTAACAGGACGGTTTGGGTATGGGCTGCTGGGTTGACCGGCAGCCTTCTTTATGCCGGAATCAGGAGGGTTGTGTATATTTAAGTGTTGTGCGAAATCAAATGAAGCTATTCAGTAAAATACTTTTTTGGGTCTACTTTACTATTGCATCAGCTGCATTAGTCGTGGTAGTTGTATATCTCATAAGTCATTATCGTTCTTTCGAAAAGGAGTTTAGGTATCAATCCCAACTAAAAGACTTCTCAAAATATTTTTTGTATTTAGAAAAAACCGATTCAACATTCACTTCTCTTTTTAACGTCAATACTTCACAAGCGGTTGATTTTTTAAACCGGTCAGAATCTTTTTTCGACCATATAGACTATAAATCAAGCTCTGTTCAAATAAATACAATCGATCTTGCCAATCTAGACAGTCTCTTTAGGAAATGGCCAAAAAGATATCAGGATATTGTAAAGGGAAATCTACTGGGTATATATATACTTGATACTGCCAGATTCAATGGTCTCACTCAAATAATACCCTCAAGCAACAATCGGTTTATAATTTATTTAAATTCAAAGTTATTTAAGCAAAGGCCTAATACCTGGATTACAAATGAAAGTACAATGTGTCTTAAGAATGAATTTAAGTCTCGGGTTAGGTATGAATTGTACAGTGAGAGAGAGAATATCTCGATTAAAACTGTCGAACACGTTCTCATCCATGAATTCTCTCACATCATCTCGCTTTTGGACGCTGACGCCCCGCTACCAGACGGTTCATTTATTGAGAAGCACGGTTATTATCCGTTAATCGAATCTTGTTTTGATGGTGGACTTATAAAATATAACTCTCTAAAGCCAGCATTAAGCAAATTTGCAATTCTATCTAATAAGGACTTAGATACGGATTTAAAATTGGATATTAATGAGTTCAAGGAACTGAACAAGGCCCTTAGTTTATCCCCATTTCCCACGCCGTATAGCACCAGAAATGCTACTGAATTAGTTGCAGAATCCCTGACATTATATATTCATCAATATTATCAACATAACAAATTCTTGATAATATTCGACAACTCGGATACTACATATTTCGCTCAAAAAATTGACACAGCGTATGCCAAAAATATTTTGAAATAAATTCGCACAACAACGGTGTAACCTTAAAGAATTTAATACCAGCTATATGAACCGGATCTCCACCTCAGTCTTCTTTATTATATTATTCATCCTGGGGTCCATTACCAGCAGTGCTCAATACAATGACTGGAAAAAGAACTCCGATGGCACTTATGTGATCGGGGGTTGCTACGATGGCTGGCAAAAGAACCCCGATGGCACTTATGTGCTCGGTGGTGGCTATGATGGGTTTCAAAAAAACCCGGACGGCACTTATGTACTGGGAGGTGAATACGATGGCTGGAAAAAAAATCCCGATGGCAGGTACGTGGTGGGCGGCGCTTATAACAGTTACCAGGTCAACCCAGACGGGACCTATGTGGTAGGAGGCGCTTATGACGGGTACCAGCAAAACCCTGATGGCACTTATGTTTTAGGGGGTGCCTATAACGGGTATCAAAAAAATCCTGACGGCAGTTACGTGCTGGGAGGCTGTTATAACGGCTATCAAAAAAATCCCGATGGCACCTGGGTGCTGGGCGGTGCTTACGATGGGTTCAAACAAAACCCTGATGGTGTGTATGTTTTAGGCGGTGCTTACAATGGGTTCAAACAAAATCCCGACGGAAGATATGTAGTGGGTGGCAATGCGCAGACGGGCTGTAAGAAATGCAAGTAAGTGAATGGTGAATAGTGAATGGTGAATTTAATTCTCGCGCAGGATAAAGATAAAATCCCCTCCTTCATCTCCTGTTTCTGCGATCACCCCATCCTGGGGAACGACGGATGAATTATTGATGACAGCCGTTCTGAAACTGTCAAACAATTGCTGCGAAGAAAGGAACCTGCTTTGATTTTCGGTGAGTCTTTTGGAAAAGTATTGGAGGAAGATAGAATTGTCCGGTACGGCTGTCATGGTCCCGCTGGTAATGGCACGACGGCTCGGCATCTTGTATAGAAGCTGGATATCAGTAGTGGCATTTTGAATTTCGTTCCCGCTTCTTGTACGGAAGATACCACCGCTGAAGCAGGCATCAGAGATCAAAAGGGTATGGGCGGATTTGATGCTGCGGATCTGTTCCCGCAGGTCGCTGTTGGACAGCCAGGTGGAGGGATCATCACGGGCGGCATCTTTTGCCCACCAGTATCCCTGTTTCGCGTCATCGTCCCAGTAACCATGACCTGCATAAAAGATCAGCAGGTTATCGTTGGGGCCGATGATCTTCCGTAAGCGGTATAATTCAGCAATGATCTTCTGTCTTGTCGGGTTGAGTAATAAAAAAGTGGTGGAGTCGCCAAAAGAATAACGCTTCACAATAACATCCCTTATTTGTTTCGCATCTTTTTCCGGTCTTTCCAGGTAGAGTTTTGGGTTATCATAACGGGATACACCGATGAACAGGCCATAGTATTTACCGCCCGTTTTTATTTGTGTCCTGGCCGGGTTGCGGTTATCGGAAGCATTGGCCGTGCGGCTGGGGTCTTCCCCTGTTTGTTGGGTGTAAGCCAGTTCTTCTTTCAGCAGGTAACAGACCCGGACGGAATTGATATCAATCTTACCCGAGAAACCGACCCTTAATTTGCCGGCGATCTCTGAACGGATACAGGCAGTCGAGCCGACGATCTTTTCGTCAATAAAATAATAAAAATTGGGTCCGGCTTTGCGGATCGTGTATTTCCGGAGTGTATTTTTTTCAGCCTTGTTACTGATGTATTTTAATTGGGAGCCATTCAGGTAAACAGAAGAACCGGAGCCTGAGCCGATGGTCCAGGAATAAGTATTCCAGTGCATCTGCCCGGCCAGTACCTGGGAAGTGGAAGCAGCCATTATTTCCATTTCAAAATCCCGGCTCTCGTCAATAGGAAGAATAAAAATTGTTTTTGGGATCTGCATGTTCAACCGGTCGGACACCACCAGCATACCGTTGTCAAATTTCGCCTGTGGTATGGGCCATTTATTGGTAGCAGCGTCAAAGGATTCGTATAAGATGGTTTCTTTCTGTTCGTCCCGGAAATCCCTGTAATTATCCTGTCCATAGGAACAGTATACTCCCAGCAAGGTCATAAGCAAACCAGGCAATATCCTGTTGTATAGGTAGTTTTGGATCATTGATCTGTTTTGTGAGCTGTTCAGCTTCCGGGTACCCGGCCAGGGATTGAAATTTAAGGAGAGATTTCATGGGATGGCGGTGGAAAGAGTTATCAAGTTAGTCAAACAAATTTAATTTATCGGAATATTTCACCCCTCAAAAAACGGTAGTGTCTCAGTTTGCTTGCCGGTAAGGCGTTAAGAAAAAGGCAACAAGGCAAACTTCCCGTCTTTCCGCCTTCCCGGCTATTTTCAAACCCGATAGTTATCGGGCGATACACTACCAAAAAAAGGATCTTTTTGCAGCAATTTCCACTAATTCGTATCTTGACCTCATGAAAAAAATATTCTTCTTCAGCCTGTTATTTTCTGTGCTCTGTAGTGCCACTCTGTTTGCCCAGCCCGGCGAAAATAAAGGATGGCCTTCTGCAGAGCGTTACAGTTTTCTTAATGAATGTATCAAAACTGCCAGTGCCGCTATGAGCGGGGACTCGGCCAGGTTCTATTGCTATTGCATGCAGGAGAAAGTGGAGAAGAAATACCCGGATGTTAAGGATGCTGCCAAGCTCAGCCAGGATGACATGCAGACCCCCGAGTGGAAAAAAGAGATCAATAATTGCCTCGGTGGGACCTGGTCCAGCAAGGATCGTTCAGATTTCCTGACCAATTGCGTCGCAAGTGCCAAAGATGGCATTGGCGCTGAAAAAGCAAAGACATATTGTGAGTGTATGCTTTTTAAGATCGAGCAGCGATACCCCAGCTCCGACGACGCGGCAAAATTGACAGCCGAGGACCTCCAGACACCGGCCTGGAAAATAATAGCCAAGGGTTGCCTGGATTTTTAAAAAACTCAACCATATTTAATATAAAGCTCCTTCCCCAGGGAGCTTTTTTAGTGTTTGTTCATCATTGGCGGGTTCTTCCTGCTGGTAGTGGGTCATTTTGAAAATAGCCGGGAAGGCGGAAAGACGGGAAGGACTGATCAACAAGACTTTTTTCTTACCGATTTACCGGCAAACCGATACAGTACTTTCCTTCTAAAGATTTTAATGATTCAGGCCAGTCTCTTATATTTGCAACCCGCTAACCTGCCCGGGTGGCGAAATTGGTAGACGCACTGCCTTCAGGTGGCAGCGTTCGAAAGGATGTGATGGTTCGAATCCATTCCCGGGCACAAATGCCTTCAGCGATAGCTGGGGGCATTTTTGTTTATGGTTTATTGTTCTTTAGATCGGGGCTTACTTTACTGACGGATGCTTTCTGCTGTAGGGTTAACCATAAACGATAAACAATAAACTATAAACCAACAAAAACGCGGATACCAGCAGATAGCAGCAGATACCTGAATCATTCCTGTCAGGAGCTTGTCAAAAATATTCACAACGGATTTTAACCCGTAATAATACTAACAGTTGTTTGAAATATTCATATATATTGGGTGGCTTTAATTTTCTACACACCCAAAATCAAAAACACATTATGAGAAAACTAGTACTCTTCGTGCTGTCACTTACAGTAATGTATACGGCGATGGCACAGGACAATTATTGGTCATCACGTACGAATGCGGGCGGTATTGTTACTGACAAAGCCGTAGCAAGACAATCCTTTCCCAGGGAATTCAAATTATTTAATTTGAATACGGCTCCTTTACAGGATGAGTTATTTAAAGTCGTCAACAACAATTCAAAACATTCCACAATTATCTCCCTGCCCAATGCAGACGGGCAGCTTGAACAATTTGAAGTGGTAGAAGCTTCCAATTTCGAACCGGCTTTGCAAGCCAGGTTTCCAGGGATCAGGGCGTTCTCCGGGAAAGGCATCACGGACAGGGCCGCAACCCTGAAGCTGAGCATTTCCCCGCAAGGTATCCAGACGATGGTCTTCCGGACGGAAAAAGAAAATGAATTCATTGAAGCTTATTCCAGCGATCATACTGTTTATGCTGTATTTAAATCACAGCGCAACCCGGGCCAATTGCCCTGGACCTGCTCTACGGTGGATCAGAAGATCGCTACGGATATCAATACACAGTTGACTGGCAGGGAATCCATCCTGCGGTCAGGTGCAGATCTGAAGACAATGCGCCTGGCTCAATCGGTCACTGCGGAATATTCGAATTATTTTGGTGCTACCAGTGCTTCACAGGTTTCTTTGGTCCTCGCGGCTATCAATGCAACATTGACACGTTGTAACGGCGTATATGAAAAAGACCTGGCACTTCACCTCAATCTTATTGCTAATACTACCAGTGTTATTTATTATAATGCATCAACCGATCCTTATTCCCCGGCCAGTTCGGGCGCCGGTGGTGCGTGGAATGCCCAACTGCAGTCAACATTGACATCTGTTATCGGGGAAGCCAATTATGATATCGGGCATTTGTTCGGGGCTTCCGGTGGTGGCGGAAATGCCGGTTGTATTGGCTGTGTTTGCACCAACAACCAGAAAGGAAGCGGTTTTACATCACCTGGTGATGCTATACCACAGGGCGATAATTTCGATATAGATTATGTGGTGCATGAAGTAGGTCACCAGTTGGGGGCGAACCATACCTTCTCTATGAGCAATGAAGGCACAGGAGTGAATAAAGAAGTTGGCTCCGGTATCACTATTATGGGTTATGCCGGTATCACCAGCCAGGACGTGGCGCCGCACTCCATTGCAATCTATCACCAGGCTTCGATCGCACAGATACAGGCCAACCTGTCTACCAAGACCTGTCCCGTGACGACGACCATCTCCAATGCAACACCTGTTGTCGGCACACTTACTAATTACACGATCCCAAAAAGTACTCCCTTTGCATTGACCGGTTCTGCAACAGATGCTAATCCCGGTGATGTACTGACCTATTGCTGGGAGCAAAATGATAATGCCTCTTCTTCACAAACGGGTGCCAACAGCGTTGCGAGTGCAACCAAAGCAACAGGCCCTAATTGGATATCATTCAGTCCCACAACTTCTCCGACCCGGTATTTTCCAAAATTAGCGACCATTCTTGCAGGAGGATTGATAAGTGGTCCTTTGGCAGGCGGAGACGCGGGTGCTAACACGGAAGCATTAAGTTCTGTAGCCAGAACATTGAACTTCCGGTTAACGGTCAGGGATAATGCCCCTTATAGTTCTTCTGCCCCTGTTTCAGTCGGGCAGACCCAATTCAGGGATATGGCAGTTACGGTGAGTTCGGCTTCCGGTCCTTTTGCAGTCAGTGTTCCAAACACGGCCGTATCATGGGCAGGCGGTTCAAGCCAAACTATTACCTGGGCTGTTGCAAGTACAACGGCAGCACCTGTTAGTTGCGCCAATGTAAAAATATCGCTGTCAACCGATGGAGGCCAGACCTTCCCGACGGTATTAGCAGCCAGCACTCCTAATGATGGAACGGAAGCACTGGTCATTCCCAATACGGCAACAACAACTGCCAGGATCAAAATTGAATCAGTTGGGAATATA